>VFSW01008036.1_pt1 | contig 15225 bp, 16 predicted proteins | sample 5358111 | NCBI WGS metagenome assembly VFSW01 (sample SAMN11554181, study PRJNA540505) | mine drainage metagenome | isolation source: sediment from site ElyBrook_90M | place: USA: Ely Copper Mine, Vershire, VT | collected 2017
TTCAGCAGGATGATTTGTGGCACGTTGCGCGTCAAACCCTTGGCTTGCATCCGCACCAGTGAGGGGGTCAGGCGCGCGAACTTCTCGTAGGTCTCCGTCAGCACCAACTCGGTCAAAATATCGGACTGCACGACGCGCGCCGCGTCGGTGTATTTTGTATCGAGCGCATTGTAGAGCAGCACTTGATCGAGCGGGTATTCGGCAAGCCGTGCAACGTCAAGGTTGCTGACTTGCTTCAGATTGAAGCCAAAGTGCAGCAGCGTGATGTCATCCAGCGCCTTCGCCGGGCGCTCGTCGATGGTATGCGCCTGCGCGTGCGTATCCCCCCACTCGGTTTTGTAGAGAATGTGATCATCAAAAAAGTAGCGCAGCCACTCCTGCTCGAATTTGAGGAAGTGTGCCCACTTGCGCCCGCTGCGGAGCAGGAAGTCGTTCAGCAGCTCGAAGATTTGCTCACGCTCCGAGGATGTCCACTGCGCCTCTGGGTGGTCAATGCCGAAGGCGAACGTGTCCTCATAGTTGCCGATGGCGCAGGACAGAATCTTGGGGTCGATAATCTTGTAGCATTTGATGCCGTTGGTTTCGATGTCGATTGCGACGTCCGGGCGCTGCGCCAATTCGGCGAGCCGTTCCTTGATCTGACGCACACCCGCTGCGCCGTGATCCAGCAGCAGCTCGATCCCCTTCCGGTAGTCGGCGGGGTCTTCGACGAACGGTTCCGGCAGCCCCGCTTCGTAATCGTTGAAGACGCGCTCCAAGTCACGATCAAAAGCAGCAATATGCGCCTTCCCCATTTTCTTGTCGTTCTGCAACCGCAGCAGCCACGCCGGGTGGCCGAAGACATAGGCCCAGCAGGTATGCCCTTTAACGCGCACCGGAAGGCGCCTGCCGCGCCAGTTGGTGATCGCGGGCAACCCACGCTCCGCTGCCTGCTCGTATTGCCTGCCGCCCCCCAGGCCCGCCGGCAGGGGCTGATTGCGCGTGAGCCACTGGAGCGCGATGGTGCCGAAGGCGAGGATCACCTTCGGCTTGGCCTCGGCGATGTCGTCCTCCTGCAATCGTCGACAGCAGCCAAGTTCCAGCGACGAGGGATCGCGGTTCGCTGGTGGCCTGCATCGAATCGTGTTGTTCCAACGGATGTGCTTAGCCCACTTGGACGGCAGGCGATCACGCAGGAGCGCGCCGCTCTTGCCGACGAACTGTTCGGCTTGCTCGTCCTCTTGCTTTCCGGGTGCTTCGCCAAGCACGTAGAAGATCGGCTTCGCCGAACCGGTCGGCAGCATCTTCGGATTGGTGAGCGGTTCCTTGTCGAGTGTGCATTGCCGACAGGATAGTTTCGATAGATCCGGCGGCAGCGCGGAACGCAGAGCGATGACGCGTCGCCCAGCGGTGGGCGCCGTCGGTTTCTGTTCCTTGAACCAGAACAACGACATCAGAACGGGATGTCGTCTTCGTCGACGTTTGTTACTTCCCCTGTTTGCATGTTCGCTGCTGCCTTTCTTGTTGGTACCGACTCTGCCACTGACGCCTGTTTCGGCACCGCCGCAATGATGTGGTTCAAGCCCTCGGCGCTCAGCACCAGCGAGCGGTCGGTATTCAGTTGCATCATCGAGACATACGGCAGCACGCGCGCCACGAAGTCCGGGTTCACGCAGACCTGCCCCTCCAGCTTCTTGTCGGCGAGTTTGAGCACTGACTTCATTTTGCCGAGTGTGGCGTCGACGGACACTGTCAGCGTTCCCTTTTCGGCAACGAGCGTGCATTCCTTCAGCGAATCGTGCGACGTCAGCACGCGCGCCTTGGCGATCTCCGCCGCAAGCCCCTCCGGCAGCGCACACGCTTCGCCGCCTGCGTGCTTTTTAAAGACGTCGTCGAGCTTGGTGCTGGGCGTGCCGAGTAGTTTGGTGATCAGCGTCACCTCTGGCTTGCCGCCGAATTCCACGATCGCCAGCTTCTCGCCGATGTGCATCTTCACCGCACCGTCCGCCGGCAGCAGCTTCAGGATCAGATCCGCCGCTACCTTCGGCAGCACCAGCGCGGATTCTTTCCTGGGCGGCACCTTCGCGCCTTTCGGCTCCGCACGGGTGAGCGTCGAGTTGTCGGTCGAGAAAAGCACCGTCCCTCCTTTGCCGATGCGCAGCGTGACGCCGTTGAATTCCGGACGCAGTGAATCCTCGGCAACCGAGATGAGGCACATTTCGATGGCATTGCGTATGTCGGTGCCGAGCACCGCAGACATGATCGGTTCCTCGTCCGGTAGGGCGAAGACGAAGTCCTCGGCGTTCAGCACCGGCAACTCGATCCGACCAGCGCCGGTGATTGTTACGACTGCCCCCTTCACCTTGAATTCGATATCGTCGGCGCGTGATGCCACCAGGACGCCGAGCAGCGTCGCGCCGTGCAGACCAAACTGAAGGCCGGTCGGGTAGCCGACGATCACAGCGACGACGTCGTTGAAGGCGTAGAACTGCTCATCCTCAAAGCAGAAGTGGGACAGCGCAGGCAGTGCGGCACCGTCATCGCCAAGAGCGGGCGCAGCGAGTTTGAGTGCATCGAGCAGGTCGGTTCGTTTCATTTTCCAATCTCCTTGTTGAGCAGAAAGCCGGGCCACGTTTTCAGGAATTCGTTAGGGTTGCCATTGGCGAAGACGAGAACGTGCTGGTGGGTAGTGCCGAGCTTTCGGCCGCCCAGGAACTGCCGGTTAATCCGCATTGGGAGTGATCCCACAGCGGTAACAAGCACGGCTGCGTTATAGAGCAGCATTCCCGCTTCCTCGAACGCAACAATTGTTTTCGCCGGCAGGTTGCAATAGAACCCCGTCTTTTTGTCGCGGTAGTCCCCAACCACGAAGCAGGCGAAGCGCCCCGGCTTCAGCAGCGCGCAGGATTCGGCGATGATTTTGAAGTAAGCGTCGGAGAAGTCATCGACGTTCATGGATGAAATGTCGGCGGGGTCATCGGAATACTGTTCCAGGTTGCCGTAGGGCGGGCAGGAGAAGATGAAATCGTATTTCCCTGGCGCGAGCTTGCCGACATTGCGCGAGTCGCCGTTGATCCACTGCGGCTCTGGTTTGGTACCAATCACCTCTGCTTGCTTGCGGTTGGCGTCGAGCTGTGTGGCGCTCAGATCGACGCTGGTATAGCGCAATCCCAGTTCGCCGGCGACGATACCCCGAACTGATCCACCTGAGAAGGGGTCGAGCACGTGCCCGCCCTCGGGGCAATACCAGCGGTAGCTGATCTCGCAGAGCACCGGATCGAAGATGCTGGTGCCGGTCAGGACGCCTTCGTCATCTTCGTCCGGCGGTAGCAGGTGTGGGGGGCTTTTCAATTCGCCTCGCTGCGCCGCCATTACCGTCTCGCTGAACTTGAGCAGGTTCTCGCCGCGCCCCAGCTCGCTGCGGATGCCGATGGAGATCCACGCCGCTTTGCGTTGCTGCCACCAGCCCTCGCGGGCATTGAAAACGGAAAAGGGCGGAATGAGGAAGCGCCCCGAGAGCGCGTTGCGCGCACGCGGTTTGTAATCGTTGCCGAGCAAGCCCTGTTTACCTGGACCGTTCATCGCTGCCCCCACTCGGCTTTCGGCAGCTTGTCGCGCTGGAGCATTGCCGCCGCGTCGGCGAGGTTGCCTGCTTGGCCGAGCCGCTTCAGGATTGCCACGCCAGAACTATACGGCGGGGCGCGGCTAACCTCCTGATTATATTAGGACATATTAGGCTAACAATAGAGTAGGAATATATTGCAAATAGGCCGGAATTAGGCATATAATCATGTTGCTGGCGCTTCCCTGAGATCGACTAGGCCAATGGGGCCGGGACGGCAGCGAGGAGAATTGGATCATGAAACTCGGAACCGAAACAAATAGCGTGATGAACCACCTGATGAGCGGCACCAAAGGCGCTCCGCAGCCAGCCGTAGGAATGGGCGCAACCCGCCTCGGCTGGACTTACCGCAACCCGGCCACGATTGTCGAGGTCCGCACCTTCAAGAGCGGCGCGCGGACAGGTCAAGTCAGAGCGGTCGCAATCCAAGACGACCACGCCAAGCGCATCGACAACAACAGCATGAGCGAGTCGCAGGAATACGAATTCACCCCGAACCGCAACGGCGCCGTCCAATGGTTTAAAGTCGATAAGAACGGTTCGTTCAAGGGCGACGGCGGCAGGCTTCGCATCGGCGAGCGTGACAAATACTACGATTTCAGTTTCTAATATGATCTACGACCTGAACGAAGGCGAGCGCATCATGATCCGCCGCGCGCTCGGCAGCTACGCCAAGGTTTTCCTGGCGCAGAAGGCGGAAGCGGCGGCGAAAAAGAAACTGACGCTACCGAGGAAGCACGCACAATATGACAGCGACATCCGCTACGCCGACGATCGCCTCGGCGCGATTGATCGGCTCAGCGAGAAAATCCTGAAGGAGGGACGCAAGTGAAAGCCACCGCATCGAAAGCACCACTAAACTGGTACCACATCTCGGCATATTATCGCTGCCGTTGTCAGGAAACGCAAGAAGAAATCAACGTGCTATCACTGAATGAATGCCGTGATTTTGCCGAACGTGGCCGGCAACTCTTGAGAGGCACCACATACAAAGTGGTGCGCGTACAAGAAGATGAGGCGTCGATATGACCACCAGACCGCTCGACCTCGCGCAGTTCGAGGGGCATACGCCGGGACCGTGGCACGTCCCATTCGGGGATTTTGACTACGACAACGATGGTTCCAGACGCCTGCTGTATGGCGATCCTAACGCGGACATTTACGGGCGCGTTGGAACGATTGCTACCCAGGCAAAACGTAAGCCACGCGGCAAAAACGCTACGCGTTACGATGCGCCTGATGCCGAACGGGATGCGAATTCGCGTCTGCTCGCCGCCGCTCCCGCCCTCCTCGCCGAGTGCAAGCGCCAGCGCGCCGAGAATGCGCGGCTTCGGGCGGAACCCATTCACGCTCTGCGCACGGACATCGAGCGATTGCGCGACACGCTAGCGCACATCGCAAGCGGCCTAACTGAGCCTCATCTTGAGGGCGGATTAACGAAAACAGAGGCCGCGCAAATCGCCCGCGCCGCGTTGAAGGTGACGCCATGAACAGACCGCCGCGCCCTTCAGTTTGCCCGCACTGCGGCACGGTAGCAGCGGAGTTTATCTGCCACACGTGCAAGCGGCCGCGCCAGCAACTTGCCGCGCCGCGCCGCGCTTGCCAAGGGGCAGACGTGAAAGCCACCCCGCTTTTCTGCGTCTGCGGCAAGCGCCGCCCGCGTTTCCTTACGAAGTGCCGCGCCTGCGACAAGATCGACCGCGACGCACGCTTCGCTGTGGCGCAAGCCATCGTCGATAAACACGAGTGCCCCACCTGCGGCGCTGGGCTGCGGCGCAACAGCTCGATACGAGGCTGGTGGCAGTGCGAGCAATTCGGTGCCGACGCCTTCCGCAAGGACGCCGGCAAACCGTCCTGCGACTTCCAAACCTTCACGGAGTGACCATGAACACTAAATTTGAATTCACCGGCGAAACGAAAGTATCTTTCGGTATTACTTTCAAGCAGATCCGCGCGCTCGCATCGTTTGGTGCGGTTGCTGCGGGCGAGATTGGCGGATGGCTCGAAGCGGAAAGCAACCTCGATATTTCCGGCGATGCTTGGGTCTTCGGCGATGCTCGGGTCTTCTGCGATTCTCGGGTCTCCGGCGCTGCTCTGGTCTCCGGTGCTGCTCGGGTCTTCGGCGAGGCGTCCTTGCTTATAATTGGCCCTATTGGATCGCGTCAGGATTACCTGTGTGTTCACGCCGACGCGAAAATTGGCCTTCGTTTCACCACCGGATGTTTCAGTGGATCAGAGAAAGAGTTTCGCACCGCGCTGAAAGCAACCCACAGCAACGACAAGCACGGCAAACATTACGCTGCGGCTCTCGACCTTGCGCTGCTGATGGTCAAGGGGCCAAAATGACCGCTGCCTTCAATCTCAGTCACTACCAAGCGGCGATTTTCGACCACATCGCCGCGCAGCGCATCGGCGAGGCGACCGGCGCCGACGGGCAGGCGAACGCCATCATCGAAGCGGTGGCTGGCAGCGGGAAGACCACCACCATCGTGCAGGCGCTTGAGCTGACCAAGCACGCGGCGATCTTCCTCGCGTTCAACAAAGCGATTGCCGAGGAGTTGAAGCAGCGCGTGCCACGTCATGTTCAGGCGCGCACGTTCCATTCGCTGTGCTTCCGCCCGGTGCTTGCCGCCACCGGCGCCCGCGACGTCAACACGGCGAAGTTGAACCAGATTGTCAAATTCGGCCTGCCGCTCAGCGATGCCGCGATCTACGGCGCGTTCGTCCGCAAGCTCGTCGGCCTCGCACGCAGCGATGGGCTAGGGGCGCTGCGGGAAGCCTCGGCGGAAGCGTTCTACGCGCTGGTTGAGCGCCACGACCTGACCCTGGAGCATGACAGCGCGTCCGAGGAAAAGGGCATCCAATACGCGCAGCGCATCCTCGAATTGTCGAACGAGAGCAAAGAAGTGGATTTCGACGACCTGCTCTACTTCGCGGTGCTGAAGGGTATCAAACTGCCGACGTTTCAGTGGGTCTTTGTGGACGAGGCCCAAGACACAAACGCCATCCAGCGCGCAATCCTGAAGAAGATTCTCGCGCCGGGCGGACGGCTGATCGCGGTTGGCGATCCGGCGCAGGCGATCTACGGCTTCCGCGGCGCGGACTCCGACGCTCTCGATCTGATCGCGGCACACTTCCAGCCCTGCTTGCGCTTGCCGCTCAGCGTCACCTACCGCTGCCCGACCAAGGTGGTCGCGCTCGCCAAGGAATACGTGCCGGCCATCGAGGCACGCGAGGGGGCGCCGGAGGGCACCGTCGACAATTTCGGTGAGAAGTGGGCGCTGACCGACCTCGGCTCGTCCGACCTCGTCGTCTGCCGGAATACGAAACCGCTGATCGACCTCGGCTACCGGCTGATGCGCGCGAAGATCCCGCTGCGGATCATGGGGCGCGACATCGGCGAGGGGCTGGTCTCGCTGATCCGCAAGTGCGACGGGCTGACCGGCTTCGACAACTTCCTTGCGGCGCTCGCCAAGTGGGAAGAGCGCGAAAGCGAGAAGGCGCTGGCGAAGGACAACGAAGCCAAGGCCGAAGCGATCCACGACAAGGCCGGAGCGCTGCGCCTGCTGTCCTCTGCCCTGCCGGAGGCCGAGCGCAATGTCGAGGCGCTGATTGCGGTCATCCGCAGCCTGTTCACGGATCAGAATTCGCGGGTGACCTTGGCGACCGTGCACAAGGCAAAAGGGCTTGAAGCCGACACGGTTTGGTGGCTCGCCCCGTCGCTTTGCCCGTCTAAATGGGCGAAGAAGCCGTGGCAGAAGCAACAGGAACGGAATATCCAATACGTAGCTGTGACAAGAGCGAAAAACAGGCTGGTCTTGATCGAATTACCAACGAAAGGAACATCATGAAATACATCAAAATAGTAATCCTGGTACTTGCCGCAGCCCTTGCTGGCTGTTCCGTCGCGCCACCCCGCACAGATTATTCCCTGATCGATCCGCAAGGCGTGGACATGGCTCGCTATCAGGCCGACCATGCCGAGTGCGCCGGGCTTGCCAATCAAACCGACGTTGCTGATCGCGCGGCAGGCGGCGCGGTATTCGGCGCGCTACTTGGCACGGTTATTGGTGCTGCGTTCTGTGGCAGAAACTGCGCCGGACAGGTTGCGGCATACGGAGCAGGCAGCGGCGCCGGCAGCGGGCTCGTAAGCGGGGTGCGCGAGCAACAAGTCGCTCTGCGTGCATGTCTTGCTGGACGCGGGTATCGGGTGATCCGGTGAACAACTGGATTCCGACCCTACTTCTGCTCGCGGTCATCTGTCTGTTTCCATCCTGGCTCGTCGGCTGCGCGGCGCTCGGCGCGGCCATCGGATTGTGGTTGGTTTCGCGGCCCAAACGTAAGGTGGTCGAACCTCGGCAAGAGGATTTTATGTTGCCAGAAAACGTAGTCAAAATCAGGCCGAAAAAGTGGTCTAAAAAGTAGTCAAAAACATGATTAAAAAGTAGTCAAAACATGATAGAAAACGTCACAAAAACATCCCACCAAAATCCCCCATCTCCCTTTAGGGAGGGGATGGGAAGTGCTGCGCGCACGCACACGTGCACATGCGCGCACACGTACGCGTACGAGCGCACGCACACACGCACACGAGGAAAGGGGCAGCAAAATGAGGAAAAAGAAAACAACTATTCATGCTGAACAGATGCGCGCCGAAAACGACATCCCGATGCGATCTTCTCAATACGCATCCGGTCAACGTCATACCGGCGTCTACGAATTCGGCCTGCCGCCGTTGAGCAGCGCGCCGAAAGGGTATCAAGTCATCGAGCATACCCAGGCGGCGGTCGGTCTTCGCTTTGCTGGAAAATACATCGGCCTCTTCGATCCAAAGAAATGATCATGACAACCTATCAAGAAAATCTGATCCTGCTTTTCCTGCTCGGTATCATCCTCTGCATTGTCGGCGCAGGTGGCGCCTACCTTTGCGCTTGGCTGGAGCGCCGCTTTCCCCCTGAAAATTAGGGGTTTGCATCGATGCACGGAAACCGCCGTATAATTTCCTTGAACGCAGGAAAGTCCGCATCCAGGGGTGGAAAATGACAGGCAAACCGGAACCGAAAAAGGCAGGTCGCCCCAAGGGCGTGCAAGATCCCAGCGCCCGCGCACGGGTCGAGAAGAACCTGCCGAAAATCTACGACGCCGTGCTGCGCAACGCCATTGCCGGCGGTGCGGCAGCGGCGGTCTTCTGCGTCGATCTCGTCAGGCACCCGGAAAAGTATCCCCACAGCGACCGCCGCCCGTGAGCCGTGTGGCACTTGATCAAGCGCTCCGGCTGGCCGGCGGGCTGAGCGCGCAGGAGCTTGAGCAGTTGGGCACGAAGATAGCCGCGCTTCGTGCTTTGTCAGGCCCGGCAGCCATCTCCCACCCCCTGGGGGCTGCCGGGCCAGCGGTCTCGGGGGCTTTCCCCGAATCGCTTTACGGCGCTCTTGTGCGGGCGCTGGCGCGCGGCACGAGTGCCTGGCAGCCACCCTATGCACCGTTTCTGCGCTCGCGCACAGGGCGTTTGTGGACAGCCGCTGCGGCGGTTGCGGAGGCGTCGCACCTCGGTTGGTTCCCGGCGGCGACGAGGCAGCAAACGGTTGTCGTTTGCCATATCTACGCAGCTTGCCTTTTGTCCTATGTCGGCGGCGTGCCCCGTTGGCCGCAGATCATCGCCGCCGTGGGGAACTTGCCGGAGGTTATTGACCGATCCTTTCCGGGATATGCGCGCAGCGGTCTACTTTCCTTGTTGTTGATTCCACGTCGCTATGGTGGTAGCGGTCGTGAGTGATAAACTGACCGGCGCCCTCCAGGAAAATCTCCTGACGTTGCTTTGCTTCTCAGCGAAGAGCGCCGCGCTGATCCGCAACGCGGTTGAGCCTGAGCTTTTCTCCTCCCCCCTCTACCGCGAGATCGTTGCACGCGTGGTCGACTTCCTCGATCGGCACAAAGCGCCCTGCGGCGAGCACCTGCCGGACCTGCTTGAGGACATTCTCAACCGCAAGGATCAGGAAGCGGAGCTTGCCGAGCGCCTGGTCGTTTCCGTTCTACAAATGCAGGGTAAGGTTAACGAAGATTACGTCATCACCCAGCTTGAGGGATTCATTCGGGGGCAGCGTCTCAAAACAGCGGTTATATCCGCGTCGGAATTGCTTCAGGAAGGCAATCTTGAGCAAGCCGAGGTCGAGCTGGACAAGGGGCTGCGCTCTCGCCTGCAATTATTCTCGCCCGGCCTGACGCTCGCGCAGGGGTGGAAGAAAGCCATTGCCGGCGAGGTGCGCCAAGACGTGGTGCGCACTGGCGTCAAGGAATTGGACGTGTGGGATCTCGGGCCGGGCCGCGGCGAGCAGCACCTGTTGATCGGACCGCCGAAGCGCGTCAAGACGTGGTGGCTGGTTAACTTGGGGAAGCGCGCGCTGCTAGCCCGTCTACGCGTGCTGCACGTCACGCTGGAGTTATCCGGGGCGCAGATCATTCAGCGGTATCTACAATCCCTTTTTTCGATCATGCGGCACAAGGCGCGCGTGGAGGTCTCGCGCTTGGAGACAGATGCGCTTGGTCGTTTCGTAAGTTTCGAGCGTGAGCACGTTAAGGAACGGTTGGGCCTGTCGGATGCCAAGGCGATGGAGGCGGTCGAGGTGAAGCTGGATAAATTGCGCTTCAAGGATAATTTACTGGTCAAGAGCTTTCCGACTGGAATGCTGACAATGTCCGGTCTTCGCGCGTACCTAGACGCGCTGGAGCGGGCGCATAATTTCATTCCTGACTTTCTGATCGTCGACTACCCGGACCTGATGAAAGTCGATCCGAAGAATTTGAGGATTGATCTCGGCGCCGTCTTCCGCGACCTTCGCGGCTTGGCGGTCGAGCGCAATCTGATCCAGGCGGTGGTCACACAGGCGAACCGCATCGGCGCCGAGGCGAAGCTGCTGACGGATGTGCACGCGTCGGAGGACTTCTCGAAGATCGCGACGGCGGATACTGTGATCACTTACTCACAGACGATCGCCGAGAAGGAGCTGGGGCTCGCGCGCCTGTTCGTCAGCAACACGCGCGTCAGCGAGCGCGATCGCTTCGTGGTGCTGATCTCTCAAGCGTATCAGATTGGACAGTTCTGTTTGGATTCGGCGCTGATGACTGATGGGTATTGGGGCAAGATCAAGGATGCCAACGCAGGGCGAGAGGTGGACGAGTGAAAATCTATGGGCGTGGTGGTTTGTTGGATTTAAGCGATGGTGTTTTCACTGGGAAGGGAATTGACTCTTTAATTAAATCCAAAGACAGTAGGGAAGATTTGATTCGTCTGTTTGGTGGGTGAGAAAATCTACCGTCGTCTGTGATGCGCGCTTTCCGTTCCAAAGTGACGGTAGAAACAGATGAGGTAACAGCTACTTCACATCGCTACACGCAAACAGCCAAGCACGGTTTAGCCGCTGAGGATGCAGGCTTTGATTCACACGATATTTTGATTGTTGATTTCGGGCTTGGTATTCGGGATGCTTTCACTTCGCAAATTATCCAAACTAGGATTCTTCCGAAACGCCACGAATATGGCCTTGTTTTCAGGAAGCCGATGTGAAGCCCCGCTGGTTCAGCAAGCGCCGGAATTATGACCTGCCGCTGATCGCGCCGGAGGTCATCGACGCCTACCTGATGCGCGATTTGGCCGACTTCAACTTCTTGAAGAAAGCCCCGCGTGCCGAGCTTTTGCAGCACACGCATGAGCTGGGCTTCCGCTACGTGACCGTGCCGCGCGCCTGTCAACTCGTGTGCAATATTATTGGCACCGAGCAGCCGCGCTTCCTTTTCCACCTCGACATGGGTGCCGGCAAGAGCAAAGCGATCCTCGATCTGATCCGCTTCCGCAAGGCGCGGAAGGAATTGCAGCGTGCGTTGATCGTGGCGCCGGAATACGTGCACATTTCCTCTTGGCAGGATCAGCTCAAGGAGCACGCACCTGATTTGAAATACATCACGCTGCTTGGCGACAAGGCCGACCGCTTCGAGCTAATCGACCGCAAGGCCGACGTCTGCCTGATCAACTATGCCGGACTGCCGGTTTACATGGCGGAGAAGAAGCGGGCGAAGAAAGGCAAGACGAAGAAGGGTGTCGATTCGGATGCTGCGGCGCTGTTCGCGTCCCTGTTCAACTTTGTCGTCTTCGACGAGATCCACCGCATCCGCTCTTGGGATTCGCTCACCTTCCGTCTCTGCTGCTGGCTTGGTGCGGGCTCCCCGTTCTGTTATGCCAATACCGGCACGCCGTTTGGGCGCGATCCGATGATGCTCTGGCCGCAATTCAAAATGGTGGATGACGGCGCGACGTTCGGCTTGTTGGGTATGTTCCGCGCCGTCTTTTTCGAGGCGAAGAAGGCACGCTTCGGCGGCTACGATTACAAGTTGCTCGACGGCGCCGAAGGACGCGCCGACCGGCAGCCGGATCTGAACCGTGTGATGCGGCACCGGTCAATTGTCTATGAGGAGCACGAGCTGGGGATCGACCTGCCGCCGAAGACGATGCTGCGGGTCAACGTGCGGATGCCCCCCGAGCAGCGGATGTTCTACGACCGCATCCTGGAGCGGATGAAAGAGGCGCGTGGCGACTATGCTTCCCTCGACAATGTCTTCACGCGGATGCGCCAGCTTGGCTCCGGCTTCCTTTCCCTGCGCGCCGATGATGAGAGCCGCATCGAGGTTGAGATCGAGCCGAATCCGAAGTTGGAGGCGTTGCGTCAGGTGATCACGGATTTGCCGGCGACCGAGAAGTTCCTGCTGTTCCATCAATTTACCTATTCCGGCAACCGCATCCGTGGGTTGCTGAATGAAATGAAGATTCCGTGGGCCACGCTGCACGGGGGTGTCAAGGATTCGGCGGGCGAATATCAACGCTTTTTGCACGATCGCAAGTGCCGCGCGTTCGTGCTTCAGAATCAGGCGGGCAGTGAGGCGATCAATCCACAAAAGGTCTGTCGCTATGCGTGGTTCTACGAGCGCCCGGACGATGCGATCATTTCGCAGCAGGCCGAGAAGCGCGTCTACCGCCCAGGGCAGGAGCGCCCGGTGTTCATTGGGGACATCGTTTCCGTCGGCAATTCGGCGGAAGAAAACCTGTTGGTCTATTTGCAGCAGAGCCGCGATGTGCGGGCTGCTGTTCTTCGTGGGGAGGTTAAACTGTCATGAGTTCGATCAAGCGCCCCCACAAAGTGGTCATCGGCAACGCGACTCTGTACCTCGGAGATTGCCTTGAGATTCTGCCAACGTTGCCGAAGGTGGACGCGGTGATTACTGACCCACCCTATAATGCCGGTAAGGATTACGGCGCGCACAATGATGCAATGGCAGATAGCGATTATGCGGAGTGGTGCCGTGTTCGTGTAGTTGCGTCCCTATCTGTCGCCGAGAATCAGTTTTGGGTAGCGCCCAGATATAAAATGGCGCTGTGGCTTTCTCTCCTACCAAAAGCACATTTAGTTGTGATCCGGCGCGGCGCGTCCGGCCCCTTCCGTCAAGGATGGATGGATCAGTTTGAAACTGCGCTGGCGATTGGTAAGCCCGCGCAGTTCAGGTCCGATCTTTGGAGCGATATTCGCTTAAAAGGAGAAGGCTATTTCTTCCGTGAAAATTCTTACGGACATCCAGGGTACACGCCGTATCCGATCATGCTGCGTGCCATTGAATTATTCGCAGCCAACTCGTTGTGTGATCCTTTCATGGGTACGGGTACTAGTGGGGAAGCCGCGATGCGAACCGGGCGCGCTTACTATGGCATTGAGATCGAGCCCAAGTATTTTGACATTGCCGTCAAACGGATCACGGAAGAACAAAGACGAGGGAAATTACTATGAGCAAAACCGGAGTGGTGGAAAACGTCTGTGACTATTTCACGCACGTGCGCTTCGCGGATGGCGACGGCACGCTGTTCAGCCACAAAGGATTGAATGCCGCACCTGCGGCGCTGCGCAAAGTTGGGATGAAAGTGGTGGCCACGCACGGCGATCCTGATCCGATCTGGCACCTGACCGAAGCGCCAGCAGAGAAGAAGGTGCCGGTGCGGAGGCGGGGATGAAACCACAAGACTATTCTGCTTTTCTCGCGGCGAAGGCACTTATCGATCCGGCGACTGGTTTGGGGAAAATACCCACACTGAATCCGATGTTGTTTGATTTTCAGGCGGATATTGCGCGTTGGGCGCTGCGCCGTGGGCGCGCGGCGATCTTCGCGGACTGTGGTATGGGCAAGACGCCGATGCAACTCGAATGGGCGACACATGTGCCCGGCGAGATTTTGATTCTCGCGCCGCTTGCGGTCTCGGCGCAGACCGTGCGTGAGGGGCAGAAGTTTGGCGTGCGCGTCGGGTACGCCCGCAACGAGGATCAGATCAGCGAGCGGATCACGATCACTAATTATGAGATGTTGGAGCATTTCGATCCCGCACGTTTTTCCGGCATTGTGTTGGATGAATCCAGTATTCTCAAGTCGTTTGATGGCAAGACGCGCACCGCGATCATCGACGGTTTCGCGCAGACGCCTTTCCGTCTTGCTTGCACGGCGACGCCGGCACCGAACGATTATATGGAGTTAGGCAATCATTCTCAGTTTCTTGGAGTGATGTCTTATACTGAAATGCTTTCCATGTTTTTCGTTCACGATGGTGGTGAAACATCGAAGTGGCGCTTGAAAGGGCACGCCGAAACTGAATATTGGAAGTGGCTTTGCTCATGGGCGGTGATGATACGCAAGCCTTCGGATCTTGGATATGCAGATAGAGATTTCAAACTGCCGGAAATGGTGATGCACGATGTCACCATCAAAGCGGGCAAGCCGACAGCGGGGATGTTGTTTGCTATTGAGGCGCAGACATTGCAGGAGCGCATCGCCGCCCGTAGAGATACGGTATCGGAGCGCGTGGCTCATTGCGCGGCAATTGCAAACGCGACGAGGAAACCGTTTCTTGTCTGGTGCAACCTGAACAGTGAAAGCGCCGCTTTGGTCAAAGCGATTCCCGATGCGATTGAAGTTAAGGGATCGGATTCGATTGAATACAAGGAAAAGACCCTGCTCGCGTTTTCGGCCGGCAAGATCAGGGTGATGGTCACGAAGCCGTCAATTGCAGGTTATGGCCTCAACTGGCAGCATTGTTCGGATATGGCTTTCGTCGGCCTCTCGGATTCTTATGAGCAGTATTATCAGGCGGTGCGACGCTGCTGGCGTTTTGGTCAGAAAAGCAAAGTGAATGTGCATGTGATCTGCGCGGAGATCGAGGGCGCGGTTGTTCAGAACATTAAACGCAAGGAACGGGAGGCGATGGCAATGGCGAAAAACATGGTCGAGCACATGCAGGTATTGAACAAGGCTGCGCTGGCCGGTGCGAGCAAGCGTAGTAGAACAGAATATGCGCGCGATGTGGTCAAAGGGAAGGACTGGGAATTGCATCTTGCCGATTGCGTCGAATTGGCGAAAGATCAGCCCGACGAAAGTATTGACTATTCTATTTATTCGCCACCGTTCGCCAGCCTTTATACGTATTCGAACATCGACCGGGATATGGGAATTTGCGCCGATGATGCGGAGTTCATGACGCACTATTCTTTTCTCGTGGACGAATTGTTCCGTATGACGAAGCCGGGCAGGCTGACTAGTTT
>VFSW01008037.1_pt1 | contig 15225 bp, 12 predicted proteins | sample 5358111 | NCBI WGS metagenome assembly VFSW01 (sample SAMN11554181, study PRJNA540505) | mine drainage metagenome | isolation source: sediment from site ElyBrook_90M | place: USA: Ely Copper Mine, Vershire, VT | collected 2017
GTTTGAGACCCGGCCCGGGGCAGCGGAGCGGCTGAGCGCGAAGTTGGCCGAAGCGGTCGAAACCGGCAGCGTCGAGGGTTTCATGAGCCTGCTCCACTACGGCGTGATTGCTTACTCCGACCGCGGCGGCCGGACGCGTGCGGCCTTTATTCCGGTTTATGGACGGGATCGTGTCGCCCGTTTCCTGGCCTGCATTGTTCGCAAGGGCGGGGCTGACTTGAAGCGGCAGTTCGCCGAGATTAACTTGCAGCCCCGCTTTCTTGGCTTTCGCGATGGGGAAGCACGAACCGCCGTCGTGTTGGATATTGACTCACTCGTGTCCAGATTAGGTGGTTGGCCGTTTTTTCCGCGTTGAAATCGTTGGGCATAGCTCCACTCTGAGCCTGGACGCGCATCTGCGCTTCGGCCCCGACCGGAATGACTGCCTCCCGCGGTCTTGTCACTGAACAACGGAAACGGCAGCTCTGCCGGCGTGGGGACATTCCCTCTTTCCACTTATGCCAAGACCGCCGCAGCCGGCGATTTCACCGGAAATGGCACGTTCCGGCAACCCTCGACGGTGCCGATTCAGAGGACGCCGGTGGCCATGTTGGTCCGCGATTTCAATCATGGCGGCACGAGCGATCTGGTGACCGCATCGACGTCGTCTGTTACTGTGCTGGCGGGCAATGGCGCCGGGGCACGACTCCGATCTCGTTCTAGTGCAGGGCTCGCCGGGGAACGCTGTGACTGCGATACCGGACGTCTCTCCGGGGCAAGCGGCAACGCGGGTCACCGCCCCATGTTGCGCCGCCATGGCGCCGGGGGACCTGTCGTCGAGCTGCGGCGGGTACTTCGCCACGAAGAGCGAGACGGCTCCGGCGCCGCCTGGCACGGCGGTGGCAGGAACGAGCATCGCGGTTATGGAGCCAACAGCGTCACGCCTCGGGCGCTCCTGTTCTTCGCTTCACCGAGGCAGGTGAACTTCCCGATCCCCGAACGGGACAGCCCCCTGGGACGGCGACGATCGAGGTGACGTCCGGGGCGGGACGATCTCAACCGGAGGAGTCGCGATCGCGCCGGTGGCTCCGAGCATCTCCCCAGCGGACGCGCAGGGGTTGGCGGCGGCGACGCTGGTGAGGGTACATGCCGACGGGACGCAGACGCAGGAGGCCATGGAACCGGTTGATCCGGCGACGGAGCAGGTTTTGCCGGTTTCAATCGATCTCGATCTCCGGAGCGACACGGTTTATCTCGAGCTGTTCGGCGCCGGGCTGCGGGGCCGCGTCCTTCCTGCGTGGGGCTCGATCAGGTCAACTTGGCTCTGGCGTATTTGCTGAAGGGCGCTGGTGATGTGACGATCACGGTATCGGCGAACGGAATTGCGGCGAACCCGGTGAAGATTACCGTTCAGTGAGCTGGAATTCATTCATTGCGGTAAAATGTCGGCGTTGATCCATATGCCGGACCGGGATTGAGGACGTCGAGGAGATATGTCTATGCGCCGAATGGTCGAACGCCGCCTGGGACGCGAGGTGCGGGTCTGCCTGGCGGCCCTGCTCGCGATCGCCGCCGCGGCGGCTTCCGGGCCGAGGCAGAGCACGGGGATGAATCTGGCCGGGCAGGCGGTGGATCCGCTGGCGGCGGATCAAGGTAAAGTCACGGTGCTGCTCTATGTTCGGACGGATTGTCCGGTGTCGAGCCGGTATGCGCCGACCGTGCAGAAGCTGGCGGCGCAATATGCAGGGAAGAGTAAGTTCTGGCTGGTGTATCCGGCTAAGACCGACACCGCGCCGGTGATTGAGAAGTATCTGCACGACTATAGTTACAACCTGGTGGCGCTGCAGGACCCGGGGCGGGTGTTAGTAAAGCTGGGGCAGGCGGAGATTACACCGTCGGTTTCGGTGTTTAGCGAGACGGGCGAGTTAGTGTATCACGGGCGCATCGATAACTGGTACGAAGACTTCGGGCGGGCGCGGCGGCAGCCGACGACGCATGAGTTAGCCGATGCGCTCAAGGCGGCCGTGGACGGGAAGAGACCACCGGTGAGCACCGCGCCGGCGGTGGGCTGTTATATCTCCGATTTACAATGAGGCGGTTCCCTCTCTGGGTGGCCGGATTGACGCTGCTGCTCGAAGGGGCGGCGACGGCGGGAGGGAGCGCACCAAAGGTTACTTTCAACCGCGACATCGCGCCGATTGTGTTTCATTCCTGCGCGCCTTGCCACCGGCCGGGCGAGGGCGGCCCGTTTTCACTGCTCAATTATCGCGATGTGGCGAGCCATGCGCGGCAGATTGTCACGGTGACGGCGTCGCGGTTTATGCCGCCGTGGCTCCCCGACAAGGGCGATTACCCGTTTTCCGATGAAGCGCGGCTGACGGCGGATCAGATTACGTTGTTCGCCCACTGGGTAAGAGACGGTGAGTTAGAAGGAGAGGCGAAGGACTTACCCCCGCCGCCGCACTTTGTCGCAGGGTGGCAGTTGGGCCAACCGGATATGATTCTCAAGGCGCCGAAGCCGTTTCTGCTGCCGGCCTCGGGGACCGACACCTATTGGAACTTCGTGCTTCCGATTCCGGTAAGCCAGACGCGGTGGGTGAAGGCGATCGAGATCCGGCCGGGGAACAAGAAGGTGGTGCATCACGCCAACATTCTGATTGACCGGATGGGGACGGCCCGGGAGATGGAGAAGACGCCCGGCGCGGGTTTCGGCGGAATGGAGATCCGGGTGGAGAGCGAGGTGTTCGACCCGGACAGCCATCTTTTGTTCTGGAAACCGGGAACGAGGATTGAACCGGAGCCGGATGGGATGGCGTTTCGCGTGGACAAGGGCACCGACTTACTCCTCAACGCTCACTTACAACCTTCGGGGAAACCGGAGCCGATTCAACCGACGGTAGGGCTGTACTTCACGGATAAGCCGGCGGACAGGCGTCCGATGTTACTCGAGATCGAGAACGACACGGCGCTGAATATCCCGGCGGGCGTGACGAACTTCTTAGTAACCGACACCTTCACCCTGCCGCTGGATGTAGATGTCATGGCGGTTTATCCCCATGCGCATTACCTGGGGAAAGACATTCTTGCGACCGCGACTCTGCCGGATGGGACAAAGAAGACGCTGATCCACATTCGGCACTGGGACGTGAACTGGCAGGCGGTGTACACATATGCGAAGCCGGTGACGCTGGGGCGCGGCACGGTGATCACGATGCGCTACAGGTACGACAACTCGGCGGACAATGTGGCGAATCCGAACCACCCGCCGCAGCGAGTTATGGGCGGAAACCGGGCGGTGGACGAGATGGCGCATTTGTGGCTGCAGGTGCTTCCGCATCCGCTGCCGGGCGTTCCGGTGGATCCGCGAATGATTCTGCAGGAGGCACTGTCGAAGCACGAAGTGGACAAGGACCCAACGAACTTTGAGGCAGAGTATAACCTGGCGGCGATTTACTCGATGCGGGGCGATGAGAAGAATGCACTGCCGCATTATGAGGCGGCGGTGCGCATCCGGCCGAATGATCCGGTGGTGAACAACGCTCTGGGAAGCGCACTGCTGGCGAACGGAGCGGTGGGGGCGGGGATTGAGCGGTTGAAGGCGGCGCTGGCGGCGCGGCCGGGTTACTTCGATGCGCACTATAACCTGGGGATTGCTTACTCGTCGCAGGATGACTCGCGCGCGGCGGCGCACGAGTTCGGGGAGGCGGCGAGGCTGAAGCCGGCTGACGCGAATGCGCACGCCAACTACGGCGCGGCTCTGGCGCAACTGGGGCGACTGGTGGAGGCGAAGCGGCAGCTTGAAGCGGCGTTGAAGATCGAGCCGGGGCACCAACTAGCGCGGGAGAACCTGGCGCAAGTGAATGAGATGTTGGCGGAGGTGGGTAAGTAGCCGCCGGCTCCCCTGGCCGTAGGAGCCGGCGGGCCGGCACGGACTTACCAAGACTTGCGGCGGCGGAACCCGAGGCCGAGTACCCCGAGTCCCAGGCCGACAAATGCCAGAGTAGCCGGCTCCGGCGTGGCGTCGGGCACCGGTGGCGCCACGTTTCCGAATCCGTCCAGGTAGACATAGCCGGCATGTCCTCCGTAGGGACAGTCCGATGCCAGAAGCGTCAGGGTAAAGTCGTGGCCCTGGAGAGCGCTGACGTCGAGCGTCTGCAGTTGCCAAGAGGTGTAATACCAGCCAAGCATCGACTCCGCGAAGAGGCTAGTCCCCGCCGCGCTGGCCGAGCTATAGGAGACGTTGTACAGCCCAGTTCCTGTTGTATTGTCTATTAACTGAAGCGTGAAGTTGTCCGAGTCGGTGAGGTCGTGTGAGCCCTGGAGAACCGCCGCCCAGGCGAAGTAGATGTTTGGATCGGTGTAGTTGGTCACGGTCTGGCTTATGACTGAGACCGTATAGTCGTTGTTCTGGTCATTCACGCGAGCGGAGTACGTGTTCGGCGAAAGCACACTATTCAGCTTGTAGTCGGTGTTGGGATCGAGGTAATTGGTCACGACAGCCGAGCGATTTCCAGTCGGGCTGTAGTTGGATCCTCCTGGTAAATACGAACTCGGGTTGAGGGGCCAGCCTCCGTACCAGTATCCTCCTCCCTGGGTCCAGCCGGTGAAGTCACCGGTTTCGAAGTTGCCGTTGACGAAGCTGCCCGCGGTTGCAGAAGAACCCGCGAGCAGACATGCGAGGAGCACGAGGATCGCCCCCCTGATCAGACATCTCATGGTCCGTCTCCTTTCGGTCTGAAGGCAAATCCGGAGGCTCGGGTGCAACGGGTCCGACGCTCCGGCCGGTGCCTTCGTAAGGTATTTCCTGGGCTGGAAGTACGGCAAATGAAGGACCACTTCCTCAGGTGGCGGGAGGGATGCGGAGCGCGCGCCAAGTGGCGCGTGCGTGATCCAAGTTTGTACAAGAATTCGGGCGATGTTGAAGGATTTGGACGGGACGAGCGGAATTCGACTTATGGATGAAGCGGGGAGAGCTTCAGGAAGGGACTCGATTGAGAGGCGACGGAAAACGTCTTGCCGGAGTGGACGGGGCCGAGGTCTTTGTGGATCCAAAGGTCGCGGGCGGAGGACGTATCGGGCAGGCCGAGGGCGGACCAGGTGAGCAGGCATTTGCGGTCATGGTCCGAGGCCAGCGCCGCATGCGGGGTCGGTGGCGGCGAAAAAGGGTACCAATTCGGCGGTGCTGGCGGTGCCAGGTCGCCAGCCTTTCAATTGGAGCCTTTCCCTGTTGACGGGAGGGCTTTTTCAGAACGGCCCGGAGTCCGTCAAGGGCGCGCCGTTGTTGGGCGCGGCAGATCGAACCCTTGACGGCGAGGACCGTTCTGAGATCGTCAAGTAGGAGGGAAAGGCTCCTCCGCACGCGCCCCAAAATGGCTCCCCCGGCCGCCTCTAACAGCATGCGGCGCAATCTTCGGCGGGCGGCTTCACTCAACTGTCAGTGGTCCCTCCGACAGACAGCCGGCAGCTCATGCTGCTTCCAGTACGCCCAGATGCATTCCACCGGACTCAGTTCCGGCGCGTACGGCGGCAGGTACTCGACGGAAATCCTTTTGCCGAAGCTACACGGGAGATCCCGGACCAGACGGCGGCGATGGGCCGCAAGGCAGAAGCTGTATTCCAGAATCGGCGTCTGCCCTCGCGGCGCCAACGTCCGGGGGAGGCCGCTGGCTTATCCCGCTTTCGTCGACGAAGACGATTGTCCGCCGTTCTTCCCGCGCTTCTTTTTATCGCCGGCCACTCCCTTTTCTTCCATCGGCGGATCGCCTCCTCGTTCCGCTCCTGTCCCACCGGCCGTTACGGGCTCCAACCCAGCGATACCAGCAGCCTCCAGACATGCCCCTCGTGATAGAGAACCCCAAACTGCTCCTCAATCAGATGCGCCACCCGCGCACCAGTCCACAATGGTGTCTCATAGCCGAGCCGTTCCGGACCCCGGAGGAGAAGCTTGCCAAGCCGCGTTCTGTCCTGCTCGCTCAGCCGGGGTTTTCGGCCGGCCCGGCCGGCTCCCTTCAGGGCTTGCTTGCCGTGTTCCCGGTATGCGGCTACCCATCGCACCACCGTCTGTCGCGCCACTTTCAGCCGCCGGGCGATCTCCGACTGGTTGATTCCGTGCGCGAGCAGCCGCACCGCCTCAAATCGCCGCCTCTCGAGCGCCTCAAAATCGCGCCGTACTCCGCGAGGATTCCCGATCGTGGTTAAGACGCAGTCGGGCGCTAAATGGTGACCCTACATTACGCGGGAGATGATTATGTCCCGTCCGCCGACCTGGAGCGATTGCCCGACCGCGCAGCCCAGCAGATCGATGAATCGGCGCGACGATAGCAGGTGGATCACGTCGACCTGGTTCCGTTCGACGAGCACATCCGGCGGTCCATCTGAGAGCGGTCGAAGCCGCCGCCACGCGCGGTTTCCATTTCGACTCATGCCAGATGCGTCTGAATCCGAATCTGATGGACGCTCACTTTCGAGAAACGGTCACACCCGTCAAGTTCCTGCATTGCGCGCTGAATCTACCAGTCTCCGTGATGATCACCGGGTGCGGGAGTATGCGGCGCCTCGATCAGGCGCTGGAAGCCGCGCGCACGTTCCGGCCGATGACGAAGGCACGAGTATCCGCTCTGCCCACGAAGACGAGGACTGCCGCCTTGACCGGAAGGCCGGGCGCGGCCAGGAACGTGCTTGAGATGGAATTGGCCGTTCTCGTTCAAGCGATGAAGACGAAACCTCACAAACTATGAGGACCGGCGGTACTGTCCGCCTAGTCACTTGGGATGGCGAGAGATGAGAGCAACAGCTCCAAAATAGGCGGCTAGATGTTCTTTGGATTCCGGACAGAATCGGAAAACGGACATTCTGGTCTAAACCGTAACATCTGATTTGAATTAAGGAGGAATTTGTATGCGTAGCAAAATCGTCTTTGCGCTCGCGCCGGCGCTCTTGCTGTTGTTAGTCGTCGCCGGAGCGTCCGCACAGGTCGCCTTGACCCAACAAGAACAACTGGGCAAGAACCTCTTTCTCGACACGAACCTGTCGAGCCCGGCCGGGCAAGCCTGCGCCGCCTGCCACGGGTCGCAGGTGGGCTATACCGGGCCGGACGCGGCCATCAATGCTGCTGGGGCGGTCTATGAAGGGGCCGTGACGGGTCGTTTCGGCAACCGCAAGCCGCCTGCGGCCGCCTATGCCGGCGACAGCCCGATACTGAAGTTTGATGGGACCCAATGGGTGGGTGGCATGTTCTGGGACGGCCGGGCCACGGGCTTGACCCTTGGCGACCCGTTGGCTGAACAGGCCCAGGGGCCCTTCTTGAACCCCCTGGAGCAGAACAATCCGACCGCCCAGGCCGTGATTGACAAAGTGCAGGCCTCCAGCTATGCGAGCCTGTTCCTGCAGGTCTGCACCGACCCCACGGCATATTATGCGTGCATCGGCCGGTCGATCGCTGCGTACGAGAGATCCATGGAGGTCACCAAATTCACCTCCAAGTACGACTATTGGCTGAAAGGGCAGGCTAAGTTTACCGGCCAGGAGCAGAACGGCTGGGCGTTGTTCAACGGCAAGGCGAAGTGCGTCAACTGTCACGTGCCGCCGAACTTCACCGACTTCACCTACAATAACCTGGGCGTGCCCCGGAATCCGTTGAATCCGTTCTACACTGAGCCTGTGTATAACCCGCTTGGCTTTGACTGGGTTGACACGGGGCTGGGCGGCTTCCTCAAGACCGCGGGTTATCCTGAGCAGGCTTACATGGCTGAATGGGGCAAGCATAAGGTTCCAACCCTGCGCAACGTCGACCTGCGGCCCAACAAACACTTCATTAAAGCCTACGCTCACAATGGCTACTTCAAGTCTCTGGAAGAGATCGTCCACTTCTACAACACGAGGGACGTTCCCGGCGCGGGATGGCCGCCGCCAGAAGTGGCCGACAACATCAACACAACCGAGTTGGGGGATCTTGGACTGAATCATGGAGAGGAGCTTGCCATCGTCGCATTCCTGCAGACGCTCTCCGATGGCTACATCCCCAGGAAGTAGCAGGCAAGCTACAATCTCCGGCCATGCCATTTCCGAAAAGGCTACGGGCGGCCGCGGAGGGCAGCCCGTAGTTTGATCGGGGTTGGACATGTCCCGCACTTGGCGGCAGAAGCCCACCGGGGGCTACTGAGCTCGGCGTAATATTGCGTCCCTTCGGGCTTAGGCAGGCTGTCACCAGAACGCGGTCCCGATCCGAGGCCGGCGCCGCGTGCGGCCGCTCGCTTATCCCGCTTTCGTGAACAAAGACGATCGTCCGCCCTTCTTTCTTCTCGATCGCTTCAAAATCGCTCCGTACTGCGCGAGGATTCCCAATGGCGGTCAAGGAGTTGATGGATCGCGGGTCGGGGTTAGTTGGCGGACGATGAGAGCTTCAAAAAGATACTGGCGTGAGGGGGGATGGAAAAGGTTCGGCCGGAGTGGGCGGGGCCGAGGTCTTTGTGGCTCCAGAGGTCGCGGACGGTGCAGGTTTCGGGCAGGCCGAGGGCGCCGAAGGTGACGGGGATGGATTCCGCCGTGGCGCCGCTGTTGAAGAGGGCGAGGTATTTGGCGTTCGAGCCGGGGACGTCGGCGAGCCAGGCGGTTTGATTGTCGCGGGTGAAGAGCTGACGGCTCGATGCGGCGTGTTGGTTGACTACGAGGACTTCGGAGTTAGTAAGTAGGCTATTTCTTACCTCACACGGTAGCGTCGTTGCGGCCACAACGTTCCCGCGTTTATTTTTATCGCCGGCCACGCGGTCCGCTTCGGTCGGCGGATCGGCTCCTCGCTCGTCTCCCGCGCACAAGTCCACAAGGTGGACGCGGCCCGCCGCCCGGCCGGTCTTCCTCGTCGCTGAACGGCCGCCCCAGTGCCATCCGCGCGCCGAGCAGGCGAAAATAGCCGGCCGTGACGCGAATGCCGTGAACCTGTTCCGGGAATGGGCCGCTCGTCAGGTTCAGTTGCGCCCCGTTGTACTCGTAAGCCGAGACGTCCTCGAACACGTCCGTTTGCTTACGAAGCAAATTGAACTTTGCCGCTGAGCCCACATATGCCGCTCCAGCCGGCGACGTCACGTAGAAGAGCACAATCCGGTCCGCAGCTGGATAGCCCGTAGGCCGAAGCAACACCCTATTGATGACCGAAAAAATGGCGGTGTTCGCGCCGATCCCGATTGCTAGCGCGGCTATCGCAGTCAGGGCAAGGGACGGATTCTTCCTCATCATGCGCAGCCCGAATATCGCGTCCTGTCACAAGCTCTGCAGGTACGCCGCGTGGTGGCGCATGCGATAAGGATCCCCTGAATGCGCGTAGCGTGGCCGGCCTTCCGTTTCGCCGCCAGCAACCCTCGTAATGCCTCGGTTCCCCGTCGATCCCGTCGTCTTGTCCTTCCTTGCGCCGAAACCAACCGAGCATCCACGCCTCGCCATACGCGCCTCACGCCCGCCGCTGGTTGCGCCCCAAGAGACCGGGTCGCCCGACAATATTTCTTAAGCGCGCCGCGCGCAGTCCGGCATCCTAAACAGGAGGACCGGGTTCAGACCGGCTCCAAATCATGATTGGGGACCAACATACTCCCGGCTGGATGAAGTACACGCTATGGCTGGCGGGCCTCTACAACGCTGCCTTTGGGACCTGGGCCATCCTCTTCCCGCAGGCCGCGTTTCAACTCGCCGGCATCGACGCACCTCGCTACCCGGAACTCTGGCAATGCATCGGCATGATCGCCGGCGTCTACGGCCTTGCCTACTTCGCGGCCGGCTTCAACCCGGCACGCCACTGGCCGGTGGTCCTCGCCGGGCTCGCAGCGAAGGTCTGTGGCCCCGCCGGCTTCGCCTGGGCCGCCTGGCACGGCCGCCTGCCCTGGAGCTTCGGTTGGCTCATTCTCCCCAACGACCTCATCTGGTGGGCGCCCTTCGCAGCGATCCTCCGGCACGCTTATGTCTCCACCCTCGAGGGCCGCCGCCTCGCCTCACCCGAAATTCAGCGCATGGCCCTCCGCGCGCGCACCCAGGTCGGCACGTCGCTGCTGGACCTGTCTACCCAATCGCCGGTCCTGCTCGTCTTCCTGCGCCACTTCGGCTGCACCTTCTGCCGCGAGGCCCTCGCCGATCTCGCTGCCCAGCGGCGCGCCATCGAAGCGCTCGGCGTGCGCATCTCCCTCGTCCACATGAGCCCGGAAGCCGATGCAGAGCGCTTCTTCAACCGCTACGGCCTCGCCGATATCGACCGCGTCAGCGACCCCCATCAGAACCTCTACCGCGCCTTCGGTCTCGCCCGCGGACGCCTCGGCCAGTTGTTCGGCCCCAAGGCCTGGCTGCGCGGCTTCCAAGCAGGCATCCTACGCCGTCACGGCATCGGCCGACTTGCCGGTGACGGCTTCCAGATGCCCGGCGTCTTCGTCGTCTTTCACGGCGAGGTGCTCTCCAGCTACCGTCACGTGAGCGCCGCGGACCGCCCCAACTACCTCGCCATGGCCCCAGGCGACGCAGGCGGCATCTTCCCTACGAGGTGGGCCTGAGGCTGACCCTTGCGTTGCATTACTTGCCGATACAGAACGTCGAGAAAATCCGGTTCAGGATGTCGTCGGCCGTGGTCGCGCCGGTGATCGCATCGAGCGGGCGCAGCGCCGCGTAGAGGTCGAACAACAGCATCTCGTGCGGCAGCCCCGCCGCCGTCGCCGTGGCGGCCTGCCTCAGCGCGGCTTCCGTTTCTTTGAGAAGCTGCTCCTGCCGCAGAGTTGTGATGAAGCCGCTCTCGATCGAAGCCGGCGGGGCAACCTCACCGCGAATGCGCGCGCGCAACTCCGCGATGCCATCGCCGGTCAACGCCGACACGCGTACCGCTTCCTCCGGTAACTCGGCGGCAAGCGGCAGGTCGGTCTTGTTCGCGGCCACGAGATACCGCCCGCGCGCCCGCGCCCGTTCGATCAACTCGCGGTCCGTCGCTTCGATCGGCGTGGACGCATCGAGCACCACCAGCGTCAAGTCCGCATCCGCCATCGCCTGATAGCTCCGCTCAATGCCAAGCTTCTCCACGCGGTCGCCTGGCTCGCGAATCCCCGCCGTATCCACCAGTCGCACCGGCAGGCCCTCGAGAGAAAGCGTCTCGCTCACCAGGTCCCGCGTTGTGCCCGGCAATTCAGTGACAATCGCGCGGTCCTGTTCGAGCAGTCGGTTGAACAAACTGCTCTTGCCCGCGTTGGGCTTCCCGGCGATGGCGAGTGTGAACCCGTCGTGCACCAGCTTGCCGTACGCGAAGCTCGCCGCCAGCGACGACACCATCACCTGCACCGGCTCGATGCGCCGAAGAATCTCCGTTGTTGGAGCCACGCTGACATCGTCTTCGGCGAAATAGATTCCCGCTTCGAGCAGCGCGATCAACTCGAGCAGTTGTTCCTTCACCGGAGCAACGCGCCGCGAAACCGATCCCTCGGCCTGCTGTGCCGCTACCTGCGCCTGGTAGAGCGTGGTCGCTTCGATCAGGTCCCGCACCGCCTCCGCCTGCGCCAGATCGATGCGTCCGTTCAAAAACGCGCGCAGCGTGAACTCGCCCGGCCCGGCCAGCCGCGCGCCTTCCTCCACGCACCGCGCCAGGCAGTGCCGCAGCACCACCATCGCTCCATGACAGGCGATCTCGACAACGTCTTCGGCGGTGTAGGATCGCGGCGCGGCGAAGTAAGTCACCACTACGCGATCGACCGTGCCGCCGCCGGGAGCAGTCAGTCGCCCCAGCGTTGCCGTCCACGGCTGCCAGGCAGGATCGGAAGGAAAATCGAGCACACGTGAGGCTATCTCGCGCGCCTCCGCGCCCGACAAGCGAACGATGCCTAAACCCGCGCGGCCCGGCGCCGTCGCGATCGCAGCGATGGTGTCTCCGGTTGAGTAAGAGGAATCGGGCACGAACTCGCGCCGGCGGGTTAGCGCCCGCGCGGCGGACCCGAACGCCGTGGCCCGCGATCACGGCGGTCCCGATCGCGATCCCGGCCACCCCGGCCTGGCGGCCCGTTGCGCCGCACAAACGGCTCGCGCGGCTCTGGCGGGCGGATCGGCTCCGGCACGGTCGTCATCTCCGACGGTACAATCACCACCTGCCGGATCGGACCCGTGCCCGTGCTCTCGCTGCGCACGTCCGTTTCCCCGCGCAGGCTCAAGTGGATGATTCGCCGCTCGCGGCTGCTCATCGGGTTGAAGTGAAACGGCACGCGGGTTTTCTTGACCTTCTCGGCCGCAGTCAGAGCGCTCAGCCGCAGCTCTTCGATTCGCAAGAGCCGGTAGTCGTTGGCGTCGAAGCAGACTTTCGAATGATCTTCATTCGGAATCCGCAGCGCCTCCATCGTCAGGTGCTCGAGCGCCAGCAGCAGTTCGGCGCGGTTGGCGAGCAGAAGATCCACGTCGTCGCCGCTGAAGCGAACCACCAGCTCCGGATCTTCAAACTCCGGCCGCGCGTGCGTTCCTTCCACGAGGTCGAAATACAATTCAAACCCCGTGATGCGCAGCAGCGGGCCAAGAAACGCCTCAATGCGCGGGCCGTATTCGGCGATTGTGTACTTGAGGTTATCCACGTTCGGTTATGCCTTGGAGAGTTTCTTACGCTGCGGGGGCGGTGGGGGCGCGACCGTAACTGGCGCGCTCGCCCGGTTCATCATCCATTGCGTGAGAATGCCCACCAGATTGCTAGTCAGCCAGTATAACACCAGCCCGCTCGATTGATAGTAAAAGAAGAATCCGAGCAGCAGCGGCGTGAACATCATGATCTTGGCCTGCGAAGGATCCGCCGTTGGGTTCGGCGTCAGCTTCTGCACCAGGAACTGCGTGATGATCATCACCGTCGGCAAAATGCGAATCGGCAGGTGCTCGGGCTGCGAAAGATCGGTCACCCAAAGCCACGGCGCGTGCCGCAGCTCAATTGTCACGCCCAGGACCTTGTAAAACGCGTACAGTAGCGGTAATTGCAACAACATTGGCACGCATCCGCCCACCGGATTCACGCCGTGTTTTTTGTAGAGGTCCATCACCTCCTGGTTCTTCTCGGCGTTTCGCGGGTCGTTCAGCTTGACTTTTTTGTACCTGGCGTTGATCTCGGCGATCTGCGGCTGCAACGCCTGCATCTTCTTCGCCGACTTCATGCTGGTGAACCGCAGCGGCAGCACCGCCAGGTTCATCGCGATCGTGATCAGAATGATCGACCATCCCCAGCTATGGATGTAGCGGTTGTTCAGCAGCTTCATCACCAAGAACAGCGGCTTGGCGATGATGCCGAACCATCCCCAGTCGATCAGCTGCTTCAGCTTCGGATCCACCGTGTTCAGCAGATCCACGTCCTTCGGCCCCACGAACATCGTGAAGCGGTTGAGGCTGTCGCCGCCAACCGCCATGCCCACGTGCGGTTCCATCTTTTTGTCCGGGCCGCGCGGCAGGTTGTCGCCGTAGGTGTCGAGTTGAATCGTCGTGTTGTCTGCGGGCAGGAACACGGCGGCGAAGTAGGAGTCCTCGAGACCGGCGAAAGTGAAGTCGCCCTTCGCGGACACCGGGCCGTTTTTGGCGTCCTTGCCCACCTTCACGCGCAGCTTGCTCGCTGCGACGTCGTAGTAAAGCGAGTGTTCGACCGCGGAGGCGTTCACCACCTGCTCGTCGCCGAAGCCTCCGCGCCAGGAGATCAGATGCGGAACGGGCTTCCCGTCGCTGGTGACCTCACTCGTGAAGTGCGAAAGATAGCTGCCTGCCTCGAAGCGGAACGACTTGCGGCAGGCCGTGCCGCCACTCGAGTATTCGAAATCGATGCCGAGGCCGTTCGGTGCGGGCGTGGCCACGAACAACGCGGTGTTCAGATCGGGCTTTGGTCCTGTGCCTTCGGGGAAGACCAGCGAAAACGGCGCGGACACGAGCGCCACTGTCGACGTATCCACAAGTTCGAGCGGCTTCTTCGCGCTGTTGCGGTACTTCTTCAGCATCCAACTCATCACGACCGCGCCGCGGTTGGAAAAAACAATGTGGTAGTAATTTGTATCGACGACGTAGGTTTGTTCCTGCGCCGCCGTTCGCTCCCCGGCGACCGCGGGCGCGGCCGCCTCCGCCGGCTGTGTCGCGGCCGCCGGCGCGACGGGAGTTTCCGGCTTCTTCGTCTGCGCGGTTGGCTGCGCCGCCGGCTTGGACGGCGCCGGAGGTTTATAGAAATAGGGCGTCAGATACAGCACCAGGCCCATCAACACAAAGGCGATGAGCAGACGCACTTCCATCGGGAGTTCGCGGCTCTTGCCGCCTTGCGCGGGTGCGGTGGGCTTATCAGGGGAATCAGGCATGAATTACGCGACCGGTCTATCGGACCGGATCGAAACCTCCGGCATGAAACGGATGGCACTTGGCCAGGCGCTTGAGACCCATCCAGACACCGCGAATCGTTCCATAGCGCGTCACGGCCTCAAGCATGTATTCGGAACAGGTAGGGTAAAAGCGGCAGGCCGAGGGCAAAAACGGCGACAAACAGCGCTTATAGCAACGAAGAGCAAACGTCACCGCGGTTTGCATCGGCTCAACAAACGCTCCACTTCGCGGACCAACTCGTCGGGACTTGCCTCGAGGGCCGCGCGCCGCGGATTGATGACGACGTCCCAGTCCGGGGTGAGCGAGTGGAGGCGCACCCGCAGAACTTCTCGAATTCTCCGCCTGGCCCGATTGCGGTCCACCGCGCGGCCGAACGCGCGCGGCGTTGTGAACCCGAGTCGCGGCCCGCCTTGCCCTTCGCTCCGCGCGACGGAGAGACAGAACGCCGCGAACAAAGGGCCTGAGATGCGAATCCCATTTTGGTAGACCTTGCGGAACTCGGCCGGTTTGAGGAGTCTTGCACTCTTCGGAAATTTCAACCCCGGCCGCGGGCTCACGGCGTGTTCCCGCGCCTTAATCGGCGTAGCGGACTACGCGCTCGTCACTCACCGTCAGCTTGTGACGGCCCTTGGCGCGGCGGCGCGAGAGCACCGCGCGGCCATCCTTGCTCTTCATGCGAGCCCGAAACCCGTGCGTCTTGGCGCGCTTGCGGTTGTTGGGCTGAAACGTTCTCTTGGGCATATGTTTTCAATCTCCGGCCACGCCGCTCGCTGGCGCACGCAAGCCCTAGGACACACCTGTGGTGGGGTGCAAAGTTCATGATAGCGGGTTGAAAAACAACGTGTCAAACGCCGCGCTGCCTTGTTTGCGCGCCGGGAATCAAACCCGGCTATTGTCGGCTTCCATTGTAGCCAGCCC
>VFSW01008038.1_pt1 | contig 15224 bp, 12 predicted proteins | sample 5358111 | NCBI WGS metagenome assembly VFSW01 (sample SAMN11554181, study PRJNA540505) | mine drainage metagenome | isolation source: sediment from site ElyBrook_90M | place: USA: Ely Copper Mine, Vershire, VT | collected 2017
CCCATCAGCGTTTCATCGACAGAGACCATCAAGGCCATAGCAACGGCCAACGGCTGGACGCAAAGCGCGATGGCCTCGGCGACATACAACATTAGCCCACTTGCCGCCACGCCCATATTCAGCGAAGGCACCGGCGCGTACAGTTCGGTACAGACGGTTTCACTGAGTGATGAAACGCCGGGCGCCACAATTTACTTTACGACCGATGGCTCGCTGCCGACGAGCAATTCCAGCGTGTACAGGCTTCCGATTACGGTATCTTCGTCCGAGACCGTCTACGCAATGGCGACTGCCAGCGGCTACTCACAAAGCAATGTTTCAGGGGCGGTTTACACAATCAACCTAACGGCCGCGACGCCGGTCATCGGCCCTGCTAGTGGCACTTTCACCTCTGTGCAGACGGTGACGATCACCGATTCAACCGCCGGGGCTATCATCCATTACACGGTAGACGGGTCGACGCCAACCAGCGGGTCTGCCGTTTACAGCGGCGCGATCACGGTGGGGATTTCGGAAACCGTTCAGGCCATTGCGGTGGCAACCGGCTATTTGCAAAGCGCCGTATCATTGGCCGCCTATACAATCAACCTGCCCCCATCGATTTCAAGCCTCTCGCCGGCCATGGTGCGTGCGGGGAGTGGAGCGTTAACCCTCACCGTCAATGGATCTGGATTTACGAGCGCTTCTATGGTGTATTGGGGCACGACGGAACTGTCCACAACCTTTGTGAATGGCACTCAGCTCTCAGCCAAGGGTGGCGACTCGTCCGTATCAACAAATGTCTCATACTCGATCACGGTTCATACACCGACCGAAGCCGGATGTACTTCTTCTCAGTTCATGTTCCAGGTAGACACAGCGGGAACATCTGTAACGCCGACTTTCTCCTTGCCGAGCGCCACGGTGTCGGCCGGTACCAGTGCAAGCTATCCCGTGATCGTATCGTCGTCGGCTACCGATGTGTCGGCTTCGTGCCTGAACCTTCCGGCCGGAGCCAGTTGTAGCTACTCGAGCACTACCGGCGCCATAACGATTACAACCGCGCCGACCACCGCCGGTGGAACCTACCATGTGACGGTTGTATTCACCGCGACAATCGTGAGTTCCTCCTCGGCGTTCATCCTTCTGCCGGTTCTATTGCTGCCGCTGATGTTCATCCGGCGGCGCCTGGCGGCGAAAGGCATCCTTCAAGCGATGAGTATTGGCACCATCCTCTTCGCTCTGACAACCATATTTACAGGTTGCGGCGGCGCAGGGTCGGTATCGACGTCCGCGCACCCGTCGAACATAACTGAGCAGGCCGTCACTTCGGGAGTTGTCAGCCTGACCGTCAAGTAGGCCATAACCTGGCGGAGGCCTGAAAAGCGGCAAAGTATTTGTCTCCTGGTCAGCGGCGGGCTGCTTGAGCGGGACTCTGCTGCATATCGAGGGTGAAGGTGCCGTAGGAATGCCATGCGGCCAGTTCAGGGGCGAGAGGGCGGAGGTCGATTGCGGTAAGCCGGTGTCGATTTTCCCACTGACGCCAGTGGCAGAAACGCCTGGAATATTGGCGAATTTGCCACAATCAGCCGGCATAAGGGCAGTGGCAAATCAACGCCGCTGCACATGCTCGGCGCACTGGACACTCTAACCAGCGGCGGCGTACTCTTTAGGAACCGCCACCGATACAGACACATATCGTTGGCATCATGTGGAATTCATCTTTCAGGCCTACTTTTTGCTGCCCCGTTTGCGCGCGCTAGAGAATGTGCCGAATACGCTCGCGGCGACGAATGGTGGTGGCACTCGCTCGCAACGCGCCGAGGCTCTCCTGCTTGATCTGAGACTTGAACATCGCATGCACAGTATCCTAAAGAGTTCTCTGCGGGGGTGCGTCAGCGTGTGGCGATTTTCGCGAACGCTCGCCAACAATCCGTCGATCTTGCTGGCCGATGAGCGTCGAGGGGACTCCGCCCCAAGCCACATTCGAATCAAGGATGGGAGAATTATGGTATGAAGCTTATTCACCTTCTGCCCGCAGGCGCACTGTTGATCTGCGCTTTGGCAAATGCTACGGATGTGCAGACTGTGATTGCAGCGCCCCGCCGGCGCATTGAGACGGCAGACTATCGTGCTACCGGACACCTCATAAGAGTTGACGCGGCCGGGAAACGTACCAGCTATGCTCTTTCGGTAAAAGGGCACTGGTTTCCTGGAGTTCTTCGCACTCTGGTAGAGATAACCCCGTCTTCCAGGACCTCGCAGTATCAGCCGGTTCGCATTTTGCTCGAGATGCATCCGGGGGGCCAAAGCATGATCCGGATTGCGCACCCGAAGGACTCAGCGTTGTCCGTGGTTGCCTTTGACAAATGGGGCGAGGACTTATTCGGTTCCGCATTCAGTTATGAAGATTTCCTTGAGCCACAGTATTATTGGCAGGGCCAGTCCGTAGTCAAAAGCGTCAAATTTGGCAACCGCGACTGCGATGTCCTCAAGAGCACGCCGGGCGCAATGGACAGGACACACTACACGCAAATCGAAACATGGCTCGATCACACTATCGGATTCCCCATCTATGCGGAAAAAACGCTTAAAGACGGTCAGACCATCAAGGAGTTTACCTACCTGGGACTGCGTCAAAACGGCGGAGTCTGGTCGGCAAATCAGGTGGGAGTGAAGATGCGCGGTCAGAGTGGCTCGTCGCTGCTTATCATCGACCGCGGCAGCACCAAGGCAAATCTCAGCCTCAAGGATTTCAGTCCTGAGCAAATCGGTCATTTCCAGGATCACCCATGAAATACCCTCTATTGATCGCGTGCATCGCCGCCGCGCTGCTGGCTGCAGGTTTCCTGTATCAATTAATCGGATCGCGGCGAGACCGCAGACGCTATGCCACCTCTGGTCGCTGGATCGATATTGGCGACGGACGCACACTCTATGTTCTTGAAAAGGGCTCCGGCGGCCCCGCTGTGCTCTTCGAAGCGGGCATCGCGGCCACCAATCTGAACTGGCATCACATCCAGGAGACTGTCGCTCGCTTTACACACACAACTTCCTATGATCGCAGCGGCCTTGGCTGGAGCAGCCCCTGCCGTTCCGTGCGGACTCCCGGAAACATTGCTGAAGAACTGCACACCATGCTGCAGCGAGCCGGAGTCAAGCCCCCCTATGTTCTGGTGGGCCACTCGTTCGGCGGCCTCATAATGCGCCGATATGCGGTCACGTACCCTGAAGATGTGGCGGGAGTCCTGTTGATCGACCCCATGCGGTGCGAAGAGTGGCCCCCTCTCAATCCAGAGAAACAAGCCATGATCAATCGAGGAAAGCGGCTTTGCCGGTATGCGATTCCCATCGCCCACGTCGGACTTATTCGCCTTGCTGTGACTTCATTGCTCTGCCGCTCAGGTCGACTGTCAGGACATTTGGCCAGTGCTGCCGGCCCGGGTGGCCGACATGTGTTGACACGCGTGACTGAAGAAGTGTGCAAGATGCCACGCGAGGTTTGGCCAATCATTGCTTCCCATTGGTCTCGCCCCGGGTACTTCGCCGGAATGCGCTGCCACGTAGAAGCCGTTCCCGCCGCAGTTCGAGAGATGCAGGACGCCAAACCTATTTCTCAGATTCCGGTTGTGGTACTCACTCCGGGAAAATCGACTCCGCTCTCTGCCGGGTGTCTGGAGCAGATTGGGAACAATGTACGCCAGGTCATTGCTTCCGCCAGCGCGCACTGGATTCATCTCGATGAGCCGGAACTCGTCATCGAATCAATCCACGAGATGGTAATGGCGGTAACCCCGGCTACGGTCGAAGTCACCGCCTGAACTCAGCTCAGGTTACGGCGACACGAGCCGGTTGATCGCGGATAGTCAAAAAGACGCTTCACCTGCCGTTGAGGTCAGAGAAACGCTCGCGAAGTGCTTGACGAAGAAATTTGCCGTTATTATTTTGCGGTAAGTCTTCAGGGTCGACGATCCAGATGCGGCGTGGGGACTTATATGCTGCGAGGTTGTGGCGACACCAATCGAGGAGTTCGCTTTCACTTGCATTGAACCCCGGATGCAGTTCAACCGCAGCCACAGGAACCTCACCTTTTTCCTCGTGAGGAAGGCTGAACGCCACCGCCCGCGCGACGGAGACGTGCGCCAGGATGGCTTCCTCTAATTCGCGCACGTAGACTGAATAACCGCCCGACTTGATTACATCCTTGGCACGTCCAACCAGGCGAATCAGTCCCAGACGATTGCGCTTCGCTAGATCGCCGGTGCGCAGCCAACCATCTTTCGTCAGCAGATTCTGGCTATCGTCTTCGTCCTTCCAATAATGCGGCGCCAGACCACGGCGACGAATCTGGCATTCTCCGGTCGTTCCGGGGGATACAAGCTGCCCGTCTTCGTCAACAACGCGGATATGAAACGGAGGAACAGGAAAACACAGGTCGCCGCTTCCAGGCAGGAACGATAGCTCGACGCCAATCATTGCCAGTCCTCCCAACTCGACCATGCCATATCCATTGAGCAAGACAGGAGGAATTCGCAAGCCAGCCGGAAAGCGAATCAAGGCGCCGAATTTTCGCAGTTTATGTCTTACTTCGGCCGGGAGATGATCGCTGGCCGAAAGCCAAACCCGCACGCTGGCCAGCCGGGCTGGGTCGGGATTGCTGTTGACCAGTCGGACGAACATGGTGGGTACGCCGACAAAAGCAGTAATCCTGAATCGTTCTATACGTTCCAGCGCGGTATTGACGTCAAAGTGATCGAGAAAACAGCCTCGAATGCCCGCCATCAGGCCGTAAAGAGCGATGCTCACCGCCATAATGTGTGACCAGGGCAGGGCGATGAGCGCAAGGTCTCGCGGCCCCAGAATAATCCCAGCCAGCACCGTGGAAGCGCGCGCTCCCAGCAGAGCATTGCTGGAAAGAGCTGCGCCCTTGGGAAAGCCGCTGGTTCCGGATGTATGGAAGATGGCCACGGTCTCCGTCGGATCCACCATTACCGGTGAAAACGCCGTCTCCATCTGCCGGAACCGCTGAAATCCCTCAATGGTTTCGATTTCGTTATCTGCTTGAATCCAGGTGCGCAGTTTCAGTTGCTGGCGTTCAACTATGTTTCTCTGGAAAATAGTTTTATCTGTAACGAGTATCTGCGTTCCGCTTTCGCCAAGAATGCGGCGCACCTCGCTAAGCGATAACTGAGGATTCAAGGGAACTGCAATGCCGCCGGCACGGATGATGCCAAGGAACCAGTGGAAGCATTCCCGGTTATTGGTGCGATAGACGGCGACGGGCTCACCTGGCTGCAGTTTAATGCTGAGACGAAGGAACGCGTCGATAGCGCGAATGCTTGCGAGAAGATTGGAAAGATAAAAGGGGCCACTCTCGTCGACCGCTACTTCGCAGTCCCCTTTGCGTCTAAACAACTCGTCCACCAGATTTGCCACGGTGACAAGAGGGTCTTTCGCGAGCTTATAGCGACGAATGATGTTCATTGCATTTTGACCGTCTTACGGCCCCACTCGCTGGTCAGACAGTACTGGAACAGTCGGTCAAGGTAATCAAGCACTGGCGGTGGATGAAGGCCGGCCGGTTGCAGAAGGCGCTCAGAGTTGGAGGTATCAAACTGCATCCGCATGGTAAAGTAATCGCGATACGCGCGGCCATCGCGAAGTACCCGACGCTTGCGTCCCCATAAGGAGAGAAAGAGAAGGGGCCTCACTACAGCAAAGAAGAATCTCGGATCGATGTAGCGCGGTTCGGGACCATTGAAGTATTGCATCGCGCGCCGCGCAACCTGGTCGATCGTGGCACTTCCGCGCGGGCCGGCGCAAAGATGAACGGTAGATCCCAGTGCAGTCTCATCAAAGAGCAGGCGTGCGACAGAACCGGCTACAAAATCGACTGGTACTATGTCCAAGACAGCGTCAGGATACCCGGGCACCGTACGCCACAATCCTCGCGCATAAATTTTCAACGGCCAATACATCATTTTAAAGCTTGAAGTAACGCCGGTCCGGGAGTCCCCGACGATGATGCTGGGACGCAGAATCACCGTTGGAATAGACGAAAGCCGCGATCTAACCAGGGCCTCCGCCTCGGCCTTGGTTTGTTCGTAGGTGTTGCGGTAGCTCTGGCCTTTCGCAAGTTCTTCTTCGTAAATTAAGCCTGAACGCTCACCAGCAACGTAGGCAGTTCCTACATAGGCTAAGCTGCGAAGCCAGGTTGCGCCGGCCGCAAAGCCAAGAAGCCTTCGCGTACCCTCGACATTGATGCGACGAGCTTCCTCCAGGGTGTGATCAAATCGCACCGTGGCTGCGCAATGAATGATGCGCGTCGTTTCAGCAAGAAGCCTCGCAATGGCGGAATCGTCCAGACCAAAATTTGGGTGCTCAACGTCTCCAGAAAAGACGACGACTCGCGGACGATCCACTGCCGGTATGAACGAATCAGCCCGCTGTTGCGCGGTCTTGCCTGGGCGGTCGCGGATGAGAAGCGCAAGTTTGGCACGGGGCTGGGAATCGAGAAGATCGCGAACAAGTTGAGAACCGAGGAAGCCGGTCGATCCAGTGACAAAAATGAGTTCTTGGCGTTTCATCAAGTCCGACCTTTATCCGCAACCCACCCCAAGGCGGGTCAAACGACGTCCTTGAGCTGCCTATGCGATGAACTAGATTCAGCCGCAATTATAGCGTCTGCGAACTACCCGATTAGGATTTCGCCGTATGTTTGAGGAAGCAGAGAAGGCAACTGCTTGTCAATCAGTCCAGTGCCCGGTTGTATGTGAGAAAGCAGGGACGCCGCCGAAATTCACATCGCTTCAGGTATGTGGGAGACCTCCGGTCATGAACCCTATGTGGCGACGTGCCCGAAGTCCGCGATGGTTCACTTCAAAATGCACCGGGGGTGCCGTGAGATACAGCGCCCGTCAAAAAACGTTCTAAGACGCATCCTAACCGCTTTGTCTGTCAAGGGTGAGGTGCAGCGTTCCCCACATCATGAGGAGGCCAATGAGCAGGTATATGCCGGCCGTGGCACTGATGCCTGCGCTCATCCCATAATGGCCCGCGATCACCGCAATCGCGATCGGCGCCTCACCTCCGCCGAGCCACGCCATCGAATTCATGATTCCGACCGCAACTCCGCGTCGCTCCACTGGCACGGCGTCATGAAGCGACGCGAAGATATTCGCGTCGTACACTCCCTTGAAGAAGCCAAAACCAATCATGGCAAAAATCAGCCAGAGGACCGAGAGAGTCCATCCGGAAAGAACCAGAAAGGGCACCCCGCAGAGCAGGCCCAGGGACTGGATAAATACGCGTCCTCCTCGCTGCCACGTTCCGCCGCGTTTGACCAAGGAATCGGCCAGGAATCCTCCGCAGAGGACGCCCAGGATCGATGCGATCTGGAGATAAGCCGTTGCACTGAACCCAGCCATGGACAGGCTCATATGGAATTTCTCATAGAGAAATGTCGGCATCCAGGAAAGAAAGACGACTGCTACAAAGTTGGCTCCCATGAAGACGACGATGAGCAGTAGAACGACACGATTGAAGAAGAGCGCTTTCAGAGCTTCGAAGAGGGTCGACGCCCCCGGTTCGGACTTTGCGTTGGGGAGAAGGCTGGGATCAGACATACCTTCAGACATTCCCCTGGCTGGCTCGCGCATCAGGATCCACAACGACAGAGCAAGTATCACGCCCAAGGCGCCAAAAACCATGAAGCTGGATTGCCAACCGTGGTATTGCCCCAGGATGCCTGAGACGGCGCCTCCGGCGATGGTTCCCGAGTAGACGCTGGATTGATGAATGGACAGTGCGCGGGAGCGGTGTTCCCGATGGTAATCACTGATCAGCGACATGGAAGCGGGAAAGTAAAAGGCCTCACCCAGTCCCCCAAGAGCGCGGCAAAGAATCAGTTGCCTGTAGCCTTGCGCGAAAGCAGTAGATGCCGTGACGACGGACCAGAAGAGCAATGCTCCAAGGACGAGGGTCTTGCGCGAAAAGCGGTCACACAACCAGCCCGCAACCGGACCAAACAGAGCGTACGTCCACATGAATGAGGAACCAATGACGCCCAACTCCACGTCAGTGAGCGCGAACTGGCGGCGGATCAATGGGAAGACAGAAAAGATGGCCTGGCGGTCAGCATAGTTGAGGAAGCAAACCAACCAGAGCATCCCCACGACGAACCACTTATAGGAATTGCCTGGCCCTGGCTTCATCGCTGCGGTTGCCTCTCAAACGCGCGGGTTATTTTCGTCAGCATACACGAGGGATCAAGGTGATTTGGGCGGGAAGGTCGGCGACGGGAACAACAGATGCAAAAGAAAGCGATATCCTCAATCCAAAGGAGGCTCGCTTTGCTTCGGCGCATCCCATTGGTCCTGATGCTTGCCCTCGCCATCCAGACTTCTGCGCAGGAGCCGGTCCCGGGACTCATCTTTCAGCCCGGAAGCGTTCCGTTCGCTTCCAGTCACGCTTCCACCGTTGTGGAGTTGAACGGGGGAAAGCTTATGGCGGCGTGGTTTGGTGGAACGGCGGAGGGCAGTCCGGATGTGGGGATATGGGGCTCGCGCGCGAGTTCAGGGGAGTCGCCTGGATGGTCTGCGCCGGTGGAACTGGCACGGGAGCCGGCGGTTCCATGCTGGAACCCTGTGCTCTTTCATACCAAAGACGGGAGGCTCTGGCTCTATTACAAATTCGGTCCCAGCCCCAGCACCTGGACTGCGGCTAGAAAATACAGCGACGACGAGGGCAAAACATGGTCGCTGGCCGAACACCTGCCCGCAGGGCTGATTGGCCCGGTTCGCGCCAAACCGCTGGTGCTGTCCGACGGCACAATCGTCAGCGGATCCTCAACGGAGACCTATCACTCATGGGCAGTGTGGATTGAGCGCAGCACCGACAACGGCAAGACCTGGACGCGCACCGGGCCGATGGTACCTGGAGCCAGTGTGATCAAAGCAGGGGCCACCGATGATGCTAATGAAGATTCCAGCCAAGGTACCGGAAGGCAGGAACGGAACCAAACCATCGGTATCATCCAGCCTTCGGTTGTTTCGCTGGGTTTAAGGCATCTTCGTTTTTACGCCCGGTCAACGGCCAACATCGCGCGAATCACAGTGGCAGACTCATTCGACAACGGAATCACCTGGACGGACGTCATGCCGATCGATGTCCCAAACCCCAATTCGGGCATTGATGCAGTGGCCCTGAAGGACGGTCGCGTGGTGCTTGTATTCAATGATTCAACAACGGGACGAACTCCGCTGAACCTCGCCGTCAGCCAGGACGGAGAGCACTTCAGGATATTCGACACCCTCGAGGATGGCCCCGGAGAGTATTCCTATCCGGCCATGATCCAAGGCGCAAACGGCGATTTGTACATCACCTATACATGGAATCGCAAGTCGATTCGTTTCGTCCGTGTGTCCTTAGCCCGGATACCGAAGTGACGCTTACCCACAATGGGTGGAGAAACGCATGCATGAAATCCAGATCTCCGGCGTGTTCGCCGCGATCCTTACTCCAAGGAGCGCAGACAGCAGCATAGACGTTCCGGCTTTGCGCAACCTGGTTCACTTTTTGATGAAGTCGGGAATTTCGCGTTTTGCCGTGAACGGCGCAACCGGTGAATTCTGCCTGATTCGCCGCCCCAGTTGCGCACCATCCTCTCCACAGTCAGAGCGGTCAGCGAAAGCAAGGCACGAATCTTGTGCGGTGTGGGAGCTGCGAGCGCCTCTCAATCCATCGAATTGACCCGAGTCGCAGAGTCGGAAAAAGTTGATGGCCTGCTGTTGCCGATGCCCTACTTTTTCCCTTATGCACAGGAAGACCTCGATCTCTTTTGTCGCAACGTTTCAGGCTCAACCCACCTGCCCGTGTTGCTCTATAACCTGCCGCAGTTCACCTCTGGCCTGGACAAGAAAACGGTTGGCGTCCTCATCTCGGAAGTGCCCAATATCGTCGGCATCAAGGATTCGAGCGGCTCCCTCGACATCTTCCGTTATCTCAGCCAGCAGGGCATCCCAGCCTGCCGTATCGTGGGCGACGACGCCGTGCTGGCTCCCGCACTACGCGAGGGAGTTTGCGACGGCGCAGTGTCGGGCGTCGCGGGTGTGCTACCGGAAGCGATTCTTGCGCTCTACGCGCAGCGAAGCCGGGTCGGTTCGGAAGCTTTTGTTTCGGCTGAGCGGCGCGTTCAAGAGTTTATCGAACACATTAAGCCGTTTCCTTATCCCTGGGCCCTAAAGTGGATCGCCGAGGCACGCGGAATTTTGCACGCGACGTTCGCTTTGCCTGTCACTCACCATCGCTTTGAACAGAGGCAACAACTCGTTGCATGGTTTGCAGGATGGGTTGAAGCATGGCTGGATTCTGCGGACAACAAGTGATAATTAGTCAATTCGGTAAGAGCGGCCCCGCCACTGGTCACTTATGTGGTTGCCCTGCCTCCTCAATCCAGGACCTGAGGGGATACTTATCCAGGTGCGTCAAACGCATGCGCTCGATCCATAGCCACGTAGGCATGATGCATGATGCATGCCGCCCCAATGGCAGGCCCATCAGAACCGAGAGAGGAGAAAATCAAATCCGGCACTGGATGGTTGGGCAAGAGATTCTCGCCAATTTTGTCCTTGATCAATTGAGGGTTTTGAGCGAAAAATGACGACACCTGCCCCCCGAAGACAAACTTTTCCGGATTCAGCACCGTAGTGAGAATCGCAAGGCCGCGCGCAAGATGATAAACACAATCTTCAAAGGTCGCGCGGGCGGCTTTCTCATCAGCGCGGATGGCTTTGATTAGAGCTTCTAAATCCCTTTGGAGACCAAGATGATGCTTATATCTGGCTAATATAGCTTCTCGCCCAATGTAACTTTCCAGAGACCCCCTCAAGGTCAGAACTGGCCCATATCCCTTCTCGCCGACGAGCATGTGTCCCAGTTCCCCAGCATAGCCATGGTGGCCAGTTACAAGTTTTCCCTTTGAGAACACGCCTCCACCCACGCCAACGTCCAGGAATAAATAGACCGCATCTCCGAGGGTTCCCTTCTTTTCGCGATAAAGCTCTGCGAAGGCAGCTGCGTTGGCGTCGTTCTCCACTTGAATCTCTCTAAACTCAGAAAACTGAGACTTGAGCATGGCCAGAAACTTGACATTGGTCCAGCCAAGAATCGGCGCCCGTAGAACGTCCCCATTGTGGTTCAGCAGGCCAGGAATAGTCACTGCAAGCCCGCGAACCATTTTTTCCGCTTTCACCTTGTTCATCACCTTTCCGATTATGCTCGACAACTGTCGAACTACCTGCTTCGGTTTGGGATTCGGGACCGACAGCGGCTGGGTATGTCGGAGCAAGACAGTTGCATTGAAAGCCAATGCAATGACTGTCAGCTGGCGCACGCCGATATCGGCGCACAGGAAAACGGCATGGTGAGGATTGAGTTGAACGTTGTCTCCAGGGCGCCCGGTCCGGGCCGGTATCGGCGCCTTCCCCTTTGCGCCCTCGACAATCATGCCTTCGGCCATCAGGACGGAGACTAGGCTGCCTGCCGTTGCCCGCGTCAATCCAAGAGCGCGGGCCAGATCTGCACGACTCATCGGTCCGCCGCGGAAAAGTGCCTCGACAAGGCGTTTCTCGTTGATATGGCGGACAGCACTAGGCTTCGACATAAAGTCTTGATTCAAGTCTGGGGACCACAAAGCTCCTGGTTAGAGAGATATTCGGGACGAGCGCCTTCTCAGCCGAAGTCAAGTTTTCAGAAAGAACCATTCGCAACAATCGACTCTCCCTTGTTCACTTAAATTCTGCGATGCAATCTCGATTTGTTTGTATACTAAACATACAAATAGAGGCAAGCCAAAAATCCGTTGCGGGAATGTTCCATGCGGTTTAATAGAGGGATCTCGTGCATGCGGCAAAAAGACAGCAAGAGACTGAGAGTCGGTGTCCTGGGCGCAGGGCAAATTGCTCAGGCAGCTCACTTTGAGAGTTGTACCAAGGCGCGGAATGCCGAACTCTCCGCCATTTGCGACGTAGCCGATGATTTGCGAGAGCGCATGGCAATCACTCACGGCGTCGTAAAAACTTACTCGGATTACGACAAAATGCTGGCGGACGCGGAGATTGACGTAGTGATCATCGCGACCTCAGACGCCTTTCATGTGCCCGCCTCGTTGCGAGCGCTCGCGGCCGGCAAGCATGTGCTCTGCGAAAAGCCTATCGGTGTGACGATCGAAGAGGCGGAGACGCTCCGAGAAGCTGTTGTACGCTCAGGAAAAGTCCTTCAAGTCGGGCACATGAAGCGGTTCGACGCTGGTCTGCAATCTGCGAAGGCATTCATCGACAACGAAATAGGGGACCTGGTTGCCATCAAGGCCTGGTATTGCGACAGTACTCATCGTTACGCAATGACGGATGCGGTACAACCGCTGGTCGTAACAAGCGCTAACGCCAGGAAACCGTCTGAAAACCCGAAGGCTGACCTGCGCAGGTACTACATGCTTGCCCACGGATGTCACCTTATCGATACAGCTCGCTATCTCGCAGGCGATATTGCAGCAGTTCGAGCTCGTCTTTCAGAACGATCGAGTATCTGGTGCTGGTTTGTGGATATAGAGTTTGCGAACGGCGCGCTTGGCCATCTTGACCTCACCGTCGCTGTCCGCATGGATTGGCACGAGGGTTTTCAGATCTATGGCAAGAATGGCAGCATTATTGCCAAGACGTTCAACCCCTGGTATTACAAGACCAGCGAAGTCGACATATTTAGAGAGTCAGATGGCTCGACACACCGTGTTTTGGGCGCTGACGGGCACTTCTATCGCAGACAGCTTGAGGGTTTCGCAGACGTCATCCTCCACGGTGCACCGCAGACGGGAGCCACGATTGAAGACGGAATCGCCTCGGTGCGAGGCATGGTGGCAATCGCTCGCTCGGTTGAAAGCGGAGCCCGCATTTCACTCGCCGATGTGACGGGGGGCGTGTAGTGCGGCTTGGCATTTTCGCGAAAACGTTCGAGGGCGACAGCCCCAGCGAGGTTTTGCCCTCTGCCGCGGCGGCGGGATTCTCTGCCGTGCAATACAACATGACATGTTCGGGATTGCCATCGATGCCGGACGACATTCCAATCGCGCTCGCGCAGAACGTCGCGGAAATCGCGGCAAATTGTGGGCTCTCAGTTGCCGCAATCTCAGGAACGTATAACATGATCCATCCAGATCCGGCGGTTCGTTTGAAAGGCCATAAGCGCCTGGAAAAGCTGGCGGCAGTAGCTCTTGCGATGAATACCAATCTGATAACTCTTTGCACAGGGACTCGCGACCCCGATGATCAGTGGCGCGGCCACCCGGAAAACAGAAGTGAAGCCGCCTGGAAGGACTTGCTTGCGTCAATGGAGGTCGCCGTCAAAATCGCGAACAAATATGACATCTATCTCGGCGTAGAACCAGAACTCGCGAATGTCGTCAATTCGGCGCACAGTGCGCGGCGATTGCTGGACGAGATCAAAAGTCCTCGACTCAAGATCATTCTGGATCCGGCCAATCTATTTGAAATTGCCACGCATGAAGAGCAAACGAGATTAGTTGCCGAAGCAGTCGACCTGCTCGCTGACCGCATTGTTATTGGTCATGCAAAAGATCGATCGGCGACGGGGAGTTTTACGGCTGCCGGTAGAGGCGTGCTCGATTACGCCCACTACTTTGCCTGCATGAGACGGATGAATTTCAATGGGGCGATAGTGACTCACGGTCTGTCAGCCAATGAAGCGAGCGAGACAGCGTCCTTCCTGAGAACTGAAGCTGAACGAGCCGGATTCACAGTGGAGCGAGCATGTCCGATGCAATAACGCAGCTGGCTCAAGATGGCCTGGCGCTTCGCGTCGATGACCCCGGCGGCTCCGGTACTCCTGTCATCTTCCAGCACGGCCTGTGCGGAGATTCGTCACAAACACGCGAAGCCTTTCCGAAGCTTGCCAGGTTCCGTCGCATCACGCTTGAGTGTCGTGGCCACGGGCAGTCAGAAGCTGGCGACTCCAGAAAATTCTCAATTGACACCTTTACACGAGACACCACCGCCCTCATCGAATGCCTCGGTGTTAGCCCTGTCGTTGTCGGTGGCATCTCAATGGGCGCCGCCATCTCTCTGCGCCTCGCGGTGAAGAGGCCCGATCTCGTCAGGGCTTTGATCCTCGTCAGACCTGCCTGGACAACAACCCCTGCGCCCGCCAACATGGAGCCGAACGCACAAGTCGGTGTGTTGCTCAGCGAGCACGCGCCAGCAGAAGCTCATAACCTCTTCATGCATGGCGAAATGGCAATGCATCTATCCCAGGTTGCTCCCGATAATTTGAAATCACTCGAAGGATTCTTCGCGAGAGAACCCCATGAAGTTACAGCCAACTTGCTCAAACAAATTTCTAAAGATGGCCCCGGCGTCGAGGATGCCGAAGTGCGAGCGCTCACCGTTCCAGCTCTTGTCATTGGTCACCAACTCGACTACATTCACCCTTATTCCCACGCTCAAACACTCGCATCCATGATCCCAAACTCGACGCTCAAAGCCATCACGCCAAAGGCTACGAGCCAAGAACTCTATGTTTCCGATCTTCATAAGGCCATCGCCGAATTTCTTGAGGAACTTCAATGAGAATAGAATCAATGACTCCGCGAGGTCATTGGATTGACCGTCTTCCAACTGACCGTCTGGTGGGGGAATTTTCCGTCTGGTCCGCGGACCTCGTTAATCTTTCTGCCGATATTGAGAGGATTGCCGATTATGCCGATATCCTCCACGTTGACGTGGCAGATGGGCATTTTTCTCCAGCTCTCCTCTTCTTTCCCGACTTAGTGTCTGCACTGAAAAAAACGTCAAAGATTCCGATCCATGTGCACCTCATGGTGACGGACTCGATCCTTCTCGGCCAGATCGAACAGTTCGCTGAAGCGGGTGCCTCCCTGATAAGCATCCATGCTGAAAACGCCGCCGCACCGGAAGCGCTCGATTTGCTGGATCGGATCGGTGTGGCTGCGGGCATGGTCTTGAAAGTTGAAACCCCTGTCAAGGTGCTTGCGCCCTATCTTCCGCGCCTGCGCTTCGTGACACTGCTTGGAACAGCCATCGGCGTCAAGGGTCAGGGCCTTGATGAAACCGCTTATTCCCGACTGCGAGAGACGCGGACCCTCATCGAAGCGGCAAGCCTCTCCCATCGCGTCGTGCTGGCCGCGGATGGGGGCATTCGCGAACAGACAGTGC
>VFSW01008039.1_pt1 | contig 15222 bp, 25 predicted proteins | sample 5358111 | NCBI WGS metagenome assembly VFSW01 (sample SAMN11554181, study PRJNA540505) | mine drainage metagenome | isolation source: sediment from site ElyBrook_90M | place: USA: Ely Copper Mine, Vershire, VT | collected 2017
GCATACAGCAGATAGAGCTGTTCGTCGGTCAGGTTGGCAAAATTGACAATGCGCAGGAACGTCCGGCGCTTGCCCTCGTCGAATTGGTCTGCGGCCGATCTTCGGAAGCAGCAGTATTTCATCAGGTCGGCCATCACGATCTGCCCGGAGGGCGATCCGAACACCACGCGGTAGGCTCCCATCAGTTCGGCGTTGCGGGCTTCAGTGTCCTCCATCTACATCGCCCGTTGTTGCTGCACCGGGCCGCCGACGCCGGTGTTGCCGGGCATAATCCCCGGCTGCGCCCTGGCCATCACGGCGTTGGCCTTGATCATCTGCGCCTGGGCCGGCATGGCCTGAATCTGGGCCTGCTGCGCCGCGGACCTGGCGCGATTCTGACGCTTGACCGCGATCTTCCTGGCGTCAGCCATCCAGTGTTCCGGCGTGTTCTGGATCGCGGCGATCTCGGGCAGCGCGACGTCGAAATCGAACACGTCGAGATAAGAGGGGTCCTGGGTGATATTGGCGATTTCCTTGGCGGTTTCCACCGTCCTGATGAAACCGGCCGCCTCACCGGAGCGCTGCGACAGCGCCAGGGGCGAGGTATAGACCACCTGATATTCGCCTTGCGCTTCCTTCAACAGGCCCGGCATTTCCGGCAGCAGGCCGAGCGCGGACAGCACGTCGAGCTCGCGCACGATCATCGGGCCGAGATATTCGGTCTCCTGTCGGCCCAGCGTCGGCGCAACCAGGATCCCCTTTTCGTTGACGAGCTCGATCACCTGCGTCGCGGTCATGTTGGGATGTTCGCTCAATACCTTGAACAGCGTCACCAGGAACATGTCGTCGATCAGGCCGCGTTCCTCGGCCATCATTTCCTTGGCGACCTGGATTTGCCCGGACGGCAATATCCTGATCAGTTCGCGGCCTTGCGCATCGACGCCGCCCTTGTTGAGCGCGCCCGGCCTTAAGTTGAAATCGACAATGCCGTCGTCGGTAGTGAGCAGCACCGGATCGGCGGCGCGGTGGCCCTGCTTCAGGAACATGGTCTTTTGCGCGTTCAGAGTCTTGAGCGCCGGCAATACCATCTGGGCTGGCCCGCGGCCGTACCATTCCCGCGGCGCCTGGTCGTATCGGGACGGCGCATAGGGGAAGGTGCGATAGCCCTTCTCGTCCGCCATCAGGCATTGGCCCTCGATCGAGACGTAATGCGACGAGAACGGCAGCCCCCTGGCGTCCATCCTGTCCTTGTCGTAATCGCGGCGCGGCTTGACGCAGTGCAGGAAGTTGAACGGGGTTTGCGCGTTCTTCTCCAGCGCGGCCAGGATTTGCACCGGCAGTCGCGCGCGGCCCCATTTCTGCGCCGCCTGATGCGCGCTCAACTGAAACCAGCGGATCATGCGGTCGACGATGCCCTGGTGGTTTTCGCCGAAGAAAGTCTCACCTAGCGGCACGCTCTTGTAGCGGATGCCCTTGTATCCGTGATAGTCGCGGCCATCGAAGGCGTCGATGAACATGGTGGCATTGCCGAACGCGCCGAGCGAGCGGAAATTGGCGTTGTTCTGGCCGCGGAAATTCGCCAGCGGATTCCTGCGATACTTGAACAATAGCCGCGTCAACTGGTCGAAATACAGCCGCGTGTCGCGATCCTTCATGATTTTTTCGTCGCTCGCCTCCAGCGAGTGCCATTTCGAATTTGCCGGCGTCAATAGCGAATCGGCGATCGCGGCAAAGCGATGCAACGCCAGCATTCCCGATGCGTCGACCTGCTGATAGGTTTTCTTCATCCCCGGCCAGGTCCACGAGCCGTAGAAAAAGGTGTTGCGGTGCTCTGGCCAGATAAGCTGCGCGGCTTCCTCCCACTGCCCGGCGTGCATGTTGCGCCAGATCGTGTATTCGGAGAACTCGCGCAGGATGTTGCCGACAGTCTGCTGCTCCCCGGATGAGACGATCCTGAAATTCAGTATGGTGGCAGCTTCTGCCATTAGTGCAGCACCAGTCGCTTGGCGTCGGGGTCGCTGCGATCGAAGTTCGGATCGAGCCGTCGATCGGCCTTGACCCAGTGGCGGACGGCGACGAACAGGTCGATGCGTTCGGCGTCGGTGAATCTGAGGCGGTCGGCCAGCTTGCGGAAGAGGCGTTCCATCTGCCGCTCGCCCGCGAAGATGATGGCGTCCTTCAGCTTCATGCCGTCCGGCATGATCAGGTCGGCGACGATATGGCCGGCACGATCGATCCTGGGGTTGGAGCAATAGAACGGCGCGGCGATGGCCCAATCGCCGAATACGGATGCCAGCAGGAACGGCAGCGTTTCGTCGTAATTGTCGGCGAACAGCGAAACCAGCGCGGCGCGAAGCTGGATATTGCGCGCGGCCAACCTGAGGCTTCTCCCCTGCCAGCTCTCGCGCAACGCCTCGCCGGTCATCCGGGGATCGAGGCTGTCCGATTTATCTGGCACCCATGCCCCCCAGCAGCATTTGCGCCGCCGGCGATTGCAGCGCGGACATGCCCATCAGCCGCTTTTTCTTTTCCTCCTCGGTCTCGGCCTTGACCTGTTCGGGCAGGCTCGTGGCATAGCCGAGATCGATCGCGGCCGAGCCGGACGGGGTTGGCTTGGTCGCCATTACGCAGCCCTGGTTTTTTCCTGCGCTTTTGTTTGCGCCCTGGCGTCGCGCCCGGCCTTCTCGGACTTCGCGCGCTCGGCGGTGTCGTGGTGGACGCCGATGCGCTCGACGGTCTGGGCGTGATGAATCCTGGCGGCGTCGAGCGCTGCCATGGCTTGCGCCAGCTTGTTCTCGGCCTCGACCAGTTGCTCCAGCGCGGAATGTTCGGCCTTCTCGGCGTCGTCGAGGGCGTGTAATTTCGAGCCGTGGCCCTTTTCGATCTTGCCATCGATGCGCAACGCATCGTCGCCAAAATGATCGTCCTCCCATGCCCGCAGATTTTCAGCGGCGGTGGGGCCGTCGGGACCTGCAGGACCCGGTGCAGCCTGCCCGCGGGCCACGGGGCGCGACGCCATGCCAAAACCTGTCTGGTCGTCTGCCATGCCAAAACCTGTCTGGTCGTCTGCCATGATCGATCTCCAAAAAATGGCGGGGCGACTTCGGGTACACCCCGCCGTGAGGTTGCGTCGCGTGTCCAGGGAGGACGATTTCGATAATGGCGCTATCGGACAGTCCAGCAACGCACCGTCACACCCCGGTGAACACGTCGAAGTCTGCGCCTGAGACGCGCTGGCCGTGCGGCTCGGATTTAACCGAGGATGCCCCGAGCTGGACCTGGCGCCCAAGGCGCTTGCACATCACCGCGATCCGCACCGCCGAGATCAAATCGTCCTTGATCTTGATGATCTCTGACTTCTCGCCGGCCGGCGTCATCACGGAACGGCGGTGGTAGAACCTCCGCTCCTCCAACAGATCGGACAACTGCCTGGCGTATTTCAATCTTCCGCTTTTCTCGCGCTCGTCCATTTCCAGTATGCCGGCTTCGGTCGAGACCGAGCCATCCGGCCATGCGGCATGGGAGGGCAGCATCTTGAGGCCGTTGCGCCTGTAGTGATCGGCCATCGGCTTGCCGTCGTCGCGCCTGATATTGCCGTCATTGGGCCATGCCACCGGGACTTGGGCACCTACCCGCTTCATCGCGTCGGCATGCTGGATCGGCAGCGCGTCGGCCACGCGGTAGGTATGGTGGACATGGATTACGTCGGCGTCCCTGTCCCACAGGATCAGCACGGCGCCGAACGGATGGTCGATGCCGAAGTCGACCCCCCACAGCTTGAACCAGAATTCAGGGATGTGCGCGATCGGCTCCTCGACGATCGATTCCTCGCTGGCGGTGAAAATCCGTCCCGAGCCCAGCGTCGGAATGCCCCATGCCCGCGCTTCCCGCTCGTGCGGCAGGTAGCCGGCCTCCATTTTCTTGCGCACCCCAATCGGGATATGGGCGGCATCGTCGAGCGTCATGGTGGTGATGGCGCGGTCGGGCGACGGCTCGTCGACAAAGCGCAGCACCACGGCCGAGCGGCCCTTCAGGGGCGTGAAGGTCAGCCATGAGATGCCGTCGCGCTCGCCGATACGCGCGATGCCCTCGCCGTAGATATCGATCGGCGGTTCCTCGTCGAACCATATCCAGTCCAGCCCCTCGCCCTGAAACTTCTGCCGGCCCTGCTCGTAGGATTTGAACTTTCCGATCGAGATACCTCCGCTTTTGTGCCGGACCTGGATGGTGTCGTAAGCATCGGTGACACCGCGGGCGAGGCTGGGCTTGTCGGCGAACAGGTCTTTCGGGATCATTCCGCTTCCGAACTGGCTGTCGACGCCGGGCGGCCCGCACAATTTACCCTGCTGCACGTCACGGACCAACAGCGATGTTTCGCCGGCGATCCAGCCCAGCGTCGGCTTGTCGAACCGCCTGCCTTTCCACCAGTCAGGATATTCGCCGGTGAGGTGGCAGGCTGACTCGAACGCTCCGGTCAGCGTCTTGCCACCGCGATTATTGGCCATCAAGAGCCGCTCGCGCCTACCCAGGCCGAGATCGAGATGAACCTTCTGCTTCGGATGAGGCTTGAAATCATAGAACTTCTGATAGGTCAGCCGGTAGTCGAGCGCCTCCAGGCCTTCCAGGGTTTCCTGAAGAGCGCGGAGGTCCTGGCTCATTTGACAGGTTCGGCCTGTGGAACGGCAGCCTTGACCTTCGCCCCAAACTCGTTCGCAAACGCCGCAATCGCCTTGCACACGGCAGCATCGCCCCGAAGCTGCAAGCCGGCCACGCAGGCATCGACAGCCCCGGGCAGGTTGCCAAACGCGGCCTGATCGGCATCCGATACCTTCACCGTGATCTCGCCCGCAAAAGCCGGTCCTGCCGCTGCCAATGCCACCACCGCCAAAATCCGCCTCATGCCTGCTCCTGCGGTTCGACTTCCGAAAATTCGGCATCAACCGGCTCGGCAGACCCCGACAGCAGCTTCACCGGATCAAGCCCGAGCTTTTGCCCAAGCTGCGCAATCCGCTCCATGATCGCCTTGCCGGTCCGGTCGGTCGTTGTCTTATTGACGTTGATTGTTTGCGCCGCACCAAAGCCAGAACGATCCAGCAACATACCGGCGGCCTTGATCTTATCCTTGTTGGCAGTGCCATCATCGGTGAGGATTTTCATCAAAACACCGGCCGCGACCAGCGACGACGAATTTAGCGACTTCTCGGCCTCCTCCCGAATCGCCGCCTGTACCAAAGCACTATGCGCCAAATAATGCCCACGGACCTTCGCTCCGTCCGAAACATCAGAATATCCAGCTCTGATAGCCGCAGCCTTATTGGTAATCCCGGGAATCTCGATCAGCGCCATCACAAACGCCCGCTGACGTTCGTTCAACGCAGCCATCGCAGGGCCATACTCCGGCTCGATATCCATGCATAACCAGTTACGGTTTTGACCTCCCCAAACAACGCACCGCCTTACCGGCCGAGGTTTTCCAGAAAGGCCGCGGAAATTCAGAAAGCGCCGCGCTAGGAATGAGGTAGGTCGATATTTGCGAGCAGCAGCAAGTTTCCCCCCACCCCCCTCGATTTGGAAAGGTGGTCAGGGAACCCATTGATATATCGTGATCGATGCTGGGCCAGCGCCTTGGGTTTCGCATACGATTGACGCACAGTTGACACACAGATCAGCTAAGCCATTGATATGTATATAGTGTAATACCCTTGGCAAGGGGGCAAATGCCACAATTTAACTAGTTAGTTCAATACTCTGAATGATGATCTATTTATCACCTGATAAACAACCCATTGATACTGCATCGATCCCTGAGCTTGTCTGTTGCATCAGCTTGCGCGCCAGGATGATCTCTGCAACCTGTTTGAGGTAGGCTTCGACGAGCGGCGAAGCAAAGCGCTGGTCAGCTAGTACCAGCTTGATTTGGCCTGTCTCAAGACCCTTGGCGATATCGGCCGGGTCGATTGATTTTCAGAAATATGGTTGGCTTTGATCTGTCATGCGGCGAGTCGTCCTCGGCCGGTCGGCCTTCGTCCTTGGTCCTTGGTCCTCGCTTGCCCTGGTCGGGCTGCGCTGCGATAAGAGTGTGAGTGCGATTTATTTTTGTGGGAAGCAACGCACCGTTGAGATTGATGCACATGCATTTATTTAGTTTGTGTGATTGTAATGGCTTGGGTCTGTGGATAAGGTTTTGCCCAAACTTGACACGATATTGCATATGAGCCGTTTTGACGCGGCGTCAGCGAGCGCCCGTTGTTGCTGCACCGGTCGCTGCGCTCTTCGACAAACAGAAAATGGATTTTGGCGGTGAGCGGCGGCTGAAACCCGAGCGCCGTGTCGAGCGCAATGATGGGCGAGCCCGCTTCTCCGCCCTCGTATGCGCCGGGTCCGGCAAATCCGTCGATGTACAGTATCTCCGGGAATCGCCCTTGGCTGAGGATGACCATCCACGCTTGGAGATAGCGCTTTAGTATCTCGTGCTTCGCCCGCGTGTGGGGCTCAAGCGGCCAAATGGTCTGCCTTGGCGCTGCCATTACGTGTCCCCCCGCCGATAGGGCCGGTGCTCGCTTGCGCCTTCGGCCACTGGCTCCACTCGCGGCCATCGAGCAACCGGCCACCGGATTTCGGCCTCAACCCGCCCCACTGCTTAAAAAAGAACGGCACCTTCGCGGCCTTGCACTGGTCGCGCACTTCGCGCGCCCAATCGGCCAGCATCGGCCGTGCGCGCGGCCCGCTTTCGCCGCCGACAATCACCCAATGAATGCCTTTGAGATCGATTTTGCCGATCGGTCCAATCAGCGGTTCGATCGACAGGAACCGCACCGATGCCTTGGTCGCCTGAATATGCCGCGCCCGCGATTTCTTGCCGCCGTCCTCAATGGATGTGCCGAGCCAGATGTGCGGCGGCGCCGATCCATCGGGATAACGGGCATTGACGTATTTGCAGAGGCGCGAACTGCGCTTCGTCAAAATCTGGAATTTGTGCCAATGCGCCATTTCCATCGTGTCGAAGACGCGGTCGATGAAGCTGAAGGGGACTTCCTTATGAAACAGGTCGCTCATCGAGTTGACGAAGATCATCTTCGGTTCGCGCCACCGCAGCGGCTGATCCAGCCGCTCGGGGCGGAGCTGAAGGTCAAACCCGTTCTCGAAGGGGTGTCCGGGGACTCCGCGGAACCGTTCCGAGAAGCGTTCGGCATAGCAGTTGTCGCAACCGGCGCTGATCTTCGTGCAACCCGTTACCGGGTTCCACGTCGCGTCAGTCCATTCTATTGCGGTCGAAGTTGCCATTGCCCCTCGGAACAAAACGAGAACATAACATATATGCCCCCGATTCTAAAACACAATCTTGCATATCGTTGGATGAAAGTCGCCTAACTCCCTGCGGGGCTTGGCGCATCCGCCCTTGGCCCTGATTCGCGCCCTTCGCCGTTCCAGCTTACCGGGACGTGGAGCTATCAGCGGCACGATACGTGAGTCGCTTGCCGGTCGCACCACGAATGGCTTTCTCGGCCCGGCCTGATTTGCGTACTTCTGCGATCTATCTGCTCGGTCATTTTGCCTTCCTCCATCTCATCCTCGCCATGTGGGTCGCGTGCCGCTGCCTGGCCCTCTTGCCCATGATTTTTGCCCGCCTCTTGCCGCCCTTTGATCCGCCGATTTTGCCGCCAATACTTCCAAGTTTCCTCATATATAGCAGCATTTCCTCGCGTTCCTCGCTGATGCTTGGAGCGGATGCTTGGAGCGACGCCTTCAATGGCCGCTGCCGCCCGATCCAGCGGCCCTGCACGCGCTTGATCTGCTCATGGTCGTCGACAAGCACCAAGGCCTTGCCCAGCGCACCCAGAAGCTCGCCAATCGACGTGTAGCCCATGTTCTTGATCGGCTTTGGCGCCAGCAGCTTGGCGGTGTAGCGGTCCGGCAGGCCGGAGATGTCGTCGACCCTCTCGTATGAAATACCGCGCTCCCGCACCGCGGCGCGCAAGCCGACGATCAAATCCGGCATTCCGCGTATCACGCTGTCAATCCATGCTTTTCGAGCAATTCCCGCGGGCATTTGCAGGCCGGCGATTGCGGCTCCGGCCCTGCCCAGCGCGACCAAATACCGAATTTCTTGTAGGAGGTCAGCACATCGTCCCAGAACTTCTCCAGGTTAGGCTCGGCATCTTCTGCTTTCGCATAATCCTCGAATCGCTTCTGGTTGAGCCAGGTCACGGCCATCGGAATGAACTGGGTCCCCACCTTGCCCCGGATGCCTTCCTCGACTGCAAATTGCCTCGCGCCCGCGATGATTTTTTCAGGGTCGAATCCTGATTTCACCAGCGCATTGAATTTCTTTTCAGCCGGGCGCCACGGATTTGCACCACCGCGCTTTGGATATGCGAATTTGAATCGCACGAAAGTTTCATAATCGGTTTGTTTCATATTAGCCGCCCATTTTGAGTGCGAAATTTCATTAGCTAATTCCTTTCTCTTACTTACTTACTTAGTCATGACCGGTAGGGTTCAGATCGGTGCATGTTTGGTCAAAGCCCCCCTACCCCCCACGGAATGAATACCGTGCAGGGTAGGGAAGCACCGACACTTCGCATGACCGTCTAGGGACGAGTCGTATGCAGAGGTTCGGTCACCGGATAACCGGCATCCAGGCTTTCATCACTCGCGCACCCCAGAGAGGTTAAAAACCCCGCTCCCCGCGCGTGCCGATACAATTACGCCGGCGCTTTACTAAATTCGTTCCTCGCCAGTTCAATCGCCCGCGCCAACACCTCCGACGCCAGCCTTTCAGCCTCCTGTTCTGCCATGCGCTGTTCGTGGCGCCGCAACACCTCGGCCATGGTGGTGATTTTGGTCATCGCGGAATCACTGGTTTGCACGGGCAAATCCATTGGCAAAGGAAGCTGTATTCGTGGTGGTGCATCGGCGCGTTTGGCTTTGCGATAATCCAGCCGCAGCGCAGGAAGTCTTCGATTTGATGATGGAGTGCCCAATGGAAGATCATTCGGCCGCCTCCGCAAACTTGTCAGTCTCGTTGCCCCATACATCCCATCCGGGGCGTTTCTGGCGGGCGAATAGCTCTAGGTAGGGTCCAGCTACTAATCTCTCGATACGCTCATGGATGCCGTCCGGCTTGCGGCTGTGTTCGCGTTTCGGGGCAATGATCGCTTGCCGAATATCTGCAGCAGTTCGTTTCGGCTTTCCCTTGGTCGCTAAAAGACAAACTTCGGAGTTTGAGCGCGTCCAGTAGCCAAGAAGCATGTCGAGCTTGACATCTTCGTCAAACATTTCGACCTGGGTCGCGTTGGCCTTGATCCAACAAAAGCCACAAGTCTTGTATTCAAATCCCCATGCCTCGATTAGCCGGAAAGCCTGCAGGATCATTGGCCAACACGCCCACATAAAGAGGACGCAATCTTTGTTGGCGAGGTCAGAAACGGGAAGCGCCCTTAATTCTGCTTCTTTCATCGTGGCATAGTGACTCTCTGCAGCTCGCCCCTTGCCATAGGGTGGCGATGCCCAAGCCTGAAAATGCCACGGTGGGTCAGCAAGGATCGCCCCGAAGTGATTGCGCGGAAGATCGGCAAACGGATCGCTCATGCAACCGCCCTCGTGCTGATGACGGCCGGCCGCAATAAACCCCATGTTTCAAGGGTTTTCAGCGCTTGATCGATTCCGGTCGCGATGCAGGTAAATGCCCCTGCCCGCTTCATGTCCTGAATGAATTGAATCTGTGGTTCGCTGGCGCTGCCACCCTCGGCCTTGAGTTCAAGCGCGAATATCTTGCCCTCATGCACGAGGATCAGATCGGAGACGCCCGCCCGCGCGCCCAATGATTTCATGATGGCGCCCTGGACCTTGTTGCCGGCCCAAATCCCCATCGGGGAATGCCAATAGACCAGCCCCGCGACGCCACGGATCTTCAGATGACCAACCACGGCGCGATGGATTTTCTGTTCCACCCGGTTCATTGGTCCAGCCTGCAGGTGTTGGGCCGCGTTGCGAGGGCCTGGTGAGCGCAGCAATAGCTGGCCTCGTCCGGGGTGCGGTGCCCGCAAAAAACGAATGGGCCATTTCCGTAGGGCCACCTGCACATGTTCTGGCCAAACTCCAGCAGCGTCAGATTGAGCGGCACGACGTCAGCCATTCGGTGGCCGGTTTCGTCGCAGCGGAAGATCGGCTTTGGTGTGGCTGGCTTGGCTGGAGACGCCAAACGCTTGGCAGGTTTGTGCCGCTTAGGTTTGGTATCGCGGCCAACTCTGTTATTCGGATCGGCGGTCGTCAGATTCATCCGCTTGAGTTTTCCGCAGATCATGTTGCGGGTGAAATTGATCTCGAATTTCTCGCTCATCAGCTTAGCTATTTCTGCGGCTGACCCGGCCCTAGCGACCACGAATGATCGCAACGCGGCCTCAATAATATCGGGCCATACGACTGCCGGGCTAACCATTTGACACCCCGAAATGCACTGCCAGCAATGCTGTCAATTCGCGGTCGAGATCGGGATGCGGTTCGGTCAGGAACAACGGCAGCGGCTCAGCGCGCAGCGGCGGTTCGTCAAACCATTCGATTGGCGTGGCGGCCACGTCTTCTGTGGGGATATGGGCGTGGGACGTGGCCGCCGCCTCCGCGGGCGAGGGTTCGGCGCCGGCGAAGTCTTGAAATGGATTTGGTAAGTAATTAAAGAATTTTTTAGATGACACCAAACCCTGATACGAAGCAGCCTGTGGCAGCGGAGGTTGCACATGGGCGAGGTGATCCGGTTTCATGCGCGGGCGCCCTCTTCGACATCGAGGACTCGCAGGAAATCGTTGGCGCTGACATCGCCACCGGTCGCAACAGCGATTTTCTCGGCCACTTCGCGAGACGGCCAGCCTGTGCCGTCGCAAAGGGCGGTGATCCAACCCCCTGTAACGCCAATGGATTGCGCGAACTCGCCGCGCTTGATGCCCTTGGATTCGAGATATTCGCCCAGCTTCATGACCGATGCTTTTAGCCCAGCTAAAACTTTAGCGCAAGTAAAACTTTACTTTAGTATGAGTAAAAAACGCGCTCTCAAGAAGAAACCACCGGTTAAACCAACCCCGCCGGCGCTAGACCGGACCTTCATTAAGAAGTGGCGAAAACTTCGCGGATTCAGCCAAACCGCGCTCGGTGAGGCTGTAGGGCGGTGTACAGCGACAATTTCACAGATCGAAAATGGCCAAGACCGGTTATTCGCAGGCAAACCTGGAGGCCATAGCTCGGGTTCTGGGCGTGCATCCAATTGATCTCTTGGTATGTGATCCAGATCACTATTCCAGCGTAGGTATCGGCTATTTTAGCCTGAATAAAATTTCTCTTGACCTAAACTTTTAGCGTGACTAAAAGGGTGATCTCAATGGAGATCGCCCACATGCCCATCCTCCCCGAAGATGATGACCGCGCCGCGCTGATCCTGACATCTCTGCTCGGGGTCGTGTTCATTGCCGGCTGTATCGCATTCTCGTGGCTGTCATGACCCAGGAACAAATCTGGGATCATGAGCGTGACCAGCGCGCCGCGGTCGCTTCCATAGTCGGTTACTGCGAGGGCCTGGCTGGTTCCGGTATCTTGCCGATTGAAGCTGAAATGCAGTTGCGCCGCCGCATTGCCGCGGCCCTCAGCGCTTTCAACATGCCATCGAAGGCAGAGCACGCAGAGGCGCACCCATGAAACCGCAACTCGTTCTCATCGAAAAGCCGAACCGCCTCAACGTCGGCAACGTCGTGCAGAAACTTCGGCGCATCAGGACGGAGTTGGGCCAGATGTTGCAGCAGTTGGATGACGCACTGGAACGGATCGAGGGGGAAAAGCCGGCCCGCGTTACGACCGCGCCAGAAAGGCGAGTTGACCGCAGCCGGTGAGCCGTGCGACAGCGGGTGGTGCGAGCGATGAGGGAAGATCAATGGTTCGGTCCCTTCGTGTTGTTGTTGTTCATCTGAAGAGGAGACTTAACGATGAGCATTGAAATTACCGAGGCTGTTGCCCGCAAGGTTTTGGCTATCGTGGATGCCGGCCTGGTCAAGGGCGTTGGCAGTCAAAAAGCCGGTAAGATGTGCGTAGAGGCGGCCGTTTGCTATGCACTTGATCTTCCTCACAGCGACGATCCGCCTTGCGTCTCGCGCCCACTTCGGGAACTGAAAATCAATCTTAACGACCTGGATTGGTCGTCGCGGATGGCGCGTAGTGCTGGCCTGCGGAGGCTCGCAGTAGCGCAGCTTGGTTCGCACGAATATCTTGATGACATGGAATTTGTAAAGCGCGCTGCAAAACTGGCTATCAGCACCCGTGTGCCGCAAGCTTTGCGCGCGACTGCTTCGATCCTGACAAATCCGAAGCACGTTCAGGCATTACGGGATGTAGCTGACGCCTGCGAACGCGAGCCTACCGAAGCAAATTCGCGCGCAGCGCAAAAAACCGCCAACGCCGCCGCCTACGCCGCCAACGCCGCCGCCAACGCCGCCGCCTACGCCGCCAACGGCGCCGCCAACGCCGCCGCCTACGCCGCCAACGCCGCCAACGCCGCCGCCAACGCCGGCGCCTACGCCGGCGCCTACGCCGCCAACGCCGCTCGCGACAAGTCGCTCGCCGATTTTGCAGAAGGAATCGTCCAAATCCTCATTGAGATGAAGGCTCCAGGCTGCCGGTGGCTGCCGCTTACAGTTATCAGAGCTAGATATTAATGTCACAAGACAGAGAGCCTGATCCTGATTTGAACCTCCCCGAAGAACTCATCGAAAATATACGACAAAACATCATTGTAGAATGGACGAAAAATGATGCGAACAAGGGATAGGCTGGCAAGCGAATTGCGGAAGATTGGTGCTCACTCACCCACTGATAAGGCCACCAAGTATGAGGCTTTTGCGAAACGTGCGGAAACCGGCGAGTTTGATGATTACGCGGACACCTATGTTTGCCCGATCACGCAACTCTACGCCGAGTTGATGTCGGCTGGGCTTAGAACATTCGCCTCGCGCGTTGCCAATGGGGAGTTCGATGCCACAAAGGAAGAAAGCGACGAATGGGCGCGAAGTCCGTCAGGGCAAGATGCCGCAAAGCGTTTGTCTCCTGAGATGCGTAAGGTTCTCGGGTTGGACTTAAACAATTGAGCGCGGTTTCCTTTAAGGCTCTGATATGACCGCCGTTGAGGTCTACCCGCCCGCGATCGGCGGCATCATGTTCGACCTTCGCGAGAGGGTCCACGATGCTTGATATTCGCCTCACAATCTCAAACCTCAAGACTGCTCATCCCGAACTGGTCGAGGATGACGAGGCATGGCTTGCCACGCTGGAGAGCGAAACCGACTTCAATGAAGTGCTGACCGACATCGTGCGAAGGATAGAGGATGCCAAGGCGCTTGCAATCGGCACCGCAGATCGGCTGGAGGAATTGCAGGCACGCAAAGGACGGTTCGAATACCGCATTCATGCGCTTCGCGAATTTGCTCAAAAAATTATGGAAAGCGCAGAGCTGAAAAAATTAGAGCTGCCAGAATGTACTCTATCGATCCGCAACGTGCCGCCATCTGTAGTCATTACCGACGAAGAAGCGCTGCCGGATATTGCCTGTAAATTCGAACGAAAACCAAGCAAGACAAAAATAAAGGAATTGCTCGCGACTGGTCCAGTCGCAGGAGCCACTATGAGTAATGGATCAACCACGCTTTCTCTAAGGGTCAAATAATGAAGCACTTCCCGCAGGGCTTTCCTCCGAAAGCGAGAATTGAGGATGGCTCAATTCCAGAACCAGCGGCTGTTGGATTTGGCTTGGTGGAACCAACGCTAAGGGGTATGCGCACTTTAAGTACAATAATGTCCAGCATCGCGCGAATAGATTTTCGTGGTCAGCTTATAACGGAGAAATACCAGCCGGCCTTCACGTCTTACACACTTGCGACAACCGCCTTTGCGTCAATCCAGATCATCTGTTTCTTGGGACGAACCAAGACAACGTGGATGATAAAATGAAGAAGGGGCGAGCCGGTCCAAGCACCAACGCACTCAAAACTCACTGCAAGCGAGGACACGAATATACGGAGGATAACACCTATCGACAGCGAAATACTAATCAACGTGCATGTTTGATCTGTAAACGCGCACTCACTCAAAAGCACAATCTCAAACGCAAACAACTCAAAGAAGGAATGAAACATGCTGATATCTAGCGAGTATCCTAGCAAGTACCTTAAGGCCGCCGATCTCCAGGGCCGTGAAGTTCGCGTTGTCATGCAAACCGTGGAACGCCAACAGGTCGGGCAGAATGCCGACGACACAAAACCAATTCTCTACTTCAAGGGAAAAGAACGCGGTCTGGTTTTGAACAAAACCAACGCCAACACGATCAGCGATGCTTATGGCGACGACACCGATGAATGGATTGACCAGCCGCTCATTCTATTCCCGGCAATGGTTGCCTTTCAGGGCAAGACCCAGCCGGCGATCCGCTGCCGCGTTCCAATCGCAAAGGATAACAAGGTGGCGAACGCCAAGAAAAAGTCGGACCCTATTTCGACCGGGCTGTCGGATTTTCCCGGCGACCGTCCGATTGTGCCGGCCGAACTCGATGACCCGATAGAGTTCTGAGAGCGCCGGACATGGCGGGTCGAAAAGAGGGGGCGATCATGAGCGAGCGGTGTCAGGCCCCAACTCGGCCCGCCACATACGAGCGTGTCTTGGCTGACTGGCACTACCCGCGCCTCAGGGTGTATTAGGGGCAGGAGGACTGGACATGATTGACCACCCAAATAGAGGCAATAGCAAAGAGCGAGCAGTCGTTGTGACAACAGAATATCGCGGCGTTTTCTTCGGCTATGCCGCCGATACCAGCGGCGAATCGATCAAGCTTCGCGCGTGCCGCAATTGCATATCATGGTCGCGCGATGTCCGCGGCTTCATTGGGCTCGCATCTGCAGGGCCGAGCAAAAGCTGCCAAGTCGGCCCGGCCGCCGACATGGAATTGCGAAAGATCACCAGCATTATTGAATGCACGCCCGAAGCCGTAACGGCCTGGGAGAACGCGCCATGGAACCGATAATTATTAGAGGCGATCCGGCGAAGCTGGCGAGCCTATCCGGCACCGGCTACGGCACCGGCTACGGCACCGGCTACGGCTACGGCACCGGCTACGGCACCGGCAACGGCACCGTCAACGCCTACGGATACGCCACCGGCTACGGCACCGGCGACGGCTACGCCGACGCCGCCGCCACCGGCGCCGGCTACAGCTCC
>VFSW01008040.1_pt1 | contig 15220 bp, 19 predicted proteins | sample 5358111 | NCBI WGS metagenome assembly VFSW01 (sample SAMN11554181, study PRJNA540505) | mine drainage metagenome | isolation source: sediment from site ElyBrook_90M | place: USA: Ely Copper Mine, Vershire, VT | collected 2017
AGAGTCCATGAAGTCCGGCGAGGTGTGAACGTAGTAGTAGGTCGAGTCCACGCTTCCGTGCCCCATGTAGGTCGACAGGTAGGGCAGCATCGCCGTCACGTCGACCCCTTGGGCCATCCACCGTTCGATGTTGGCGTAGGCGAAGTGGTGACGAAAATCGTAGGGTCGAGGACGTTGGCCCGCCGGGCGCGCCAGCCCGGCCTCATCCCAGATGCGTTTGAAGATCACGCCGACCGCCGCCGGCGTGACCGGGTTGCCGGTCGAGGACACGAAGAACGACTTTCGCGACGGGCCGAACCTGGCCGACGACGCGTCGTTGCAGGCGGCCAGGACTTGCGCGAGGTCGCCGGTGACCGGCAGCCTGCCGCTGCGGTTGCCTTTGGACCACATCACGTCGATGTGGGGGCTAGACAGGTCGACGTGTTCGGTCAATAGACCACGAACCTCGCCGGTCCTGATCCCGCACGAGTGCATCAGCGCGAAGAACGCGACGGCTTGCCAGTGCCAGGGTGAGGACGTGTCGAGTTGCACCGCGGCGCTAAAGAACGCCTCGATCTCGTGCTGGGTGAGCAGGTAAGGGTGGGCTGGCACGAACGGGGCTTTCCACTGGTCGGACAGCACGTAGGCGTCGGCGAGTCCGCGAGCGCGACGCCACCGGCCGAAGTCGCGGATATTAGGACATCCACGACCGGTAGCGGCCCGAGGTGCAGAGTTGCGCCGTCACCTACCCCTCGACGGTCTCGCGATCGAAGACGCTCCGGGCGCGTTCGGCGCAGTACGCATCGAACCTTCTCAAGTACCAGATCCGCGAGGCGCCGTGAAACCCCATGGTGCGCTTGAACTCGACGTACTCATCCAGTTGCGCGGCGAACGCAGTGGTGAAGTCGTGGCCGCTCACGAGCGGACGCCTTCGGGCACCGCCAGCACGCACTCGAGCAGTCGAACCTCATCGATGCTCAAGTACTGCCTGGTCGACTCCTCACTGGCGTGGCCGAGGACGGCCGAGATCGTCGGCAACGGTGTCGCAGCCCGCAACATCCTCGACGCCGCGTTGTGGCGCAGCAAACGGGTTCCTGCATTCGCGTCGGCCACGCCGGCGACGCGGAACACCTCGGTCGTCACCCGATGAATCGTGGCGTGATCACCCAGGCGAACGTGCGGGGCAACCTGACGCACAAACACGTGGTCGTCGCTCACTCGGGGCCGGTCGTGTAGAAGATAGTCGGCGAGCCGTGAAGCGAGCGGTTCGAATCATATCGTGCCGTTTTCGATTGTTGGTCTGAAGGAATTTGGACGGTATGGTGCAGACTTTTAATGCCTGCTCGGCGTGAGGAATTGCTATTCTTTACAAATATGGAAAGAGTAAAGAAGCGGTGGCGCGGCACCAAGATTAGCGAGAAGCACCAGGTGACGATTCCGATCGACGCGATGCGAGTCGCTGGTTTGGAAGCGGGTGAGCGTGTCATAGCAAGAGCCGATGGCCCTGGACGGGTGGTGCTCGAGCGCGAAGAGGATGTTCTTGAGAGTTTCTGTGGGTCCCTGACGGGCGTATTCGAACACGGAATCCTTGAACAACTTCGCAACGAATGGGACTAACCGTCATCGACGCAGGTATTCTCATTGGTTTCTTCGACGACAGCGACGCACACCATCTCGGTGCGAAGAGAGAATTGGCGAACGGTCGCCAGCGCGGAGACCAAATAGCAGTTCCGGCCTCAGCCCTTGCTGAGGCGCTGGTATCCCCGGCGCGTGATGGCGAGTCGTCGATCACGACAATTCGCGAGTTCATTGATCGTTTCCCACTGGTGGTAGTTGAACTTGATACTGAGACTGCCGTTGTGGCTGCGAGATTGCGAGCTCGTCACGGCCAGAAACTCAAGCTGCCCGATGCCTTGGTGATCGCTACGGCCATTCACCATGGAGCCGGTGTACTTGTTACAACCGATCGAGGCTGGCCCACAAAGAGCAGATTGGGTTTCGAAGGAATTCTCATCAGGGTGTGACGATCGTCTATTCGACTCTCCTGACACCGGGAGACGAAATCGTGGAAATTGAATAGAGGTAGTCACGAGAACAAGATGCAGTAGCCACTGTGATGTCTCTTGCCAGAAGCGCTGGGAGCTGGTTCTTGGTGCTGGTCCGCCATCACCCCACAACGCACGCCTCGATGACAAACCGATGAATTGGCCCGGGTAGTACGAACCGACGCTCAAGTTGACGTCCATTGGGTAACTGTCACCAATGCCGAGGGCGAAGCAATACGCTCCGGCGACCGGGTCGTGACATTAATGGCCGTGGTGTCCGCGGTCGGACGCTGAGTAGCCCGCACCGCGGCGACACCACGGTCGCGCAATTAGAACCGACCTCCGCCAATTACCGATTCGGGAATCTCCGCCACATTCTCAGTGGCGAGGCTCCCGCCGACCTGATGGCGATGAATCGTTCGGCGAGCCGTTAGGCCTGAGCCATCCGTACCGACGGCTTGGGTATCAATCGACCACTCGACGTTGCTGCCTCAATCCACCCCGCAATGGCAACTTCGACTTCGGCCACGGCGTCGTGCGGCGTGTTGCCCAGCGCTGAGCAGTAAGGCAAATCTGGGACGTCGGCCACCGACGCTTCATCCTCGACGCTCCAGAACACGTTAATCGGATAGACCGCAAGCATCACTTCTCCTCGATTGTTAGATTGTACGGCTTTACCAGAGAAATAATTTGGCGAAGTTGATAGGGCTTCGCCTGACCTCGTCGATCCTGCAGGTTCAACTGTTCGGGAATATCAATTCGCAAATAGATGTGATGGCTGCCCGTTACTCTCACTTCCTCGAAGCCAAGTGCCTCGAGTAGAAGTTGTGGATCGGCGAATTCCACATTCATAACCACTCCAGTCATTAGCCGAAGAAGGAGCCGGGACGGTTTCAATGGCCGCGATGGTATCGGGTCACTGTGACTTCCTCAGAGCCGAACTCGGACCCCGAACCTCCGGGCTATGGCGATCAAAGTTACAAACAAACCGTCATTCGGTGGAGGTGAGGGGGTTCGAACAGATTCTTGTTACCTCCACTTGTTCTCGATATCTCAACGGTATTCCTGATTCTGCTCTTCGGCTACGTGCGGTGGCGTCACACTCAGGTCGTTGCGTTATTTATATTCCCCGACTCTCTGAGTTCTACGGAATCGTCTACGTGTACTGGAAGGATCACGCTCCACCGCACTTTCACGCCATCTCCTCGGGTCAGGAGACACAGATCCGGACCGACGGCGGGAGAGTCCTCGCAGTGCCCTCCCAGCGACGGCGGAGCGTGTCGTCAAAGAGTGGGCGGTGGTGCGGCGCGCAGAACTCCTGACGAACTGGGAACGGACGCAAAAGCCGGACGCCCTCGAACCGAACGAACCACTCAGGTAGGACGTGTCTTTGTCCTCGTTGGCCCGGATCGTCGCAGTGGACACCGGTCAACGCCCACTGAACGTTGCTGCCACACCGTTCGAGTGGGGAGGCTGCTCACAATTGGTTACGGCGACAACTCGGAATACTCCGACAGTCGAAGGGGAGAGTCGGAGTTCGACAGTTGGCTAGAACTCGATTCGTTCCAGGGTGAAGTCTCTCATCGATTTCAAGAAGTTGATGGTCAGGTGTTCCACGATGACCACGAAGCTGAGTAGATAAACCCGGAGGATTCACTCGGCAACTTCACGGCGCGATTTTTCCCGTCTCTCCATTTGCCCTGCCGATATTGGTCAGAACCTACGGCTACTGCAGGTTGGGCAATGTGGCGTACCCCGCGCTTGAGCGGCCCCCCCAGACGTTACGCACTCGGGTCAACAACCAAGCGCGTAACTAATCGCTGAACAGACCTTGCGCATGACGTCGTCGCCGACTCGTCCGACGGGACCGGTGAGCGAAGCCTGCGCGAGTGTGTGAAGACCATCGCAATTGATGACCGAAGGTCGGTCCAGGCCAACTCCGACGAGATCGATGTCGACCTCTGCGGCTAGTCCACGGATCGAAGTGGTTACTTCGGCCACCGTGACGAGTTCGCGGACGTCGAGCACCTCGGATCGCGTGAGCACGAGGACGGGACGACTCTTCCGACCGACGTGGGCCAACCACAGTTCTCCGCGTTTCACGTCTCGCCCCACGCTTCAGCTTCGGTCCAGAACGTATCCGCACGTTCGGGACGTCTCCGGTAGGCTTCCCGATCTGATTCTGCCAACGCGACCCGCACGGCATCGGCGACTCCCTGACGCGCTGCCGCGGAAATATTGACGCCGAGTTTGTGAGCGCGCTCGGCCATCTCCTCATCGAGGGTGAATGTGGTCCTCATCGATGCCATAAGATGATGCTATCGGAAATTGATGGTAATTATTTGCTCGGGACATTACCACTCAAGTGCGAAACTGGATGCGCATTGACACCTCACGTTGCTGTGCCCCGATGCACTGGACTAGCTCGCACCGATGGTGAAGTCCAAGACGAAGTCACTGTCTTCACCAACAACCATCGCTCCATAGCCTCAGCCACACAAGTCCGGTCGAACTTTATGAGGGAGGTATGGTGCGTTGACGGCTACAACTAGTTAAGTTCCTGATAATAACGTAGGGGACTAGACCGATTCATACGCCCATATTGAGGAATGGAAAGGGAACTATGAATGTCGCTTCTGTTGTTAAGTTGATTTTCAACGACGAACTCCCCTTTCGTGTCGAGGCGTACGACGGCAGTGTCGCGGAACCTACCGTCATCTCGAGCGCGAACACCATGACGCTCAAGATTCTCAGTCGCGATGCGATCACGAGAGTGGTCACTCACCCCGGCGAACTTGGGTTGGCGCGCGCCTACGTGGCGGGTGACATTGAGATTGACGGTGACCTAGATCCTCTCTTTGAGCTCGAGATGCCGCCCGTGCGCAAACTCCTGTCCGCGAGTACTGTTCGGTCTCTTCTCTCCGAACTTGGCGCCTCGGCCATCAAGCCGTTGACGCCACCGAAGATCGAGGCGCGACCGCGGGGTGCCTTGCACTCGCGCGCTCGTGATCGCCAGGCCGTCACGCATCACTACGACGTGTCGAATCGCTTCTACGAGATGGTGCTCGGTCCTTCGATGACGTACTCCTGCGCGGTGTTTAAGACCCCCGACGACACTCTCGAAGAGGCTCAGGCGCGAAAGGTTGATCTCGTCGCGCGCAAGCTTGACCTTAAGCCCGGCATGCGCCTGCTGGATGTGGGTTGTGGCTGGGGCGCGATGGGCATTCACGCCGCGCGATATTACGGAGTCCACGTTGTCGGCGTCACGCTGTCACAGGCTCAACGCGACTACGCCGCGGACGCCGCCCGGCTCGCCGGCGTCAGTGATCTCGTTACCTTCCGTGTTCAGGACTTTCGTGACGTTACTGACGGTCCTTTTGACGCCGTGAGTTCTATCGGCATGTCCGAACACGTGGGTATCAAGTCGCTGCCTCACTACACGCAGAATATTTTTGACCTCCTGAAGCCGGGGGGGCGATTTCTGAACCACGCCATTGGTAAGCCGGTCTCCTTTGACGCGAATCCTCAGCCAACGCGGATCTCGGAAATCAACCGACAGATGCAGATCGCGCTCGGACTGCGAGGTCCGTCAAAGACCGGTAGCGCTTTCATTAATCGGTACGTCTTTCCCGACGGGGAGCTGCACGAAGTGGGCACGTTGGTGTCGATGTTCCAGGCCCACGGCTTTGAGGTTCGCCACCTTGAGAGCTTGCGCGAGCACTACGCAATCACGCTGCGCCACTGGGTGGACAATCTCACCAAACGATTCGACGAAGCCGTCGACGACGTGGGGGTCGAACGGGCCCGAGTGTGGCGTCTCTACATGGCGGGCTCGGCTGTGGCGTTCGAGCGCCATCACTTAGAGATTCACCAGATCCTTTGTGTGCGACCGCTCGATGGCCGTAGTGGTCTGCCACTTCGACCTGACTTTGAGCCGTCGCTGTAGATCATTGTGGGGCGCTAGAGGAAGGGCGACGTCGCGTCAACCGGGTGAACGTTGTCACCTTGCGCGATAAGTTGGGTCGCCATTTCGGGGGGGGTCGGTCACAGTCCCCGAGACAATCCTCCGGCCGAACTCGGGTCATCTCTTCCTTCGAGAGGGCAGGGAAACTTCTTCCCGGACGGCACTGAATCGGGCTTACTGACTCAACACGGGATGTGGCTCTAGACACTCAATGAGTTCGCATTGATGAGGGTACCGAGGGATATCACGTACCGAGTTTGCCAGATGAGCGTTCAACGATTCGACACGGGATAATCTCATCCTCGCTCAAGTGGTAACTGGCGCAGATACGGTGGTAGCCATCAGCGACCAGGAGCGGCGCGCCTCGGACCAACAGTACGGGGGAGAGTCGCTCGCCGGACTTCACCTTGTCCAGATCCTTCTCCACTTCGTGATCATCCGCACCCAAATGGGACAGACCGCTGGCTCGAAGCAAGTCCTTCGCCGCAAAGTGATCAATCCGTGACTTCGCCTTCAGTGCTTTTACGATTCTCTCAGCCTCGCGGGGATTCATCAGTAGAGACAAGTAGTTGAGCGCAGCGGGGTAGTCCTTCTTGTCCGGCTCCTTCGTCCAATGCTCAGTTTTCATAGGGTCCTCTCAATGGGACAACTCGGCGACAACTCCACCTCGACGAGAGCCTACGTCTGCGTTATGGATCAAGTTTTGAGGGGGACCGTGACCAGGGTAAGGATCATCCCTCACCCGCCGCCCACTGCGCGAACGCGACAATTGTCGAGATAGTTGGAAGCCGGCTGCATTGAGTTAGCGTTCGTTGAGCTAGGCACCGGGGGGATTCGCGTTGTTACTAAGGGTTCCTGCGGCGGCGTCGACGGCGATAGTGTCGCCCCCACGTCCGCGCAATACTGCCGCGACGGCGACGGCGACGGCGACGATGGCGCCCACGAGCGGGCCCACTGCGTAGACCCAGAAGTCGGTAAAGTTGGTGGCCACCAGATCCGGTCCGAAAGTTCGTGCCGGGTTCATCGAGGCACCCGACAGCGGACTGGCCCACAACCCCGCTAAAGCGATGTAGCCGCCAACACCGATGGCGGCGAGGGCGCCTACGTTTTGCGCGCCCGAGGCCGTGCCGAGGATCACACTCACCAGTCCCATCGTCAAGACCATCTCCATCCACATCGCCGCGGCACCTGAATGGCCGCTCGCCGGGTAGTTAGATCCGTAGAATGCCGAGACATTCAAAACAACGTGCACAACAAGCGATGCCAAAGTGGCGCCGACGAGTTGGATTGTGATGTAGCCCGGCACGCGGCGCCAGAGAAAGTCACCGCGCAGGGCGAACGCGATCGTGACAACTGGGTTAAGGTGCGCTCCGCTCACGTGGCCCATAAACATGATGATCGCCATGACCATCAGTCCTGGGGCGACGACTGCCGCGGATCGACCAATCGTGCCAGGAAAGGCTTCGTTCATCATGCCGGCGCCGGCGGCAACTAATACCAGGAAGAAAGTACCGAGTAGTTCCGAAAAAAGTCGGCGCCACTCTTGACGCGCGTTTGCGAAGTTCTTGACTCCTTCGTGAATGTCACGCTCGTGGCGAGACATGGAGTTCGAATCGAGGGCTCCTTGTCGAGGGCTCATCGTCACCTTAACTCTCCGGTCAATGGCGACGGCCGGTGAGTCGCACACTCGTGTCGCCATTCCAGAACTAGGGTACCGCCGATCAGCGATCTTCTGGAGAGCTGATCGCGTGGTGCGCCACGCCACCGAGGAGTTCGAATGTTCGCTCCTCAGTAATCGGTGATAATTCGTCATCTAGACGTGGACCGGAAAGTGGTAGTGACGTCACCGATCCTCGTGAGCGCTTCGCCCACGCTGTTCAGTTCATAAGGTGACACCACAGCGCCCACCACGTGGTGGTGGACATCGCGGGATCGATATTCGACGGTCAGAGGTTGGCTCGAAGGAGGGTGCGATGAGTTCGTTCGACCAAGAAGGGCGTGAGCATGACGAGCGCCCGTGGGGGAGTTACACGGTGCTCGACGATAAGGCGTCGAACTACAAGGTGAAACTCATTGTCGTCGCGCCCGGCCGGCGTCTGAGTTATCAGACCCACGCACAGCGCTCCGAGCACTGGTTCATTGTCAGTGGCGTAGCAACGGCGATTCTGGATGGGGTGACTCACGAGTTAGCACCGGGTCAAAGTATGGACATCGGCATCGGTCAGGCGCATCGTTGTGAGAACCACGGCTCCGCGCCGGTCGAGTTCATTGAGGTCCAAACCGGTACGTACTTTGGAGAAGACGACATCGTGCGCCTCGAGGACGACTATGGGCGCAACTAGGTGCCGGCGGGGACTCGTGCCGCCGAGTTCGGTCACCACCGTGGTTACTCGATGGCTTCTCGGAGAACTTCGGACGTGGACCCCGAGATCTCGGTTCCAGTCTCGCGACGTTGGCTGGCGGGTTGTTAATCTGTCCGAATTACCGAGCCGATGAAGAAGCTCTTCGTCTTTGATCTCGACGGGACACTCGCCGAGAGCAAGTCCTCAATTAGTTCCGCGATGGCGTTGTTGCTCAGCGATCTGCTCGGCGTCATGAAGGTCGCCGTCATTTCGGGAGGAAACTGGACTCAGTTCGAGAATCAACTACTGGCACCGTTCTCCGGCGAGCAAGGATTCGAGAACCTCTTCCTGTTACCCACGTGCGGTACTCAGTTCTTCCGCTACGACGGACAATGGTCGAAGGTCTACTCCGAAGATCTGAGTGCGGAGGAACGAAAAGCAATTATCTCGAGTCTCCAGCGTGCCTTGGATGAGTCGGGTATCGAGGTCGATCACGTGTGGGGCGATGCCATTGAGGATCGCGGAAGTCAAATCACGCTCTCGGTGCTGGGCCAGGACGCCCCTCTGCACGCGAAACAAGGCTGGGACTCCGACTTCGCCAAACGGAAGAAAATTACCGCGATTCTCGAGCCACTCTTGCCGGAGTTCGCTATCAATATGGGCGGTACGACCTCCATCGACGTGACCAAACCCGGCATTGATAAGGCGTACGGGATACATAAACTTGAAGAGCAACTGAACCTCACGCGCACTCAAATGCTCTTCGCTGGCGACGCGATCTTCGATGGTGGCAACGACTTTCCGGTGCAACAGGTTGGTGTCGACTCGATAATCGTTCGAGACCCCAATGAGACTGCGAGAGTGATTCAGGCCGTGATTGCCTGCGTGGGTGACGAGCACGCCCAAATCCTCTCTCCCGGGAGGGTGTCGTGAGGCCTTTGAAGCTACGTCCACTGAGCCTGGTCGTCGAACCCGACCTCGACAACCCTTACGAAGTCGGGGGGCTGTTGAATCCGGCCGCGGCACGCGGACCCGACGGTGAGTTGTACCTCTTTCCTCGCATGGTTGCTCAGGGTAACTTCTCACGCATCGGCATCCTTCGGGTCCTCTTTGACCACGATGGTGATCCGTGTGGGGTCGAGCGATTGGGGATTGCGCTCGAGCCCGAGATGCCCTACGAGCTGCGATCGAATGGTGAAGGTGGTTGCGAAGACCCTCGGGTCACGTACGTCGAACCGCTGAAGCGCTACGTGATGACCTACACCGCATTTTCTCCCGAGGGGCCCCGCATCGCGCTGGCTGACTCGACGGACCTGTTCACGTGGCACCGTTTAGGTCTGGCGACGTTCGTGCCCCACGACGGGATTGAATTCAACGATGTCGACAACAAGGACGCGGCGGGCTTCCCGCAGACGATTACGAATCCCTCTGGTCAACAGGAGTTAGCAATCCTGCACCGTCCACTTTTTCCGGGAACAGCGCCCGATGAGTTAGTGGAGATGGATGGCGACCGCGACGTGGACCTGCATCGAGAGAGTATCTGGATTTCCTACACCGCGGTGGTAGCGCCAAAGAGCGACCCTCACCAGTTGCGGCATTTCACCTCACACCACCGACTAGCTGCGCCGGTATCTCCGTGGGAGTCACTCAAAATCGGCAGTGGCACGCCCCCGGTGATGACGCGTCACGGATGGCTCATTGTCTACCACGGTGTCAGCGACGCGGCGTCGCCCGATAATCCGGAACACCGCTTTACCTACAGCGCCGGGGTCATGGTTCTCTCCGAGGAGCACCCCCAGCATTTGTTGTACCGATCGCGCACGCCGGCCCTGGTGCCTCGACCTTCCGAGGGCCCCCGGGGAACTCCATCCAACGTCGTCTTTCCGACCGGAATCGATCGACGCGTCGACATAGGAGAGCCGCACCGCTACGACGTCTACTACGGTATCGACGACTTTCGCATCGGCGTCGCCCGATTAGACGTCCCCGAGGTACTTCCGAACCACGCCACGAAGGACCCTCCCGGTGCGGTGACATGAGTCTTCACGTGAGATAAATCAGAGTGTCCGGCGTACTCTTGAGTTGCGAAGCGAACGTGCTGAGTCACCGGGACTAGGTTTCGAACTCATCAATGTGGGTCCTGAGTCTGGCCACGTCGTGCGGCATCACTCGCGAACTATCGGCTGAGTGGTGAACGTTACTTGGACGCGTCGAGTTCACTTGCTCGAAGCGTTCCCGCCACGATGGCGGAGGCGATTCCGGTGAGACCCTCGTTGTGATTACGCGAGTGAGCTCGGAGCCGTCCAAAGGCTTGGTCCATCCCGCAGTGCGTCGCCTCGGAGATGATGCCCTTTGCTTGTTCAATGATGACGCGGCTCGTGAGGGCGTGATCAAGTTGCTCGTTGAGGATGGTGGCGTCAAGCATCGCACGGTGTTGAAGTATGGCAATGGTCGCGACGTGAGCGAGACCTTGCGCGGCGGCGACATCGTCGTCTTCCATCGCCCCCTGCGAAGTTCGAAAGAGATTGAGCGCGCCAATGGTGGTGCCGCGTAGTCGCAGGGGAAGGCTGTGCACCGAGCGAAAGCCGTGTACGAGCGCTCGCGGTGTGAAGTCCGGCCAACGTCCGCCCGACTCCGCGAGATCTACATTCACGACGGGCGCAGCGCTGCGGTAGCAGTCCACACAGGGGCCTTCGTTGGTCTGGATTTGAAGGAGTTCGAGCACTCGCATCGACTCGCTCGAGGAGGCAACGAATTGCAGTTGTCCACCGGGAGACCCCAGCAAGACCCCAGCGGCGTCCACGTCCAAAGCCTCGACGCAACGATCACTGAGTAGCGTGAGAATATCGATGATGTCGAAGCGGTCGACGAGATTATCGGCCAACTCGACGAGGGTGCTGATGATCAGCGACTCTCTTCGCATGATTCCTTCGTCTTGACGGCCTCTCCGAGAACGGTCGGCGACCTTTGTGAATGAACCACTCTTCTGTCGTTACACTACCGCCCTTTACCGGACGACCCCAACTCTTTTTCCAGCCAGTCCCCAGAGTGAAAATCAAACCGAGTTTCACGGTTGATGATTCGTCGTGCGAGAACGGAGAGAGGGACATCGACGGTGAACGCGTGCGCGTGGAGCATGATGAGGGCATCCTTCACCGAGATTCTCGCCTGGACCGAGAGCATCCCCGAAGCTTGGTGAATGGAGAAATCAAAGGTGGACTGGCCCTGGAGTTCGTTGGTGAGAGCGCCCGGGGGCACGCCGGCTTGCATCGCCAGAACGGCACGACCAATGACTGCCGCCATGAGATAGGCGCTGGAGGACTGCTCTTCACTCAGTGGGCCCGGGTGATCGCGGTACAAACTTAACGCGCCAAAGACGATGGCCCCTGACCTTATGGGGAAGCCAAAGACCGCTCGAGCCCCGAGCTCGAGCGCCGCTGGAGTGTAGAACCTCCAACGCTGCCCCTCCGCACCCAGGAGGTCAGAGACGTCGTTCGCCGTGCCGCTTCGGATCGCTTCATACCCCGGCCCCTCCTTGAGGGTTAATTCAAAGTCCATCAAACGTTGCGCGACGTCATCACTCGTACACAATTTTTCTCGCAAACCGGCGTCCGAAGTGATGAATATTCCGGCGCCGGTCAGATCGGTTATCTGCTTTGCGACAGAACAGAGTGACGCGTCATAGGTAAGGTCACTCTCGTCACTCGTCATGAGTCTGAAGATGTCGAGGAGACGATCAGACGTCACGATGACCTTTTGGTGCTGGCGTGTCCGGCACTAGATGCCTCGTAGTTGCTGGCTCCATCGGAGAAACTCCTCACGTCGCGGCAACGCTTCACGAGGACTTGATTCAGCGCATTAGAGCCTCAAGATTGTGACTCCACTCAACCCTACTCCGCGCACCACGAGACCTGACGCGTCCCCGTCAAGAGGTTCCGTCAAGGGCGAGCCGTGACGAGATCAGTGACCTCACATCTCAGTCACACGTGAGGTCCGTGCCGCGGTAGAGAAGTCGCTCTCCATCTGGCAGTCCGCCAGAGCGTGACGATGCTCAGTCAGCCCTATTCGACTTTTCGAGTACGTCACGACGTCTCATTACCCTGAAGCGTATCCAGAGTTGAACACCGAGTTAATACGGGGCACCCACGAGTAGTGCGATGGTCTACTCGGACGACCCATCGTCGGGCGCCTCAGCAACTGTTCTGCCCGTCGCTAATGCGACCTCCAGATCAAGTTCCACCTCGTCACCGGTCACTTCATCGTCGCCCCCATCGTTCACTTCAAGGGGGGTGAGCAGCACTCCACCGTTGGTCTCGGTGACTTCATCGCCCTGGGTGTCTTCGTCGACATCGACTATCCGACTCGCAATTGTGGCGCTGAAACCCGTCGAAAGGTCGTTGACGTCGACTGACTCCTGCAGAAATTCGTCCTCCGCTTCGTCCTCGTTGAGGAGCGCGGCTTCGGTGACCGTCGCGCCCTCATCTTCCTCGGTGTTCTCTTCGAAGATTTCATCTTCCAGCTCGAGTTCTTGTTCTATCTTGTCCATGATTCCCCCCTTTCTCATTTCGTGAGTTCCGCGCAGTGTCGACGTGTGAGTGCCATCGCCCGGTTCGAACGAAACGGTTTTCGTCGAGCACTAGTCCAACCAGTGTCATGGTAACGGGACTTCCTCGGGAGTTGACTTGGGGCAACGAGGTGAAGGCCCTAGCCAACTTCTCGCGCGGAGTGATTTATTCGCCGGCAGCCTGCCGAACGCGCGTGGGGCCGACAACCCGGTCAAGTTCACGATGCGTAGGGGCAGAACCTCGAGTTAATCCTATGAACCAAGCAATGAAGGTGACCGCTCGCCTACTCACTCGAGCCTCACGGCCAAAGCCGATCGTGACGGGAGTCCCGCGGAGCACCACAACGACATGGTGTGATGGGGCTCTCGCGGCCTTTGAACGATCCCGTCACATTGTTCGGCTTACGACCACGCGGCGAACTTCTCCGGGTTCATCTCTCCGAGATACCTCTCGGGGTATGGATCCTCAACGACGAATGGCGGTGTGATCCGACCTGAGCATCCGATGTGCTGGACCTCCGAAATCCGACCCCGACCTCGTAGGAGACCGTGGTCGAATGGTCCTTCTCCATCACTCGCTCCCAGGGAACGTTGTTTTTCGAGATCGCGGTTCGCGCCCCTCGACCTTGAAGCCACCGTCGGGGCCACTTGTCGGTGTTTGACTCCCTGGTGATCTATCGCTATATTCGGGCCATCGCTTGAGACACAGTCGGGATTTCGGCTGACTGGCGGGTAGGAAGGCGGGGCCGATGTCGGCACTCGCACGTCGCCGGCGATTGCGGTTGCTGTGATGTGACGCTTCACCGATTGCTCTTGCTTCTCCAACTCTGCGAAAGGGTGCCTATGAAATGGTCCCGCCTGACTATGAGCGCTCCCGTGGTGCTCGCGTCCGTCTTCTTAACGTCACTCGGAGTCCAGTCCTTGACGACGGTGACGGTGCACGCTCTGGCGTGCAATACCTGGCTCGGACCGGGAGGGAGTCCCGCCATGGCGACGAGTGGCGACTGGAGCGTGGCGACGAACTGGTCCTCAGGAGTGACGCCGATACCGTCCGACAACGTGTGCATAACCGCGCCCGGGACCTACACGGTGACCCTGATGCCGTGGTCCATCGGCACCGCTGATCCCGAGCACAACGGCAGCGAGGTGAGCTCACTGACTCTCGGCGGGTCGAGCGGCCAACAAACTCTGATCGTGTCGGGACAGGCCAGCACTTCTAATAGCAACGAGCCCGTCAATAACGTTTTTCTTAATCCAACCGGTTCGTCCACCATCAACCCCTCGGGCACTCTGATCCTTGATTCGACCAACTCGGGTAACCAGTCGCCTCCCGCCCACAACGGGGCTTCCGCGTGGATTCTGGGTGGGCCGCTCACCAATTTCGGACACATCGTGGCCCAGACTGAAGACACGTTTCCGGAAAGAGGAACCTTGATATCGATGGCGAGTCTCACGAACGCCCCGGGAGCGACGATTGACCTGGAGTCGGGCCCGATGATTCTCGACGGAGGTACCCTTGTCAATCACGGTACTTTCACGGTGGCCCAACCGGCGTCGTTGCAGATGAACCTCTCGACGTCGAGCAGCGACATCTTCGTAAATGAGTCGTCGGTCATCAACGCGGGGACTATCGACGTCAACAGCGCTACGTGGAATCAGTCGGCCGGCTCCGTGAAGGGCCACGCCATCCAAATAAATTCTGGTTCGACTCTTCTGGATCACGCCGGACGCGCACAGTTCGTGGACGCCGTCCTCAACTCCACTCTGGAGGGGATGATTCCTCGTGGTCAGATAGTCACGGTCCTCGGAACGGGCCCCTTTAACGTCAGTGGGAATCAGTCATTCAGCACTTCTGTCTCGTTTAACGGGACGAAGGTAGTGAACGACGGCACTCTGGTGTTGGAGGCGACGGGTAAGGGTACGAAGACCGGAGGTTCCGTGGTTCTTAATAACGGGACACTTATCAATAACGGCTCGGTGATCGCCCGAAACAAGGACAAGTCGTGGGGGGTCCACCTCCAAGTTGGCTTGGTGAATCAACGTGCGGGTTCTGTCTCGGTGGCGGGTGGAGAACTCTTCCAAGACACGGCGACCCCCTCGGTGAATCACGGACGGGTGAGTGTGTCGGCGGGCGCTAGTTACCTAGTTCAGGGTGGCTCGTTCGACAATTCGTCGTCGGTCGTGAACAAGGGGGTATTTAACGTCAACAGCGCCACCTGGAGTCAGTTGGCCGGTTCGGTTGAGGGACACGCCATTCAGATCAACTCTGGCTCGACTCTTCTGGATCACGCCGGACGCGCACAGTTCGTGGACGCCGTGCTCAACA
>VFSW01008041.1_pt1 | contig 15220 bp, 13 predicted proteins | sample 5358111 | NCBI WGS metagenome assembly VFSW01 (sample SAMN11554181, study PRJNA540505) | mine drainage metagenome | isolation source: sediment from site ElyBrook_90M | place: USA: Ely Copper Mine, Vershire, VT | collected 2017
GGCTGACTGCCAGGATCAAGCTAACGGCGAGTCTTGGGAAACTCGATCTTTCGACGCTTCAGTGATCAGCCAGGCCAATGCGCCGTAGCGAATCTTCCCGTTCGGAGCGCGCGGTAAAGGCGCCATCTTGCAGGCGACGATCAAAGAGGGTGGGACACCAAGCTGTTTGGTCAGGCGTGTGATTCGCTGTGGCAGATCTCGCAACAGATCGTGCTCCACAAAGATATAGAGCTTCGCGTCGTCGCTCACGGCGGCAACTTGTCCCGCTTCGCCTAATTGCGCCTCGATATCATCGAGATTGATGCGAAGGCCCAGCAATTTGCAAAACCGCGAAGCGCGTCCGGTAAGATAGAGCTGACCATCCCTATCGAGAAACCCGAGATCGCCGGTATGCAGGGTCCCGCGCAGGTCGTCGCCGCGTCCCAAATCGTCGCGGCACATGGCATAGCCTTGCATGACGTTGGGGCCGTCATAGACAACTTCGCCGTCCGGCCCGCAGATGATCCTGCCGTACGGGACGGCGCTTCCGACCGATTCGGACTTTGCGCGAGCAAGAGACGGCGAAAGGACAGAGATGCGTCCTCCAGCCTCGGTTTGACCATACATAAAATAAATGTCGACGCCGCGTCGCGGGAACGTGTCGACCAGCCATCGGCGCGTCACTTCGTCGAGGCGCCCGCCTGAATGGGTCATTTTCTGCAGACTGGGACATTCCATCCTTTCAAACGCGATCTGGCGAAGTGTCTTATATGACCACGGAACGCCTGCAAGGTTAGTTACATGGAATTTCCGACAGGCGCTCCAGAAAGCATGGTCGAGGCCCGAGCGGTGCGTGACCACCAGCGATGCGCCTGCCGCCAGATGGCTATGGAGCACCGTCAGCCCGTATACAAATGAGATCGGAAGATTGGTGATTGCCCGCTCGCCTTGGCGAATACCGAGAGCACCCACGACTTGCTCCGCGCCGACTGCCACGTTCGAAGCAGACAAGCGAACCAGCTTGCTGCTCCCGGTCGAACCGGAGGTCGACAGCAAAAGCGCCAATTGGGCATCGATCCCATCGGTATACGACGCCGTGCGGGCAGCGCTATAACCAAAAAGCGGATCGATAAGCCGATACCTTCGATGCGAAAGGCATCCGCTTTCCGCGGCCTTCCAAATGACAATGTCGGGGCAATAGCGATCCAACAGCTGTCCATTCCAGGAGGTACCCGAACGGCCATTGCACAGAAATACGGCGTGTCCGGCTCTAAGCCCGCGCAAATAGCAGAGAATGCTGCCGATATCGTGGTCGGCGGCGAGGAAGATCACCTTCTTTCGCGCCGAGAAAAGGTGTCTTGCGCCTGCGGCTACAGCATCGGCCAGTACTCTATATGTCCACTGCTCGCCGCTCTCCCCGTCAATAAGGGCAATGGCATCGCCATGGGAAGCCAGCTCATCCCAAAATCGCCAAGGCATGGAGGATAGCCCATGCCTTTCCTACTGTAGCGCGACTGGCAGGCTGTATCCCTTCGGGATGACGATAACCTTCCATGCCTTGTCATCCGAGAGATAGGTCTGTGCAGCGTGCAGAACGTCGGCAGCGGTTACCTGCTGCAGGTCCGTTAAATCCGAACGCATAAGGTCTATGCGGCGTGAATCAATCTGTGCGTCGTCTAGGTGAGATAGCCAGTAAGCGTTGTTTTGCCTGGCGTGTTCCAGGTCGTTGACAAGTGGGCTGCGCGCCCGGTCGAGCTCGTCTGCACCGATCTCTTTGGACTTTAGTTCAGCCACCGTCGTGGCGACCGCAGCATAGAAGTTCGGAATTGCCGTGTCAGGAACATTTGCGTAGACATCCAGGAACCCGTAGCTCGCCGTTGCGGTGGAGTTGTCCGTCTGAGCTTGGGGTGTATACGTCACGCCTTCCTGTGTGCGCAATGTATCGAACAGCCGCTGCGCCAGGACCCGTTTCAACACAAGCTGTGAGGCTAATGCTCGCGTATCAGGGAACATGCCGGTTGTGGGCCACCCGATCATTGCGACGGCCTGATGGCCGCCGCCCTGATATTTGAGAACGATTGGCCGCGATTGCGGGGCGGGCAGGTTCTCGTCTCCGACAGCCGGCGCTGTCAGCATTCGCCGTTTTGGCAGCTCGCCGAAGGTCGCCTGCAATCCCTTGACGGCATCGCCGACGGTGATGTCACCGACAACAACCACCTCGACCGGGCCGTTCGCCAATGCATTTTGGAGCAGCGCTTTTACGTCTTCAGGATGCGTTGCGCGCACGTCGCTTGAACTCGGCGGCTGCCATCGGGCATCGTTATCGTGCAGTATGGACCAGAGATGGAGCCCGAACATCCCGTCTGGCGTAGCCTTTGTTTGATTCAAGGCATTGACCACGGCTGATTGCACCTGCGCGAACGCCTCTGGACGCCATGCCGGATCTGTCATATAGGCCGCCAAGACTTGAAGCTCCGTATCGAAATCGGACGTACGCGTCTGTCCTCTCAACTCAAATGCATCGTCCGCGACATTCAAAGCCGCATTCCATTCCGTTCCCGCGAGGACTTTTTGCATATCGGCAAGTGTTATATCCTTCAGTCCACCCGCGACGAACGATCCTGGTAATGCCCAGCTCGGTGATTTGTGGTTTTCCGAAAAACTCAGTCTGCCGCCGCCAAACCGCACCACGATGTCGACTTGGCCAGCCAGGGATTTCATGGACTTGATGGTGGCGCGGACACCGTTGGCGAAGGTCACCATTGTCACACCAAGATCGGCAATCGATTTTTGCGAAGAGACTGCGCTTTCGGCACCGAAATTGGTATAGGGCCACTTTGGCATCAATGCCGTTGGGGATGCCGTTGCTGATGTCGACGCGGTGGCGACGGTGCTCCCCGTTGTTGGAGGCGCCGAAAATGCTCCAGCCAACGCCGTCTCGCCGCCGGCCACAGGCGTCGGACTGGAGACAAATACCGACGGACTGCCTGCAAAGAGGGACCGGAGTGCAGCGTTCACCTCTTGTGCATTGAGATCCTTCACTGTGCCTTCAAACAAGACCGATGCCTCTTCCGGCGAATCAATGACCTTTCCTAAGCCGATTCCAATCAAGTACATCGAGGACAGCGTTTTGTCCGGCAGTGTGTTGGACGCGGTTACGAGTGCTTGGTAAAGCGTCCGCCATTGAGCAACCGCCTCGCTGACTTCGTCTTGCCGAACACCATTCGTCAAAACATCTGCATAAGCATCGTGTGCAGCTCGCAGCGCATCAAGGACGTTGCCGGAGCCATACGAAACGTCGACGCTAGAGATATCCGCTGCCGCGAAACTTGGGCTATACCGCGCTGCAGCAGCGATGAAGGGTGGCTTATCAGACTGTGCGAGCTTCTGCAGACGCAGATTCAAAACGGTGAGGGCAATGTTGCGGACGATATCGCGTTGCGTACGTGCGACTGTATCGGGCACCGTATCGAACGGTGTTGCCCAAGTCAGCTGGATTGTTGCACTGGCCCCCGGTTCAGAGAAAGTTTTAAAGACCGGAGTAGCGAGCGGATCGGGTATGGCATAGATGGACGGCTTTGGCTGCGGTGCGGCATCCTTCCAATTCGAAAACCTTGCCTTGATTATGGCTTCCACGGCCTTCGGATCGACATCGCCGACGACAACCAATGTTGTGCGCTCGGGGCGGTAATAGGTCAGATAGAACTTGCGCAATTGTGCCGCCGTGGCGCTTTGGACGACGGCGGCATTTCCTAGTGGAATCATGCCCTCCGCCAATTGCGGGCCTAAAGCGGCCGTAAGGTACGCCTCCGACATGTGTAGGGACGCGGTGTCCTTTTGATGAATTTCGGCGAGAACAACTTTTCTCTCGGAAGCAATTGCCTTGGGGTTGAGCGAGAGATTGCTTGCGATTTCGCGGGTCAGGAACAGTCCCTTGTCCAGAGTTGCATCGTCGTTAGCAGGAAGGTCGAATTCGAAGACAGTGCTATCCGGGTAAGTTTGGGCGTTCAAATCGGCCTGCAAAGAGACGCCGACGCTCTCAAGCATCTTGATGGCCTGACCGTCTGGCAAATGCTTCGAACCGCGAAACGCCATGTGTTCCAGAAAGTGCGCCAAACCCCGTTGGCTATCGGTCTCTTCCAGCGAGCCGGCCGCAATGCGCAAACGCAATGACACCCCATGAGCGGGATTCGCATTCTTCTTGATCAGATACCGCATGCCGTTTGGCAGCGTGCCGAAGACGATGTCGGGGTCGGAGGGGATATCGCTACGCGCCTGTGGCCAAGTGTTGGAGGGCGCTATCGTCTCGGTCGCCGCGTTCGCGCGCAGTATGAGCCCCAAGCATGCGATGACCGCTAATCCCAGACCTCGTTTCATTGAAACTCCCCGTCGTGATTTGAGCGTATTCGAATGGAATGTGTGCTTTCTAAATCGTTTCGCAGAATCCTATTGACGCAAAATAGATATTGCAACTTAACCGCGATTCTGAGAATGTTATTCCGTTAAGAAGAAGAATCGTGGAAGGAAAGTCCGAGAAAACCTGAAAACCTATAATAATAATACACAATAATTGCGTTGAATTTTTCGACGGAATATTCGTTCGCAATTGCAAAACACGCAAAACACGTAGAATGGAAGTTTTCCTTGGCGGTGAGGGATGTCGTTACTGGACGTTACAGATGCGGAAGGCGCGGCCACGGTCATTGGCAGTGCTGGCGCGTCGTCTGATGACGCCGTACTGACCAAGAACCAGACCGCGCTTCAGACGGTCCTGCAAAAACTGGTCGAAGACGGTGTCGTTCCGGGGATCGGTGCTATCGTCAGCGTCAACGGCAAGCGCATATCCGCCTATGCCGGCTATGCAGTGCTCGAAAACAAGACGCCGATGAGCGAGCACTCGCGGTTCGAAATTTCCTGCCTGATGAAATTCTACGTTTCGCTGGTGGCGTTGGGCCTGGCGGAAGAAGGCAAGCTCGATCTGAACGCGCCGATCGGCGAATATCTTCCCGAACTGCGCGAAAAGGCGCCGGACAAGGCCGGCACGATCCTCGTCTCGCATCTGATGTCGCACACCAGCGGCTATCGCGGACTCAACATTGCGGCCGCTACGGTGAAATGGGGCATGACTTGGGAGAAGTTCGTCGATTTCTTCGCACGGACGGAGCAATTGTTCCGGCCGGGTACGGTATTCAGCTATGAGCACACCGAGCACGTAATCCTGGGAGAAATTCTATGTCGGATTGCGAATGAGTCGGCTGAAGATTTGGTCAAGGAGCGTATCTGCAGACCATTAGGCATCGCTGTCAACAATAGTCCTGCCACTAAATCATATTCGAGTGCGAGCGTCGTAGGTTATGCATCCGGCTGTCGCTTGCGCGAATTCGTTCGAATGGTCGAGCCTCCGCTTGGCAAGTTCTGGTTTGCATCCTTGCCGGCCACAGCATTGCCGTTGGAAGACATGGCGATGATCGGTGATGCCCTAGTTAGTGCCGCGACCCGAGATCATGTCTCGTTCGCCACGACATGCTGCCGGACGCAGTTGGAGATACCCATCGTCGCTATTCATCAACCGGTCGATTATGGATTGCGGGAGCAACTTCCTCGCTCTTTTGGTTTGTGCTGCGCGCAATACTCGAACGGTGTACTGGGCCACAACGGCTCGATGCGAGGCTTGACCTGCGCATTCCGGCTTGTTCCGCACTGCGGAGCCGGCATCGTGGTTGGAACGAACGTCTGGCTTCCACATGTCCGCGATGCCGTGATGACGTGGATTGTTGATGCCGTTGCGGGACAGGAACAGCCGAGCAATTCGCGACGTTATACTCCGACGATGGAAGAGTTTTGCTGCGGGTTCGCACCGTCGCAATTGGCGGGCAGATACTTTGGCGCGTTGAATTCGGAGCTGACTGTAACGGTTAATGCAGACGGTATGAGCTGTGGCGCGAGGTCTACCAAAGGGCAGATACCGGTATTTTCGGCAAGGTTTGATGGGCGAAGTCCAATATTGGATACTGTATTACCAATACCTGTTACTATCTTTTCTGACCAAGAAAGCCACGTCCCATGTATTCGAATAGGACTTAACACATATAAGTGGACAAACTAAGACAAGTCGCGGGCAGTGTGGGACGAAAGAGTAATTGGATGTTGTCAAACACGGAATGATCTTTACCTCTTTACTGCGATAACAATGAACGTTAAGATAAATTGCCAGTTATCGGCGAAGATGTTTAACACGAACTATGGAGGCATTTAATGGGAATGGAACTAGCGTTGAATAGCGCGGATTTCATGTTGCCACCTCCGGCGATGCGGGCCTTGACCGACAGCGAGATCGAAGCCGTCGTGTGGGCGAACGCCGGCGACGCGACGGCTGGTGGAGCCGTCGCGGGAGCTCTGGCGGGAGCTGCCGGTGGCGCTCAGATCGGACAATGGCTCGGCGTTACCGGTCCGTGGGGTTACGTCGCTGGAGTTGTTGGAGGTGCCGTCATTGGAGGTGCAATTGGATTTGGCGCCTACGAGGTCGGCAACTATTTCGGCGGCGGTAGCTAACAAACCTATGTGCATAAGCCGCGCTCGCGGATCATTCCGAGAGCACGGCTTATGCAGTTCTCAATGCTACAAGGGAGAAGAAAATGAGTTCGGTTGAACCGCTTTTCCGAAGCACATACTTTTTGATATTGGTCGCCTTCATGCTGGGCTTCGCACAAATAATGATGCCGAGCGGTAACAGTTTCTTTTCGGGCAAATTCCTTGTCATCTTACTGGGTGGCGCGCTGGGCGCCCTTTGGGCAACCGCAAAAGTGCGCGCACAGGGAGGAGACGTCCCCGTTGCGGTATATCCTCTCCTTGTTGTGGTAATGATCGTGATTGCCTGCACCGCGAAATATCTGGTTACGAGGATAACCTAGCCGCATTCGTCGGCACGGAGAGAGCCAGGTCACGACGTGTTCGTTGTTCGCCGTCCTGCTGATCCAGGTTGATCTGGTGCAACAGGGAGATGTTACAGTGAAGTCGATAGGTATTTGAATTTGCGAAAGTCAAACCAAACAAGGAATTGGCGCGACCTGACATGTGTAACATGGCGGCATCTCCTCTACTCGACCCATCGCTTGGGCAGGCGCTGAACAGAATCTGGTCGGAAATCTTGCAGCGTGGTGATATCGGCGCTGACGCCGATTTCTTCCAGCTCGGCGGGGATTCCCTGCAGATGATGATCATGCTCTTCCGCGTCAACGAAACCTTCGGCCTCGATCTGACGCCGGAGGTCGTATTCGAGAATCCAACGCTGGGCCTATTCGCGGACGCCGTATCCAAGGCTTTGACTGATCGCACTAACACGCAGGAAGGTGCTATCTGACAAGCATTCCGTGGTCGCAAGAATGACGGCTGACATGGAGACGCTCGAACGCTGGCTGACCGCTGACGGTTCGCCCTACGCGCTTGAAGATGCGCAAATCGGCGGTCGGAAACATCGCGCATTCCGGCACGGTCCGCGCACGCTTTCGGACATCTATCGCAAAGTTCAGGCCCGACCTGACAACGCTCTGCTCGTGGTCGGCGGCAGGCCGTTGATCTGTCGAATGGTGATGGACGATGCCGCACGTTTGTCCGCTGTGCTGCGGGAACAATTTGCGGTCGGCCCAGGCATACGAGTCGGAATTGCGCTCAACAACAGATACGAAGCCGTTACGGCATTCCTTGCCGTGACGCTGCTGAACGGGACCGCCGTGCTCATCGGCGGCCATGATACTCGGCGTACCCAATACTGTTCAGATATCGCCGCTTGCGATGTCCTGATCTCGGAAGCCCGGAACATCCCGATAGATAGCTCGTCCCCGTCGGATTTGTGGATCGGGAGCCGCACGGATGCGAAATACGAGTTTTCGTATTGGAAGCCATTCTCCGATACGCTCTGCGCAACTGAAATCCCGCGACTTCCAGTTCCAACGGCTGATCCAGAGTCCGACGCCGTCATCACCTTCACCTCCGGCACGACGGGCTTGCCGAAGGGCGTCACACTCACGCATCGCAGCATCGTGACGGGGCTGATGAACATGATGCTCGCCGGCAGCCTGGCTAACGCAGGGCAGCAGCGACGTGCTGGCGCTAAGCCGACCGCGCCACTTCGCTCCTGCGCCTTGCTGTTTGCGCCGTTCACGCATGTCAGCGGATACACGCAGCTTCTGTTACAGATGATGGTCGGCGGAAAGCTCGTTCTCGGTGACGATTGGCCAGTACGCGCGATCGCAGAAACCATCGAGAAGGAGAAAGTCCGCTCCGTCATCGGCCTGACGCCGGCCAAGACGCGCGCCCTGTTGGACGTGGCATCGGAATACGATTTGAGTTCGCTCGCTGCATTCCATATCAACGGCTTTGCGCTGCACCAGAACCTGGCGGAGGCAATCGTTGCCAAACTGCCGCAAGTCACCGTTGGAACGTCTTACGGCATGACCGAGACCAGCGGTGCCATTTGCGCCCTTGCAGGCAACAATCTGCGGGAGCGACCCCATTCGTCGGGCCGCGTTGTTCCAACCGCCGAAATCAAGATCGTCGCTGACGACGGCCAGGAGTTGCAGACTGGAGAGCCGGGTGAAATCTGGGTGCGCGGCGCGATGCTGTTCCGCGGTTATTGTGGCGGCGGAGCGGACGCGCTGCGCGAGGGTTGGTTTCGAACCGGCGATCTCGGCAGTGTGTCCGAAGACCGTTATCTCACGGTACTCGACCGGCTGCAGGATACATTGGCTGTCAATGGCAGCACCGTATCGTGTCTGTCGGTCGAGCGCGCAGTTATGGAGCTTCCGGACGTCGAAGAGGTCGCTGTGTTCGCCCTGGACGGTGGCGATGCCGGGACAAGTTTGGCTGTCGCCGTGGTTCCGCGCCAAAATGCGCGCCTTGACCTAGCGACGATACGCGCGCGCGTCTTGGAGACCGTTGGATTGGAACCAAAGCTTGCCGTGCTCGGTGAATTGCCGCGGAATTCCTCCGGGAAGATCAACGGCTGGGAAATAAAGCGCCTGCATTTTGTGTCGGACGAAGATGGCGCGTGTATTTTGGCATAATGCTGTCGCGCGCGGCCATATCTGGAACGAGATCGGGGTGGGAACACTTCGAAGGGTGGCAACGCGGTGGATGACATTGATTCGCTTCTGAGCGAGGCGGGAAACCGGAATATCAAGCTCTGGGTGGAGGGCGATGCGCTACGCTTCCAATGCGCACCGGCCGCGATGTCGGATGAATTCCGCGCTAATCTGAAAAACCGGCGTAATGAGATCATCAGCGCGCTGAAGACCCGCCGGGTCGGCCGTTCGTCGGGCAGCACGACGCCTAAATTTGCGGTTATCGGGCATGACGAAATAGTGCCTGTCATCGATTATCACCGCATCCGATGGGGCTATATGAAGTCCGAGTCCGCGAATCTCAAATTCAGCAACGCCACCCACGCCGTGTTTGTCGTTCGCGGAGGCGTGGATGTCCGGATATTGCAACAGAGCGTCGATTTTCTTTTGTCGCGCCATACGATTCTAAAAGCTCGAGTTGTCGACCGGCCAGACGGTCCGGTGTTTGTTTTCGACAGAGAGTGCGTCGTCAAGGTTGAATTCTGGGATGTCAGCGACGCGGATGAAGAAGAAAGGGAAGCGCTCGCCCGCGATCTGGCAAGTAGCGTCGTCTGGCGGCCGTTCGGTCAACGTAGCGAGCCATGGTTCCGCGTGTTTGTCGTCAAGCTCGGGCCGGGCGAACACGTTATCGGCTTCGTCATTCATCATTTTATCGCCGACGCTGTTTCCGTCAATATCGCCGTGCACGAGTTGTTCGTTGGATATACCTCGTTCGAGAACGGACGGGAGCCGGCGTTTCCGCCACTGCCGCTGCAATATTCGGATTGCGTGGCGAGCATCAACCAATGGCTGCAATGCGGAAACGCGGAGCCGCACGTGCTCTATTGGCGTCAACACTTGGCGGGCGCACCCCCCACATTGCTGCCGCCGGATGTCGAGCCGCAGCCGGATGATGTCGGCTATGAAAGAACCTACGCCTTCGACCTTCCGGACGCGGCGGTAAAACGGTTACGTGGATCAACCAAGAGCAACAATATCGCCTTGCTTTCGAATCTTCTTGTCACGCTCGCCACAAGCTTGGCACTTCTCGGCAAAACCGACGACATTACGATTCAAACAAGGGTATTCGGGCGGCTCGATCCGCGGCTGATGACTTTGATCGGCGCATTCTTTGACGCGATGGCATTGCGGATCAAGGTGTCGCCCAGCGCGACGTTCGCGGAGCTAGTGGAGCAGGCACGGCAGGTATACGTCAACGGTGCGGCACATCAGGCCCTTTCATATCACCTAGTGAAGTCCATTCTCCCGGAGATCGGTGCGTCGGATATTTCACCAACTTTGAATTTCTTTAATTCTTACTCCGAGCGCGGTGCGAAGTTGATCGACGATCAGAAGACGCGTCGCTTCGAAATTAATCCCGCGCCGCCGACGTTACACACAGCCGGAGGACATTCGAACTTTCTCATCAAGGTAGTACACGATCGGTCCGGAATGCACGTGACTGTGGAATATCTCGATCTGAGATACAGAGAAGACACGATCCGGCGTTTTGCTGACACCTTCTGTTATGTATTTGAGAGGATGACAGCAAACAGCAACGATCCGGTTTCGTCATTGGTGCTGCGCTAATTATGCGGTGCTTGGACGGCAACGAGGTTGGAAAAGGGGACCAAATTGTCAAGAGTAGCTGGGCAGTTGATGGTGTGCCGTTTTTGCGCTGCGGCGATAGCTTTCATGGTCGCGTTAGCGTCGAATGCAACGGCCGAAACCACGAAGGCGCCGGTGGAGGTTATGCATTGGCTGACGTCGCCGACGGACTCCGCCGCGTTGCGTGTGTTGCGCGATGCGGTTGAAAGAAGCGGGGGCCATTGGATTGACTCGCCAATGCCGGGAGCGGGCACGGTGGGCTGGACTGCAGCAGTTGATCGGATCGTTGGCGGTAAGCCTCCCGCAGTCTTTCAGTACCCGGCAGGATCGGAGCTCATTGATCTTTCTAAGCAACACTTGCTCGTGCCGGTACCGCAAGTGACTGCTCAGTGGGCGCATTCGCTTCCGCCACTTGTTGCACGCGCATCGCAGGATGGTGGACGGTTTATGGCTGTTCCCGTAGACGTTCGGGGTGAGAACTGGATGTTCTACAATCCGGCGGTCTTGCGCAAAGTTGGTATTGGCGTCCCGACCAATTGGGACGACCTCCTTGCGGCAGCCAAGAAGCTGAAGGCCGCGGGGATAACTCCGATCGCGCTTGGAGGGCAGCCATGGCAGGAGCGCATTCTCTTCGATGACATTGTGCTCGGAGTAGGCGGGCGTGAATTCTACCGGCGGGTATATGAACGCTTGGATAACACCGCGATTAGCTCCTCCACGATGCTGAAGGTCTTTCAGGTTTTCGGCGCCTTGCGGGCTGATGTCGATAAAGCTAGCCCTGGGCGGCGATGGAACCAAGCCATGCTCATGTTAATTCACGGGCAAGCAGCGTTTCAGTTCATGGGCGATTGGGCAAAAGATGAGATAGTTTCGGAAGGGCTCAAGCCCGGAGTCGACATTGGGTGCGCACTGGCTCCTGAACCTGTGGCATCGTACATCATGTCGATCGATGCCTTCGCGTTCCCTGTCACGGACAATGCGGATGTCAAAGCGGGTCAAGAGGTGTTTGCGCGTGTAGCTCAGGACCCGCAGGTCCAACGCGATTTTGCGAAGCGCCTTGGAGCAATTCCGGCACGAACAGACATTTCGCCTGTCGGATTTGACCCGTGCTCAGTACAGGCAATGGCCATAATGCGCGCCCCCGATGCCCAATTGCTAGATCCAGGGCTTAGTCTGCGGAATGGATTACCGGGTGCTCTTGACGACGCCATCACCGAATACTGGAACGACCCGACGATAGCACCTAGCCTGGGCCTTCGATTATTTCGCACTGCAGTACAACAATACAAATAATTTCGCTTTGCAGGACTTGATCATCAAGGGGATTTATTGCGAAATTCTCCAAAGGGTTGCGGGGGATTTCGTGTCAACTAACGAGAGTATGCAGTCTGAACTGTTTCGACGTGCGCAAGCGGTGCGGGTATCGAAAGCGCCGAACAAGTATGCGCTGTCACTCAAATTCATTTCTACTGTCGTTCTTCTACCGACCGTTGGGATCGCACTGGTTTGCTATTGTGTGCTTGTGGTCTGGACTGTCACTATTTCTTTCACAAATTCCCATCTGTTACCAACATATCAGTTTATCGGATGGCATCAATACGTGCGGCTATTTGCTAGCGCGCGATGGTGGATCGCGACGGAAAACCTCGCGATATATGGCGCTTGCCTTATCTGCGGCAGCACTTTGTTCGGTTATCTTCTGGCTATTCTGATCGACCGGGGAACGCGGTGGGTGGCTGTATACCGGACAATCTTGATGCTCCCACTTTCCGTATCATATGTCGCCTCGGGCGTGATTTGGCTTTGGCTTCTGAATCCCGGTCTGGGCATCCAACATGCAGTCCGCGATTTAGGATGGCAGCATTTCGCCTTTGATTGGTTGGTGCGCTCCGACCGTGCGATTTACACGATCGCGATCGTGGGTATCTGGCAGCAATCCGGACTCTGCATGGCGCTGTTCTTGGCAGCTTTGCGCGGCATCGACCCCAATATCTGGAAGACCTCCTCTTTGGACGGCGTTCCGCTCTGGCGAATGTATTTGCATGTCATCACGCCAACGCTGCGTTCCGCATTTGTGACGGTAGCAGTCCTGCTCTTTGCCAACGCGATCAAAACTTATGATCTTGTTGTAACGCTTACGGGAGGGGGGCCAGGGTTTTCGTCGGATCTGCCGGCTTATGATGTTGTCGAGCTCATGAATCGACATGAGATTGGAATGAGTGCGGCTGGCGCCTGTCTATTGTTGGGCACGGTCGCGGCGATTGTTGGCCCCTTCATATATTGGGAATTGCGCCGACAAAGGCTCGACAGATGAAGCAATCAGAGCTTATGACGCGCTATCTACCTCTGAGTGTAGCTACTCTGGCGGTCAGCCTTCCATTTTTGCTTGCACTGTCAACGTCATTGAAGCCGCTTTCGGAGATAAACAACGGGAGCTTGTTCGCGCTGCCTCACGCTGCCACGCTCTCTGCTTGGACAAAGGCTTGGGACACGGCATGCATCGGTGAGACTTGCAAGGGCATCTCACCAAGCATCGCCAATTCGGTCATCATCGTCATCCCCTCGCTCATCGCATCGATATCCTGCGGTGCGCTTGCTGGTTTCGCATTAACCTTGAACACATCGCGCGCACTGGGGCTCGTGTTTGCGGCATTGCTGGTTGGTCTATTTGTGCCAATCCAGGTGGCGCTTTTTCCGATGATTATTGCGATGCGGGACATGAGCCTGTTTGGGACGATCACGGGCGTCATCCTGATTCACACACTATGGGGCCTTCCTCTTGTCACCCTGTTGTTCCGCAATTCACTTCTCTCGCTTCCCAAAGATATGTTGCGGGCGGCACGCGTCGATGGCATCGGCTTCTTTTCGATATTCTTCTATATTGTGCTGCCGGTTTCCCTTCCCGCTTGCGGTGTGGCGCTGGTACTGCAGTTCACGTATCTCTGGAACGAATTTCTCCTCAATCTGACCTTCGCCGGCACCGGACATGAACCCGTCATGGTGGCCCTGAACATTTTGGCTGGAGCGCAATATGGGGCGCCGGCGTACAACGTTGACATGGCCGCGGCGTTCATCGCCGCGGCACCGACGATTCTAGTTTATCTCCTATCGGGACCGCTCTTCATTAAAGGGATCGGAACGGGAGCGGTCAAAGGATGAGGCTTCAAAGCGTACGATTGATCGGTATCGGCAAGCGATTTGGACGTAAATCGGTTCTGGACAAGATCGACTTGGATATCGAGCCGGGTGAATTTCTCGTCTTGTTAGGTCCGTCGGGCTGCGGGAAGTCAACGTTGCTCAACATTGTAGCGGGCCTGGATTACGCGAACGAAGGGCGTGTTATCATCGGGGACCAAGAGGTGACGGAGCTGGAGCCGGGCCAGCGTAACGTGGCTATGGTCTTCCAATCTTATGCGCTGTACCCAGCGATGTCCGCTCGTCGCAATATCGGATTTGCTCTCGCCGTGAACGGTACGCCAGCGAGCGAGGTTAGGTATAAAGTCAAGGAAGTCGCCAAGTTGCTTCAGATCGAAGATCTGCTGGATCGTAAGCCGGCCCAACTATCCGGCGGACAACAGCAAAGAGTAGCGATTGGTCGTGCACTAGTACGCGACCCCGCTGTCCTTCTACTGGACGAGCCCCTCAGCAATCTCGATGCCAAACTCCGTATGGATATGCGTATGGAGTTGAAGAGACTAAAAGGAAAAAGTCCAAGGACGACCCTCTACGTTACTCATGATCAGACTGAAGCCATGGCGCTGGCCTCACGTGTCGCCGTCCTGAGCAACGGCAGAATCTTGCAATGTGACCGACCCGAAGTTGTCTATAGCAGGCCGAAGAGCCAGTTTGTCGCGTCCTTTGTCGGTACGCCGGCTATGAGGTTTGTCAAGGGAACCTTGAGGACAATTGGTGGCACGCCGAGTCTGGAGACGGCTGCGGGCAAGATGCTTCCGCTGCCAGGCTTAGCCCCGCGCGGGGTGCAGGCCGGCCAGACGCTCGTGGTCGGTATGCGATCTGAGGACGTTCATATTGTGCCAGCGGGAACCGAAAGTAGTGTGATGGGACAATGCATCTTCACCGAATCTACGGGTCCTGATGTTTATGCGATGATCGTTTTGAACGGACATGAGATCATGGCCCGTGCCACACACAGGTGCTCCCTGCAGCCTCAGGAGGAAATTCCAGTCCGTATTGACGGAGCAGCAGTGAACTTGTTCAGCGCGATGAATGGCGAGCGTTTAAATTGACGGCGGTACAGTAGATCTCCGCTATTTGATTTTATCATCCCTTCGTATTGGAGGCGCTCAGCCGAAGTGAGCAGCTTGGGATTGATTGTTGCAGCGCCGATGGCGGCACGGATCTGCCGCATGGATTTGCGCACCGCGTCGAGGAAGGCTCGACTGGCGTTCTCCATCAAGTGCCAGCGGTCGGCGACCTGAACGGCATTTGGCAACGCCTTTGCCGCCGCCAGAGCGTAACTGCGCCATCCCGCCGGACCGCGGCGGGCCGTCAAGCCCGCGCGTTAACGCGCGCCC
>VFSW01008042.1_pt1 | contig 15219 bp, 14 predicted proteins | sample 5358111 | NCBI WGS metagenome assembly VFSW01 (sample SAMN11554181, study PRJNA540505) | mine drainage metagenome | isolation source: sediment from site ElyBrook_90M | place: USA: Ely Copper Mine, Vershire, VT | collected 2017
TCCATCGGGAAGAATAGTTGTCGTTGACCGGAAAAAGTAGTTGACGCTGGACAACCATGCGGAGCACATCAGTCCGCGCCATCGGATTCGCCGTGAGCTTTCGGTGCTTGTCGACGCTTCGAAAGAGCGGTGATTTTTTTTCATCCCTGATGCCAGCCGCCTCCAGATAGGCATCGAGGTACGCCTCCGCGTTGTGGTGTGCCGGTACCTCGTGGCGTTTGCCGCCTTTTTCATGGAGCCGAATCCACCAGCGTTTGCCGTTTTGGTAATAATCTTCGACGCGCATATGAACCATGGCCGAGACCCGTGCAAACGTGAAACACATGGCAGCGATGATTGCGCGATCACGGAGGCCAACGACAGAATCCGTCTTGATCGAATCCAGCAATGTCCGCGCTTGGTCAGCCTTCAAGACGGGAGTCTTGCCGCGCCTCACGACGTGCTTCGGTCCCCGGACGGAAGACGCGGGATTTGCGGGAATGATCTGACCCGTGACGAGCCAGTCGAAGAGCATTCGGATGGCCGCCAGGTGCTGCTTCACCGTGGGCGCCGCACCTGTATGATTCTCGATGTACGCGGCCACCACCACGGGATTCATCTCCGCCAGTGTGCGGACGTGATGCGTCTCGCACCAGGCGAAAAATTGCGCGATCGCTTGGGCGTACGCCGCGCGGGTATTCCGGTTTCGGATCGTCGCCGTAAAAAACTCGCTGAAGCGCCAAGCGGCCGCTTCGACCGAGCGGGTAATTATCTCCGGCATTTTCCCAAGGCCGGCGCGTGTGCGCTCACGCGATGGTACGGAAACGATTTCGGCGCTCATGGACGAGATGCATTAAACCCTCGACACTGGATGCCGAAATCTTCAGGATTAAAAAAGTCTGCCGGATCGATCTCATCGCCAACCAACCCCTCCGTCGCGGGATTCACTTCCCGCGAACCCGTTTCAGCGGCGGGCTTAACCCGTTTTTTGCGTCTTTCTGCCTCCCCTGATTGATGCCTCATAACGTCCTTTATGATACGTCCGAACAGGGGAGCCGTCAAACGGTTTTCCACAGGGATGTTTTATGCCCCCGCCCGGCGGTAGACTGAGATTATGCCAACATCAAAGCGCCCCGCCTCGCAAGCCGGAAAAGATCTGCGCAATCCGAAGACACCCAAGAAGGATCGCGGACCGATCGCGTCAGATCTCGCCCAAACTCCACGAAAGCCCAAGAAGAAATAACGCGGACGTCCGAAGCCCTTAAAGGGTGTTGGCTGTGCATTTACTATATGCCTCCGACAGGTGCGCCATTTCAGTTCGGCGGCGCAGTCTTGACCATTCGTTCTTTTGTCGGGACGTCGAAGACCATCACCGTCAAAAGAATTTCCCGATTTGCGTCCGTGGGCTGGCCAAATACATAACGGAAGCTCGTCTCACCGGTAGATCCAATAATGCGCTTACAGTGGGCGTGCATGGAGGTTGTCTGTTGAATCGCCGCGAGAGTCTCAGAAAACCCAACGTTTCGGTTAAAAACAACCACCGCAGCTTTTGTATCACGCCAACTCAGATATGACAGCAGTTGATCAATCGCTCTGCACAATTCTCTCGGCCCCTTCCAGAACTTGCACTCCGCGATGAATACGTTCCTACCTTCAGATCTAATCAGGATGTCGGTCTTTCCCTCAAAGTTGAACGTCTCACCGGTGGCCTGTCCTTCATATTGCCCATTCAACTGAACAAGGAAGTGAGTGCGTAAACTCTCCTCATCCATACCAACGAAAGCATTGGGGCTTCGCTCCATGACATGTACCATATTACTCATGATGCGCAAAATCTCATCATAATCCTCCGAAGCAAGAGAAGGTTCCGGTTGAAACTCCTTATTTGGCACTTGGATTTGGTCAATTCGCGGAGTTCGTTTCCGAAGCGGCACTGCGACTACCGGTGCGTCCGGCCGCCGTTTTAACTTGAGCCCGAGCGCCGATACTAAACCGTCAGCAGCCAATAGCCGATTCTTGCGAGCTTGAAGTTGACTGCGGACCAAGGTTGGTAACACCTGATGGAACTGCTCCGCAGACGAAGCCAAAGATCGAAGATGCGACTTTATCTGGTCAACGTCCGCCTTATATTCCCGATTGATCGCCTCCGCGTTCGTCTCTGTTTGACTGTAACTTAATTGCAATTCATTGCCTACCACCTTTCCGCGAGGCGGGTTTAATGAGAACGTACTTGGTTGGATATGGAAGAATGCCGCGTCCCCATCAAATGGGATCGTGATGACAACCATCGTTCCGGGAATGTAAAATGGTCTCGAACGATCGCTGATAAGCCTCATAGGATCACGACTAACGTCAACCTTAGTCTCCCGGGTCTCTAATAGGTGCTCGTCGGAGATAGTGGGCACATGGAGGCGTAAGTCTTCAACTAACGCTGCGACAAGATCATCCTCGCTTGCGCTGAGGATCTTGGTTTTTGGAATGCGTTCGACATACTCTTTTACCTGCTCCTTGCGGGCTTCCGTCACGCCGAACATTTCACCGCGACCATAGAACAGAAGATCGTCTCTCATGTTGCTCGTTAGCTCACCCACACTTCATTGACCAACTGCGTAAGGTCGCGATCGACGTCCGCCCTGCGGCCCACGCGAACTTGCTCCAAAAACCCGAGGATGGCGGCGTCATTTAGCGGAACGATCAGACCGCGATCATCCTTCAGAGTATCGCGGCAACGCTCGATGAAAAGCGCTCGGTCCTCAAATGCCCGGCAACAGAGGAAGCCAAATTTGCCGCGATTTACCGAGAATCGGCCTGCCAGCTGATCGAGTTCCGGATTTGCGACCTCTGTCGTATAATTCTTACATTCAATTGGTACAAAAGCACACTGCAGTTTGCGTACGTCGTGGATTCGGTGAAAGATTCCGTCTCGGGCGCCATTTTCCATCAAAATATCGATGCGCTTGCGGCCACTTTGGATTTCCTTCTCCTTCTGCGGATTTAGCAAGCTAGGGAAAAACAAGAACTCAAGCATCCCGACCATCAGACGGTGATACTCGAAAGCGCTGGCACCCCCGGCCGGGATTGCTTTCAACGCGCCGATGAGCACCTCGGCTATCAAGCGCTCATCATCATACCCAACTCCGGCGTGGTGGCCCTTTTCTTCAAGTACCGCCAACGCGGCGCGGTAATTGCCGAGCACTTCTGGATGCTCACGGGAGAAACGGTAGATGAAATCTTTCGTACACGGATACTTGCGCTGTAAGTCCTTCTTGTAGACAATTCGCTTTCCGCTTTTCAGCGTGTGGACAAGACTGGTCTGTGCGTTCTCTTCTTCGACGCGGAGGAAGTTCAGGACGTAGTGGCGATAGTAGGTCTGATGGTCGTACGCAACACCGAATCTCGCCACGACCTTAGGCACAAGTATGATCGGTTGAGCTTTCCACACTGGGAGCTCCGTGTATCCGGACTCCCACGTAAAAGTATCGGGGTCAAAACATGCGGCGATGGCTACTACTTGCATCGGCACTTCGTGCAGTGCACATTGCAGATGAGTGTATTCCACCAGATGCCTTCTGATGACGTTCGTAGTAAGATCCGAGATCTTGTCTCTGCCAATTCCCGCAATCATTAATTCGCATTCCTCGAGAGCCGACAGGAAGCCGGTTTTAACCGCCGACGAATCCTTCAGGGCGTCAAAGAGTTGCTGCGCTTGATGCGGGCCAATGCCCGCCCCAGCTGGTCGTTTCGCGGAAAGACCGAATCGGGTCTCGTTCGGTTCCCGCAGATTAGCGAGCAGCTGTCGAGCCTCCTCCAATCGCCCGTCGCGGATACAATCCACCATCCGTTGAAAAAATGTGACCAGCGTTCTGTGGCACTGCTGGGACCATGAATCGACTCTCTGCCCGATCGCGAAGGGGTCGATAAATAGCCAGGTGTCAGTCTGCAACGGCACGTCCACGAAATCGAGTTCCGCCTGAGATTTCGATATTCCGAATGCTTTAGAGAACTTTGGCATAAACCACGACGGAATTAGTAGATTTGCTGGGCGCTATGGTCAGGCGTTTGTTGATAAAGGTATTTCTGGAAACCCGAAAATGCTCTGCCGATGTCTTCAGGACGACCCAAGTCAGCAAGAGCATCAGCAATCGCGTTATTGTACTTGAGCTTGAGAAGCGGAGAGAGTTTGTCTTGATCGAGCTCCCCTACCCCGACCTTGATGTATTGGGAGAGGACAAAATCGAGGAACGCCTGCTGCTTCGTATCGAAATGAGTGCTGATTGGGATTTTCGCCTTAAGGGCTCTTTCCTCTCGTGTGAGCGGCGGTAACGCATAAGCGACGTTCGCAAGCACATCAAAGAGGTCGCTGTTCTCGGCGTCGATGATCTTCTGCATCTCGGCCATCTGCTCTTTACCAAAACCCTTCTCGGCTAAGCCGTAGAGAAGTTTCGCGCGGGTGTCAGGTCTACTCCAGAGAGCTCGCAGTTCGGCTTCATCCTTAAAGAAATCCGGCAGTTTTCCAAACAGCATCTCCATGAACTGCTGGGCGGACATCGGTGTACCATCGGGATGCCAGAAGCTCGTCCCCATCATGTGCTGGATGGTTCGGGCTTTGCCATCCGCCAGTTTGATCCTGATCTTTTGCCGCCGCGGACCGGGCGCGGGCGTCGGTTCGCCGTCTGGTTCGGGCCGCGGCTCGGCCACGGGCTTGGGTTCCGGTTTCGGATCTGGCTCCATTGGATCACCGTCCCACTCGGGGTCGCTGAAATGGTGGTGCGCCTTCACGAAGTCATAGATCGTGAAGTAATCTTTGCCTTCATAGAGCCGCGTACCGCGTCCGATGATCTGTTTGAACTCGATCATCGAGTTGATTGGGCGCATCAGAACGATGTTGCGGATGTTCCTGGCATCTACCCCGGTCGAGAGTTTTTGCGAGGTGGTGAGGATTGTGGGAATGCTTTTCTCGTTGTCCTGGAACTCCCGCAAATACTGTTCGCCGAGCGCGCCGTCGTTGGCCGTCACCCGCTGGCAGTAGTTCGGCTCCTTGCTCGTCTTCATCTGGTTGATGAGGTCGCGGACAGCGAGCGCGTGGTCTTGTGTCGCGCAGAATACCAGCGTTTTGGCGTTCTGATTGATCTGTTCCATGAAGAGCTTTCCACGGTGTGCTTCGCGTTCCTTGATTTCAATGATCTTGTTGAAATCGGTTTCCGTATAACGCTTACCGGCTTCGATCGCGCCTTCGATTAGATTATCGTCGGGTGTATAAACGTACTCATCGAGCGTTGTGGAAATCTGCTTTACCTTGAACGGCGTAAGGTAACCGTCGTTGATGCCATCTTTTAGCGAGTAGATATATACCGGATCGCCGAAGTAGGCGTACGTATCTACGTTGTCCTTGCGCTTGGGTGTCGCGGTGAGACCGAGTTGTACGGCGGGAGAGAAGTATTCGAGGATGGCACGCCAATTACTCTCGTCGTTTGCGCCACCGCGATGGCACTCGTCGATGACGATGAAGTCGAAGAAGTCAGGCGGATACTCGCCGAAATACGGCGAGGCTTTGCCCTCCTTTGGTAGACCGCTCATGAACGTCTGGAAGATTGTGAAGAAGATGCTGCCATTTTTCGGCACCTTGCCCTTTTTGCGAATGTCTCCCGGCTCGATCCGCACCATGGCATCCTCGGGAAAAGCGGAAAATGCATTGTAAGCCTGATCCGCCAAAATGTTTCGGTCGGCGAGGAATAGGATGCGCGGGCGGCGCATCGGCTGGCCACTTAGGTTCCATCGGGAATGAAACAGCTTCCATGCAATCTGAAATGCGATGAATGTCTTGCCCGTGCCAGTAGCGAGCGTGAGCAAGATGCGATGCTCGTCTGCGGCGATCGCATCCATCACACGTTCGATAGCTAGGTCCTGATAGTAACGCCCCTGGAAGAACCCTCCCTTGTCCTCGAAGGGAACGGTGGCGAAGCGATCGCGCCAGGCGTTTGCTTGGGCGAAGGTCAAATTCCACAGTTCCTCTGGCGTGGGATATTGCAACAGTTCCCCCTCTCTGCCCTCGATCATGTCGATGCCGTAGAGGCCCCGGCCATTAGTGGAATATGAATAGCGAATGGCGAGCTTTCCGGCGTAGTTCTTTGCCTGCGCCACGCCTTCGGTCAGATCTTCGTCGTACGCTTTAGCCTCGACGACGGCCAGTTTGTGATTCCGATACACCAAAACGTAATCTGCAGTCAGCGCTTTACCCCGATGCCCATGGCCTTCAATGCGGCCGAGTGTTATCGGATACTCGCGCAAGACGCGGCTGCTTTCCACCACGCCCCAACCTGCCGCCTTGAGGGCGGGATCAATGTATTCGGCTCTAGTTTCGGCTTCGTTCATGATTACGTTCTGTTATAGCGCTCCGGTGAAGGCTTGGTGCAGCAGCGACTTTTCCAGCGCGTCCAGCGCCGTAAGTTTTTGTTGGTAGACCGATTTGAGGCGCTGGGTTTCGGCTGCGAGAGTATCCAGTATGGTGACCGCAGCCCGTTGTCGAAGGGGTGACACCCTCGGGACCTTCAAGTTTCTCAGCACCTTCAACGACACCGTTTTCTGAGCCGTGCCGGTTGCACCTTCATTCGCTTGCTTGAGCACTTGCGGTGATAAGAGGAGATAGTAAAGCCATGCGCTCTGTGTTTCCACCTTCGGACGAATCAATCCGATGTGCCGCTGAAAGCAGAATTTGAAGTCATCCGCTACTATAACGGGAATGCCGAATGACCCGGTGACCGTATAGAGTATGTCGCCCTTCTTGGGTTTCCGGCTTGTTTTCAAGCCGTTGAAATACTCGTGAGACACCATAAATGTATCGGTGAAATCGATTGTCCGCGTCTCCTTGTTAATATTCCCAATAGTGATAAAGGGGACGCCAGTTGCTGCTTTTGGAGGAGGCAGATGATCACCGTCGGTTATGTCCGTCGCCAGGTCTGAGAGAGAGACGAGTTCGCACGAGTGCCACATCTCTATGAAAACGGTGCTTAGGTGGCTTTCGAACAGAGCACGGGCGTTTTGAAGGTTTTGTTCGGCATTGACTTTTGCAATGGCGACGCCGTCAAACGCTTCGTTAAGGATCGCGACGATCCGCTGCTGTTCCGGAAACGGGGGAAAGCTGATTTTGATACCTTTGTAGGCATCGCCATCCAAATTTCGTATGCCTGTGGAATGGCTTTGCATCCCTTCCGTTATGCCGGAGAGGTAAATCCAGTGCAGAAACTTGTGGAGAAAACGGAAATCTAGCTCGCGCGGGTCGATGACTCTGAGCGCCGCCGTAAAGTTGCTAAATGAGAAGTCGTCTCCCTCCTTATCAAATAAGACTACTCGCCCCACAGGCTGCTTGGGACCGCCACCGGACTTTTCAAGGATGATGTCACCGAAGTGTAGGCGACGCTTTTCGAGCATCTTCGCCTCTACGTCAAGATATGCAACATCTGAATCATCTAGCGTTCCTTCTTTTGTGAAGTTGGTATTCCGGATGACACCTACATTCACGAACGGCGGTCTTTTCCCTTTCCACAGCCCGTTGGAGAACTGGCAGACTTCTTTGAGAGTTTTGGTTCGCCACCCGTTCTTCATAACAGCGCTCTGATATTCCCCAACACCTCCGCGCTCTCGGCGTCCAGCGCGGCGATTTCATCTATGATCTTTTTCGGACTGCGATGCTTAACTTCCTCGCCGCCGTTCGGGTTTTTCACGGAGAGGTCGAACGTTTCCTTGTCGATAGACATGGCGTCCACGGTCCAGCTCTTGGGCGAGTCGGCGCGAGTCGTCTGTAGCTTGACGAACTCGGCGAGGTCGGCATCATTGAGCGGATTCGTTTTCCCTAAATTCCGCCCTGGATCAAGTTGATAAAACCAAATCTTGCGGGTCTTGGTACCCTTCTCAAAGAAGAGCACCACGGTTTTCACCCCCGCGCCCAGGAACGTTCCTCCGGGACAATCAAGTACGGTGTGCAGGTTGCAGCTTTCGAGAAGAAGCTTGCGCAGCCCGGTAGCGTCGCCATTTGAAAGAAACGTGTTCTTGATGACCACGCCACCGCGCCCGCCGGCCTTGAGCATCTTGATGAAGTGCTGCAGAAACAGGAATGCAGTTTCGCCGGTGCGGATGGGAAAGTTTTGCTGAACTTCCTTTCGTTCGTGTCCTCCGAATGGTGGATTTGCCAACACCACGTCGAACCGATCCTTTTCCTGAACGTCCGCAAGGCTCTCGGTAAGCGTGTTCGTGTGGACGATGTTTGGCGCTTCGATACCATGTAGGATCATGTTCATGATCGCAATGACGTAGGCCAGTGACTTCTTCTCTTTGCCGTAGAACGTGCGTTCCTGGAGAGTCTTGAGATCGCTCGTAGTGAGGCCCGGCTTGGCCTTCATAAAAATGAACGACTCGCACAAAAATCCGGCCGAACCACACGCGCCATCGTAGATCCGCTCACCGATTTGGGGGTTCACCACCTGGACGATGGCGCGAATCAGCGGGCGAGGGGTGTAATACTCGCCGCCGTTGCGCCCGGCGTTTCCCATGTTCTTGATCTTCGCTTCGTAGAGGTGGCTCAGCTCATGTTTTTCGGTTTGCGAACGGAACCGCAGCTCATCGATGTGGTCGATGATCTCCCGCAGGTTATAACCGCTTGAGATTTTATTTTTAATTTCCCCAAAGATTTCACCAATCTTGTATTCGATGGTGTTCGGTCCAGTGGCCTTCTGCTTGAAGCCATGAAGGTATGGGAAGAGTGTTTGATTGACGAAGTCGCGAAGATCATCGCCCGTCATCGCTCGGTTGTGATCCAGTTGGCCGTCTTTCCCCTTTGGCGCCGCCCACTGCTCCCAGCGGTACGGCTTGCTAAGAATGAAGGTGTACTGTTTTCCCTCCAGCGCAGCCTCATCGGCCTTGTCCTGCTCCAGCCCGTCCAGGTATTTCAGGAATAGGAGCCAGGAAGTCTGCTCGGTATAGTCGAGTTCCGTAGTGCAGCCAGCCTCTTTACGCAGGATGGCGTCAATGTTCTTGAAGGCTTGTTCAAACATTGTTATATGGGTCCATCGCCTTCTAACTTTGGTGCTCAGGGACGCGCATCTGCCTCAAGGAAGCGTCGTGTCGATGCGCACCCTGCTCTTCTGTAGTGTATTGGCATCGAAGGTCTTATTGATTGTATAGGTCCGCAGGTTTTCGGGCAAACCGATGAATTTGCGGGGTCGCTTTCGATCACCGTATCAAGCGGACTCGCTCTGTCAAACGCGCCGACTCCCCTCCTCATTTCGGGTGGGGAATGATCCTTACGATAACGTAGGCGTCGCCTTGGATCAAGAAATAGAAGCGCCAGTCGCGGTTCACACGGGCTTGCCAGAGGTCGGCCGCCGCGTCGTATTTCTTTGCATGCAGTGAGGGATGGTTGAGGTCTTTTGCCAGCAACCGGGCTTGTTTATCGAAGGCCCTCTGAATCGCGAGTGGCGCGGCGCGATAATCCCTCTCCGAACGCCGGGTGTGTGCCCAGGTCATGAGGTCAGGATGTTTTACGGATCGTGCGGCGCTTTCGCCCTTTCATGGAATCGATCATTTCGCCAACGGTGTTGAACGGACCCCGCACGCGTCCTTTCCGCACGTCCTCCAAACCTTCCGCGATCGCGCGATCAACTACCGACTTCGGCGTGAGCGTGATTCTTCCGCGCTCCACCTTCGCCTCCAAGAGGTCGCCGACGGCGACGCCAATTTGCTCCCGGACGCTCTGTGGGATGACGACCTGATATTTATTCTTGACGGTGATGATTGACATAGCTGTTGGATAGTAGAACTGTTCACCTAAACCTTACCACGCCTGCGCCCCCTGTCAATGGAAGCGGAAATGCGATTCATCCGCCGCAACCCGTTTGGTTTTTACCGTTTACAAGAACAGAGATTCACCGTCCTCATTTTTGAACTGGTACCTGCCATCAGGAAGGTTCAATAGGGTTCTAAACCAATCGCCACTCCCCTGCCCCGCCTTCCGGCAGGCTCTATTTCTTTCCTCTCACCAGGGGAAATCTCTCGCGATACCTGGAGGCGATTGCCCAATCCCCTTCCATGTCGGAAACGGAACCTTTTGTGCGGGAAGTCGTTACCTTGACGACTTTTGGTGTTGCCTTTAGGATGCTAACGGTTCTTACCGCAAACGCTCCCGCCGCCCGGCGGGGGTAATCACAAATATTCAGAGAGGAATTTCGCATGTCAGAAACGCAGTCCGTACTTCTGTCCCAAACCGACAAATTCACTCGGGAGCAGTTGGCGCTCGTGCCAACGCCCCTGGGAACCGATACCCACAAGCCCATCCCGCACGTTGAGGTCGTTAACGCCCTCGTGGAAACGCTCGGTTTCCGGCACATCAACGTGCATGCCGAGGAGTACGCAGTTTCGAAGGACGGCATGAAGATGTTTGGCGTCGTCGAATTGCAAACGGGCTTCGCAGGATGCCGCTTCGCGATAGGTATCCGGAACGCGCACGACAAATCCATGCGACTCGCGTTGACCGTCGGGTATCGCGTCTTCGTATGTGACAACATGGCATTTCACGGCGACTTCTCTCCGGTACTCGCGAAGCACAGCAAGCATTTCTCGCTCCAAAACGCAATCTCGGTCGGAGTCGATGAGATGCAGCGGAGCTTCAAGCCGATGGTGGAGTCCGTTGAGTTGTGGCGGGCGGCGCAAATTTCGGACGTAACCGCGAAGCTCATCATCTACGAGGCGTTCATCGAAGGCGGCCTGGAAGTAGCCCGGCACCTGGCGCCTCGCACCCATGAGTTGTATTTCAACCCGCAGTATCAAGAGTTCGCGCCGCGGACGCTCTGGGCGTTAAGCAATGCCTTCACTTCGGCCTTCAAAGAACTCGATCCGATTCCCCAGTTCCGGGCGACCGCCAAGCTCGGGACGTTCCTGAATTCGAGGACGATCGAATGACCGTTCAACCTGCGGAGCTATTCAATGCCATCCCCCCGTTTCTCGCTCGGTCGAACCGTCGCTACGCCCGGCGCGGTGGCCGCACTGGAGCGCAATCGCCAAACGGCACCGACCTTCCTAATCCGGCATCAGATCGGAGATTGGGGTGATCTCGATGACCACGACCGGAGGGAAAACGAACGCGCCGTTGATTGCGGTTTTCGACTGTTTTCCGCCTACACTCTGTCAGATCGCACACGGATTTGGATTATTACAGAGGCTGACCGATCATCAACGTGCGTATTGCTGCCCGAAGAATATTAGGCGCACGCTCGATGTTCTCTCCCCTTTCAAGCCGACCCATCCCAGGCCGGCTTTTTTTACAGCAGGCTGTGGACAATCAACACTCTGGACAGTCTCCACAGCCTCCGTATACTTCTTTCTATCCCCCCATGACAATCACGCTTCTTGCAAAAAAAGGCGGTGTCGGCAAAAGCACCGTATGCCTGCTGCTTCACGAAGCGTTCAAAAAAGCCGGGAAATCGGTTGCCATTCAGGATTGGGACGCTCAAGGGACAAGTAATAAGGCGCTCGGGTTCGTGAACGGCCAACGCGCGGAACCTGGCGCTTCGTACGATATTCTCCTCATCGATACGCCGCCGAGTCTTGAGCATCCTGCCACCGCCGCGGCTGTGCGATCGGCTGATATCGCGATTGTCGTCACCTCCCCTGCCCCGGCCGACCTCTGGGAGGCTGACGAGGCAGTCCGATACGTCCAATCTAAGAATCGGCAGGCAGCAGTTCGCGTTCTCTTTAACAAGGTGCGGAAGAATACGATCCTCGGTCGGCTGTTGGCCGAAAGCTCGAACAACGTTGCCGCCCAAATAATTCCGGTGAATCTGAGCGCCCGTGAATGCTACCAACATGCGATCGGCCAAGGCTGGGCCGCCCTCGATGCGGCTGCGCGGGAGGAGACGTTGCAACTCGCCGTGTCTCTGATGTCGCTCACGAATACTGAGACTCCACAGACTGTTGATACTGAGTAGCCTCTACACACTATTATCATGGCCAAAACCAACAAAGCGGCAGATCTCCTGAAAGTCTTAGGGCAGAAGTCGCCTTCAGCGCCGCCCCCAACGACGCCGCCACCTCCACCACGGCGACAACCTGCCGATCCTCCACGCAAAGAGAGGCTCGCGGCCCGCCATACCGTTCCAAAAGGCGGGCGGGGTAAGGCGATCCAGTTCTACCTGCACGAATCGGATGAGAAACTCATCCGCGAATTCGCCGTTTGGCTTGCGCCGCATCGCAAGCGCATCAATGACAGCCTGATTATCAAATCTGTTTTGCGCGCCGCAAAGACCGGACCCGGCTTTTTGGTTGCGTACGACGAAGGGCTCGCCGTCACGAAAGCGCATCGCGACCAAAACAGACGCATGGAGGATAGGTAGTCTCAATAGTATGATGAGACTCCACATATAACATAGAGATGTACACCATCGAACCAATCACAAATCCAGCGGGAGAAGGCGTCGAGGAGCTCCTCTCGGAGATCAAAACGATGCTGCAGGCCGTCGAAGTACTCATCCGTGACGCGAAAAAGCCGGTTCCAGTCGTTCTGATCGACCAGTAGCGTTCTGCTCGGTTTCGAGATGCCTCGTTCCGGCGCACAGATTGCCTTTGGAGAACCGATTCCATCGCGGACGGGGGACGCCGCTGTTTGAAAATCAGCGCCCCTCTAATCGCGTTATACGCGGTTATGTGTTTTGCACATTCGCACGACAACTTGACTAATTAGTGTGCCAATGTTGAAGTGATTACATTTGTGCGACGGCAAGCTCTGTTGAGAGTGTTGACTCTGTGCAGACTCAACATACAGCCTGGCGCAAACAGTCGTGGCCGGGGGACCGAATGGTCGAACTCTCACGCGGCTGGTGCGCCGCGACGACACCGTCTCCACGGTTCCGTCTAGCCGTCTTTGTCCGGATTAATAAAGGGCTGAATATCTTTCCGTGCTTCCTTGGCAACACTCTTCAAATACGCGGTGAGTTGTTTCAACTCGTGACAATCCTGCTGATGGCCTACACTACACGATGGTACCGACTGGCGTCTACTCTAATCGCCCATATCGATTTATCAACAGTGGCCGGGCTTTCTTAAGATTCGCCAGCGCCTTATACTGACGAAGTCCTCTCAGCAGAAGCTTCCCGATTTTCAGATGAATATAACGGGCTGCTCTAAGCCCAACCGGCCACATGACTGGTGCATGAGATGAGGAGACACACCTCACGACATGAGGAGACGATATGCACGCTTTGGGGAGACGAACTGCACGACATGAGGAGACGATATGCACGCTTTGGGGAGACAAAAGTGCCCTACAGAGCATGTGATATATATGTTTTCCGCTTCCTAGACTTATCTTAAACGGTATTATACACACAACAGCACCGTGTGTAGGTATCCACTGAAACTATGGACTCCACCCACAAAGAAATTATGAAGGGAACCGTCATTGAGCACACCGGCGACGAGCTTGGACCGATAACGAGAATTAGGACTGAAACCGTCTTGTCGCGCCTGCCCATTCACAACCTTGCAAATAAGGGGAGAGTCAACATTCAAATCGTAAATAAAAACTCTGACGGTGATGTGACGCTCAAGTGGGAAGTTTCACACAGCGACCGTTACGGCCAGCCCCGCCAGATCGCGTACAAGCTTGATACGATCATCATCAATCGGCGAATTGATGCCCAAAAGAGGCCCCTTCCCAAAATGATCTGTTTGGGGAGTCTCCGGGAGATCGCGAATGAGCTTGAGCTTGGCGGAGATACCAACCAAGTCCGCCGTGCCCTACGACAAAACGCTTTTGCCGCGATCACGGCGAAACTTACATATCGCACAGTGGACGGACTAGAGAGACAACTGGAGGCAGACTTCACGCGCTATGGCGTCGTCTTCTTGGGGGAGGAGTTGCCGGATGGTCGCCGCGCCGATGCCGTTTATATCATCCTCAACGAACCCTATCGCGAGGTGCTCAATAACGCCCCGGTTCGGCCATTGAACTACGAATATTTAAAAGTGCTGCCGCCAGCCGCTCAACGTTTCTACGAGATTGTGAGCTATCGGATTTTCGCGGTACTGAAGACCCGAGGTTCCGAGGCGAAGATTTCGTATTCGGAGTACTGCACCTTCTCGGCTCAGCAACACTATTTCGACTACGATCACTTCAAAAAACAAATGTACAAAGTGCATCGATTACATCTTCAGTCCGGGTACTTGAAGACGATTCGATACACGCCGACAACTGACGCGGAAGGGAACGCCGACTGGATGATGCACTATACACCGGGACCGCGCGCGGAGGCAGAGTTCCGCGCGTTTTCATCCCGGAAAGCGGATCATAATTTCTCCGAAGTCAACCAGGAGATAACGCGCGAGATGGGGGAGTGGAAGCCGAAACCCGGCACGGGATATCCAAAGAAGCGTTTCGCCGCTGGGGCGCCCAGCCAAAAAGCAATCGACCTCGTGCGGTACTTCCATCAGCAGATGCGCGGCATCGAAGACTATGCCTTGCCGCAAGGCGGCAAAGAAGGCTCACAGGCAGACGACCTGCTTAACGCGTATGGCGAAGAAGCCGTCCGTTTCATTGTCAATTATGGGCTTCGCCAGGCCGAACGGACACATTTTAAGATGCGGCTCTTCGGCGCTCTCATGCAGTACGTGCCCGACGCGATGGCGGCATTTGAAAATCGAAAGTCCGCTTTAGCGACGACAGCCAGCCGGGAACAGGCGGAAGGGGAACGCAAGCGCGAACATGAGAGAGTCTATGAAGAAGGCCGAAAGGCGCTCGCCGCGCTATCACAGGAAGCGCGAGAGACACTTTACGCCGAGGTGAAGGCAGACTTCCTTCGCCGCTGGCCACGGACTGCCGGGAACGGCGAGAGCCAGTTTCTTGAGCGGATAATCGAGACGTCGATGATTTCAAGACTGCGCGGTATAACGCCGTCGGAAGATAGCCAAGTCGCATAAAGTGCGATCAAAAGAACACAATACCTGACCGTGCGCCGGGCGAAGGATGTGAAAGATCCGTCGTCGCTGAAACACTCCTCATCTGTATGTACACGATTTTGTACCGACAATCGTCCAAGCTGGCGAAAGGTGAGTATCGAGCGATTTGTGTTTTCAATAACTTGCGTGTTTGCATCGCCCACCGGAGAAACGACCCCCACCTCCAGCACCAATTGCATTATTTTCGCGGCCGTTCTGTTTGGTGTATTCTCACGGGATACGGCTGACGGCCGGGCGTGG
>VFSW01008043.1_pt1 | contig 15216 bp, 15 predicted proteins | sample 5358111 | NCBI WGS metagenome assembly VFSW01 (sample SAMN11554181, study PRJNA540505) | mine drainage metagenome | isolation source: sediment from site ElyBrook_90M | place: USA: Ely Copper Mine, Vershire, VT | collected 2017
ATGCTGGATGCCACAACTGCTCCGGTGGTCTTGAGGAACTCGCGTTTGTTCATGGGGACGGATGAACCTCGCTGGATTGCGCTGGCGAAGGGATGCGGTTGCTGCTGGCTACGCGGGCGCGTGACAAGCATAGGTGGCTCAAACCGTCAGAAGCAAGCTGATTCCGAGTGTCAATCCGCGTGGGTTCGCAATCCGTAACCACAGGTTTACCGCTGTGATTCCGCGTGCGCGTTTCTGCTTGGGCCTGAGAAGATAATTCTGTACGCTCTCTCCAAAATGGGCAGTTTTTACTGAATTCATCGCAGGAGATCCTTATGGCAGAGACCGTGAAGCGAGCGACCGCGACCAAAGCGTCCCCCAAATCCTCATCGGCGAAGGCTGCGCCCAAAAAGAAAGCCGCACCCAAGGCAGCCCATGTCATCCTGCCTTCCCAGGAGGAGATCGCGAAGCTCGCGCATCGCTTCTGGGCGGAACGCGGCCACCAGCACGGACACCACGAGGATGACTGGCTCCGTGCAGAGCGGGAGATTCTCAGCAAAGCATCCTGACCCGGCGCCGAGAGACGCTTTGGGAAACGGCTACTCGCCTGAGTAGACGATGCGCCCTTCACTCAGCGTCCAGCGGACCTTGCCCTGCATCGTCCAGCCGTCGAAGGGCGTGTTGCGCGATTTCGAGCGGGTCTGCGCTGCCTGGTAGGTCCACTCTGCCTTCGGATCAAAGACCACCACGTCGGCGAAGCTGCCCACGGTGAGCGTTCCGCGCCCTTTGAGTCCGAGCAGCGCGGCGGGCTGTGCGCTCAGCAGGCTCAGCACGCGACCGAGCGGCAGCTTCCATTCGCGATGGAGCCAGCGCAGGCAGAGTCCCAGCGCCGTCTCCAGGCCGGTGATGCCGTTGGGCGCGTTCTCAAACTCCACTTCCTTTTCGTGCGTGGCGTGAGGAGCATGGTCCGTAGCAATGGCGTCCACAACGCCGTCGAGAATGGCCTCGATCATCGCGTCGCGATCGGCGGCCGACCGCAGCGGCGGATTCATCTTCGCGTTGGTCGAATAGAGCCCCACGTGCTCCTCTGTCAGCAGGAAGTGGTGCGGGGCCACCTCGCAGGTGACACGAAGCCCATTACGCCGCGCCTGCCGCACCGCCGCAACAGCAGCCGCCGTGGATGTATGCGCCACGTGCAGATGCACGCGGGCATCGCGCAACTCGCTCACAAGGCGAATGTCGCGCTCGACGAGGCTCGACTCGGCTTCCACCGGCATGCCGCGCAGGCCGAGCTTGAAGGCCGTCGGACCTGCATTCATGCTGGCGCCCTTCGTCATGCGCGTATCTTCGGCATGTTGAATCACGCTCAGGCCTACGCGTGCCGCGGCCGCGAGGGTCTCGCGCATGATGCCGTCCTTGAGGATGGGATGGCCATCATCGGTGACAGCGACAGCGCCTGCGGCCTTCAGCGCGGCGAAGTCATTCACCGCCTCGCCCTTCGATCCGCGCGTGGCCGCCGCGATGGGAAAGACGCGCACGGCGGCATTGCGTTCGGGCGCGAGCATCCAGCGCGTCGTCTCTGGCGAGTCGTTCACCGGCGTCGTGTTCGGCATCGCGGCAACCGAGGTGAATCCTCCGGCAGCCGCCGCGGCCGTCCCGCTGGCGATGGTTTCTTTGTAGCCCTGGCCCGGCTCGCGCAGATGCACGTGAATGTCGATCAGTCCCGGCGCGACCGTCAGTCCGGTTGCGTCCAGCGACTCTGCGCCGTTGGCGGATTTCAGCTTGCCCGGCGATGCGATTTCGGCAACGCGTCCGTCTTTGATCAGAATGTCCTTCGGCGCATCCACACCGGCCGACGGGTCAATCAGGTGGCCACCGCGAATCACAAGCGAGCTCATGCGCGCACTCCCTGCGCCAGCAGCGCGCGTTCTACCACGGCCATGCGAATTGCCACGCCATTGCTCACCTGGTCCAGAATGGCGGATTGCGGGCCGTCCGCCACGCCGGCGGTCACCTCCAGCCCGCGAATGATCGGACCAGGATGCATCACAACCGCTTCCGGCGCGAGAGCGGCAAGCCTTTGCCCGGTGAGCTGGTAGCCGGCCTTGTACTCTTCGAGATCGAGTTGCAGCCCGGCGAGCCGCTCCGCCTGGATGCGCAGCATCATCACAACCTGCGACCGGCGCAGCGCCGCATCGAAGTCGCGCTCGATGCGGATGCCGGGGCCCATTGTGGCTGCAACCTCAGGAAGCAACTGCGTTGGCCCGCAAACAAGGACCTCCGCACCGAGGCGCGGCAGCAGGAGCATGTTCGAGCGCGCGACGCGGCTGTGCAGAATGTCGCCGACGATGGTGACGGTGACGCCTGCGAGGGTCTCGGCATCCACTTGGTCCGTCCCGTGTCGCAGCCTCTGCAGAATCGTGCGCAGATCGAGGAGAGCCTGCGTCGGATGCTCATGCATGCCGTCGCCGGCGTTCAACACCGGCAGGTGCGTGGTCTGCTCCAGCAGCCAGGGGGCTCCGCTCGAGTTATGGCGGAGGATGATCGCCTCCGCGCCCAGCGCGCGCAGCGTCAGTCCAGTGTCCTTTAAGGTCTCGCCCTTTTCGATGCTGGAAGAGAGGCTTGAAACCAGGGTCGTGTCCGCGCCCAGCGCCTTGGCCGCCAGCTCAAAGCTGGTGCGCGTGCGCGTGGAGGACTCGTAAAACAGCAGCGCGACGCGGCGCTTGAGCAGAATGCGATCCCGCACCAGCGGATCCATGGCTTCGAGCTCGGTGGCGCGCTTGAGCAGATCGCTCACCGCTTCGAGGCTCAGATCCTGCACAGAGAGCATGGAGCCGGGGTTATAAGGAAACAGCGATGGCGCCACGGGTGGAGGGTGAATCTGGCGGCGGACGGGGGCTGCGGTCGCATTCATAGGATTTCGTTTCGCGGTTACCGGGTAGTTGGCGCGCCGGAGAGACGTGCCGGTTGAGTCGCAGGGGTCAGTCGGTCCTCTCCACGAGCAGAACCTGCTCGTCGTGATCGACCTCCTGGAACTTGACCTCGATGATCTCACGGCTGCTGGTGGGCACATGCCTGCCCACATAGGTGGCTTCGATGGGCAACTCGCGGTGGCCGCGGTCGATGAGCACGGCGAGCTGAACCCGCCGCGGGCGGCCATGATCGAAGAGGGCGTCCAGCGCGGCGCGCACTGTGCGGCCGGTGTACAGCACATCATCGCACAAGATGACGTCGCGGCCTTCCACATCGAATCCGATCGAGCCGGGTGTGACCACCGGACGGGGCCCCGCCGTGGACAGATCGTCCCGATAAAACTGAATGTCGAGCACGCCCGTGTCCACGGGATGTTTTTCGATGGTGGAGATGAGTTTTCCGAGACGCTCGGCAAATGGAACACCGCGGCGCTTGATCCCCACGAGCGCCAGATTCTCTCCGCCGTTGCTCTTCTCGATGATTTCGTGCGCCAGCCGCACCAGAGTTCGTTCGATCTCCGAGGCCGACATCAGCCTGCCTTTGACGCGTAGTGATGGGTTGATTGGGCTTTCGCTCATGAATGCTCTCTCGCCGGATGATAGAAGGCTTGGCCTCTTGGGGCAAGTCAGGAAAAGCAGGTACAAAACATCGTGAGCGCAGGCTCGTGAAGGAACGTCAGATCTCCGGCCGCCTTCTGCGCCCCAGCAGACGCGCGCCCAGGGCGCCGCCCCCGGCCGCAAAGAAGAGCAGCAGAGCTGAGTTGAATGCGATGCTGAATCCTTCAATGCCCGCATGGCCCCACGGCGACAGCATCCATTCCATGACCTGCTTGCGAATGGCCTGCGCTTCGCTCGCCTCGGACGACCCCATGCCGGCAGTCCATGCCTGCGCCATATCCTGGCTGGCTGTCACGCGGGTCTTCCATTCGCTATCCATCTGCACGGCCTTGTGCATCCCGTAGCGCTGCACAAACAGAGCCGCGCCTCCGGCTGCAAAGGCCAGCCATGCGGCAAAGATTCCGGTGATGAGCCCGATTCGAGCCCCAGCGCCGAGGGTAATCCACGCCGGCCGCTGGCGGTGCATGTAGAGTGAGACGGCCAACACCGCGGCGCCTCCCATCCAAAAAAGCCCCAGCATGCCCACCGGCGAAGCTACGCTGCAAAGCAGCCCGGCCGGCAGGGCCAACGTAAGAGCCGCGCGAATGGCCGGCTTCCACTCCAACGCGCTTGCGTCTCGCGCCAGGGCATTCCAGCGTTCGGTGACGGCCTGATTCTCTGCCTCGTCGCCGCTGAAAACAAGCTGCGGCAGCCCGCACGTGGGGCAGAAGCAGCTCTCAGGCTGAATGGTTTGATGACACCGTGGGCAGGTAGCTTCCATGCTGTGCACTCGGTCCTATTCTATGCCTCGCCCCAGCCCCGGCCAGGTTCATCTTTGCCGGCCACAGCGCAGCATGGTGAGGATGGCTCACCGAGAATGACGACCTTGCGCACATCTTCGGTCATGGGGAACAAGGATGGGTTCGGCGAGATGAGTGAAAAATCAGCGCGCCGGCAGCGCGTGAAGGCGTGCTTCGACGATCGATTCCGCTGCGCGCACAACCGCGTCGAGAGTCATGTGGGTCGAATCCAGCAGGATCGCATCCGGCGCAGGCTTCAGCGGCGAATCCGCACGATTGCGGTCGCGCCCATCGCGGGCGCGCAGATCGCGCAGGACCTCCTCCGGGAGCACCTCGGCGCCTGGGCCCAGTTGATCAAAGCGGCGCCTGCCCCGCACCTCCGGCGCAGCGTCGAGAAAGATCTTTACCTCGGCCTGCGGAAAGACAACGGTGCCGATGTCGCGGCCTTCCATCACCACGCCGCCGGCCTCGCCCATGCGCTGCTGCAACCGGACCATCCAGGCACGTATCGAGGGAAATACGCTCACGCGTGAGGCGGCGTCTGTGACCGCCGGATTCCGAATCAGACCTGTGACGTCTTCTTCGTCCAGCAGGACGCGGTTCTCTTTCTCGCCAGCTTCCAGCCGAATGACGGTGTCCTCACTGAGTTGCTCCAGAGCCCTCCCATCGCCCAGAGGAACGTCAAGACGCAGCGCCTTGAGCGCAAATGCGCGGTACATGGCGCCGGTTTCGAGGTTCAACAGGCCAAACCGCTTTGCCAGTTCGCGCGCAACTGTACTCTTGCCCGCGCCGGCAGGACCGTCGATCGCGACAATGAGCTTCCTTCCGCCTGAAGCGGGCTTGGCAGAGAGTTCCCGGGCCGTCATCCGCGCTTCTTTGATCCCTGCTTGGGCCGTGCGGTAAATCCATAGCGCTTGCTGCCCGCACCGGCGCTGGCCGTCGCGGCAGGCTTGCGGTTACCCCGCGCATTCCGCGCATCCTTGTGCAGCGCGGTCGCACGAGTAAGGCTGCTGCTCCGCTTCGCAGCGGGCTTCCCTGCGGTCTTGGCGACAGGCTTTGCGCTGCGGTTCTTCCATGCAGGCGCAGCAGACTTGCCGCGCAGTTCCGGGCGGCTCGACGCGCCCGCATGGACTCTGGATCCGTTGGAACTCGAACCGTTTGAGTTTGACCCGTTGCCGGTGGCTTTGCCCGGATGACCGTTGTGTTTGGCACTGCCGTTGGTCTTCGGTGCGCTCTTGGCCCAGCGTGCGGCTCCGGCGGAGCGTCCTGCGCTCGAGTGCGTCCCGGAGGACCGGGTTGCGCCGCTGCGGCGATCAGATGCTGCGTGTCCGGGCTTGCGATCGCGGCCATGTCCCGAGGGCCGGCTCAGATGCGGCCGCGTCGCGCCCGCCTTGGCTGCGGCGGCAGGCTTGCGCACCGGCGTCCGGTGAGCGTGCGGCTCCTGCGCGGCGTGGGGCCGAGGGGGAGCAGAGGGCGCAGAAGCAACCGGTGCGGCGGCCTTGACTGGATGCGCATCTTCTTCGTGTTCGCGCTGATGCTGAAAGTAAGTGGAGCCCGCCAGAAGGGAGCTGGAGTAAATCGAAGGCGCGGGCGCAAACTCCGGCAAAGTGCCGGCCACATAGAAGTGGGGCGCATGGCCCAGCGAAAGCGTGTGAACCTGGCGCGTCGCCACCAGCCCGCGCAACACCTCGCGAATCTTGCTGCGAGAGGTCAATGGGGAAAGGAACATCTCGACCTCTTCCATCGTGGCTGCGATCACGGCCTGCAGGAAGATGGAGGCAAGAACCGAAATCGCGGTCACCTGCGAGGTGGACGCTCCCTCGGCAATCGCCTTCTGGAAGCGATGACGGAGCAGTTGCCACTTGGCCGGCTGGCCGGGCGCTGCAATGACGGGGATGATGCGAAGCTGCTGCCAGAGCTCGGTGATGGCCCGGATGACGGCGGTCTCGGTCACCTCCCGCCCCAGCGCGTGCTTCAACTGCGCAACTGTGGCGTCGCCCTGCTCCAGCTGTTTGTAGGTCTGCACCGCGAGTTGCGACACCTGCCGCGAGCCGGTGAGCTGCGGAACCCGGCGCCAGTCACGGTCGCCGCGCAAGGCATACACGTAGGGCAGCACCCAGCTTGCGACCACGAAATCCGGCTGTTCGCCAGGCTGACCCTGCAGGTTCAGGCGCACTGCCACGCCGTCCGTCTCCAGACGGACAAGCAATTCTTCCGCAGTAGCAATGAGTTTTGGTTCGGGCGTGGAGGTTGGCTTGCCCCCGACTGCCTCAACAAAAGAAGGTGCGACGGAGGCGGAAAACTGCCGCTTGGGCAGAAAGAGGTACAGTCCGGTCTCTTCTACCCACGTCCGGGCCTCTTCCAGAGTGAGAGTCCTATGTCCGCTCAGGCGCAGCCGTTCGGTGCGCGCTGCTTCAAGTTGCTCCGATGTCAAAGAAAAACCTCGCTTCCAGGTTGGCGCAAGGGCCAAGCCGCCCACGCTCCTGAGAGCAGGGCCGCTACCACAGAATCCATTCTAAATGGGAATCAAATGCGATGGAAGGCCCGCTGGATTTCCTTCCAGGAATAGAGCAGGGCGATCGGGCGGCCGTGCGGGCAACTTGTTGGATGCTCAGTCTTTGCAAGCTCGATGAGCAGCCACTCCATGCGCCGGGGATCGAGCGGAGTATTTACCTTGATGGCCGAATGGCAGGCAATCGACGCGGCAATTCGGGTCCGCAGCGCCGCCAGATCCTGATTCTGCCGAGACTCTTCCTGCGTTTCGCTGGACTGCTCGATCACCTGCGTCAACATGCGCTCCAGCGCCGCGCCATCCAGGCCCACCGGAGCAGCTTTTACCGCAAGTGTTTGAGGGCCAAAGGGTTCCACCTCGAACCCGTTGCGCTCCAGCTCATCGGCAATCTGGGCAAACACGACCATCTGCCATGGCTTCAGCTCCACCAACAGGGGCATCAGCAGCCTTTGGCGCTGCACCTGCTCGACTCTTCGGTCGCGAAGGATCTTCTCAAAAAGGACTCGCTCGTGGGCCACGTGCTGGTCGATAATCCACAGGCCATCCTCGCCGGTGGCCAGAATAAAGGACTCCCGCAACTGGCCCAGTGGCTTCAGGGAGGCAAGATGATTCAGATGCGCCTCAGCCTGCTCCGCCTCTACCTGGGCGGCGGCAAGGGCGGGGTCGTCGCATGCACCGGCCGTATCTGTTCCGCTTGCGGCCAGCAACACCTCGGCCGCCGCGTGCTCCAGCGCAGGCGCATGCATGCCCACCATTCCCGCCGCGCCGAAGGGCAGACGACCTGGTGCGGGCGGAAGGGGCCTTGGCGTCAGCCGGAATGAAGAAGCCGCGTCGGAGACTTCCATCTGCGAATGGGAATCCGCAACAGACGTCTCCTGCATCTCCGCGAGAGGCTCGCCCTCCGGCGCACTGGGCTGAGGCGAAAGCGCCGGCGGCATCAGCGACGGGCTGGCCGTCGGCGCAGCATCCAGCGCCGCTAGAAATCCCGCTGCAGGTCTGGCCTTTACCAGAGCATTCCGCAGGCTGTCTCGCACAAAGTCGTGGATGACGTTCTGCTGGCGGAAGCGTACCTCGGTCTTGGCCGGGTGCACGTTCACATCGACTTCTTCTGGCGGCATCTCCAGAAAGAGCAGCACGACCGGAAAGCTCGTTGGCGGGATGACATTGCGGTAGGCCTCCGTAATGGCGTGCAGCAGCAGCCGGTCGCGGATGAGCCGCTTGTTCACAAAGATATAGATGGAGTTGCGATTCAGCTTCTGCAGCTCCGGCTTAGAGTAGAAGCCGGTCAGCCGCAGCGTGCCAGGCTCCCGCTTCGGCTCGTCGGGGTCCTGCTTCCAGGGCGGGGCAGCGGGCAGGCCCACGTGCTCAAGGGGCAGTTCGGCGGCAACGGGCAGCAGTTGCGCCAGCGTGTCCTTGCCAAAGACCTGATAGATGCGCTCGGCTGTGCGCGCTACAGGCGGGGCAGCCACCAGCGTATGCGAGGCCGACAGCAGCTCGAAGTGCATCTCCGGATGCGCCAGCGCATAGTGCGTCACCAGAGCCGTCACATGGGCAAGCTCGGTGCTCTCCGCGCGCAGGAATTTGCGCCGCGCCGGTGTGTTGTAGAACAAATCGGCGACGGCAATCGTGGTGCCGCGGGACAGGGCAGCGTCGTCCACGTGCAGAATGCGGCCGCCTGCGATCTCCATGCGCGTGCCGGACGCTTCGTCGCCGGTCGCCGTCTCCAGCGTCACCCGCGCCACCGACGCAATGGAGGGTAGCGCCTCACCTCGAAAGCCGAGCGTGGCGATGGACAGCAGATCGTCGGCAGTGCGCAGCTTGCTAGTGGCGTGCCGCTCGAAGGCGAGCAGCGCATCGTCGCGATTCATGCCGTGACCGTCGTCGTGGATGCGAATCAGCCGCCTGCCGCCTGCTTCCACTTCCACGCGGATGCGCATGGCTCCGGCGTCGAGCGCGTTTTCCAGCAGCTCCTTGACTACGGATGCGGGCCGGTCCACCACCTCGCCGGCGGCGATCTGGTTGGCGACGTGATCGGGGAGTACGCGGATGCGGCCCATCAGTCAGTAGGGTAACGCAGCGCATCGGTCCTCTCGCATGGGCGACCACAGGGCAGGCGCCCCAGATTCATCCCACCGCAACATTTCTCTTGTCGAACATTCATCTCTGCTTCAACGGCATGTAACGACATTCACAGAAAGTAAAACTGTCTTTCCCGCGAAGACCAAAGAAAGTAGTGCGTCTCGCGGCGGCATTCCTATTCTCTCAAGCAAATCAATTTGAATCGCTGACGACTTCAATGGAGGTTGGTTGCATGGTACGGAAGTTGCTGTTGTCCTTTAGCCTGACGTTGTTTTTCAGTAGTTTGTCCTTCGCTGCAAACATTCGCGTGCAAGGCAGGGTGGCGGATCCCTCGGGCGCAGCAGTGCCGCAGGCCGCTGTCTCTCTCACCGACATGACGACGAATGTGGTGGCGCATACCACGACGGATGCAAACGGAGCATTCGCCTTCACGAGTGTCTCGACCACGAATCCGCAGATCATCAACGTCGAAAAGTCGGGTTTTGAATCCTTCACGCTGCGGCTGACGGCAGCGCAACTGCACTCTCCGGTTGAAGTCAGCCTGCAGGTGGCGACCCTTGCCGAGAGCGTCATCGTGCGCGGCACCGTGGATCCCGAAGCCAAGCCCGTGCCCACCCGCGAAGACGTGATGCTGATGCCGGATACGGTGCGTGTGCTCGACCGCAAGCAATTGGATGTCGGCGGCCCGGTGGCGGGCGGCGCGCAGATGATCCAGGCCACACCTGGCGCGAACGTGATCGGCTACGGTGAAACTGGCGCGACAAAATACACGGTTATGCTGAACGGAGTTCAGCAGGGTTGGGCAGGTGAAAATACCGGCTTTATCTCGCCCGGCTCGCTCGGCGTCAGCTTCGACGGCATTCCGGTGGACGATCCGGCAACGGGCTTGTGGCAGTCGGCGACGATGCCCGAGAACCTGGTGATGCAGAACCTGGAAGTGACCTACGGTCCGGGCCAGCCGATCGGCCGTTGGTACAACAGCGTCGGTGGCTCGATTGAGTTCACCCCCATCCAGCCCACAGTGGACCGTCACCTGAGTATCGAGCTGACCGACGGCCCCTATGGCACGCAGAACTTTGCATTCGTGGGCAACACCGGCAGATTCCATGGCTGGTCCACCGTGCTGGGCGGCGGCCTCGGCCGCGGCGACGATTTCCGTGTTGCGCCAGACGGCTTCGGCAATCCATCCAAAGACGGTTCCGCCTTCGGCAAGACCATCAAGAACTTCTCTGCCGGTAGTTTCAGTTTCGGCGCGTTCTATTCCAAGTCCGGCGGCTACCGTGCCCAGGTCATTCCCCTCACCGATATCGGCCTGGTCGAACCCAACGGCACCCACTATAGCCAGCCGTCGAGCGGTTTCTATAGCGCGTTGCCCTTCGACGCGTATCACAAATACGACACCAACGAGATGGCTCTCACCTACGCGCGTGAGAACATCTTCCTGAGCCCCACCACTACGCTGCAGAATTCCACCTGGTACAGCTACATCCGCCGCTTCCATCACCGCACCGCCGATATCCTCGGCGTCGGCGACCAGGTCAATGAGTGGAACAACCCGCATAGCGACATTCTCGGCGACCAGGCTGGAATGTCCGTGGTGCTCCCGCTCAACACCGTGCAGTTCGGCGGCTACGTTCTGCACGAGCTCTATAACACCCGCAACCTCTTCTACAATCCCAACGAAGGCGGCAGCGGCCAGTTGGAGATTGTGAACAATGGCGCGAAGTTCCGTGACGGGTACTTCAACTTTGACAACGTTGCCTTCTACCTGCAGGATGACTTTCATCCCACGGCGCGCATTCACATCATTCCCGGCCTGCGCGTTGTAGGATTCGGCACCAGCTACAGTGATCAGGCCTATAAGGACTTCAAGCTGGCGCCGGGCGTCACCCCCCAGACGCACTGCGCGCTGTATCCCTCAGGATCGGACCCGTTCAGCAACGTCTTCGGCCCGCCAACCAGCGGCACCACCAACACCACCAAGGACCAGGGCTCGCTTTGCGCGGAGCACGCCAACAGCTCGGCGATTGAAGCCTCCATCAACGGTTCGTACACGCCGGTCGACTGGCTTACGCTCTACGGCGGCTATGACACCACCTATCGTCCACCCTCGCTCGGCGGTGGCGGCGGCATGTTCCAGGCCGTAGATCCCGCGTACTACATTCTGGCCGAAGGCAAGTATGCTCAGGTCGGCGGCAAGATGCACTTCACGCATGCGGCTGGGCTGGGGAACTTCATCCTCGGCGTCGATTACTTCCATCTGGACTACATCAACCAGGAAATCGACTATGAAACCGCCGCGGGCGTGACCGGCACAGACGGCGGCAACTCGGCCTTCAAGGGCGTCGACTTCTTTTTTGACGCCGATCCCAAGAGCAACGTCCATTTCTTCCTGAACTACGCCGGTGAGACTGCAAACTTCACCTCGTACGTTCTGGGCAACACAATCTCGGCCTGCAGTGCGAACCCGTCTTCGTGCCAGTACTACAACAATCTGCCTGTCTCCTACGTGCCGGCGTACACGCTGAATACCGGCATCTACTACGGGCTGAAATACAGGAACCGCGAACTGCTCGAGCCGCGCTTCTGGATTGAAGGCACCGGTTCCCAGCACATGTGGAACAACAACACCGGTGGACCGGACCGCCAAAGCGAGCCCGCGTACATGGTGACCAACATGTCCCTGGTCGCTCCGATTTCCTTCGAGAAGCAGTCTTTCAACCTGAAGCTTGACGTGCTCAACCTGGCGAACTCGATGTACAACCAGAACGAGTACATCTCCAGCGGTGGCTACTTCGCGCCGCTCTTCCCGAACCAGAACGCCGTTCCCAGCGGCTATATCAACGCCTACCCCGGCGCTCCCCGCGCCATCTTTGGCACCATCAGCTATCAGTTCTGATGGAACGCCTCCTCGCCTTGAGCGGTTCCACACGGCCGCTCAAGGTAACCCGCTCTTGAGCTGACCTGCCAATTCGCGCATGCATGCAAAGATGGCAGAATCGGCGCAGACACAAGAAGGCCCGCCTCTCGAGGCGGGCCTTCGGCTCTTGCAGGGATGAATCCCAGAGGGCTTAGATGCCCATGCCGAATTCGCTCAACGGCTTCTCGCCGGCGCTGGAATAAAAGTCATAGGGTGTGCGCTGGTTGAACTTGTAACGGTTGCGCAGTTCGCGACCCACCACAATCCCAAGCGCGGCAACGGCCATGCCGACTGAAAACCAGCCAATCACGCGCAGGGTTGAGCCTTGGTTTTCTTCCCTACTGCGGTTGAGCGCCTCTGGTTCAATCGACATTGGCAATACTGCCTCCACACTTTCATTCTACCGGATACTTGATGTGACCGAAGCCCAATCGAATCGGCACACTACAACTTTTGTTGATTAAACCGATTCAACGCGCTGTAGCCATTGGGACTTTTCCGTTTCGGGAAGAAAACTCGCCCGGATGGAATTCGCCGCTAGGCTGCGCAGTTCTTCCCGAGTGAACCCCTGCTCGGCGTGCGCCAGCCAGTATTCGTTGGCGACATTGGAGCCGAAGAACGCCGGATCGTCGGAGTTGAGCGTGACCAGCAGGCCCGCGTCAAAGTAGCGGCGCAAGGGATGCGAGGCAAACGATTTGCATGCCCCCGTGCGCAGATTCGACGTGGGATTCAACTCCAGGCCAATTGCGCGAGACTTGACCTCTTCCATCAAAGCCGCGTCCTCGCCTGCCGATACCACGTGCCCCAGCCGCTCTGAGCCAATCGCGAGAGCCTCCCAGATTGCCTCCGGGCCGGTCGTCTCCCCGGCGTGATTGGTCAGCCGCAGGCCAGCCTCGCGAGCCTCTGCATAGAGCGCGCGGAAGGGCTCCGAAGCGGTCCGCCGCTCGTCGCCGCCGAGGCCGATCCCGATAATCGACGGATGCGCCGCGCGCATTTCTGCCGCCTTGCGAAAGACGCGTGCCGCCTCTTCGACGCTGAAATGGCGCACCGCGTCGAAGATCCAGTAGACCGTGACGCCCAGCTCGCGCTCGCCGCGCATACGCGCCCGCTCCAGGCCGGCAAAGATGGGCTCAAAAACGTGGGGATCGTGATTGCGCCAGAAATAGATGACGCCGACGGAGATGTAGACCTCAGCGTGGACCACGCCCTGCGCGGCCAGTTGTTCGATCATGCGCCACGCAGCCAGTTCGTAATCCTCGGGATGGACAAGCTGCCCCGTGACGGCCTTGAAGGCCAGCATGAAACCGCTGAAGTCCGTGAAGTGGTAGAGCGCCTCGGCTTCGGCCAGCGTCAGGGGCGTCTTGTCATGCCGCTGGCTCAGTTCGACAAGAGTCGCCGGCAGCACCGTGCCTTCCAGATGGAGATGGAGTTCAGCCTTGGGCAGCGTTCGGATAAAGTCGCGAATCTCGCTCACACTCCGAGTGTAGCGTTCGACCGCACAAATCCGCTCAGATGCACTGCCGCGATCCGTTTAGACCGCTCGGCAAGGCACAGAAGACCTCTTCATCCGTCTGAAACGGAAAAAACGTGCCTGGAGGACGCAGACACCTATTTTGAGAAGAGCCCCGATCCGCCGTGGCGATATTCCGTCGCGGCTTTGTGTGCGGCCTTGGCAGCAATCCTCTTCATGCGTTCATCTTCCTCTGCGGATGGCTGCTCCTCGCTCACCGGCTTCGGCGGGCTGGCCGCTTCGGCCTTCTCACGATCCTCGTGCAGGTTCAGTTGCAGGAAGGGCTGCATGGTTCCACCTCCCATGCCCATCATTGTGACGCAACCCGGGCAGAATGCAAGTTGAATGCGCACTCGCGTGCGTGAACTGCATCACAGGCATGGACGGCATCCGCGCAGAGGATTCGCGCAAGTCGCGCATTCGGCGCGCCTTCTGCCCAATCTTTCGCGAATGAAATTTTCTGCCTACTTATCCACAGCAAGACGAGCACTTTCGTGCGCAGCGCCGCCTGCTCCACCGGCGACAATAGGGACCAGAGACGATGGAGACACCCGTGCCCGGCAAGTTGGAACTCATCGTGGGTCCGATGCGCAGCAACAAAACCGCAGAGCTGTTGCGGCGCATCGAGATTCGCCGCCAGTATGCCCACCAGGACGTAATCCTGCTCAAGCCCAGCGCCGACACCAAGGCTGCGGCAGGGCTGGTAGAGAGCCGCAACCAGAACGGCTGCGGCAAGATGGAAGCGGTCGAATTTCCAGCCGCGGACCCATGGTCCGTGCTCCCCATCCTCAAAGCCCGGGAGCAGGAGATTGGCAAGCGCGTGGAGTGCATCGCGCTCGACGAGGGCCAGTTCGTTCAGGATCTCTTCCTCTTCTCCAAACGGCTGTTGGAATCAGGGCATGACGTGATGGTCTCGGGCCTCGAACTCGACTTTCGCGGCCTGCCCTTCGGCGAGATGCTCGATCTCTCCTGGCTGGTGCGCACCTATGCGGGCAACATCACCGAGTTGGTGGCCTACTGCAGTTGCGGCGCCAAGGCGCTCTATCCGCAGCGGCTCATCGACGGCGAGCCCGCGCCCTACGAAAGCCCTGTCATTATGGCCGGCGACAACTACGAACCACGCTGCGCCGAGCACTTCATTCTGCCCGGCAGGCCGCACTAGAACTGGTCGGGCGGGAGCCACCGGATGAGGGACTTGCCAGAGGCAATCTTAGCATTGCGTAGCCATCTGCCGGATTGATCGTCCTACAGGTCGAGCATCCTCAGCAGAGTATCGACGCTCAGCTCGTGATGGGCAGCGATGTGCTTGAGTATGCCGGCAAGAGTCCCGGTCTTGATGGGACTGTGGCGAGAACCACTTCATGGTTCTCTCCGTTCTGCTGTGTTGTTACGCGAATATGAGAGCTGGTCTGCCGGGTCGCCTGATAGCCGAGGACGGCCAGTGATTTGATCAGCCGCTCGCCGTCCACGTCGCGTGGCAGCTTCATGCGGCCAGTACTTCCTCGCGAACAAAGTGCAGCCGGATGATCTTCGGCGACTGCGTCGCTTCGTCGAAGTAGCAGTGGACCGCGTCCCTCACCATAATGCGGGGATCTTCCAGCGTCTCCGCCTGGGTATGGATTCCATATCCCAGCGCCGCAGCCGTGAAGCCGCCGTCGGCCTCGTCTTCCCGCACTTCAAATATGATTTCGCTCATCGCTTCATGATCCCCTCTGGCTTAGTGCCATCGTAGCAATGGGCCAATTTCGGAAACAGGACTGCCAGAATGCACGCGATGGCTGTGCGATTTCCTTACCGCATCCCCGCAAACTCCGACCGGTGGCGGCTGTAGAAGAAGTAGATCAGCA
>VFSW01008044.1_pt1 | contig 15215 bp, 11 predicted proteins | sample 5358111 | NCBI WGS metagenome assembly VFSW01 (sample SAMN11554181, study PRJNA540505) | mine drainage metagenome | isolation source: sediment from site ElyBrook_90M | place: USA: Ely Copper Mine, Vershire, VT | collected 2017
CACTTCCACCCAAACGCAAAGCCCGTCATGCTACGCCAATAACCGCCGCCTGTTCACCGTTGGACGCAAATAACTGCCCCTTCGAACACTGCGGGCAGGAAAATATCTCATCTCCGTAACCCCGCAATCGGACAGGTCTCCGCAAAAAAAAGAAGTCGCAGGTCGTCCCACGGCATACCTACTCAAGTCCGCAACCTAAAGCTCCCAACTCAAACCACCGCCGCAGCATACCTCCCCAGCACCTTCACCATCCGACAATGGGCTCGCAGCGAACCAGTCACCAACTCAGCTTCCCCAAGATCACGAAACCGGATATCAACATAAAAGACATACTCCCACGGACTCCCCGGTACTGGCCGCGACTCAATCTTCGTTAGATCAATCCCCGCCCGTGCCAGCAACTCCAACGCCGCCACCAGCGTCCCTGCGCGATGTTCAATCGCAAACGCGATGGACATCTTATTCACCAAACCCTGTTGTAACTTGCCGCCCGGCCCCTCACGGCGAATCAGGTGGAAACGGGTGTAATTCTCCGCATGGTCTTCAATCCCTGCCACCAGCACCTCGGCACCATATTGCTCGGCAGCCAGCATGGGAGCCACCCCTGCTACATCCCGCAATCCAAGATGCATCAGGTGTTTCACACTGCCCGCCGTATCGTAAAACGGCATCACTGCAAGCTCTGGATGGCTCCCCAAAAACCGTCGGCACTGGGACAGTGCAACCGGATGAGAGATCACCTGTCGTATCTCTTCCAGCTTCACCCCCGGCATCGCTATCAGATTGTGCAGTATCCGCAGGAGGCTTTCCCGCTCTATCCGCACTGGCTGCTCCAGCAGCAGATCATAGTGTTCCGCCACGGAACCGTGAAGACTGTTTTCAATTGGTAGCACGGCACCATCCACCACGCCCGCCACAACCTTCTCCATCACCTCAGCAGACACATTACAGGCCACAATCTCCACTGGCTCAGGCGCATCGCACAACATCGCCTGAGCAGCCATATGACTGTTCGAACCAATCTCACCTTGGATAGCTATCTTCAATGTAGTCACCCCTCTCCTTCAAAGTCTAAGGCCACTGGCAACCTCTCCCACCACGAATGCACCTTATTACCAGATTGTGCAGGTCACTATTGCACTTGGAGCTAGTCCTTCAGGCAGCGGCACTCTCAGGAGTTACAACATGCTTTGGACCATATTCGTTGTTTTGCTCATTCTATGGCTCCTTGGATTCGTAGGATTCCATGTACTCGGCGCCTATATACACATACTGCTCATCATCGCAGTGGTCGTTCTAATAATTCAACTCATTCAGGGCAGGCGAGTCCTCTAGACCGGTCAGGCACTTCAGCGCGTACACCGCTGGTTGCCAGCGTTGATCAACGTCATCAGCAGCACCGTTACCCCACATAATCTTGGAGATAATTCAGATGAACACAAACACAGTTGCAGGCAAAATCGATCAAATTGCAGGGAAGATCAAACAAACCGTAGGTGAGGCCGTAGGCAACGAATCCCTCGCCAACCGCGGAGCAGCCGAACAGGTTAAAGGTCACTTCAACGAGGCCTGGGGCGACGTCAAGGAAACAGCAAGCGATCTCCACCAACAGGCACACACCCAGACTCAAGCCAAACTGCACTCAAACTCCGAAGAACTGAAATCAGAATCCCATGACACCACGCACGACCTGCGCGAAAAAATTACTTCAACCGCGCAGAACGTCAAGGAAAACATCACCACCAAACTCGACGAACTCAAACACAAGCACAACGCCTAACAGCCATCGTTCGTCTGCTATCGACACATCAAAAGGCCCACTCTCGTGTGGGCCTTTTTTAGTGTCTCCACAACACATCCGCCGCAACAAAACAAAAAAACAGTACCGAAATGATTCCATTCAGCGTAAAAAACGCCGCATTCATCCGCCGCATATCCTGAGGACTCACGATCAGGTGCTCATACAGCAGCAACCCTGCCACTACGACCACACCAACGCTCGCCAGCTTCCCCAAGCCAAATAGGACGATTAGCCACACGAGCAGCAACAGCATCCCCATATGCATTCCGCGTGCAATCCAGAATGCGCCCTCCACTCCAAACGCCTGCGGTACGCTATTCAATCCCACCTTACGATCATGCTCAAAGTCCTGACAAGCATACAAAACATCAAACCCACCAACCCATAGCAACACCGCAGCGGTCAGCACCACAATTCTCGCATCCAGCGATCCACGCACCGCGATCCACGCCGCCGCTGGCGCAATTCCCAGCGCCAGCCCCAGCACAACATGCGACCACCGAGTCAACCGTTTCATGTAGCTGTAGGCCAGCACCACCACCAGTGCCACGGGAGCCAGTTCCAGCGTCAACTGGTTCAGCATGCCCGCAGCAGCCAGAAACACCGCTGCCATCACCACCACAAAGCCGCCAACAAAGCCACTCTGCAACTGTCCCGCCGGCAGTGCACGCAGCGCCGTCCGCGGATTGGCAGCATCCAGCTTCGCATCCACCAGGCGGTTGAACGCCATCGCCGCCGATCGTGCCGAAACCATGCACACAACAATCCAGCCCAATACACTCCACCGCGGCCACCCACCCGCCGCCAGTACCGCACCCGTAAGCGCAAACGGCAACGCAAAGATCGAGTGCTCCCACTTAATCATCTCCAGCGTCGCAACCGTACTCGTCCACCAATTCTTCATCTCTTCATCGTAAAAGAATCAGGGCGGCACCGGAGTCCGGTGCCGCCCTGAAACTGCAAAACCAAACCTATTTCTCCGCAGGACTACCAGCCACCTGCAGATTATTAATTACCTTGAACACCCCGGGAACACCGTTCGCCCGAATATTCGCCACATCTTTATCTCCCTGGTTATCCACTACGCCCGAAAGCGTCACATTCCCGTTCACCACTGTTATCCGTATCGGCTTCGCGGGATCGATCGCATATTTGTTCAACTGCGGCGCCCCGTAAATAGCACGGGCCTCTGCTAACCGGATTCGATCATCCATCGGCGAAGTCGGTGCAACTTCGATGTTGTCCACTACATCCTTCACTCCAGGATAATTCGCCACCAGACTCAGCGCAGAGTCCTTATCCATCGGCCCATACGCCACACCGCCCAACGTTACCGCACCATTCTGCACACTGATCGTAAGCGCATTGAAGGCCGTGGTCCCATAGCCTACCCGGTCATATGCCAGCTTCTCCGCCAGTTTGTCTCGCAGAGTCACATCCTCAACGACTGGTCCGCCAACTTCAATCATGTTCTCGACGCCCTTGACCCCCCGCCGATGATGCGCGCGCTTGTCGGCATCTTCCTTGTCGGCATACAGCGGAACAGTACCGGTCAGCTTCACTACTCCATCCTGCACCGCTACTTTCACATCTTTGTACCGCTTATTGTCCAGTGCTTTCATTACATCGGTCTGGATCGGCGCATCGCTCGCACTGGCAGTTCCTGCACTCGTCGCCTGAGCATGCGCGCTCAAAGGCGCAGCTAAAAAGATCAATACAGCCAACACCCACATAGACATAACGTTCTTCGTTCGGACGTTCATTGGACGACTCCTTTTTAGTCAAAAACTCTCAACGACCACAGCCTGTCCCGTTACTACCAATATCTGTCAAATACGATGCACAAAACCACCTGTAAGGCAACCTAACGATATCGCCGTCTCAACTTATAAACAATGCTGAAAACACCCGTCTCATCGCGTGTCGCCACAATGGACATGTTTCGATTCAAGTCATACTGCAATTGGATCAACTGCTGCGCCGACTGGTTCACATTCGTTGCATAGGTCGCTGTCAATTGCCGTGAAATCTGTTGCTGCACCGTAATTCGAGCCGCCGAATTTCCCAACGTCCCCACGAACGCCGGATCGATCTTCACGCTTCCCACCCCAAACAGTTTCTCAACTCGGTTGCTCACCGTCGCATTCAAAGCGCCACCCAGGAGCGAACTCGTCGTCGGATCAGCCCCACCCTGCATCTGCTGCTCCTGATACAACTGTGCCTCCTCCTGCGTCCTTCCGAGTGCCAGCAAGGCAAACACATCCGCCTCGCTCAACGGCGGCTCAGATCGGTAGGTCGGCTTCAGGCTCGTTGCAGTCCCGTGCAGGCCAATCGTAATGTCATAGTTCTCCACCCGCGCCGTCGCATCCAGATCGATCACTGGATCAATCCTCACTGGGTTCGTGAAGTAAACGTCACCACGTTGTAACTGGTACTTTGTACCGGCAAAGGTAGCGCTCCCATCCGTAATCTGAATGCGTCCCAACACCGTTGGCTCTGCTACCGTTCCCCGCAGCGTCAGATCCACCGTTCCCGCCAGCTTCGCATACGAGTTCTGGAAGTCCAACTGCGGCGCACTCGTCACCCGCACATCCAGTCGAATCTTGTTTGTCGGCGCATTCGGATCACTCGGCGCACTCACCCCGCCCCCTCCAGCGAACGCGGCAAAATCTACATTTTGCCCGACCCCAAACCGCGTAATAAGCACGTTACCGCTCAACATCGCACCCTGTATCCCACCTTGCAGCTTAAGGTGCGCATTTGCCGTTGCACTGATCCCATACAGACGTACCCGAACTACATCTCCGCTCGCCGTCAGATCCGCATACAAGCCATTCCGAAACCGCAGTGACCCGCCAATATTCAACTGGCCACCACCAGTCATCGCCGTCAAACTCTCGACCTGCAGCCGGTCTTCATTGAAGACCAGCGTCCCATTCATATCGCTCAACCCATTGGGGACACCGTCGATCGACGCATTCACCTTGTCGAATTTCACTCGCCCTGTCAGTGCGGGGTTCAACACCTGCCCACCCGCCGCTACAGTAAACTCCACCTTGCCGCTCGAAACAATATCCGGATCAAACGTATGCAGCAGCGCCATACTCACGCTGCCCTTCGCTTTTACGTCTAGTTTGCCGCCCTTCGCATCGGTCGAACCAAAAATCTGCCCTTTCCCACCCGCCGTCATGTCCGTGTCCGGCCCCGTAATATGCAGCGTTTCCAGACGCACAATACCGCCCTGTAGACTCATCCGCATCGGCTCTACAGTCTTCAACTCAATTCCCTGTAGTTTCACATCTACATTGTCCACCACCGCCTGCCCCGTCAATGCCTTCGGAGTCCGTAGTGGCCCAGACACCGTCACTACTCCACCGATCGACGACTGCATCACGACTCGCCCAGGAGCATAGATCGCCAGTGGGCGATTCACATCCAAGCCCGCAAACGTCAGCTTCGCCTGCGTTGCGTAATCAGCTCCCAACTCTGTTTGCCCAGCAATCTGCGCCGTCGCACCCAGCACATTCGCGTTTGCGGCAAAGCTCAGTACCTTGCCTTCGCTATGGACGTTTGCCGCCACCTCACCTACCGCCTGGCCATTCAACACCACGTTCTTCAACGTCGCGTAGGCCTTCATACCCGGTTGCGTCAGCGTCCCATTGGCATCGGCCACCACGCTCAACTGGCCATCCACATTCGACTTACTTTGCTGTACCACCTGTAGCCTCGACAACATCAGGTTGTTCACCTCCGCATGTCCATGCAGACGCTCCGTACCCATGTCGAACCCGGCGCTGCCCTTCACGGTGACCCCCGCCAACTGCACAACCATCTGGCTCGCCTCAATATCCTTTCCCTGCACCGTCAGGTTCGCCGTTGCCGAATCGAATGGCTCGCCATAGGCCAACCCCTTCCGCAACGTCACCCGTCCATCACCCAACATGCTCGCGAACGTCCCTTGGATCTGCCCATCCGCATCCAACGTACCAGTAACCGGAGCAACTCCCACCTGTCCCGCAATCTGCAACACATCCTGTACCTGCGCCTCGGCCACTTGCACCTTCGCATCGACACTCGTTAGCTCGTCCCAAACATACGTCGCAACGCCTCGGCCCGACACAACTTTGTGCGGACGCGTATCACCCGTCACATGCACCACTGCCGTACCCTGTCGGATCGTCGACGCAGCCAACATCACCCCGCCATTGGGAGAGTACTCGCCATCTGCGTCTACCGTATCCATCAGCACGCTCGCAGTCGGACTCAACTGCGCCTCCACGGCACTCCCCTGCAGGTGTCCCTTCACATCCAGGTTCGCAACTACCCCCCGCGCGGTCCCGTTGAACTGCATCGCACCGTGCAGCACCAGTGGAATTGCCGCACGCCCTTTCTTCCCAAACCCCTCCAGATCCAGCGTCGTTAGCAACTGGTTAAACTCATCGAGATCCCGCACCGTCAAATCCACCCGCAGATCCGTCAGCCGATCACCCAGATTCACCCCCAGCAGACCACTGGCCTCCATATTCGCCTGCGGAGTCTGCAACGCAATACTCTGAATCTGCACCACCTCCGCCTTCCCCGTGTAATGTGCCACCGCCGTGCCCGTCACCGGAACATCGGACAATGCCCCTTTGCGCTTCACTCCGGTTGGTGTCAGCTTCAACTCCCCATCTGCCTCGACCGTATCTGCTATGTCCTTCTCCGGCCCGCCCCACTGCACCTTAACCGACCCACTCAGCGCCGTGTCGAACCCCAGATCTCCATAATGCTCAGCCGTTACATCCATAATCGTTCGCAAAGGCAGCTTACTCACCGTTGCATCCAGATAAGCCCGCGACCAACTCCCTTGCACTACACCGCTCGTAGCCGAAACCTTCACCTCAGCCTTCCCAGCCGCTGTGTTCCCGCCAGCGACTTGGGACGCATTGCCAAGCCAGTTCACAATCCGCAGCGTTCCCTCTGCACTGCCTCCGCTAGCAACAGAACCTGTCATCTCCGTCAGCAGTATCTCCTCGGGAGTCACATGCAGCCGGGCCCCACCGTTGACATCATGCAGTTGCACATAGATGTTCCGGTACGCCGCACCTCGCACCTTCGCTGTGCCCACAAACAGATATCCAGCAAGGCACTCAGGGGCGGCAGAGGCCGCGTTCGTTCCATGCTTCGTATCGTTCGCACCCACACCACGCTTCCAGAACCTGCTCTGCTTCGGCGCTGCCACCGGTTTTGTGACACAGTTGTGGCCATCCACCTCCAACTCCACCGAGCCGGCATTTAATCCCTCCACCCCGCTCAGCACCGACACCTGAGTCAACTCCAGCGAACCCTCCGCCCGTATCTTCCACTCCGGCTTTGCAAAATGCATCAGGCTTCCCGCTGCCTTTAGCTCCGAAGACTTGCCACTACGAAAATCAAGCTGCTTCAACTCCACCACATCTCGCCCTAACTCGGCAGAAGCCTGTAACTCGGACTGCGCCTCTGGGCCACCCGCCAGTTTCGTTCGCAGATCCTTCAAATCCACCGTTATTCCATACCGATCCGCCCCCGGCAGATAGTGCACCTCCGCGTTCAACCCACGTGCAGCCAGTTCAAAGGGCGTGGACTTCTCATTCACCAAGGCCACGCCATGAGCCACCTCCACCGTCTCTGCCCGCAAGTCCAGTAGCGTGTCCGTCACCGGCACCGTGCTACTACGCGGACGCTTCGGCACAGGCTGATTCGTCTTGCCATCCGCGTCCACAATCAGATGAATCAGCGGCCGGTCCACCCTCAGGTAATTCAACGCCACATGTGATCCCAGTCCACTGCCCGCAGTGTGGACAAAAAAGTTGAAGATCTTTACCCGTACTTCAATCCGCTCCGCAGACAGATACGGAGCCTCCCCTGGCCCCTCCAAACCATGGATCACCAAACGATCCGCCACCACCGTCAAATGCCGCAGGTGGAACGTGATCGCACCCAACTCGACGCGACCACCCGTTGCGTCTTCGAGCACCCGTACAAACTCGACCTTCACCCTTCGCTGAAAATCGGCCGTCGAGGTGTACCAGGAAAAACCAGCCGTCACGACCAGCAAAATTACTGCCAGCCCTAGCGACAACCACGCTACCAGTTGGCCGACACTCAACTTCGCGGTGCTGCCCGGCGTGACCTCGTCCTTATGTAGGTTGCCCTGTTCGCTCACGGCGCCACCTCGCCCGGCTGCATCATCCGTACTGTGCCCTGCGCACGCAACGTCTTCAACCAATCTCCCAACAGGTTGCCCACCTGCTGCTGCAACAAAATCTCCTGGATTCGGTCGGCAATCGTACTCAGCTTCGGAGCTACGCTCTTCTGCCGCGCATACTCCGGCAACAGAGTCTTGTCGTAGTACTCCTTTACCTCATCATCCGATATGTGGATGCCGGCTCGAAAACGGATCTCAATAAAGCGCAGCACCTCCATCCGTTCCCGCCACCGCCGCATCAACTCGTCCATCGTAAAACCCTGATCCGTCACAAACTTCATCCAACCAGCCGTAGTCTCACAGTGGTACTGCTTACAAGCAGGAATATCCTTGCGCAGCGTTGTAATTTGCGCCTCCACCGCCGCATCCGTAATCTCCTCGCCCGGCTGCAACCTGGCCTGCTGCAGAATCAGTGCCCGGTCCACCAACCGATCAATCGCCCGCTCGCGCGAAAAACTGTGACTCGAATCCTGAAACGGTTGAAACGCCTTCATCCGGCGCTCTTCATCCACATCGCTCTCCAGAATCACTTCGCCGTTCACCACCGCCACCAGACGATCCAACTCCACTCCAGGCAGTGTGCTGGCTGTTTGACTCGTCGCTGCGGTAGCTGCAACCGGCTGCGCCATTCCACCTCCCGCGCACAGAGTTGCCAGCATCAGAAACGCCATCGACATGTACCGGTGACTGACCACTAGAAGCTCTCCCCAATACTGAAGAAAAAGTTGAAGTGTCCAGCCTGCCCCACGTGTGGCGAGCTGTTATTGAAGTCGTAGATCACCGGATAGATCGGAGGATTGAGATTGTAACTAAAGTCGAGACGTATTGGTCCCACCGGCGTCTTGTACCGCGCACCCGCGCCCACAGCATGAGAAAAATAATTGAAATTGCAGGTCCCAATCGATCCGGAAACATCGTTACAAGTTTGCTTATCCGGCTGCTGAAAGCGCGCAAAACTGGGAAACATCGAGGACACGTTCTGAAATACATTCCCCATGTCGTGAAATAAAACAAAGTTCACACTGGATCCCACATAGGGCAACGTCGGTGCAGGCATCCGCAACTCGAATGAGTTCACGAACGCAGCAGTTCCACCCACCGGATATCCCGTCTGCAAGTCCCGTGGACCAGCCCCATTGATCCCGAATCCGCGATGCGACGTCGCACCTCCCGCATACAAACGCTCCGGCAGCGGCACCGCTATGCAACTCGGATTGGTCGTCAGCAGCACTCCCAGGCACTCCGTATTCCCTACGTTCGGATTCGTCCCGAACGCGCGCTCAAATCCAATTCGCGTATTCCGGGCAAACACATACTTCTCTTTGCCAAACTCGTAATAAGTGGAATTCGTCACATCCGTCCGGCTAAAGTCCGTCTGCGACCCAAACTTCGAAGACGCCACAAACGCCTGCACCGACGTATACGAACCCTTCACCGCATCCAGTGGCCCCGGCTGTCGAGTATCGTGAAACCATGTAAGCCCGGGCCCACCCACACGTACCGGCTGCGACAACAGCGGAATCAGATTCGCGGACACCTGCAAGCTATTCGGGTCCACCTTCACTCGCCGATACTCAAAGTCATAGATAAACGTGTCCGTCAGCCGAAACTTCTGGGTCATCCGAATATCAAACTGCGCCGTCGAGGAAGCAAAGGTCGTAATGTTCTGCACATTGGTGTACCCACCCGAAACCGTCCCCGAAAGCTTTTTACTGTTCCACAAACGCGCATCCTGAAAACTCAGCGTGGCGACCTTTTCGAGCAATCCATACGTCGTGTGTAGCGTCAGTGAGTTCTCTGAACCACGCAGATTGATCCGTCCAATATCTAGCGATACCCGCGGACTCACGCCCGCCTTACCTTCCTGAGAATACTGCGCAGTAGGTGGCAACCCTAGCTGTATCCTCGAAGCCTCTGAGATCGTGCCCGTCTGCGGTGTACCCGTCTGTGCCTCCAGCCCGAAACCATAGGTCACATCCCACCGCTTCGCCTCCGTTACTTGCAGCACCACGTTCTTGCGCGGAGCATCCCCCGCCGGATTCTGTACCGCCGCCACCACCTCATTGAATAGCGCCAAGTTATAAAGATTCCGCTGCGTCTCCAGCAACGCACTCTGGTCCAACGGATCACCCGGATGCACCAGTACCTGGCTCTGCACCAGCTTCGGCCGCGTGTGTTCAATCCCTGACAGCAGTACCCTGTTCACAAACACCTGCTGACCTTCCGTTACCCGCAGCGATACATCCGTCTTGTCGACATCACCGCTCGCCTGGTTCTGCTTGATCTCGACCCGCGCCTGATCAAAGCCATGACTTACGTAGTAAGCCAGCACCGCATCCCGGTCACCTGCCAGCGTTATCAGCGAGAAAGGCTGCCCGGGCTGTGCGTTCAGCAGCACCCGCACATCCTGCATTCGACTCGCATCCACGCCCGTCAACTCCACACTCCCAAACTTCTGTTGCGGACCCTCCTCAACCCGGTAGGTCACATGGATCTGCGCCAGCTTCAGATTTTTTCCGTTAGGACCCTCATCGGTGTCGTCCACCACAGGCGTCACCTTCACCTGGTCAAACCCGTTCGTACGATACAACCCGGCAATCGACGCCACATCCGCCGCCACCAGTGACTGGCTGTACCGCCCGCTCCGCTGGTACGCATCCGCCTTCTGCACCTTCAACCGCTCGCGCAGCAGATCATTCGAAAAATACTTGTTCCCTTCCAGCGCCACCGCCACCACCTTGTGCTTCACCCCCCGCACCACCGCATACACCACTCGCTCTGACGGCGTACCTGCGCCAATCACCTTCACGTCTACCGTAGCGTCAAAGTACCCCTGCTGCTCTAGATAATCCCGAACGTTATACACGCCTTCATTCAACAAATCGTTGTCGATGGTGCCCTCTTCAAAGATCGGCAACAAGCTGTGCAGCTTGCCCTTCGACAACTTCACACCCTCTATCAGTACCTGCACCTTAGGGCCTTGGTTCGCGTGGAAGGTGTAATCCACCTGCTTGCGTGCCGCATCGTATGTCTGCTGCTGCAGCGTCACCGTCGCCTCCAGACGGTCTTTCTTCTGATACTGCGAACGCAATCGCGTCAACGCATTGCTCGTCGTGTCATGCGACACCTTACTCCCTGTCTTCAACTTGCCCTTTTTGCGAAACTCTTCCTCCGTCAGACCCGTATCGTTTCCTTCCACCGCCACCTTGCCTACACGCGCCTGCGGACCAACCACCACCTGATAGGTCGCATTCACTTGGTTCCCCACAGTATCCAGTACCGACTTCACCGCGACCGTAGGTTGGTAGTATCCGTTCTGTCGCAGCGTCTCCCGAATCCCTTCCACCCCTGCTTCCACGGCCCCCTGCGTGAGAGCAGTGCCAGGGTCCAATTTCGTCGCATACTCCAGTTGCGAAGACAACCGATCACTCTTCACCCCCTCAATCACCACTCGCCCCACGTAGTAACGCGGCACACCCACAAACACCAGCGTCACCCCATCGCCTGTGCGTATCCCTCGCACCGCAATATCCCGATACCTTCCACTGGCAAACAGTCGCCGCGTACTCTCCCGCACTAAGTGAGGGTCCAAGGGCTGCCCAGCCTTCTGGGCCAACTCCAGGGGGAGCGTATCTGTCCCATCAAAAGTCACACCATCAAACTCAATCTTCTCCACCCTCAGCCCACTCCACTGCCAGACCGAGACACCCGTACCATCCTTCGTTTCACGCTCCGGAGCCGCAGCCGTCTGAACTTTCAACGCTGTAGCGGTTCCCTCCAGTTGCAACTCACTCGAACCGCCCACCCCCAGACTCCGCCAATCCGTTCCTACCGGGCCCTGCGCCTTTGCGGTCAATGTCAATAGCAGGGTCAGCAGCGCCGTCGACGCCGCCAGCAGCATACCGCCGCAGGCCATCGCGGCCATTCCACTGCGCCTATCGCCAATTCGTCGCAACGTGCTCCGCAATCTCCCTACCTGCGCTGGCAAAACAGCCCACACATCGTTCGCTTCGTAGATAACCTCTTCTTCCAGAAGCTCTCCAGGCTCCGCCCATCCGCCACTCCGTTCGCTTCCAGCCACGTGTTCAAGCGCATCAAGCCCTGCACGGTAGGATGCCTCTTCTCCGCCCGGCGTCATCCAACCAACCCGCATTCGCTACCATTCCCTATACTACGAAGTAGCAGCGACTTTTTACCGCACAAACTCGGAAATCTCGCCGCAGGAACTCCTTATGCCCCTGTCCCCGCTCCCGGAATCACCCCTGCCCATCTCGTCCGCCATCTCGCCAGAAGACCGCTACTCCCGCCAAATTCTCTTCCCCGGCATCGGCATCACCGGCCAACAAGCCCTTGCAGCCGCCCACGTAGCCATCATCGGCTGCGGAGCCACCGGAGCCGCATCCGCCTCCCTCCTCGCCCGCGCTGGCGTTGGCACCCTCACTCTCATCGATCGTGACTTCGTTGAGCCCTCCAACCTCCAGCGACAGGTCTTGTTTGACGAGGCAGACGCCCTTCAGTCCCTACCCAAAGCCGAAGCCGCCCGCCGCAAGATCGCTCTCTTCAACTCCGACATCACCGTCCAGCCCCACATCGCCGACCTCGTCCCCGCCAATATCCATCAACTCCTCGCACCCGCCCACCTCATCCTCGACGCCACCGACAACTTCGAGACCCGTTACCTCGTCAACGACTATGCCGTACAGCAGTCCAAACCGTGGATCTACGCCGCAGCCGTCGGCGCCTACGCAGCCTCCATGAACATCCTTCCCAAACCGCTGTCGAGCACCTCCCCGGAAACGCATCCCTCATTCACACCATGCGCTTGCCTGGCCTGCATCTTCCCCAAGCCCCCCTCCGGACCGGTCGAAACCTGCGACACTGCAGGCATCCTCTCGACTGCCGTCAATCTGGCTGCCTCCATCCAGGTCACTGAAGCCCTCAAGTTCCTCACTGGCCAGCCGCACAGGATGCGCCGCACCCTGCTCTCCTTCGATCTGTGGACCAGCGAGGCAAACGGCAGCCTTAACCGCTCCGAAATCAACACGTCCAGCCCCAATCCCAACTGCTCCGTATGTGGCCAACGACTCTTCACTCACCTCGCCGGAGAGGGCCGTCCCCACATCACCCTCTGTGGACGAAACTCCGTCCAGATTCACGAGCACCATCGCCCTGTCGACTTTGCGGCCATGCGCGACCGCCTCGCTCCCCACGGAACCGTCCGCTTTAATGACCTCCTGCTACGCTTCGACCGCCCGCCCCACACTATCTCCCTCTTCCGCGACGGTCGCGCGATCATCCAGGGCACCACTGACACCACCCTCGCCCGCTCCCTCTACGCCCGTTTCATCGGCTCCTAACCATGCCACAACTTTATATCTCCATAAAATTTCAACCTCAGGCAACCTCGTACTCAAATTTGGCCTCGTACTGACTTGTGCGTGAAATCTGCCGCTATCTGCGATAACCTCCAACCAGACAAGTAAAGGCGACGAATCAACCTAATGACCTCGGAATCGAATCCCATGGCCCTCCAGGCCGTCCCCATTGCTCCATCCGGGCCAGCTCCCAGCCTCTTTAAGCGCAATCCGCCCATCGCTGGCGAAGCAGAGGCGATCGAGAGCGCCAAAGCTGGTGACGCCGAAGCCTTCTCCAAGCTCTACGCCCTTCACAAGCGCCGCGTTTATACACTGTGCTTGCGCATGTTAGGCAATGTCTCCGAAGCCGAAGACATGACCCAGGAGGCCTTCCTCCATCTCTTCCGCAAGATCGGCAGCTTCCGCGGAGAGTCGGCCTTCTCCACCTGGCTCCACCGCCTCACGGTCAATCTCGTCCTCATGCAACTCCGCAAAAAGGGCCTTCAACTTGTCTCCCTCGAAGAGACCATCAGCCCCTCCGACGAGGACTCCCCCAAGCGCGACTTCGGCAGCCGAGACCCACAACTCGCCGGCTCCGTCGACCGCGTCACTCTCGAGCGGGCCGTCGCAGCACTCCCCCCCGGATATCGTATGGTCTTCGTCCTTCACGACGTAGAAGGCTATGAACATAACGAGATCGCAACCATGCTCGAGTGCTCCACCGGCAACAGCAAATCTCAACTGCACAAAGCACGACTCAAGCTCCGCGAACTGCTCCGTCAAAACGGCCAGTCCACCCAGCCAGCCGTTCTCAAGGAGGCGGCGCAATGACCCAGAACGAACAGAATCACTCCGCACACATCTCCTGCGCTGACTTTCAAGAGCGCCTGCCCGACCTCTTCGCCTCTGGTTCAAACGGTGTCCCAGACGATCCCACCCTCCAGCAGCACCTCGACACCTGCGAAAACTGTGCCACGCTCGTGCGCGACCTCCAGTACATTGCCGACCAGGCCCGCATGTTGCTGGAGCCAGCCGAAGAAGAACCTAGCCCTGGAGTCTGGGCCAACATTCAAAGCAAGCTCAGCGCAGAACTCGCTACGCCCGAATTTCCACTCACCCCCAAACTCCAGACAGATTAGCGACGACCAGAAAATCCTTGCATCCATCGACCAGTTCCGTGTAGTCTTCTCACAGAATGATGCATAACTTCCAGCACGCGAGCTTTACCCTCTGCTATTGGCGCCTCCGTGGCCCGGTGGAGCACTCGCATGCATCTCTGAGATAAACCAAGCAACTCAGAATCTTCGAACCTCCCGAGCCGCGACCCCCACAAAGGTCGCGGCTTTCGTTTGTGTACCACCCAGAATTGGCACCCGGCACCCGCACTACGGCACTACATTTAAAAGGAGAACGTCATGACATCCAGCCCATCCAACGCCGAAGCACTCGCAGAGACGACCTCCCCACGCACCGCTACTCTGCCGCCGCACCTCAAACGCATCGTCCTGACCGGATTCATGGGCGCTGGAAAATCGACCGTCGGACGTCTCCTCGCGGAGCAACTCGGCTGGAACTTCCTCGATCTCGATGCCCATCTCGAACAGCGAGCCGGAGCGACCATCCCCGAAATCTTCGCCCTCCATGGCGAACCCCGCTTCCGCCGCCTCGAATCCACCGCCCTTGCCTCAGCCCTCAGCCACCACCACACCGTTATCGCCCTCGGCGGCGGAACCCCCGAGAGCCTCACCAACCGACTTCTTCTCGAACAAACCCCCGGCACCTTCACCGTGTTCCTCGATGCCCCCTTCCCAACGCTCTATGATCGCTGCATTAT
>VFSW01008045.1_pt1 | contig 15212 bp, 12 predicted proteins | sample 5358111 | NCBI WGS metagenome assembly VFSW01 (sample SAMN11554181, study PRJNA540505) | mine drainage metagenome | isolation source: sediment from site ElyBrook_90M | place: USA: Ely Copper Mine, Vershire, VT | collected 2017
CCCCCGTTTTCCACCACTCCCCCGTCCAGGTTTTCGCAGCCTGTTTCATAGCTTCCGATTCCGCCGGATCGGCGGGATCTCCCGGCACGGTGTACGTTTTCCAGGCAAGTTTTCCTGTGTCGGCGTCATAGGCAGAGACAAAACCGCGCACGGGATATTCCGATCCTGCGCTGCCGATCACCACGCGGCCTTTCACAATGCGCGGCGCGCCAGTAATGGCGTACGGACCGTTCTTGGGGGTGGTCTGGACGTCCCATGCGGGCGCGCCGGTTTTTCCATCCAGCGCGATGAGGCGCCCGTCAAGCGTCGCCACATATACGCGGCCCTTATACAGCGCCACGCCGCGGTTCACCACGTCGCAGCAGACGTACCTCCCACGGTCCTTCGGCACCTTCGGATCGTAGGTCCAGAGTTGCGCCCCTGTCTTTGCGTCGAGCGCAAAGACGATGCTCCAAGGAGTGGTCGTGTACAGCACGCCGTCCTTTTCGAGAGGCGTTGATTCATAACCGCGCAGCGTCGAAAAATCCTTGGACCAGGCGAGCCCCAGCTTCGAGACGCTCTGCTCGTCCACCTGCTTCAGCGGGCTGAAACGCTGCTCGGCGTAGGTGCGGCCGTAGGTGATCCAGTCCGAAGCGTTAGCATCGGCGTTGCGCAGGGCCGCGTCGTCCACGGGCGTGGCAGCGGGTTGCGAAGAGCATCCCGCGAAGCCAAACAGGCAGGTTGCCGCCACGGCAAGAAATGATTTGCGAATTCGGTCGAGCTTCATACAGCCTCCGGTCAACGTACCAGGGAATCGGCCAAAGAACGGCCCCGCTCCAGGTTGTGCATTCGTGAATTTCAGGCAGGCCGCATTGTATAACGAGACGCGGAATCTGGAATCCCAAATCCTGTTCGCGACAAGATGACGGCAAAACGTGGAGTTCCCGAAAATCCCTGAATTTCGAGAACGCCTTATGGATATCTCACTAACCCGCATTTCTGACGAAATTGTATGTTTCCCGGGAACGCCAATCTCCCGTTTGGCGCGTGGCAAAACGCCAATCAGGAGATTGGCGTTCCCGGGTTTGCCCCAAGGCAATTCGTGCCCACTGTGCTTGGAGATAGGGAAGTCCTTCCGGTTGGGTCACCTTGCCAGGACGCACCGTTTGAGCATTGAGGCGGCGCGGTCCCGTTCCTGTGGTGAGAAGGTCAGGCTAGCTACGATTTCCGTGCGGGAGAGAGAAGCCGATTCGCATCCGCATAAGGGATGGCGCCATCGGTCATCAGAGTGAAGTTCCCTTCCTCGAGAATCTGGCGGGCCACGCGCGAAGTGAGACCGAGCGCGGCTCTTGCAGGGCCCGATCCCACGCTGACGCGAGCGACTCCTAACGATTCGAGTTCGCCAACGGACGGCGTCCCCGCGCCGCCAAGAATATTGAGCGGCCCGCGGACACGTCGCGCGAGTTGCGCGATGGTTTCCTTATCTTTCGCGCCCGGAACAAACAGGCATTGCGCCCCGGCATCGCGGTAGGCGTTGAGACGCTCGACGGCCAGATCCAGCCGTGTTTCCGAAGATCCGACTCCCAGCCAGAACGCATCGGTGCGCGCATTCAACACGAAGGAGATTCCAGCCCGCGCGGCAACTTCAGTAACCGCGCGGATTTTTTCGATCTGCAACGGCAGATCGTAGAGCGCCCCCGGACGATCGGGGATTGCATCTTCCAGATTCATCCCCACGGCTCCCGCCGCGATGACCTCTTCGGCAGTTCGGGCGACCTCTTCCGGCGTATTCCCGAAGCCCGCTTCCATATCCGCCGTCACGGGGATTCGCGCGGCATGCACGATGCGTCGCACGGCCGCGATCATCTCCTCGCGAGAAATAATTTGACCATCTGCATAGCCGAGCGAAAACGCAACGCCGGCGCTGGACGAGCCGATGGCAGCGCATCCCGACTCCTCAAAAATTCTTGCGCTGGCGGCGTCCCAGGCATTCAGAAGGACAAGAATCTCGCCGCCACTGTGCAGCGCAAGAAACCGGCGCGCCAATTCGATTTGGATTTGCGTGGGCATAAAAAACTCCGCCAGCGCGGTGATGCACGGCGCGCTGCTGAGTCCGTGTCTACTTGCTGATTTCGTTGCGGAAAACCACGCCGCCCTTCATCACGAACTTCACGCGTTCCATTTCCGTGATGTCGACCAGCGGATCGCCGGAGACGGCAACAAGGTCGGCGTACCGGCCTTTCTCGACGAATCCCACCTGCTTGCCGAGATCGTAGTTCAGTGTTTCCGCGGCACTGCTGGTGGCCATCTGCAGGGCCTGCGCGGGGGACATTCCCCATTTCACGTAGTAGGCGAATTGATAGGCCTGCACGCCGTGCCCGACGGTGTAGGCGCCGCTGCCAAACGTTTCTGTGATTCCCGCGGCAACGAGGCGCTTGAAGCTCAGTTCGGTCAGCAGGAATCGCGAAGTTTTTCCATTCGTCACTTTCATGTCCGACGCATGAAGCGGTCCGGCAAGATCCCACAACGTCTGATTGACGGGACGCTGCGTTCCATCCGGGAGCGGCTTCTTGAATAGGCGAATCGTTTCATCATCGAGGCCCGGCGCGCCGGTCACGCCCACGATGACGTGAATCGGCATGTCCACGCCCGCTTCCAGGCACTCGCGCAAGCCCTCTCCTCCGTACGCATGGCAGGCGACTTTGAGTCCGCGGCGGTGCGCTTCGTCCACAATCGCCTGATTTTCTTCGAGCGTGATCGAGGGAACGTCAATCATCGTCCCATCGGGCTTGAATGCTCCCGCGCCGTAGGGCTTGGGATAGCCGCTGCCCTCGTAATCCTCCGTCTCATAAATCTTGATCCAGTCGGTGCCGTAGTGCGAGTGGTCGCGCACGGCCGCGCGAGCGAGCCACGGCGAATTGATGTCTTGCACGTTCTGCCAGGAGGGAATCCCGATGTTTTCTCCGAACGCCATCGGCGTCGAAGGCGCGGGATAAGCCGTAGCGCCTCGCGCCACCAGGCCCGGCCCGGTTACCTGCAAACGCGGGCCAACGATCATTCCCTTATTGATGGCGTCGCGCAGGTCCACGCTTGCGTACGTGTAGGGAGAGTTCAAATCCTGCAGTGTGGTAAAGCCGGCGTATAAATCCGCGAGCGCATAGTGCTGGCCGGCGATCAGCGCGCGCGCCTCGTTGGGTTCCGGGTCTTGAAACAGGTGAACGTGGCGGTCAATCAGGCCGGGCAGCACGGTCGAATTGCTCAGATCAATCACGCGCGCGCCCGCGGGAATTTTCACGCGGTCCGCCGGGCCGACGTCAGTAATCCGGTCGCCCTGAACCACGATGATTTGATTGGTCAGATTCGTTCCGGTTCGCGGATCAAACAATCGCCCGGCGCGAATGGCCACGCCTTCGGCCGGCGGAGGCTGCTGGGTGAGCCGCGCAGCGTCAAATGGCCCCGCTTCGGGCCGCGTCGCCTGAGAGAACCCAGAGTTCCAATTTCCAGTGACAAATAGAATGGCAACAAGAGCAAGAGTCGTTCCCAGTGCGGATTTCGAGCGCATCGCATCTCCCCCAGGTGAAATTTTCAACGGAGCGCCAATCAGGCAAGGCATACTTCTACACCCTGCAGGCATAAATTCAAACCGAAAATGGATTACGGATCGCAGAAACAGAGAATGCATGTACAAACTGGAAGGCCCCTTGCTTCCTTGCCTCTTTGCCTCCCTGCTTCCTTGCCTCCTTCTGTAAATGCTCTATCCTGTATACCGTGGATCGCGCGAATATTTTGATTATTGGCGGCGGCGTGGTGGGCTGCGCGGTGGCGCGGGAAGTTTCCCGCCGATGGAGCGACGTGTTCCTTGTGGAACAATTGCCGAAGTTCGGCATGGCCACGAGCACGCGCAATAGCGGGGTGATTCATTCCGGCATCTACTATCCGCCCGGATCACTAAAAGCTAAATGGTGCGTCGCCGGAAACCAGATGCTCTCTGAGTTTTGCGCGAAGCACAACATTCCCCACCGGAATTGCGGCAAGCTCGTGGTCGCCCACGGCCCGGGGCAGGAAGCCGCCCTCGAAGAACTCGCCGCAAATGGCCGCGCAAATGGCGTTACCGGACTGCGCATCGTGGACCGCAACGCAATTCGTGCGCGTGAGCCATATATCGAAGCCTCGACCGCCCTGGAAGTTCCCTCCACGGGAATTGTTTCCGCTGAAGATTTGGTAAAAACCCTCGCGCGCATCGCCACCGAACAAGGGGCAAATCTGCTGACGCGGATGCGCGTCGTCCGGATCGAGCCGAAGCAGGACGCGCTCTCCGTCACCGTTGCCGAAGACGGCGCGGACGGTGCTGCGCAAACGAATGAAGAGACGATCGAAGCGCGATGCGTAATCAATTGCGCCGGGCTGTATTCCGATGAAGTCGCCGCAATGATGGGCGTGCGCAACTATCGCATCTATCCCGTCCGTGGCGAGTATTGCGAAATCGTGCGCGCGAAATCCTATCTGATAAACAATCTTGTCTATCCGCTTCCGCACGCCGATCATCTTTCACTCGGCGTCCATCTGACGCGCACGCTATGGGGAACAGTGTTGGTGGGGCCAACGGCGGATTACATCAACGAAAAAACCGATTACGAGGGGAATCGCCTGCCTATCGAAGAGTTTGTGCGACGCGCGAAACCTCTATTGCCACAGTTGGAAGCCGCCGACCTGCAACTCGCCTACTCCGGCATCCGTCCGAAGCTTGTGCCTCCGGGTCACGGCTCGCCTGACTTTGTGGTCACGCGAGCGCCCGAAGCCCCGCGCGCGATCCAGCTCGTCGGCATCGAATCGCCAGGTCTCACTTCGAGTCTCGCCATTGCCGAGCACGTAGCTTCCCTGGCAGCAGAGATCTTGAATTAGGCGCGGGGACTCATATTAGAAACCATGGGAAAAGATCCCAAACTTCATCATTCCGAGCGGAGCGAGGAATCCCTCTTTCTCATTTTCGCACGATGCCACAGAACACGGAGGGATTCCTCGCTCTGCTCGGAATGACAAAGTGACAGCGTTTTTCGCGAAATGTTTGCAATGTCCTACTGCTCGACTTGTAAAACGCTAGTGCACGAGGTCCGAAGCGTGCACCAGCGTAATCCCTTCGCGCTCCGCCTCCGGCAGCATTTCCGCCAGCACCTGCAGCGTTTCGGGATGAGGATGCCCGATCGCCAGCGCCGATCCCTTTTCCCGCGCGTCGCGAATGGCCAAGGCGAACTGCTTGCGGACTGACGCAGCGGAAGGCTCATCGTCGAGAAAGACGTTGCGGGAAGTCGCCGGAACGCCTGCCGCATGCGCCGCCGACTCAGCTACCGTCGCGGGGGATGTTCTGCTATCCACGAAGAAAAGTTTTTCCTGCCGCAAGAGCGGCATCAATTCGTTCATCAGCGCCAGATTCGAGGATCCCAGTGAGCCTTCGTGATTATTCACTCCCTCGGCGTACGGCACCGTCTCAAGCATGGCGGCAAACATCCTTTGGACCGCGGCGGAATCCATGCCGGGGCGGAGCTCCTGGGCCTCATCCTTGAGGCCGGTGTCGGACGCCATGGGCAGATGCAACAAAACCTGGTACCTGCGCCGGTGCGCCTCTTCGGCAATCTCCGCGGAACTCGCGTGCGAAGGCAGCACTGATAACGTCAAAGGGTAGACCAGCCGGAAGACCTGATTCGCTTGACCGGAATCGTATCCGAGATCATCAATCACGACGGCAAGACGCGCGCCGTGCGCGGGGGTTGAGGCAGGGAGCATGGAAGTCTCGATAGGTGTGATCAGATGAACGGATTGGGTAAGGCGGCCGTTCGAAAAATAGTCAAACCGTTCGAGGCCGGGCGCGCCGGGCCGCTCCCGCCGCTCCAATTTGTGGAATGCAGCGACGCGCGCGAGTTCCTTTTGAATGGCATCCCGCGCGGCGATATCCACTTGGCCTGATTGGGCGAGCGGGACCGTAATGTAGATCTGGTCCGCGGCCAAAGCCTGCGCCGATGCGGACTCGCGCGGGGCATATTGCGGGCGCATGCCGACTTCCGCGCGGTTGTTACTCGCCTTCTTCGCAGCCAGCACAAACTCGCGCGTAATTTTCCGGATGTTCGAGGAATTCATAGGCGCGGGAGATTCCTTGCATCCCACCGCAAAGAGGATCAGCAAACACAAAATGGCGAGAACAAAATAGTTCGACAAATGATGCCGCGGCACTTTTTGAAAGGTGGGGTCCGTACGGCGGTGCAACCTTACGCGGCCTTTCTGGCCTCGCCGCCCTTCAACAGATCGAGCGTCTTGTTGTAGACAGGATCGTCAGCCTTCGGAAGCTGCCCAGGGCCGAGGGGAGCCGGCTCTTCCACATCGGGATTTTCCTGCGCCTCCGCCGATCGCGGATGAACTTCTACAGTGGGCGAGATGCCCTCTTCCACGATGGATTTTCCGTCCGGAGCCGAATAGAACGCAACGGTAAGAATCACAGCGCCGCCGTCATCCAGAGCAATGACCTTCTGCTCGGAAGCCGAGCCAAATGTCCGCTCGCCCACGATGTCGCCGCGCTTATTTCCTTTGATCGCGCCCGCCAAAACTTCAGCAGCGCCCGAGGTGCTCACCGATGTCAGAACATCCACCTGGCCCTGCCAAATAGATTTGCCCGGCTCAACCATGAAATCCTTGTGCGGAACGGTCTGCCCTTCGAGAGATGTGATTTTGCCGGAGGTCAAAAAAAGCTGCGCCGCGGCGACAGCCTGAGAAATGTCTCCGCGCGTGCATTCGCGGAGATCGAGCATAAGCTTGTGAACGCCCTGCTTGTCGAATTGCGCGAGCTTGTCATGCAATTCTGTCACATTCAGCGCATCGAGCGCTGGCAGTCGAATGTAGGCGATATCGTCGGCAACCTTATCCGCCACGTCGTGCTGCGGCCCGATAATCTGCCGGCTGATCGCGATTTCTTCAGGCTCTGTCTTGCCCCGCCGTACCACACCCACTTTAACAGTTGATCCGGGCGCGCCCTGCAAAAGCATCGTCGCCTGCCCGACCGACATATCACGCGTGCCGAAGCCGCCAATCGCTTCGAGAATCTCTCCGGTGCGCAGGGAGGCTTTTTCGGCCGGACCGTCCGGCACGACGGAGACCACGACGATGTACCCAAAGCGCTTCGAGATGGTCATTCCCGGTTCGCCGCGCTGCGCTGACTTCTGGCGGTCCCGATAGTCCGCATATTCCCTTGGGCTGAGGTACCCGGATTGCGGATCGAGCGATTCCAGAAGGCCATGCATGGCCCCGGCAGTGACTACAGCCATGTTCGGCTCGTCCACGTAGTCTTCCTGAATGTGCTGCAGCACCTCGTCGAAGACGCCCAGTGAGCGGTAAGACTTGTCGTCGTTGGTTTTGCCAAGGACGTAGCCGAGCCCGACGTAGAGAAACACGAGCACGGAAAGTGTAACGACGGATATTTTTGCCAGGCGGGTCATTGTTCTATAGGCCCCTGATTAGCGGCTGAGAATCGTGAAAAGCTATAGTAACACGGATGGCTGAGGGCGCAGGAGCCGAATCTTTTGGAGTTTCCAGACGCGAATCAATTGTGCGAAGCAGGGCGCGTTTGCAGTTCGCCGGCCGTAAACTGCTCTAGCGGCGTGATATACGTTTGGGAGATGCGGTCCTGCCAGCAGAGTTGATCCTCATCCCAGAGCGCCCACAAGAATCCCAGAAAACAGGTTCCCGCGGAAACCAGATAACCAAAGCTTCGCCAAGCCAGCTGCCGCGAGGTCGGCATATTCCCGTCAAAGCTGACCACACGTAGCTTCCGGATCATCATGCCCGGAGTCGGCCCGCCAAAAACTGTAAAAAGCGCGAAATACTGGGCGTAGAACAGGACGAGGGTAGCCCCAGTGACAATGAGGTCAATCTTGTTGAACCCAATGTGGCCGCCGAGCACGGAAAATAGCGCCAGCATTCCGCCGTAACTGAACAGAAGCAGCACGCCGTCAAGAACGGCCGCCTTGCGCCGAAGTGAGAGCTTGGCCACCGGGTAAAATGCGTTCTTACCGCAGGCGTCCCGCGGGTCTTGATTCGCTGGCCGATCCGCTAGGGTTGAGGGTGCGAGAAAATCCTGCATCGGAATCGAGATCTCGTACCGCTCCGTGCGCTCTTTGTTTGGGACAGCCTGTGGCTCAAGGGAAGCCATCGCTGCAGGGGTGTCCTCGATCCCTTCTTCGATGTCTTGGATCTGATGATTCCGAATTTCTGGCGGCTCGAAAAGAAACGAGCTCTGCTCATCCGCCGCCTCAACGCCGTGCCGGCGCTTGCGGTAGGAATGCAGGCGGCTGGTCACCTCGCGGCGCCACTCGGGCTCTACAGCCAGATTGCCTTCGGTAGGAGTCGAGACGCGTCTCGTCACCGTCGCCTTTGGAGACGAAACCATGGGCGCATCACAAAAAAAACAATAATCAGCGGGATCGCCATTCACGGCGCCGCAAAGCTGGCAGGTTTTTATCACCGTTCCGTTTTGCGCTGCGGATGTCTCGCCGAACGGAAATCGGGAGTCGCCTAAATAGTAGCAGCAACCAGGAAACGCGCACAGGTTTGACTCGGCGTGTCACCTATCGGGCACCCCGGGCAGCCCGACACAGCCGGATGGAATCTATGTGCATTGGCCGCAAATTTCGCCAGCGGACACGGCCCTCGCAAAGGACTCTTCTGCACACGATAAATTCACGCGATGCGCCGCCGAATTCTTGTAAGCCAAACGGCAGGATGCTAGGCTAACGGCCTATTACCCATTCCGGTGATTCGAGCTCGCTTACGGAGGGATGGACGCTTTCTGGAATTCATGTCGAGGCCTGAAAAGAAGCGGGTGTGGGCTCTACTTGGAGCCCGCCGGAAACCGTCCGTGTTCCTTGTGCGCGCACTCTGCCTGTGGGTGCTGCTCGGAGCAGCCGGGCGCGCGAATTTCGGGCAGACCCCGCCGGAGCCGGCCGCTCCGGTTACGGTGCGCCTCGAGGCGGAGCAGCAGCGCAAGCAAGGCGACCTCTTCCTTGCGGATGGCAAGGTGGAAATCCGCTACCGGAATCTCGTTCTGCGGGCCGATCACGTGGAGTACAACACAAAAACATTCCTGGCTACGGTTCGTGGCAATGTCACGCTGGATGTGGATACGCAGCATGTCACAGCGGAGAGCGGCGAGTTCAACGTGGAGAGCGGAGTTGGCCGGTTCGCCCACGTCCACGGAGAGGTGACAGCCGAACACCGGCCGAATGCAAATGTTCTGGTTTCGCCGAATCCCTTGACCTTTGAAGCCGAGGAAGTCCAGCGCCTCGACGCCCGCACATACAAGATTCATCATGCCTGGCTGACGGTCTGCCTCCCGGCCAAGCCGAGCTGGAAATTTTACTCGACCGATGCCACCCTGCACGTGGACCGCTCGGTGGCACTCGTGAACGCAAATTTCCAGCTCTTCCGCGTTCCTCTGATCTATCTGCCCTACGCCAGCATGCCGGCCGGACGGAACCTGCGCCAATCGGGGTTTCTGATGCCGGATTTCAGCGATACGACGCTGAATGGCATTGTCATCGGCGAAGGCTACTACTGGGCTCCCAAAACTTGGACGGACATCTCCCTGGGCGCGGCTTATTTGAGCCGGCGCGGCTGGCAGCAGAATGTGGACTTCCGCGCCAAGCCCTGGGAAAACGTTTCCATTTCGGCAAAATATTTTGGAGTGATGGATCGCGGGCTCCCCACCCCCGTTGTGGACGCTTCGGGAAACCTGGTCAATGAGATCGTCAAACAAGGCGGCCATAGCGCGCAATTCGAACTGGACGCCAAACTCCGGGACGGCTGGCGCGCCGTCGCCGATATCAATCAGCTGACTTCGCTCACCTTTCAACTGGCCTTTGCGCCCACGTTCGGCGAGGCGGTGAATTCCGAAGTGCGCACTTCCGCGTTTCTAACCAACAATTTCCGCGGCTTCAGTTTCGACCTGGCCGGAAGCAGTTACAGGAACTTCCTGAACGCCGAACCGGAAATCGCCGTGGACGTGCGCAGCGCTCCGGAAGTGCGCTTCAGCTCGGTGGACCAGTCGCCGTGGAAAAATGTGCCGGTGTATTTCGGTGTGGATTCCTCCGCGGCGGGGATGCACCGCAGCGACGAGTCGCTGTCGAATGGCGCGGTGGTTCCGGGAGTCCAAACGGGACCCGTCGTGGATCGCGTCGAATTCGCGCCGCGCGTCGTTATCCCTCTGCACTGGGGACCCTGGATGGGCGTCACCACAAGCTACACATTCCGGACGACCGATTACGGCGCGCAGCTTGTCGCCGGTTCGGTTGTCAATGCTCCCATCAACCGCACGACCGGAGAGCTGAACATTGATTTGCGGCCGCCCACGCTGGAGAGGATCTGGGAAACCAAAAGCGGTAAATGGAAACACACGATTGATCCGGAGATCGAATACAACTACGTGCGGGGAGTCAATGCGTTCGACCACTTCATCCGCTTCGATGAGGACGAGACGCTGACCGATACGAATGAATTCCTGTATTCGGTGACGCAGCGTCTGTTTCACCGCGCGGCGGACGGCCAGGCGGACGAACTCGTCAGTTGGAAGGTCGCCGAGAAATATTTTTTCGATCCGACCTTTGGCGGCGCGCTCGTTCCCGGAACGCGAAACGTCTTCCAGGCGCTCGACTCCATCACCCCATTCGCTTTCGCCGACGAGCCGCGGCGCTTCTCTCCGATTGACAGCGACTTGCGGGTCTCGCCCGGCGGGGAATATGACGCCGAAGTTCGCCTGGACTACGACCCCGTGCGCCAGCGCCTGACCACCGCCGGCACGCTCATCAATATTCACCCGGCTCAAAACTTCAATTTCACCGTGGCGCATTTTTCCATTGATAACAACCCCATCCTGCAGCCCGTGGCGAATCAGATTCGCATGCTTGTCGGCTACGGCGACATCAACCGCCGCGGGTGGAATGCCACATTCGGATTCAGCTACGATGTCCAGCAGAACGTTTTGCAAAATCAGCTGATGCAGGTGAGCTACAACGGATCGTGTTGCGGCATCGCGCTCGAATATCGCAGGCTCGCTCTCGGGCCGATCCGCACGGAAAACCAGTTTCGCGTGGCGCTGATAATTGCGAATATCGGAGCGTTCGGAAATTTGCGCCACCAGGAAAAAATCTTTTAGCGAAATGAGCGCCATGACACTCGACAAACAGATCGCCTTTGCCACCATCGAAGAGCTCTCCCGGGGACTGGCCAAACGAAAAATCTCTCCCGTGGAATTGGCGGAGCTTTTTCTCCGCCGCATCGAACAGCACAATCCGTCGCTAAATTCATTTCTAACGGTGACGGCGGATCACGCTCTCGCCGCCGCCCGCCGCGCGGAGAAAAAGTTTTTTGCGCGCGGGGCCGGCACACGCCCCGGACCGCTCGCGGGAATTCCCATCGCGCTTAAGGACAACCTCTGGACGCGCGGCATTCGCACCACCGCGGGATCAAAAATTCTGCGCGACTTCATCCCTGCCGACGATGCCACCGCCGCCCGCAAACTCATGCGCGCCGGGGCCGTCCTGCTCGGCAAAACAAACATGACCGAGTTTGCCTACGGGATTACCAATGAAAACGCGCATTACGGCGCGGCGCACAATCCCTGGAATCTGGACCGCATTACCGGAGGGTCAAGCGGAGGTTCCGCCGCGGCCATCGCCGCGGGACTTTGCGCGGCCTCGGTGGGCACGGACACGGGCGGTTCGATTCGCATTCCGTCGGCGCTGTGCGGCGTCGTGGGCCTGAAGCCGACCTTTGGCCGCGTCAGCGTCTACGGCACGGTGCCGCTCGCGCCTTCCTTCGATCACGTCGGCCCCATCGGACGCAGCGTCCCGGATGTGGCCATCCTATTGGGCCTGATCGCGGGGCGCGATCCGCTGGACCCGACCTCCTCCGCGCGCCGCGTCGAGGATTTTCACGGCGCTCTTGGAAAACCGCTCCGCAAGTTCCGGCTGGGCCGCCCGCGAGAATATTTTTGGGAAAAGCTGGACCCGGAAGTACGCGCCGCCACGGAGACGGCTCTCCGGGAAATGGAAAAGCGTGGCGCTGTAATCCGCGAAATCTCCCTGCCGCATGTGGTCGCGTCGCTGCAGGCCGCGACGGATATCTCCCTCGCCGAGGCGAGGCACGGCCACGAGGCGGCAGGATATTTTCCGGCTCACTCCGCCGATTACGGTCAGAACGTTCGAGTGCTGATCGAGGCAGGTACCGGAGTGAGCGCACTGAAATACCTTGCCGGGTTCGATGTGCGGAAGCAGTTGATCGCCGAATTTGAAGCCGCGTTCCAGGATGTGGATGCGGTTGTCGCTCCATCGGTTCCCTTGCCGGCGCCGGAGATTGGCGCGGACTCGGTTCAAATGAATGGCGAAACAGTCGGCTTGCGCCCGGCACTCGTCGGCATGTGCCGCCCCGCCAATTTCACCGGACTTCCTGCGATTTCGGTTCCGTGCGGCTTCACGCGCGCGGGCTTGCCGGTAGGTCTGCAACTCATCGGCCGCGCGTTTGATGAAACCACACTCCTGCGGATTGCGCATGCCTATGAGCGCGAGCATGACTGGTCCGGCCGCCGCCCTCCTTTTTGAAACGGCACAAACACTGGCACGGGCTGAATCTTTGCAGGGGTGTGAACCGTCCAATCATCTGTCCATGATGTAGAATGTACCTGCGCCCAAACGGGAGAGTCCGGATTTCATGCAAGTTTCGATAGTCTACGCGTTCCTGGCAGGGATTATTTCGTTCCTGTCGCCGTGCGTTTTGCCGCTCGTTCCGGGATATGTTTCGATGCTTTCGGGAGTGGGCGTGGAGCAGTTGCGCGCCGGGCAGCCCGCGCGGAACAGCCTGTTCGCCTCTTCGATCGCGTTTGTTTCGGGATTCTCGATCGTGTTTATCAGTTTCGGGGCTTCGGCAAGCGCCGTCGGCCGGTTTCTCCTGCAGCACAAAGCCCTGATGGGACCAGTGGCAGGTGCGTTCATTATTCTTTTTGGCCTGCACCTCGTCGGCTTGCTCATCAAGATTCCGGTAAATGCGGGATTGGGAATCGGCGGCGTGCTGGCGCTGGGCGGAATTTTTCTGTGGATGCGCTACGGCACGGAAACCATGGGGCCCGGCGGCTTGATTGGCGCCGTGCAACTGCTGTCCATCTCGATGATTTTTCTCGCCGGGCCATCCATGACGCGCTGGCTCAATCGCGACATTCGCTTTCATGATCTGGGAACTCCGGATGCGGAAACATCCGTGAAAAAGACCGCGCTTTCCGGCGTGACCAGCGGCTTTCTGCTCGGGTTTGCCTTTGCCTTTGGATGGACGCCGTGCATCGGTCCCGTTCTGGCGGCGGTACTCGCTCTCGCCGCCAGCGCGGCGACGATTTCCCGAGGCGTTTTCCTGCTGGCGGTCTACTCGGCAGGGCTTGCCATTCCCTTCCTCCTGACCGCCGTGGGAATTAACCGCTTCATGCGCTTTTATCAGCGGTTCCGGAAGCACATGCACACGGTTGAGGTGCTCAGCGGCGTGCTCCTGTTGTTCGTGGGCGCGCTAATCTACTCGAATAAGTTGACCTGGCTGTCGGGTAAACTTGGTTTCCTGAATAAGTTTTCGCTGTAGCAGTTCGTGCCGGCGAACTCGGCGCGCATTCGCAGGACCTCATGGAGCCTCATGGAGATTAATCGGTCCTGAACGGGAGAGTTTCCAAAATGAAAAAGGGATTGCTGATCGGCGTGGGCGTCTTTGGGCTGCTGGTCCTGATGTGGTGGGCGAATAAGAAATTCCCGCCCCCGATTCGGATTGTGTCCTCGCAGGGCTCTGGTCCGGTGGATGCGCCTGCTGTGAAGCTTAAGGACCTCAATGACCACGATGTGACGCTGGCTCAGTACAAGGGGCAGATCGTTCTGGTGAACTTCTGGGCCACCTGGTGCGAGCCTTGCAAAGGCGAAATTCCCTGGCTGATCGAACTCCAGCAGAAGTACAGCTCGCGCGGCTTCACCGTTCTAGGCATCTCCATGGACGATGACGGCAAGAAGGCCGTGCAGCCGTTCCTCGATAAGGAGCGCTTCGACGTAAACGGCCAGAAAGAAGCCATGAACTATCCCATTGTCCTCGGCAATGACTCCATCGCCGAAAAATTCGGCGGCGTCATGGGACTCCCCACCAGCATGATCTATAATCGGGATGGGAAGAAAGTCCGCACCGTGGTTGGCATCCTCGATCACGACGATATTTTCAAGACGATTGAAGGGCTCCTCTAAATAGGGTCTAAATAATCAAATGTTGAAATGGTGTGTTGAAGTATTGCTGCGTCTTTATTGTGTGGTATAATGGTACCCTAGAGAGGTACATAGGTGTACCTGTGGCAATGAACATCAAGAATGACGAAGCCCAAGAGCTGGCCCGGGAACTGGCGAAACTAACTGGCGAAAGCATGACTGCGGCCGTTACTGAAGCATTGCGGGAGAGGCTGTCCGAAGTCCGAAATAAGGAGGGCCGCGGTCTGGCAGAACGCCTACTGCAGATCGGGAAAGACTGCGCAGCTCACCTCAAAGAGCCCTATCGATCCACCGAGCACGGAGACCTGCTTTACGACGAAAAAGGGCTGCCCAAATGATCCTCGACACGTCGGCAATCGTGGCCATTCTACGAAACGAGCCCGAGGCAGTGGTTTTCGCGAGAAGCATCGAGCGCGCCAAAGTGTGCCGGGTATCGGCAGCGAACTACGTGGAAGCGGCAGCGGTCATTGATGGGTCCAGGGATCCCATCGCCTCGCGGCGATTTGACGATTTTTTCCAGGTGGCGGGGATTGTCATTGAGCCGGTAACCGCCGTGGAGGCCCGCATCGCCCGGGAAGCGTACAGGGACTATGGGAAAGGCAGCGGTCACAGCGCCGGACTCAACTTTGGCGATTGTTTCGCCTATGCACTCGCCCGCGCGAAGGGCGAACCATTGCTGTTCAAGGGCGAAGATTTCCGGCGGACCGACTTGTTGTCAGCCCTAGACGCAGACTAGCCTGACCTTCTCACCACAGAAATGGGACCGCGCCGCCCAGGGGCTCAAACGGTGCGTCATAGCAACGTGATCCAAGGGGCATGGCATCAAAATCTGAAGGCACAGTTGGCACGAATTGCGTTGGGGCAAACCTGGGAACGCCAATCTCCTGATTGGCGCGTGGCAAAACGCCAATCAGGAGATTG
>VFSW01008046.1_pt1 | contig 15209 bp, 7 predicted proteins | sample 5358111 | NCBI WGS metagenome assembly VFSW01 (sample SAMN11554181, study PRJNA540505) | mine drainage metagenome | isolation source: sediment from site ElyBrook_90M | place: USA: Ely Copper Mine, Vershire, VT | collected 2017
CGCGCCCACTGCGCGCGGTCCCTGGCGCGCCACCCGTCGCCCCGCGCGAGCGGCTCTTGTCGGGCAACATCGGGCGACTGTGGCTGGGCGAGCTGACATCCACCCTGGGCGATGTCGTGCTGGGCGCGGGACTCGTCATCTGGTTCATGCAGATCACGCGCTCTTTCGTGCCGGTCGCCGTCTTGCTGCTGGCGCTGGCGCTGCCCACCGCCATCGTCGGCCCTGTCGCTGGCGCGTTCGCCGGACTGCGCAACCCGCGACGGGCGCTGAGCCTGCTCAATATCTTGCGCATCGCGCTGGCGCTGCTTTTCGTCGCCATGCACTTCATCACTATCGTGCCGGTGTTGTGGGTTTGGCCGGTGGGGTTGTTTTCCCCCACACTGTGGCGCGCCGCCAAACGCGGCGCCGCCATCGCGCGCGGGGCGCCCGTGCGCGCTCGCGGGCTGCTGGCCTCAGGCGATCAAGTGGCCGCTGGAGCGCTCTCGGTGCTTGGCCCCGCGCTGGCGACACTGCTCTTCATTCTCAACGGCGAGCGCATCTTTACCATCTCGATCGGCGCTGCCGTGTGCTATTTCTTCGCGTTCGCCAACGAATCACAAGTCGAGCCGTTGCCCGACAAGATCCTCTATCAGCTCAGCGCCAAAGAGCAAGAGGAGATGGAGAGCGTCTGGCAGGGCGATGATGATGAAAGCGCCGAATCGCGCGTCGTCAAAGCTGAGCGCGCCCAGCCCGTCTGGCAGCTCACGCCGCCGCCGGGTCCGCGCGCCGCGCTGGCCGACCTCAACGACGGATTGCACCTCGTCGGCGCGTCGTCGCACGCGCTCGCGTCGCTGCTGGCGATCGCCGCGCTGGCCACAGTCGGGGGCGCGCTGGCCGTGCTCGAGCCGGCCTATGTCTGGTACACGCTCGATCAGGCTCCATTCATGCTGGGGCTGCTCTTTACGGCGACGGGCCTGGGCGCGGCGGTGGCCAGCGCCATCGTCGTCGAGGTGCGCGCTGGCGGGCGGCTCTTTTTGCTGGTAGGTCTGGCGGGCAGCGGCATCGCGCTCATTCAGCTGATGAGCGCCACCAACGTGCAACGCGCGCTCATGCTCGTCGCCGTCATCGGCGCGACGAATGTCTTCGCCATTCGCGGCGCGCAAATGACGCTCATGCGCCATTTCTTGCCGGTGGGGCAGCGCGCGGTGGCTGCCGCTCAGACGACGATCAAGCAAGCATGTGGGCTGCTCGGCATGGCGGTGGGACTGATTTTCGCCGTCGGGCTGCGCGTCAGCACGCCGCGCCTGACCATCGAGCCGATCGGTCTGGAAAACACGCTGATCATCGGCGGCGCCGGCCTGGTCGTTCTGGCGGGAATTCTGGCACTGCCCGTGCTGCTGCCCAATCGCGTGGCGGCGGTGCCGCGAGCGAGCGATCCGCTGCCTGACGATGAGGACGACTTTGGCGATGAGGAGGATTGGGACGAAGGCGACGACTATGACGACTCGCGCGCCTATTCGCGCTATCACCCACGCTCCCCGCGCGACGATGATTTGGGCGGCTCGGCCTACGCGCCCGCCTATAGCGCCGAATATGAGACGCCGCGCCGCCCGCCGCCGCGCCGTTATGACGACGAGGAGGAGGATGACGAGACGCCGCGCCGGCGTCGCTAGAAGTGCTGGCGCGCATGGTTTCGCGCTCCCGCTCACCGTCGAGAGGAAGAGTAGGTCAAAGGGGTGAGAGTTGCCCTCGCCATGAGGCCCATCTTTCTTTCCTAATGTGCTTGCGGATCTGATATAATAGAGGAGAGCATGATTCGTGTCCCACTCGCACCCGCCACGCGAGTGTGTGCCCGACGCTTTGCGGCGACACTCCGGCGCCCCACCCAGACGCCTATTATCTTGTCGCCAGTACTGTCATCGCGAGCCGCTGATCGCCCTACCCCGAGGGCTTCACGCGCTCACTTGTGATTTGAGAGTTGCTTGCGCCACCTGGCTGTCAGTTATGGCGCGCCGCTGCCACTTGTTTGATCGATCCGACACCCCCGGCAACGCGAGCCTGTTCCTCCCCGTGCATGGGGGAGCGTGCCAGGCTGTGGCGCTCACCGGAATGCCATTCGCGCAGCAGGAACCAACCTCAGAATAGGCTTGCCCGCCGAGGGCAAGCAGTGGAGAACGGCGGAAAATGCCTGTAAAGAAAAAAACATGGACGGGCGCGAAGATTCGCGAGCAATTCCTCACCTATTTCACTCAGCGCGGCCACTCCCTCATGCCCAGCTCGTCGCTGGTGCCTGACAACGACCCGACCGTCTTTTTGACGACGGCGGGCATGCAACAGATGGTGCCGTTCTTCCTGGGCCTCGAAACGCCGCCGGCGGTGTGCATGACCTCGAGCCAGAAATGCTTTCGCACGGTGGATATCGACAGCGTGGGCGACTCGCGTCACCTCACGTTCTTCGAGATGCTCGGCAACTTTTCGGTCGGGGACTATTTCAAGCGTGAGGCCATCGGCTTCGCGTGGGACCTGCTGACAAACGTCTATGGGCTGGACCCCGCGCGCCTGCACCCGACGGTGTACCCCGCCGACGATGAATCCGTCGGATATTGGACCGAGATCACGGGCATTCCCGCCGACTCGATCGTCCGGCTCGAGGACAACTGGTGGGATCGCGGCCCCACGACCCCAGGCCCCTGCGGGCCGGACTCCGAGATTTATTACGATCGCGGCGCCGCGCTCGGCTGTGGCAAGCCCACCTGCGCCCCTGGCTGCGATTGCGACCGCTACCTCGAGATCTGGAATCTCGTCTTCATGCAGTTCAACCAGGACTCGGCGGGCAACAAGACGCCTCTCGCCAAGAAAAACATTGACACCGGCCTGGGTCTGGAGCGGCTGTCGCTGATCTTGCAAGACAAGCCGACAGTCTTTGAAACCGATCTCTTCTTCCCGATCATCCAGAAGTTCGCTGAGATTGCCGGCGCGCCTTACGGCTCGGACGAGCGCACGGACATCAGCCTGCGGGTCATCGCTGACCACGGGCGCAGCCTCGTCTTTTTGGCGGGCGACGGCGTCATGCCCAGCAACGAGGGGCGCGGCTACATCTTTCGCCGCGTGCTGCGCCGCGCCGTGCGCCACGGCAAGCTGCTCGGCCTCGATCGGCCCTTCCTCGCCGATGCCGCCGACACGGTCATCGCCCTCATGGGCGATCAATATCCCACGCTGCGCGAGCAGCGCGAGCGCATCGTCGATGTGCTCGCCATGGAAGAGCGCAAGTTTGGCAAAACGCTCTCGACTGGCCTCCAGTTGCTCGAGGAGCAGCTCGCCGACCTCACGCGTCGCGCTAGCGCCGTCATGAGTGGCGACGCCGCTTTTGCCCTCTATGACACGCATGGATTCCCCCTCGAATTAACACAGGAAGTCGCTGCCGAGCATGGCGTGACAATCGATCAGGCCGGGTTCCAAGAAGCAATGGACCGCCAGCGCCAGCGCAGCAGACAACATGAAGGACTCGCCACCGCGCGAGAAGGTGAAGCATGGCAACAAATCACAACGACAGTTCCTCCGACCAGGTTCACCGGCTACGAAACGACCAGCGGACAGGCCAGAGTGCTGGCCCTGGTCGCCGACGGCCAGTTACAAGAACTGATCGCGGCGACACCGGGCGAGACACCACCATCGCCGCTCCTGGCCGTGGTGCTGGACGCGACTCCGTTTTACGCGGAGAGCGGCGGCCAGGTGGGGGACCAGGGATGGCTGCGCGGCAGGACGGGCACGTTCCAAGTGACCGACACGCAGCGCCCGGCCAGCGGACTGATCGTCCATTTCGGTCAGATGACCGAGGGCTATCTCAAACTCGAGAGCACGGTCGCGGCCCAGGTCAACGACCAGCGCCGCGAGGATACGCGCAAGAACCACAGCGCGACGCACCTGCTGCACCGGGCGCTCAAAGACCTGCTGGGCGAGTCGGCGGTGCAGCGGGGCAGCCTCGTCGAGCCGGACCGCCTCCGGTTCGATTTCAACCACCAGCGCGGCCTGACGCCGGACGAGATCGACCTGCTCGACCGGGCGGTCAACGAATGGGTGCGCCAGAATCTGCCGGTCGCCACCAACCTGATGCCCCTCGAGCAGGCACGCAAAACAGGGGCGATGGCGCTTTTCGGCGAGAAATACCCCGACCCGGTGCGCGTCGTCACGATGGGGACGAGCAAAGAGCTGTGTGGGGGCACCCACGTAGCGGCGACCGGCCAGATCGGCATCTTCGTGACGACGCAGGAAACGAGCAGCGCCGCGGGAATCCGCCGCATCGAGGCCCTGACGGGCCGCGCGGCCGAAGCCTACCTGACCCAGCGGCGCCGCCTCGTCGACACTTTGGCGTCCCACCTGCAAACATCCCCGGATACTCTCGGCCAGCGGGTGGAGCAGCTTTCGGCGGAACTGGCGGCAGCTCGCAAGCAACTGGCTCAGATGCAAAGGGAAGCTTCGAGGGACGAGGCCGCCCGGCTGGCGGCAAGCGCGAGCGCGGTTCGGGGCAGTTCGGTGGTAGCAGCATGCGTGGCGGCGCCCAGCGTCGAGGCGCTACGCGAGATGAGCGACTTCATTCGCGAGAAGCTGACGAGCGCGGCGATCGTGCTGGCCAGCGAGGCCCCCGGCGGGGTGACGTTCGTGGTCAGCGTCAGCCCTGACCTGGCCGATCGCGGCGCCCACGCGGGGCGCATCGCCCAGGAGGTCGCCGCGCTGCTCGACGGCAAGGGCGGCGGCAATCCCCGCTCCGCCCAGGGCGGCGGGCGCGTCACCGAAGGCGTCGATCGCGCGCTCGCCAGCGTGCGCGACATCCTCAAGCGCCAGCTTGGCGACTAGCGCGCCTCACACGCAGCCCCCCTCGCCGTCACGAGGGCGAGGGGGGCTGGGCGATCTCTGGGGGTCTCCTTTGTCATGAACGGTTTGCTCTCTCTTCGTATAACACCAAATCGTCTTTATTCCTCGACGCGGATGCCGGCGGCTGGAAGCCGCGCCTCTGGGTCCGCGGACCACGAAGCCGGTGCGACCGGTGCGACCCCGCCTTCGCGGGGCTAGGACGAGCAACATCCGATGCATCGATGATTCTCGACGATTTGGTATAACACCCGAAGCTCACGGCGCGGTGCTGTTGCCATTTTGCCGGATGTAGCCGAGGATGATCTGGTCGATGATGGCCTCGACCGGGGCGTGGTCGTCGGTAAAGACCAGGCCGCTTATTCCGCTCACGTCGCGCGGATGGGCGCTGGCGTCGAGCGCCTGATTGACCACGCCGCGCAAGAGCGGCTGATCGATGAGCTGGTCGTTGGCGCTCAAGTTGCCGAGAGTCGTCTGGTCGTTGTTCGTCGCGACGATAATTGTATTCAGCTCGTCGAGCACGTCGATCGCGTACACCTTGTGAAAGACGCTGCCCATCGTCGCCGCCAGCGCGTTGACCAGCCGAAAATCGGTGGCGGTGTGCAGCACGTTGATCGCCACCACACCCTGCGGCGTCAAGTGCTGGCGCACGAGCTGAAAGAATTCGCGCGTCGTGAGCTGGAAAGGAATGTAGGGCTGCTGGTAGGCGTCGATGGCCACCATATCATACTTCCGGTTTGTCGTCTCGAGGAAATAGCGCCCGTCATTGACATACACGTGCAGGTTTGGCTCGTTCATGGCGAAATATTTGCGCCCCAGCGCCACGATCGTGGGGTCTAGCTCGACGCCGTCAATTTGCACCTGGGGACCATACGTATTGGTGATGTTGCGTGGGATCGTGCCCGCGCCGTTGCCGATGACGCACACGGTGCGCAGGTCGCCCGGCAGATAGGGAGGCGCGTTGAGAAACGGCGCCGCCAGAAACACGCTCCATTCGCCGCCGCTGACCGGCTCATTGGGATTATAGAGCGAGTGGATCGCCTGCCCTTCATTGAGAATCAGCTCATAGGTGTCGCCGTTTTTGACGACTTGAATGTAGTTGTAGAGCGATTCTGTCTCATATACGAGCTGGCCGTCGAACCCCGGCTTGATGGTGTAAGGCAAGGCCGCGCCGACGACGCCAATGAGCAGCACGCCAGCCAGCGGCGCGGCCAGGCGCGCGAGCGAGCGCCGCGACCCCATCAGGCCGATGCCGCTGGCCGCCCCGGCGAAGAGCGCCACGGCGAACACCTCGAACGTGCGCGCGGTGCCGATGGTGGGGATGAAGACGAAGACCGGGACGAACGTGCCGATGATGCTGCCGATCGTCGAGAGCGCATAGATCCGCCCCGCCGTATTGCCGGCGCGGTCGATCTGGGTGATCTCGAGCCTGATGGCGAAGGGCGTCACCATCCCCAGCAAAATGACCGGCGCGGCGAAGAGCAAGATCGTGCCGAGCAGCGCGCCGTAAAACGCGCCGAAATCAAGATTCGCGAAGCCGATCAGCGATATCCGCAAGATGGGTCGTGAGATCAGCGGCACGAGGCCGATGAGCGCGGCGGCGACGGCGACGATGACATAGAGCCTGATCGGGTTGGGATTCTTATCCGCCCAGCGCCCGCCGATGGCGTAGCCAATCGACAAATAGATCAATTCCATGCCGATAAGGTTGGCCCAGATGAAGAGCGAGTCGCCGAAAAAAGGATCGAGCAGGCGCGAGGCGCACAGCTCGACGGCGAGCGAGGTCATGCCGGAAAGAAAGACGACGGCGAGCAACACGAAATGCCGCAACTTTTGGCGCATACGGGATCAAAGCCTTCCCCTCTGACGGAGTGTGACGCCTGCGCCAGCAACGCCACCGTGCGCGCGAAGTGATCTCGCGAGGGCGCAAGCTCTCATCTCAATCATACTGGCCCAGGTCGCGACCGCGCAATGCGCGGTGCCGCCAAAAGAGCGCATGGCTTGACGCATGGTATAACATGGTAGCTAATTGGGCGCGGTGTGCTTGTGCGAAATGGCCGGACTGATCGCGATTTCGCGACAGAGGAATGCGCCGCTGCGTCACGATATTCTGTGATGCGAGGAACGCGGGATGAACTGTCCACGCTGCGGGGCGCAAAACGCGCCCCAGGCACTTGCTTGCGGGCGTTGCGGGCTGCCGTTTCGCCAGGCGGCGCAGCCCGATCGCGCGCGTCCGTCGCGACCACGCTCTGACGCGCCGTGGGGCGACATGCCCCCAGGCGCGGGCAATCAGGGCAGCTCGTCGGGCCAGTGGCCGATCATGCCCGATAGTCAACAGGCGTCAGGGCAGTGGCCCGCCGCGCCTGATTCCAGGCAGCCGCAGGGCCAGTGGCCGATGAACAGCGATCCGCGGCAAGGGATGGGACCGTGGACGGCGCCCCCTTCGCCAGCAAACATGCCGCCTGCTGGCCCGATGGGCGGCGCGATGATGGGCACTCCCTCACGGATGGTGGGGTATCCCTCTGGCTCGCTCTTCGCGGGCGCCTCGGTGCAGGGTGGCCGCTATCGTGTGCTCACGCCCTTTGCGCCCTCGCGCGTGCAGACCAATCCCCAACAGACCGGCTTTCCGCAATGGACCGCGTTCGACGCCGGCCGGCGCGGCGACCGTGTCGTGCTGATGGAAGTGCCGCTGGGCGCGATGCCGTTGCGTGAGGCTGACCGCGCCCGTGAATCCATCGCGAATCGGCTGATGGTGGTCGGACAAAACCCCAACGTGCAAGGCGCCCTGAATGCGTTTTTCGATCAGGGCCGTCATTTCATCGTGCTGCGCTTTGTCGAGGGCACGTTTTTGAGCGATCGCGTGCGCGGTGGCGGCCCCCTGCCTGAGCCGCTCATGCTCGCCTATGCCAATCAGCTCTTGGGCGTGCTTGACTTTTTCAGCGGCCTGTCACCCCAAGCCATCCACGGGATGATCTCGCCCGACACGCTGGTCGTCGGCCCTGACGGCGACGCGATCACGCTGGTGGGCTGGTCGCCGGCGATTGTCGCGCGCTGGCTCGGCCTCGTCACCCCGCTCGCGCTGCCACAGCCGACGCCGTTTTCCGCGCCAGAGCTGCAACGCGGCCAGCTTGACACTCGCTCAGACACCTTTGGCCTGGGCGCGACGCTCTTTTACGCGGTAACCGCTTCTGACGCCAGCCAGCGCTCGGCGGGCATCTTCCCCCCCGTGCGCCAGATCAACCCGACGGTGTCCCCTCCCACCGAGGCCGTGCTCGCCAAATCGCTGCGCCTCATTCCTTCGCAACGCTATCAAGATCCCCAAGAGATGCAGCTTGACATCAGTCGCGCCATGCGCGGCGAGTCACCCAATCGAGATCCGCTGAGCGCGCTCGAGCCGATCTTTCCCCGACGCAACGGCGCCGCCATCGCCATCACCGGCGTCATCTCGTTTTTGCTCGTCGCCGTGCTGGTCGCCGTGCTGTACATGCGCGGGCGACCGACGGTGGTCGTTTCGACGACCCAATTGCCCACACCCACCATCAACCCGATCGCGCTGACTCTGGCCGCTAAAGACGAGGGATTGAGCACCGGCCTCTTCATCTTCGATACAGCGGCGCTCGCCTCTGCCGGCTCCTTTACATCGCCGTGCCCGGCTACGCCAGTCGTGCTGCCCAGCACGCCGCCATCGACGCCGGTGGTCGCCTCGACCGCGCCACCTCAGGCGAGCGATCAAACTTCAGCGGGCGCTGTCATCGCCGAGCTGCAAGGGTCGTGCGATCTGCGCGCTGGGAACGTGACCCAGGCGGCGGCTGATTTCGACCAGGCGGTGCAAGACGACCCCAGCAATCCCGAAGCGCGCATCTATGACAACGACGCCAAGGTGCTGGCGAGCGGCACGCATAATTTTATCACGCTGGATATCGCGGTGAGCTTTGGCTCCGCGGACCTCGAGACATCGCGTCAGGTGCTGCGCGGCGTGGCCCTGGCGCAGACCAACCTGAACGAGAGCGGCGGGTTGCCGGGCGGCGGCATGGTGCGCATCGAGATCGCCAGCATTGGCCCCGATGTCAGTGCCGCCCCATTTGTCTCGCAATATTTCTCGGATCTCATCGCGCAAAATAATCCTTCTCACACGGTCGGCGTCATCAGCTTTTCGCCTACGAACCTGACCCAGAACGAGACCAAGCTGCTCGTCAAAGCACTGGTCAGCCTTGAGTCGAACCATGAGCCGACGATCGTGCCTGTGGGGACCGCCGACGTCATCCAGCAAAACCAATACTTCTTCCAGCTGACGCCCCTGGTCAAAGATCAAAGCCTCGCCATCATGCAGACCGCTCTCTCACCCCCATTCAATGGGCGGCGCATCGCCGTCGTCGTCGATGAGTCGAATCTGGGCAGCGATTATGAATATGGTCAGGTGATCGAGGCTGCTCTGCCCAAAGCGCCGCTGCCGGTGACGATGTTCCCCGAAAACATGCCCGACATGAGCCAGGCGTCGATCGCCAAGGTCGCGCGCGACGTGCAGGTCAATGGCATCGATACGGTAATTTTCGCGGGAAGCAGCGACGGCGTGCGATCACTGGCCGCCGCGCTGGCGCAGCAGGGCACGCCGGTGCCCATCATCGCCGCGCCGCCCGCCGACAGCCCCGCTCTCGTCGGCCAGGGCGGATCGCCGACCGCCCAGTTCGCGCTGAGTAATCCGCGGATCATGCAGATGATTCACGTGGTAGGGCTGGCGGACCCAGGCGAATGGTCTTTCTTACATCAATCGAATGCCACCATTACTATTCCGCAGTTTTTCAGCGATTTTACCAGCACGTTCTCAACCACGACGACTTCAGCGTTCGCCACCGCACCGGCGATCTTTTCCTTTGACGCGGTGAATGTCGCGGTCTACGCGCTCACGAGCGCGCACCAATGGACGGCGACTCAGATTCCCACGCCGGAGGGCCTCTCTCAGGGACTCAGCGTCGTCAACGGCACGAATGCTTTCCAAGGGATCAGCGGGCGCATCTCGTTTGGAAATCCCGATTCAGGATTTCCCGATCACCGCCCGTTGGTGATCAAATCCATCACGCTAAGCAACCAGGAAAACGCTTTGGGGCAGAAATTGCTCCAGTGGAACATCAACGCCATCATCAGCGTCGATCCCTCCTTTAGTGGCCAGCAGGCGTTTTGCGCCAGCGCGGATTGCGCTCTCACGCAGGTCGGCCTGGCCGGCTCTTCGTGAAGATGACATCTGGACGCGAGGGAGAGGACGAGGCGATGGCGAGCCAGGTTATCGAATTGCGCGGCCACATCATCGATTCGCTGATCTTGCCGCGCATCTGGGATGCGATCATGCGCCAGGGCGGGACGTTTCAGGTGAGCGAGATGCGCGTGGGCCAGAGCGCGACTGAGCCGAGCTATGCGCGCATGACGGTGAGCGCCCCCACGCAGGCCGCGCTCGACGGGCTGATCGCCGACCTGGAGCAGCTCGGCGCGGAAATCACCGGCACGCCCGACGCGCAGACGCAAACGGTGATCCAACCCGGCGTGCTGCCCGACGATTTTTACGCCACGACCAACCTGCCCACTGACGTGCGCATCAACGACGGTTGGGTCAGCGTCGAGCCGATCGAGATGGATGTCGCGATTGTCATTGATCGCGCGTCGGGCGGGGCGCGCTGCGTGCCCATGCATCGCGCGCGACCGGGCGACGAGGTGGTCGTCGGGCACGGCGGCATTCGCGTGCACGCGATCGAGCGCCCGCGCGCCAGGCCAGAGATTTTTAGCTTCATGCAAAATTCGGTCAGCTCCGAGCGCTCCAAAACGCTCATCATTCGCGACATCGCGAGAGAGATGCGCGCCGCGCGCGCGGCGGGCAGCAAGATCTTGCTGGTGCTGGGGCCGGCGGTGGTGCACACCGGGGCGCGCAAGCACATCGCCGAGCTGATCGAGCTGGGGTACGCGCAGGTCATCTTCGGTGGCAACGCTATCGCCGCGCACGATTGCGAGGCCGCGCTCTTCGGCACGTCGCTCGGCGTCGATCTGCAAACGGGCGACCCCGTGCAAGACGGACATCGCAACCACCTGCGCGCCATCAACACGCTGCGCCGCTATGGCTCGCTCGAAGCCGCCGTGACCGCCGGCGCGATTCGCGAGGGGATCGTCTTCAACGCCGTCACGCGCGGCACGCGGCTCGTGCTGGCTGGCTCGGTGCGTGACGACGGACCGGTGCCCGGCGTCATCACCGATATGGTGGCCGCGCAAGAGGCGATGCGCGACGCCATCGAAGGTGTGACGGTCACGCTGATGCTGGCGTCGATGCTGCACGCCATCGCCACTGGCAACATACTGCCCGCCGCCGTGCGCACGATCGTGGTGGATATCAACCCCGCCGTCGTCACCAAGCTGGCCGATCGCGGCACGACGCAAGCCGTCGGTCTCGTCACCGATGTCGAGCTGTTTTTGCGCGAGCTGGCCGATTGCCTGCGCGAGCCAGCCAAGGAATCATCATGACCACAGCACAGCGGCACATCTATCTCATCGGGCTGCCAGGCAGTGGCAAATCGACCGTCGCGCCGATTCTCGCGCGCCGGCTCGGCTGGACGTGGGTGGATCTCGATACGATCGTCGTGGAGCGCACCGGCACGTCCATTCCTGATCTCTTCGCGCAAGGCGAGCCAGCCTTCCGCCGGGCGGAAGCCGAGGCGCTGGCTGAGATCGCGAGGCGCGAGCGTCCGCACGTCGTCGCCACCGGCGGCGGGGTCGTGCTCGCGACCGACAACCGCACGATCATGCGCGAAACCGGCGCTCTCGTCGCGCTGCGCGTCTCGCCCGACGTGGCGGCTGAACGATTGTCCGTCCCTGGCGCGGAAAAGCGCCCGCTGCTCGCCGGCGACCTCACAGGCGTGCTGCTTCGACTCTACAGGGAACGCGCGCGATACTATGACAAAGATGTGGTCGATGGCTGGATCGACACCAACACCCTGACGCCTGAGCAGGTCGCTGATCGCCTCATCCAGCAGCTTAACGAGCAGGGAGTGCTCGACGGCGTCAGGGTATGGCAGACCATCGACGTGCCGCTGCCGCGCGATCCGCACACGATCACGGTCGGTTGGGGGGCGCGTGTCGCGCTGCCCGACATCGTGCGTGCCGCGACACAGGCAAGCCGAGCGGTCGTCGTCACTGATAGCGCGGTCCACGAGCTGCCAGGCGCGCGCGCGACAATCGACCTGCTGCGCGCGCGCCTGGGCGCGGTCGAGACAATCGTCATGCCGGCCGGCGAACAGCATAAGACGCTGGAGCGGGTCGAGCGGATCTGTGACGCGCTCATCGCGGCGCATGCCGAGCGCGGCACGCCGATCGTGGCTCTGGGCGGTGGCGTGGTGGGCGATCTGGCGGGCTTCGTGGCGGCGACGTACCTGCGCGGCGTGCCGCTCTTTCAGGTGCCGACGACGCTGCTGGCCCAGGTCGATGCCGCCATCGGGGGCAAGGTCGGCGTGAATCATCCACGCGCTAAGAACGCGATCGGCGCGTTTTACCAGCCGCGCGCTATCGTGATCGATCCCAAGATGCTCGAAACGCTTGACGAGCGTGTCTATCGCGAGGGGTTTGGCGAGATCGTCAAATATGGCATGGCGCTCGACGCCGATCTCTTCGCCATGCTCGAAGCTCAGCGCGACGCTCTTCTGGCGCGCGACCCGCCATCGCTCGTGCCCGTCATCGCGCGCTGCGCCCGCCTCAAAACGGGGATCATCGCCGGCGACGAGCGCGAGGGCGGCCAGCGCATGCTGCTCAATTATGGCCATACCATCGGCCACGCGCTGGAGACGGTCGCGGGCTATGGCATGCTGCTGCATGGCGAAGCGGTCGCGCTGGGCATGGCCGTCGAGGCGCGCATCGCCGCCTGCCTGGGCATGATCGATAACGCCAGTGTCACCCGGCAAGACGCGCTATGCGCTGCATTCATCGCTCGACGTGACCTGCCGATTGCCGTGACCGCCGAGGCGGTGCTCGACGCGACGCGACTCGACAAAAAAACGCGCGCCGGGCGCACGCGCTGGGCGTTGCCGTCAGGCATCGGCTCGGCGACAGTGCGCGACAACGTGCCCGACGAGCTGGCGCTCTCTATCCTGCGTGATTGGCTGGCCAGCCAATCGCAAAGGTAGGCCGGCGGCTGGAAGCCGCGCCTGGGTTCACGAAGCCCGCCTGCGCGGGCTAGACGAGATCTCCTCTCGATGTCCTGGTTCAAATGGAAAAGATCATCAGGCGAGGGAAAACGAGCGAGAGACAATGAACGAGATCACGGGGAGTGAGGGTCGCCCCCATCAGCACTCTTGAGAGGAATCCTTGTTAACATGAAGCGTCCCACTTCCGCCCAAAAGCGGCTTGACGCGGTGCGCGAGCGCATGCGCGCGGCGCGGCTCGACGCGCTGCTCATCACGAATCCCGAAAACCGACAGTACGTGACGGATTATTACGCCCACGACAGCGGTCTCGACTCGGCGGGGCGCGTGCTCGTCACCGCCGACCGTGCCAGGCTGCTGACCGACGATCGTTATGTCGAGCAAGCACATGAAGAAGCGCCGCACATCGAGATCAGCTCTGAGCGGGGAGCTTTGGGCACGCTGGTGGCCACCGCTCTCGGCGCGTGGGGCTGGAAAAAGAGCAAGCCGCCGCGTTACCGGCTGGGGATCGAGGCGTCGCACATGACGGTCGCCCAGCGCGAAGATCTGGTCACAGCGGGGCGCGGCTTCTTTCGCGTGGTGCCGGTGCGGGGCCTGGTCGAGCCGTTGCGCGAGGCCAAAGGGCAAGATGAGATCGATCTGACGCGCCGCGCCACCGAGATAACGTGCGAGACATTCACCCACCTGCTCGCGTTCATGCGCCGGCCCAACCTCACCGAAAAGCTGGTGGCCGCTGAGATTGTCGCCACGATGCTGCGCCTGGGCGCGGATGTCATCGCCTTCGAGCCGATCGTCGCGGGCGGGCCGCTGGGCGCGCGACCGCACGCCGTGCCCGGCGATCGCCCGCTGATGGCCGGCCAGCCGATCATCATCGACATGGGCGCGCGCGTGCGCGGCTATTGCGCCGACATGACGCGCACGGTCTTTCTCGACCACGTGCCGCCTGTGTGGGCGGAGCGCTATCGCCACGTGCTGGCGGCGAATCTGGCGTGTGAAAAGAAGCTGCGCGCGGGCATCGCGGGTCGGGCCATCGATCAAGTGGCGCGCGACACGCTAGCGGCCGCCGGCCTGGCGGATTACTTCACACATGGCCTCGGCCACGGCACCGGCTTGGAGATCCACGAAGATCCGCGCCTGGGCAAGACCTCACCCGACACCGATCGCATGCCGGTGGGGGCGATCGTGACGATCGAGCCGGGGGTGTACTTTCCCGGTGAGGGCGGCGTGCGCATCGAGGATGCCGCCGTGCTCACCGCGACCGGCTGCGACATTCTGACCACCTCGCCCAAAGAGCTGGAGGCGATGATCATCAAGCGATAAGAGATTACGAGCGCGCGCACCCAACATACCTGCTATAGCTCAGCAGAATAGAGCATCGGCCTTTCGGAGCATTCGGACACGATTTTCCGCAAAAACATCGGGTTATCAGTGACTGAGTGGTGTTAGCTGCATCTGCTTCGCAAGCCCGTAGGCGGTCGGGAGATTACTGTCGCTCTCGACAAATACACGACCGATAACGAGCACCGCATTGTTCGGCGAAGAAATCTGTGTCATTCCCTGCGACACGGTTCCTTTCCAGCCCGGCCCACTAATGAGGTAATCGCCAGCCTTGGTTCCCGTGGTGCGTTTGCCGACGTAGGCAAAATCCGTGCCGTTCGATGGATCAGTGAACTGCACGCTGTAGTACCGGCCCGCCATGTCCGGCACGTGCAAGATGTGCGGGCCTTTGGAGAGATCGAGCCACCCGCCGATGTAGAGCACGTCGTCGGTCCCTGTTGCTAATAAGCTGGCGTTTGACGCCGAGGGCGAAGAGCGAGTGGGCGTCGCGTACAGCGTATTGACGGGAATTGGCTCGCCGCCAAGCCCATGCTGAACTGCTCTTTTGTAGGCACTGTAGGTGATAGACGGCCAAAAATAAATGAAAACGAACGTGCCGAGTCCCCATACGATGACTGCCACTACGGCGAATGGAAGGGGATCTCTCCCCCCCACAGAGAACTCCCTGTAGACGACCCATGCGAGGATGGCCAGGATGACGAACGTAATGGGATATCCGTATTTCAGAATCAACCGGTTCATCAAAAATCGCGGCGCGGATACCCCTGCCTTGCAGGCATGGGGAGGAAGCGCCGCCCGCGCGCGGGCGGGCCGTCCTTTGTGTGGGTGCCCCTTGCGGGGGTGCGACCCCTG
>VFSW01008047.1_pt1 | contig 15209 bp, 28 predicted proteins | sample 5358111 | NCBI WGS metagenome assembly VFSW01 (sample SAMN11554181, study PRJNA540505) | mine drainage metagenome | isolation source: sediment from site ElyBrook_90M | place: USA: Ely Copper Mine, Vershire, VT | collected 2017
GTAAGAGACTGACCTATCGATTGGTCTCCAGCAAGTGGGTTCGGGTCAAGGAGGGGGACGTAGAGGTCTCCAAGTGGAGCGAGGTCCACCGAGCCGGGAAACAGGTGGGGCGGGCGGAGGGGGATTGGGTCGAGTTTGCCGATGGGTCGAGGATGGTGAAAGGGTAGCACGTATGATGGTCACCCTCTACCACGGGACAGCGGCCTCGAACCGTTCCCGCATCGAGAGGAGTGGCATCCATCGCTTCTCATGGTTCTCGACCGACATCAACGATGCTCGGGACTTCGGAGAGGTCGCTATCGGCACCGAGCGGAGGGACTTCGTGGATGTCTGGAAGGTGGATGTCCCTGAGCCCGAGCTACGGAGAATCAGTTGGCATCTGGGTACCAAGCGAGGAGCCTTTTACAAGCTCCACCACAAACCGAAGGAGAAGCCCATGCTGGTGGAGTCCTACGTCTGGGACCTGAAGTCGATGCCTCAGCGAGAGGGGAAGATTCTATGACCTGGGAGAAATCTACCAGTCACGGAGTTCCTATCGTGGAGTGGGTGGGACTGATGCCTGAGTTCGTCTATCACTTCACCTCACGGGAAGCCCTTCGACGTATCCGAAAGGAGAAGGTGCTACAGGCTGGGGATGCGGGTCGAGCAGGACTCTCCGCGACCGGTTCGCGCGAAGGAGGGGTCTCCTTCACTGATGACGTGAGTTCCTTCATCTCGAAGCACGGTCTCATTCTATCCCAGTTCATCCGGGTCAACACCAGCTACATCCCTGCTCTCGCCCCCGTGGTCTATGTCGGAGGAAAGAACCCCATCCAGCAGCACATCGAGATGGCTCGATTGAGAGAGATAGGAGCCGAGACTCGCTCGATGCATTTCGTCAAGGAGAAAGAATGGTGGACTCCAAACGACGTCCCACTGAAGAAGGGTACATACTCCATCGCGCTTCCACTCACCGATGACAAGGAGAGGTCACTATGAAGATGCCGAAGGGGTGGAAGGTATGATGGGGAGCGAAAGCGAGCGAGGGTTCCCGGCGAATACCAACCGACCGGGAGCAAGAGGCGGACGGGGTACGATGGGGTCGAAAATAGCTAATCCAGAACCGAGCGGACGACACGGACCGCTCAGCGACCCTGTAGAACGCTCGGTAGGGCAGACCACGGCCGCGTCGAAAGGCGTTGAACAGTCCAGCGATGGACAAGGAGGCTGCGGTGAACCGAGGACCGAAGCGGGTAGCTCGTACCGGGTTCAAATCCCGGGCTCCCCACCAGGAGGAAGCTGATGGTCTCGGCAGACTTCGAGAGATGGGTCGCTGAGGTGGTCGCCGACTTCGACCGACGAAAGAAGAGACTGCTTCAACAGGCCAATCGCAGGGTCCCCAAGGGAGTCAAAGTGACCCGGGTCGAGCTATCGGGAAGCTACGCGAGGGGAAACCCCACCGAGGACAGCGACATCGATATGGCGGTTTTTTATCGGGGGAAGGCCTCTCCCGAGACCGTGGCCGATTCGCTCTACGGTCGGTTATCGGGACTGGGCGGCATCTACGACGTTCATCCCATCAAGGAGGAATAAGCATGACCAAGGTGGAAGTGACCATCGAGCCGAACGGGGAAGTGAAGGTCCACGTGCTGGGAGTCAGCGGCCCTTCCTGCATGAAGTTGACGCAGGCCCTCGAATCCGAACTCGGTCAGGTCGAGAAGACCGTGAAGACTTCGGAGTTCTATGCCATCCCCACGACGAACCAACAGAGGAAGATGGTGACCCAATGATGGACTGGTCCCTCATCTTCCTACTGGGAGCATCAGTCTTCATTGCGGACTCTCTCGGCGCCTTCTACTTCTGCCTTCAGGATGCCAAGGCTCATCCGGGAGAGTGGAGATACGGTATCCGTGTAGGGACGACCGACCAGCGACTGATGAGCCGTGCGCTCGGATACATCGATGCTGAGTTTCGCATGGTGGATGAGGAGACGCGGTTGGTCGTGAGGTAATGCTCGGACAGAGACTGGTCGAGGCCAACCGAATAGCCCGACGCCGCTACCTACGATGGTTCTCACCCTTCGAGAACTTGGACCGGGTTCAGTTCGGACGACTGCGGCGGAGCAACGGAACCTGCGACCATATCATGTGTAAGAGTCCCCGCTACCGAGGCAAGGGATTCCGTAAGCGCCGACAGAAGGAGATGCGGGCGGCATGATTCACAAGATAGTCCTCTTCGGAGTCGGCACCGGCCTCGATGTCATGGGGTTCCTCGAACTGGTCACTCCGACCTTCAACTCCATCGCCCCGACGTGGGAGTGGGGAGTTCTCTTCCTTTCCGTTGGCATCCTCTTGAACTTCGTGGGCATCGTTTTCTGACGAGAGTCACCCAAAGGGTCACACGGTGACACAACCAATTTGTTTATCAACTACCTCGTTTCCACCCGAGAACGACATCTACATCTACCAGACGCATCTCTCGTATTCGACATGGCCGCGAAGGCGAAGAGGGAGAAACACGACGCGAAGGACGTAGCCCGAGTGCGAGAGATGCGCCTGAAGGGGATGTCCCTGAAGGAGATTGCCGAGAAGACCGGCATCAACCGAGGGACCGTTGGGGGCATGCTCTACCGCAAGTACGGCGACAACCCCGCGGGCGTGGAGTATCCCGGGCGAAAGAGCGAGACGAAGCCGACCAAGCCCCGTAAGCCCCGTGCGCGGAAGGCGAAGGAAGCCGCATCGAGCGAAGCGCCCCAGTAGGAACCCTTTCGGTCCCGCCGACACCTCGGCGGGACCTTCTTCTGACCTTTTCGAGCGCAACACAGACTACATATAGGCCGTCTGCCTATGGATGGGTGATGACGCCCAGCGATGGGAACCTAAGTCCAACCTTTTCTGGAACTCCCGACCCAGCCGAACTCGCCCTCGACCACGTCTGGAAAGTCGTGGTGGCCCTCAGCGGGCTGACGGTGGTGGAATAGATGTCGGAGAAACTCGACCTCTATCTCCTCCAGCGCGAGGTCTTCGAGGAAGTCTTGGAGGTGGCGTGAACTATGAGCTTCACCGACGACCTGCGGACCCTCATCCGGGCCCGCTACCCGGTCATCTGGGTCCAGACCCACGAAGAAGAGCGGGTCCTCCGCTACACCCTCGAAGTCGCGCAGAAGCCGATGGGGGACGAAGGGAAGGCCCCCGCCAAGCCCCTGTTCCTTTGGTCTCAGTCTCTGGGTCTCGAAGAGGTTACCTCGGAGGGGCGGAAGGTCGTGGACGCGGAACTCGTGGACTCCATCGCGGCGCTCCAACGTATCTGTCAGGAGGCCAAGGAGGAGAGCGGACGCATCTTCGTGATGCGGGACGTCCATCGCTTCCTTTCGGACACAAACCCGACCTACCGCTTCCTTCGAGATGCGGCTCACGCCCTTCGGACGAGCAAGGCGACTCTCGTCATCACGTCCCCTCTCGCCAACCTCCCTACGGAGGTCGAGAAGGACGTGGTGATGCTGGACCTTCCCCTCCCGACCGCAGAGGAGCTTCGGGTCCGTCTCGACGAGGTCTTGGAAGGGCTCGACAGCAAGGTGGAACGTCCCAAGAACGGACAGGTCGAGCGCATCCTGAAGGCGGGTCTTGGGCTGAGCGAGGATGAGTTCGCGGGAGCCGTGAAGGAGTCCTTGGTCCGCGCGAAGAAGGTGGACCCCCGCATCGTCCTCCGACAGAAGGAGCAAATCATCCGTAAGAGCGGTGTCGTGGAGCTGTTCTCCTCGGTCGAGGGGATGGACTCGGTCGGAGGTCTCGACCTGCTCCGGGGATGGGGACAACAGCGAGCACTCGCCTTCACGGACAAGGCCTCGAAGTATGGACTTCGCTACCCGCGGGGTCTCTTCCTGACGGGGCCTCCGGGAACGGGGAAGACCCTCACGGCGAAGGCCCTTGCGAACTACCTGGGCGTTCCGCTCCTCTGGGTGAAGAGCGAGAGTATCTTCGGTCGGTTCGTCGGGGAAAGCGAGGGGAACATGCGGAAGGCGTTCAACCTCGCGGACGCGGTGAGCCCCTGCATCCTCTTCATCGATGAAGTGGAGAAGCTGTTCGCAGGGTCCTCGGCGGGAGCCAGCGCTGGAGACTCGGGCGTGACACGGAAGGTGCTCGGACAGATGCTGAGCTACATGCAGGAGCACACGACTCCGGTCTTCATCGTGGCGACGTCGAACGACCCCCACGGAATCCCGCCCGAACTGATGAGCCGGTTCGATGCGACCTTCTTCGTGGACTTCCCGCAGGCGCAGGAGCGACTGGACATCCTCGCCATCCATCTCAAGAAGGTGAAGCGGGACGCCAAGAACTACGACCTCAAGGCGCTCGTACAGGCGACGGAGGGGTTCTCGGGACGGGAAATCGAGCAGGGCGTCAACGAGGCTCTGTTCGCAGCCTTCTCGCAGGGAGAGGGGAAGACCGAGCTGTCCGACCAGCACCTCCTCGCGGCCTTCAGCCAGATGACTCCTATCTCGAAGAGCCGACGGGACGAGGTCAATTCGATGCGGGAGTGGGCGAGGTCGAACGCTCGTCCCGCCTCGGCGCTGAACCGCCTTGGAGCGAAGCGAGTGGAGGTCGAACTGTGAGCGATGACACGGAGGCTCGACTCGACCTCGCTGACTTGGGCTACGACCTTCGGATGAAGGGGAGAGCCGAGCCCTTCATGACGGCTAGTAAGGCCCTGCGAACGGGCATCTCGGCGGTCTATCAAGCCACCGGAGCGGCTATCCTCGAAGACCTCCTCAGGGACCAAATCCTCGACCTCTTGGTGGATAACGCTCTGTCACCGAACTCGGACCGGGAGGAGAATTACCTCGCAGCGGTCCTTCTCTCGCTCAAGGAGGACGGAGAATGGTGACCCACGAGGTCCGAGCCCTTGCGTCTCGTCTCTCTGACTTCCTGCAACACCACGCGAAGTACTGCGGGCTTGAACTCATCGAGTTGAAGGACCCCGTCGTGGAGAAGCTTAGGGAAGAGGGAATCTTTCTCGGCGAGACCTACAACTGCTTCACTTTCGGCCTTCGGAACCCCGAGGGACGTGTGTGGACGGTCACCGTGGCGGACCCCGACGATGGACAGGAGGACGGCCAATGATTCAGAAGCCGATGCTGGCAGGAAAGGTAGAGGACATCTACTCCCTCCGCTACCCGGTCATGGTCAGCCCGAAGCTGGATGGGATTAGAGCACTCGTCGTGAACGGAGAGGTCCTGTCGCGGAACTTCAAACCCATCGCCAACGACTGCGTGAGGGCTGTCCTGAAGAAGCTGGGAGTACCGAACGGACTCGATGGGGAACTGATGGTCGAGGGAGCGGAGTTCTCGGGGGTCTCCTCTGGCATCATGAGCGAGGATGGAGAACCGAACTTCTACTACAACGTCTTCGACTATCTGTATGGGGGAGTCGATGAACCATTCCGCTCCCGTCTCCAGTGGGCCAAAAAGGTAGTGGAGGAAATCGACAGTCCGTGGGTCCGACTGGTCCCGCACTATTTGGTCAAGACCCCGGAAGAGCTGACTGAGCTGGAATCTCATTTCCTTGCCCAAGGGTACGAAGGTCTGATGGTCCGTGACCCGAACGGCCCTTACAAGTTTGGGCGTTCCTCGACCAACGAAGGCTACCTCCTCAAACTGAAGCGGTTCGTGGATTCGGAAGCGGTCATCCTCGGGGTCGAGTGCCAGCAGTCGAACCAGAACGAAGCAGGCGAGGATGCCTTCGGTCACACGAAGCGGTCCCATTCGCAGGCAGGGATGGTGGACGTGGAAGCTCTGGGACGGTTCCTCGTGCGAGATGTGAAGTCTGGGGTCGAGTTCTCCGTGGGAACTGGACGAGGGCTGACCGCCGAGCTTCGGAAGGAACTGTGGCGGAAGCGGAACTCCCTCGTCGGGAAGCTCATCAAGTACAAGTCCCAGTCTATCGGCGAAAAGGACGCCCCACGCTTTCCTGTGTGGCTTGGGTTCCGCGACCCTCGGGACATGGGAGGAGACTGAGATGGGCACCAGCAACGGGACGGGGGAAGTGGAGCGACTCATCGCGGCCATCAAGGCACGGGACGAGGCCATCAAGACCAAAACGAATGAGAAGGAGAAGGTTCTATCCGAGGTTCGGATGAGGGTGGAGTCACTGGACCGAGAGATTGCTCTGGCTCGGGAGGAACGCGGCACCGCAGCCAAGCAACTACAGGGACTCCTGAACGCTTGGGTGTACGATGCGGAGCACCACCAGCCAGCGAGTCCATCTCGACCCCACACGAGTCGGAATCCTTCCGCCGCCGGTCGCATCGTTTGGAAGGACAAGGCTCGCGCCGTCCGCGACCTGATGCTGGCGGAACTCGTGAAGTGCGACCGGGTCACCAAAGAGACCTTGGAAGCGGTGGCAACTCGCTATCAGCAGGCCGACAAGAATCCTGACCAGTACCGGATATATCTGGCTCTCCGCGGATGGACCACCGAGGTGGTCACACGCAACGGAAGTCGGCACTTCGACCTGGTTCGTCCTAAGGAACTTCATCTCGACCCGGCTACACTAAACCCGGTCGAGAAGGAGTTCTGGTCGAAAGTGATGGGAGGAACGGCATGAGCGGTCGATGCCGAGTACTACTTCCCGGATACGTGGAGGGTCAGCGATGTCATCTTCCACGGCGCCACGACGGAGACCATCAGACGGAAAAGGGGAAGCAATTCCCGACCCGTCGTCGGGTCGAGCGGTGGCTACGATGAAGGTCTTTGACGTCCCTACCGACTACCGTACCTTCGCTACGGACCTTCCTACCGAGCCCTCAGGGAACGTCCGAATCGCGGAGTCCAAGAAGAAGCCCGGCTACTACCTCATGGAAGGGGTTCGGGGCTACGAACTCTACCAGACGCGGCACCCGATGAAGGAGCGCCTGCTCAAGATAGACGGACAGACATGGATGACCGACGACCCTCTCCATAACGAGGGGATGAAGGCTCTCGCGGAGAAGTCGCGAGGTCGGGTCTTGGTCGCGGGACTAGGACTCGGTCTGGTAACCGATGCGCTGCTGAAGAACCCGGAGGTAGAGAGTGTTACCACGGTGGAACGGAACGAGCAGGTCATCGAACTGGTTCATCCCCACTTTCCGTCCATCGTCAAGGAGCGACTGACCATCGAACACGAGGACTTCTGGAAGTTCGTGGAAATCACACAGGAGCCCTACGACACCGTCATCTGCGACCTCTACGTGGTCAGTCGAGCCGGACGCACGGACGACCAGCCCTATCCGCCGGCCATCGGGCGCTACTTCCTTCAACGAGCCTACCCGAAGTCCGACGTATGGGTCTGGGGAATGCGAGACCCAAGCGCGAATCCAGCCGTGGAACCGGTCTCCGGTGAGTATCTGGAGATGGTGCGAGCGATGAGGGAGGGTCAATGAGCGGCACTTGTCCTTCCTGCGCCAAGGATGACCACGACCATCACAACGGCTACTACGACGTCAAGATTCAGCGGAAGGGACATCCTCTCCCGAGTCGAAAGGTCGAGTGTGGCTGCCCCGTCTGCGTGCGGAGAGCGAACAACGTGAAGGAGGAGACCTCGGTCCTTCGTCGGGGGTTCCTCCTCTCCGAATACACCAGCGACCCCTGCGCTCTGTGTCGCCACCAGTCCCATTGGCAGAAGCTGTTCGATGGGCAGACCTCACTAATGACCGAAGAGGGCGGCAACTGCTACGGATGTCCTCGATGCAAGGCGGTGGCAGCATGATTGTGACATGCTCAGAACATCTCTCGGGTGGAGTGGAATTGCTTCTACTTTCTGCCCACAGTACGAAAGTGACCGTGAGACCGCTCACCGGGAAGGACTTCATGAAGATGGGGAGCTATCCACAATGTTCCACCTACGGATGCTCCAGAGCCCCGACCTACTGGATGGACGAGTGAGACCATGAAAGCCCGTCGAATCCGCTCCCCAGAGGCGCTGGGTCTTACCCTACACTCCACGAAGACGCCGAAGACCCGAGCGAAGGGGAAGGTGGAGAAACTGCGCTCGGTTCCTCTGGGAGACTATCTGTGGAAAGAGCTGGCCGAGGAGTTCCAGACCTACCTTGACCTCTTCCCCTACTCACCCGCCGCCCTCCCCTGTCAATGCGGTCATCCCAAATCGATGGTTCAGAACCTACCCAACGGAACCGTCGTGGCCAACATCATCCATATCCCATCTCCGATGAAGGGAGAACGCTCCTGTCAGCCCGAGGGAGAGAGTTGTGAATGCCCGAGGTATCGACCAGTCCGTCCCAAGGACTTGGACGCAGCCAAAGCGACCTACCGAGTCCGGGCGATGGCTCGGCGGGCGTGGAAGGGAAAGTCTCTGCCTCGGTGGCGAGCGCTGGAACTGAATCTGGCTCGCACCTACCGTTTCATTCAAGGAAGACCATGAAGACTCCACGCGAACAGAGGAAGACGGTCAAGAAGAGTCCCGACCCATACATCTGGGTGCTCATCATCGTGGGGATGTCCATCCTGTTCATTGCCTTGGTGGGAAGTCGATGACCGGGGAGGAACAAGCCCTGAGAGCCCGTTCGCTGTTGAACTCACCGCAAGTGGCAAGGGAAGCGCGAATGCTCTTCGACCTTCAGCAGCATCTGCCGACACCCGGGTACCTGTCCATGTTGGCCGTCTGTCACCTGATGGCGATGTGGGACGAGTGCATGACAGAGGACTGGTCCAAAGCCGATGAGAACGAATTGTTCCGACAGGTGGACGAACTCACCGCGAAGCTCAGAAAGACCGTTCGACAGTTTATCGGGGAGGGAACTCGCGACCCGATGGTAGTGCGGGTCGCTCTCGGTATCGCCTACCAAGCGGTGACGGTAAGCATGGTCACTCAGGCCCTCAGCGAGGCCGAACAATGATACGCTACCTTCCCTGTCCCGGGTGTTCCAAGACCTACGAGGGGAAGACCCTCCCAAGCTATCGGCGGGTTTCGTGTCGCATCTGTAGAGGAGCCGGTCACATCGTGCAAAGACTGGAAGACCCCCAACTGACGTGGGTGGTGACTCATCGCTTGGCCTTTGGGAACATGCGGGCGGCGGAGGAGTGGAGAGGTGCCTCGGTCTGCGTGAACGAGAAGCCGTGGTGTTGCGCTCACAAGGACTGCGTCCACTGGCCGATACTGGACGACGTGAGTCTTGATGCTCTTACTCAAATCATGGAGACGCCCCACGACCAATGGGTGACTGGAAGTGCGGGTCACGAGACCACACTGGAGCGACTGGAGCCCATCCGAAAGTACTACGAACAGCACTTCGACGAACCGGTGTTGATTCACTGTACGGCGGGAAGGGAGAGGTCGGTCTTGGCCACGACCTATCTCTTGGTCTCCGTTCACGGAATGACATGGGAGGGGGCTCATCAGTTCCTGCTATCCCTCAACTCGGGCATCTTCGACCGACGTCAGTGGCTGAGCTGGAAATCGAGGGAGCTGCTGGAATGAAGCGCCCTGTCCGTTACTATCTCATCGAAGATGGCGGCGGTACCCTTGGTAAAGTATCTATGAAGCACTGTCGAGCTACCATCGGACTGCTGGGACGAACGTTCCACTGTCGCCTCGGAGCCCACCATGAGAAGGAAGGCCGCCGTAAGCTCCATGTAGCTAACATTCGGCTGAAGCTGCCCGAGCAGAAGTTGGAGATGGTCGTCATTCGATGGAGGAAGGTCTGATGCCTTCTTACTCACTGGTGACATGGAGAGAGGTCGAGACGTTGGTGGGACGAATCGCCCAAGCCATCCTCAAGTCCGACTACGAGCCCAGTCAGATTGTGGCGATAGGGCGGGGAGGGATGATTCCAGCGCGGCTTCTCTCAGACTTGCTCGGGGTAAGTAAGGTGGAACTTCTTCCGGTCTCGCGCTACAAGGGGATGGAAGGAGGACAGGTGCGGTTTGATTTCAAGGACCGTGAGAGGGTCCTGCCTCGCGCTCTGTTGGTGGATGATGTGGCAGACAAGGGAGACACCCTCCGCGACGTCAGTCTCTACTTCAATCGGAACCTTCACTACTACGGCCCGAACCGCCTCCGCTATGCGGTTCTCCACCTGAAACGTTCTTCGGTGTTCCTACCGGATTTCTTCGGTCGGGAAGCGGATGGCATGTGGATTTCCTATCCTTGGGAACGGGGGGAGACTGACCAACCTTCATTTAGGGGAACCTCTATCGGAGAACAGCCATGACGCATCGCGGACCGGGAGAACCACTGACTCAGCCGATTGGAGAGGACGTCCCACTCGACGCCTTCTATGTCGAGAAGGGAGAAGGAGGACGGGTGCTGGCTTGCGCCCATTGTACCATGCGGTTCGAGGAGCGGTCGAAGCTGGATTCAGCCATCGAACACTACCGCAGTCATGTTCGGGCGCCCGTAACGGAGGAAGTGGAAGCCGAGACTTCGGTGGTCCCCAAGACCTCTAAGGCGCCTGCGGTCGAGAAGCCCAAGGTTCAACGACAGAAGCAGGAAGGGCGACTCTCGCATCGCGAGGACCCGAAAGGATTCGTCTGGTTCACCTTCGGTCTGCCCGAGTCGGAGTGGAAGAAGGTCAAGAGCGCGGACCTGGGGGGACAGTCCATCCGACCTTTCATCCGCGACCAATGGGAGATGGCCGTGAAGGACCACGACCTCCCCCAAGAGCCGACCAACGAGAAGCTGAAGAAGGAAGGCATCTGGATTTCCAAGGAGATGGCCAACGACATCATCCGCCGCGAGGAGAAAGGTGACTTCAACTTCGACTACTGGCTCATCGCCATGTTCAACCGGTGGCTCAAGAAGCATCACTGAGTCCACACTGTTAACAACCATTTCCTCTGTTACGTTAGTAACAAATATGTTTTTATAGGTCTCCTTCTCTCCGTGGACTTACCGATGGGAGTCCGCCGCCTCTTTGGGTCGTTCATCGCTCTTGGACGGCGCCTCCCGGGGCGTGAAAACAATGCCGAAGGTGCCTAACGACGATTGGGAACTAGGAAAGCGACTACTGGCCGAACGCGGGGAAAGCGACCCGGAGAAAGCGCTGGAAGCCCTTGTCCAAAAGGCATGGGCGGATGGAAAGATTCACACGACGGACTCCGCCGCGCTGAGATACATCCTGAACGAGCTTCGGATGGTCTCGAAGCCCACGGAGAACATCGAGGGCATCGTCGTCGCCTACACTCCAGCAAGGGGCGGCCAAGAGGAGCGGTATCTGCTCGGGACTCCGAGCGGTATCCGTCGAGTGTCGGGTCTTCCGGATGGGACCGCTCTCTACCGCAAAGTGACCATCGGAAAGGGAACCCAGAAGAAGAACGAGGAGACCGGGACGGAATGGGTCGAGGCGGACAAGGAGACGGTCGCGGTGAACGATGGGATATCCTATCAGGACGTCACACGACTCATCACCCCGCTGTCGTCGGTCAAGGGAGCCAATCAGATGGCTTTCACCTCCTTCACCGTCCAGTTCGTGAATCCGCTTCCCAAACAGAAGTACAATCCGAGCGCTCCACCCATCCAGCCGGGTCAGCAAGTGGATACCCGTCCACTCTACGACCCGACCGACCGGACCTTCGGGATGGCTCTGACGGTGGTCGATGGTTCCTCGGTTCAGGGGAAGGTTCGGCTGACCGATGAGCAGGTGCTTCATCAACTGACTCTGCCGGACGAACTCGGCGACCGCTTCTGGAACTGGTTCCACAGCGACCAGACTCCGGACACCCAGCGAGTGAAGGAACTCACCCTGATGCTTCAGGGGCGGCAGCTCATCGGGGTCGTTCAGGCCTCCGATGAAATCAACGGCCAGCGCATCAAGGCAACGAAGACCGGGGCGACGCGCTACTCGCTCAGTCTCTTCAACGGAGGATGGCTCATGCTGCGGGACCGGTTCGACCAGATGTTCCAGAACGGAACTCCGGTCGTGACCCCCACGGCGCCCCAGACTCCTCCCCAGACCGAGACCACGACCGCTTCGCCCAACGACGTTCGGTCCGCTTTGCTCGCGAAGCTCCAGTCGAGTTCCGGCGGAGAACTCGCTCTCCCGGAGATTCAGGAGTTCAAGCGGGAGTATGGGACGGCCAAGGCTCTCAGTGACGAAGAGGTCGAGAAGGAAGTCACTAAGGCGCTGGTCGGTCTCAAGACAGAGAACATCGTCATCCTCACCGGTGGCAAGGTCAAGCTGAAGAAGTAAGACCCATCTACCGAGGAGAAACAGATGACGAATGGGAAAGAGGACGACGTAGCCGTGGTCGCCCTCCTTTCCCCGGAACTCCATCGAAAGGCCAAGGCGACCGCTGCCATGAACGGGGTCCCGCTGCGGGACTTCGTTCGGGTGGCGGTCGAGAAAGCGGTCAAGTCCGCAGGACACGTGGACTGATGCCGCTGGACCTATCGATGCTCTCAGAGCATGAGGGCTCCTTCCCTACGTGGGTCATCGATGGAGAGAAGGGGACCGCGAAGACTTGGACCTACGTGAATCTCCCCTACGAGAAGGGACTGGCCTTCTCGTTCGACGGGAAGGTTCACCGCATTCTCAACCAGTTCCCTGAGCGAAAGCCGCATTGGTCGGTATTCAACGCGATGCTCCTCAACGAGGTCGCGGGGAGCCGAGGACCGGGACTGGAGGACATCGGACTGACCAAGGCGGGCTACGACACCCACGACTTCATGATGGCCGAGCTGCGCCGACGGGACCAGGACCCGTCAGTTCGTTCCATCGGTCTGAAGGAAATGAATCGGCTCATGGCCGAGTATCACTTCCTTCAGCAGGCCACGGGTGGGAAGCCCATCACCATGGAGGACTACACTCTTCCACAGGTCGATGTCGTGGTGTTCGATGGACTGAGGGAACTCTCCGGCATCGAAGAGATGCGGATGAGGTACAAGCACAAGCTCGGTCCCTTCGAGAACTTCGCGAACCGAGGGCTCTGGAAGACCCGACGTCTCGGAATGAGAGACCTCGTCTGGGCGGCTCGAAGGGCGGCAAAGAAGGCGGTGGTCGCCACGACCTACCCGGCGAGAGTGGATGTAGTGAAGGATGGAGTCGTAGTGGAGACCCGTTCTCCTCCGAACTGGTACGACATTTGGGAGACCGAGACGGACCTGTGGCTTCGCTGTGAGCGAGAGGATGACCCAAGAGCCGGGACCTCGAAGTTCTTCGTCACAGTCAAGTCGTCCAAGTTCGTGAGCTTCCCTCAAGGGAAGCGGTACGACGTGACCGGGTCCAGCTTCACCACGAAGGTCGGGAAGCAGTCGTTCTACGACCTCGGTATCGTGGAGGGACCTCCCATCTCCCCGGACCTCGCTCCACTCCCCGCCGGCTCCCATGTCCGAGCCCCGGACGAACCAGCCGTAACGCCGGAGGACGACATCGCTGCGTTCCTTGCGGGGAGCGGTGGAGACTGAAATCGACTGGGGAACGGTAGAGGGCCTATTCCAAGGCCTCGCCCGGGTCTCCACGGAACGTCCGGCTCGACTGCCGGACAACACGCCCATTATCGTGGATACCCGGGAGCCCCCCGAGATAGCTCAGTACCTACGGAACGTGCTGGGAAAGGATTTGGTCACGGTCCAGCAGTTGGAAGATGAGGACTACCTCATTTCGGACGTTCATATCAGTCGGAAGAGCCAACCGGATTTCATCGGCTCCATCCAATCGGGACACATCTTCGACGAGCTGTCACGATTGCTGACCCACGCGACCAAGGTCAAGCTAATCGTGGAGAAGGGTCCGATGATTCCCGGATACTCTCGACAGATGTCGTGGGGCCAACTCTATGCCCAGATGGCTCAAGCTCTCGACTCGTTGAACGAATCCATCCCGGTGAAAATCACCGATGGGGTCTCTGGGACCGTGGACTATCTGGTGCGACTTCGGAAACGGGTCATCGAGGGGAGGTTCGCAGCCATCAGGAGACCCGTGGTCGTCTATGGGTCTCCGAGTCAGGTGGTCGCCATGTACGCATCAATTCCGGGGATTGGACAGACGACCGCGGAGGAGATGGCAGAGAAGTATCCTAAGCCTGCGGAACTCATCGACACCATCCGGAAGACCTACCACTACAACGACCGTAAGTGGAAGACCAAGACCAAATGGAGGGAGAAGAGGTGGGACTCCGGGATTCGAGGGGTAGGAGAGGGACGTGCCGAGAGCATCGCGGCATTTCTTCTGGATGGGATTGAGCCGGGTGTGAAGAAGGAGGAGTGATGACTACCATAGAGACTTTGGCTCGCAACTACAACGAAGGCCTATGGGGGCTTCGTTACCCGGCGAGTCGTCTCCACACCGATGGAGATTGGCTCACGGGCGTCTGGATGACCGGAAATGACTACCGCAACAAATCCCCTCTCTACGGGACCTTCCCTCCTCGGGTCCTCGACCGCCTCCGCTCCATGTTCCCGGAGGTCGGACCCGACCAAATCCTTCACGTCTTCAGCGGTGCCATCCCGCAAGGTCAAGGCCTTCGTGTGGACGTCAATCCGAAGCTCCATCCCGATATTGTGGGTGATGTGAAGTGTTTGTCCCGATTCATCCATCGGAAGTTCCCACTCGTCATTGCTGACCCTCCCTACTCGAAGGCGGACGCCGAGCGATACGGAACCTCGCTTCCGAACAAGCGACTGGTCCTGCGGGAGATTGCGAAGGTGACCCGGAAGGGAGGGTTCCTTCTGTGGTTGGATTGTATCGTGCCCATCTATCGCAAACTGGACTGGGAGTATGCTGGGCAGATTGCCTTGACCAATGGGTCGAACAAGCGGGTTCGACTATGGTCCATCTTTCGGAGGACCTGATGCAACGTGCTCGACGAATCCGTATCACTTACCGATGGATACTGGAGTTGAAGGAGGACTGATGCTCTCGATTCCTCTCTACGTCAAGACCGCTTTCCCCCCGAGTGGAGGGATGAAACTGGAACGACTGGAGAAGGGTCGCTGGATTCAGGAGACCCCTCCCATCCGTCCCTACCTCTACTCGCGACACCAGTTGCGGTCGGACATCTACACCGTGGAGGGCATCCCGGAAGGAAAGAAGGTCGAGCGGAAGCTCCTCTCGACCCGACAGCTCACCGAACTCTTCCGATACGAGTTCCAGACGACGCTTCCCGTGAAGCAACTGGAGCCGATGGAGCAGGTCTTCCGAATCTACGAGAACCATGTCAAGTTCATCGACCGGGTCGCCATCGACCGTCCCGACTACTATCGGCAGTTCCCCTTTCCCGAGGACCCCCGTCTGGCCGTGGT
>VFSW01008048.1_pt1 | contig 15208 bp, 14 predicted proteins | sample 5358111 | NCBI WGS metagenome assembly VFSW01 (sample SAMN11554181, study PRJNA540505) | mine drainage metagenome | isolation source: sediment from site ElyBrook_90M | place: USA: Ely Copper Mine, Vershire, VT | collected 2017
CATCGATGCCGGCGATCGCTTCGCCCTCCAGGATGTAGACGGCCTGTTCCAGGTCGGGATGAGCATGCGCCGGCGAGCCTTCGTTGCGCTCGATGTCGCCCAGGGCGATTTCCATGTATTTCGCGCCGTTCGCTCGCGGGCCAATCAGGCGATAGTTCCGTGTGCCGGTGTGGTTGGCTGGGCTGTAGGCCTCCTGCTCGGCGGCGCGAATCACATAGGGGGATTTTGCGGTCATCAGCCTTGTTCCTTATTCGGGTGCATTGTCAGTTGTTCAGGTATTCGATCCGCCGGCCGGCGAGGTCGCCGTGGCGGCGCGGGCCGCGGCTTCCCCGGCAAACATCCGCTGCGCGGCAGGAATGAATGGCAGGCCGGCATCGATATAGGCCTAGTTCATCGGATGGACGTGCACATCGATCGCGCGCAAGGTTTGATCTCCGGTTCACGGCTCTTGGGCGGCCAGCAGGTCCGGCAGCGCCCGCTCCCAGCGGCCGCGGACCCCGGCACTCGGAAGGCTGCGGGCGATCAGCACCAGGCGGGAGCGACAATCGCGGTCGGGCCAGAGCTCCATCGCAACCGGGGCCTCCTGGAGGTGGCCCACCCAATCGATCGGCCGTGGCCCCGCCGTTGCGGAGATGCTCAGAGACCCATTGACCCGCTGCAGCTTGCTGGCCTGGGTGAGGCGAAGATCTCGCAGCCAGGCCGTGAACGCGTCTCAGCGCAATGCTCGCCCGGCGAGCCACGACACGGCGCCGCTCTCGCCAAGGTCGTCCGGGTCCGCCACGTGATCGGCCAGCACGGCAAGCCCGCGCGGCCGCTCGCGCACGCGCGGGACGGACGCCCCCGGCCCGTCGAAAAAGCCGAGCGGGATCTGGCCGCACTCGGTGACCGCGACCGCGGTGCAGACGATGGCTGAATCGCGCAACAGCGTGTTCACCAGCGTCGTCCTGCCGCTGCCGAGGAAGCCGCTGAGCCGTACCACGGGCAGCCGGCGGCGATGCCATCGCTACCTCCGTGTGATACCTCCACCATTCCCTCCTGCGGCCGCTGCCAGCACCATTTCGCCGAAATTTATCTCGCCAAAGCGCAACTCTATACGAGAACCCGAAGAATACGATCGGGGCCTTCCTGTCAAGAACGACCTTCCGAGTCCTCCTGCGCCACGACGGAGCCTCGCAAGTAGCTTATGCGCGATGCCCAGGATGGGTGCCCGCGCGACCGGTTTGCGGTGCCGCAGCGACTGGTTGACATGTTCGGCTGCTTACGTCAATAATTCGCTGGCACGGCGTTAAGTTCGCAGCAGCGAATGACAGTATTGCCGGCAGCGGCGCACGACCCCGCTGCGTTCAGGGAGTGATCGCACTGCCATGTCCACCGAACCCGATCCCATCTGGGCCGCCCCCACCGAACCGGCCAGCGGGCCGCTCCGCGGCGTGCGCACGCTCGACCTCACCACTGTGGTGATGGGACCCTCGGCCACGCAATTGCTGGGCGATCTTGGCGCCGATGTGGTGAAGATCGAAGCACCGGAGGGCGACTCGCTGCGCCGGATCGGGCCGTGGCGCACGCCGGGCATGGGACCATTGTTCCTCCAGGCCAATCGGAACAAGCGCAGCGTCGTGCTCGACCTGAAGACAGCCGAAGGCAAGGCAGGGGCGCTCGCGCTCGCGGCGCGGGCTGATGTGGTGGTTTCGAACGTTCGACCGCAGGCGCTGGCCCGTCTTGGCCTTGATTACGACAGCCTCCGCCAGGCCAGTCCGGCAATCATCTACTGCACCGCCGTCGGCTACGGCAGCGACGGGCCGAACGCAGGCCAGGCGGTCTATGACGATCTGACCCAGGCGGCGGCGGGTATCGCCGGCCTGTTCGGCGCCGTGGATGGCACGCCGCGCTACGCGCCGATCAACATCTGCGATCGCGTGACGGGACTCTATGTGGCGAATGCGATCACCGCCGCGCTCTATCACCGCGCCATGACCGGCGAAGGCCAGGCGATCGAGGTCCCGATGTTCGAGACCATGACCCAGTTCGTGCTCGCCGACCATATGGGCGGGGCCGCGTTCGACCCGCCGCTGGGTGCGATGGGCTATCGGCGGCTGCTGTCGCGCACCCGCGGCCCCTATCCCACCGCCGACGGGCACCTGGCGATCGTTGTCTATACGGACCGGCACTGGCGCGACTTCAGCGCGCTGATCGGGTGCCCCGATCTGCTGGAACGCGATCCCCGCTTTGCCTCCGCGGCCAGCCGCACGCAGAATGCCGAGGAGGTGGGGCGCTTCCTCGCCGCCGAACTGCCGCGTCGGACCAATGCTGATTGGCTGGCGGCACTACGCGCGATCGACATCCCTGCCTGCACGGTGAACACGCTCGAGACGCTGATCCAGGATCAGCATCTGCAGGCGGTGGGATTCTTCGAGACCCTACTCCACCCGACCGAGGGGCCGGTAACGAACTGCCGCTTCCCGGTGCGGTTCTCGCAAACGCCCGCCTCGGTACGCCGGCTGGCGCCACGGCTCGGCCAACACACCGCCGAGCTCCTGGGCACGACACCGGTGAGCCCAGCGTCGTGACGGCGCGTTCAGCGCGCGCGGACCCTGGTCGCAGCGGGGACCGCCGCGTCGAGCCGCATTTCCAGGAGCTTGCACACATTGGTTACGAGACCGATAGCACGCTCCAGCTTGTCGTCCATGCGCGAGGACGGTCCGGCGACCGTCACGATATAGAGCGCGGCGTAGGATCGGAACGTGGCGGACAGGGTCGTCACCCCATCCAGGCTTTCCCCCTGGTTCACGAACCACCCGCGCTGCAGGCCGAGAGCCAGATCCTTGCGCAGGTCTGCCTTCGCGGTGATCGACCGTTCCGTAAGCGGGGTCAGCGCCGCTGATTTGAGGAACGCATCGAGCGCGGCGGGATCCAGGTTCGCCAGCAGCGCCTTGCCGCCCGAGGTGGTATGCAGGCTGCGCTTGCCGTCGCCCACCTTGACCAGGAAGCGTAGTGGATGGGTCGGCTCGAAGGTCAGCAGATAATTGGCCTGTAAGCCGGTGACCTTGGACAGGAGTACCGATTCGTCCAGCGCGTCCCGCAGCGGGCGCAGCAGCGGGTCGGCGCGCGCAGCGACCGGATCGTTCTCCCCGATCTCTTCGCCCAGGCGCTGCAGGCGCAAGGTCGGATAGTAGCCGGCGCGCGGCCCCAATTCGTAAAGATAGCCGCGCGCCAACATGGCCTGCAGCACGTCATGGCAGCTGGAAATCGGGATGCTCAGCAGCCGCGCGATGTCAGACAAGGACAGCGGACGCTTCTCCTGGGCAAACAATTCCAGCAGGTCCAATGTGCGCTCGACGATCTTCGACATGCGTTCCCCGGGAGATTTTTCGCCACAGCGAAATAGCCTCTCACGCCGCCCCGGGTCAATCCACGGCTGTTTCCGCCCAGGATTGCGGCACCGGGATCAGCATCTCCAGTGCCATCTGGCCATAGGCCTTGCCCTGGGGATCGATCCGGAGCGAGGCCATGCCGCCACCGCCCAGTGCTTCGTCGAGCAGGAAATTGAGCGCGTGCAGGCCCGGTGCCTCGAACCGCACCGCCGGCCCGCGGACCAGATGGCCGAAATGCGCAACCATGCGCTCCGGCGTCAGCTCCCGGCGCAGCAGCGGCAGGTACTCCGGCCGGCGGGCGATGATGGCGATGTTGGACGCGTTGCCCTTGTCCCCCGACCGCGCATATGCCAGCCGCCGCAGTGGCAGGTCGAGGCGGGGTTCGTTCGGGACCGGCTCGCCAGCATCCGGGACCAGCGGTAATGACGGAACGTAGCCACCGTCGTACGGCACCGCGACCTCTGTCACCGCGCGGTCACCAATCCGCAGCCGCGCCGGACCAAGCGCGCGTTTGTCGAGGAAGAAGCTGAACAGCCTCACCACCGGCGTGGGCTTCGGTCGCCCGCCATAGATTCCCGTCGTGCCGGGTGCAAAGCTGATCCCGATCGAACCGATCTCGCGCGCGAACATCTCGAGTGCGCTGCGGTCGGCATGTTCTACCACCAGCCGCAACAGCACCTCCCGCGCATCGCGCGCGCGGGAAGCCTCGCCGTAGCTGGCTTCCGCGCCCAGCGCCTCGACATGCGTGGCGCTGAAATCGGGCAGGCCGCGTGCCGCGAATCCCGTCCGCGCGCGCGCGATCAGCGCCGCCGCGGTTCGTTCCGCTTTCTTGGCTGCAAGCGGCCCGACGATCGAGACGGTGGCAACGGCGCGCCAGCCATCCTGCCAGGTGGCCGAGACTTTGTAGCTCGCCGTGGGCGGGCGGCCCCGCGCGCCCTCTACTCGCACCTGGTCAGGGCCCATCTGCGTCAGCCGCACGTGGGAAAAATCGGCCGTCACATCGGGCAGCAGATAGGCGGCGGGATCGCCCAGCTCGTACAGCGTCTGTTCCGCGATGACCGGCGGCGTGATCAGACCGCCGGTGCCCGCGGGCTTGGAGACGATAAAACTTCCATCAGCGACGCAGGTCGCGATCGGATAGCCGATATTGTCCCAGTCGGGCACCTGGTCCCAGTCGGTGAAGATCCCCCCGGTGGCCTGCGGGCCGCATTCCAGGATATGGCCGACCAGGCTGCCCGCGCCGAGTCGGTCATAGTCATCGGCCGCCCAGCCGAATTCATGCATCAAGGCGCCGAGCGCCAGGGCGCTGTCGGCGCAGCGCCCTGTGATGACGATATCGGCCCCGGCGTCGAACGCCGCCTTGATCGGCAACGCGCCGAGATAGGCGTTCGCGCTCAGCAGCCGCGCCGGCAGTGGTGCGTCCGAAACGGCTTCGCGCAAATCCCCGGCCCGAAGCTCCTTGATCAGCCCCATCACGTCGTCGCCCTCGATAATCGCCACACGCAGATCGAGGCCGAGCGCGGCGATGATCGCCTCTAGCGCGCGCTTGCAGCCCGCCGGATTGACACCCCCGGCGTTGCTGGCGATCCGCACCCGCCGGCGCGCGATATCGGGCAGAACGGGCTTGAGATAAGCGACGAAATCCGGCGGGTAGCCGGCCTCGGGGTCCTTCATCCGGGCGCGCGCCAGCAGCGACATCGTCACTTCGGCCAGGTAGTCCATCACGAGGTAGTCCACTCCGGCGCCGAGCAGCTGCGCGAACGCGCCCGGACTGTCCCCCCAGGCGCCCGAGGCGCCGCCGATCCGCACCTTCCGCTCAGACATCGCCGCTCTCCCTCGCCCAGCGCGGCTTGCGGCGTTCGTTGAACGCGGCCAGACCCTCGCGCGCGTCCCCGGTCAGTGCCGCCAGCGAGATCTGGGTTTCCGCGAAGGCCAGCGCCTCGGCGAAGCCCATGCGCTCCATCGCCGCGATCGCGTATTTGCCGCGGCGCAGCGCCACCGGGGAGAGTTGGCCAATCCCCGCCACCAGCGCATCGATCCGCGCGTCGAGGGTATCGTATGGCACCACCTCGTTCAGCAGGCCCATGGCCTGCGCCCGCGCGGCGTCCACCAGCGTCCCGGTCAGGCAGAGTTCGTTGATGTATCGCGCGCCGATCAAGCCGCGCAGAAACACCAGGACCTGCATCGGGAACACGCCCACTTTCGCCTCCGGCAGGCCGAAGCGGGCATGGTCCGCCGCGACCGCCAGATCGCACAGCGCCATCAGGCCCATCCCACCGGCAACGCAATCGCCATTGACCCGCGCGATCAGCGGCACGCCCAGGTCGCGAGCCTGGCGCGCCAGAATGCCAAAATCCGTCATGGGCTGATCTAGGCCGAGGGTGAAGGTATCTGTCCCGCCGCTCAGGTCCGCCCCGGCGCAGAACGCACGGCGCCCGGCACCGGTCAGCACGATCGCGCGGATCGCGGGATCGGCTTCGGCCACGGTCAGCGCGTGCCCGATACCGGCGATCACGCCGCGGTTGATCGCGTTGCGCTTCGCCTCGCGGTCGATCCAGATCCACAGCGCGCGTCCGCGCCGCTCGGTGCGGATATCGGGCGCGTTCTCGGTCATGGCGATCGCCCCTTCAATAGGATTTCGGCAGGCCAAGCTCGCGCTCGGCGATGTAGCACAGAATCATCTCGCGCGAGACCGGCGCCAGTTGCGTGGCCATCATTTCGCGAAAATAGCGTTCGACATGGAACTCCGCAGCATAGCCCATGCCGCCATGGGTGCGGATCGCGCGGTCGCAGGCGCGAAACCCGGCATCGGCAGCGAGGTATTTGGCGGCATTTGCCTCCGCCCCGCAGGGTGCGCCGGAATCATACAGCGCGGCAGCCCGCAGGGTCATCAGTTCGGCGGCGTAGAGTTCCGACCAGCATTCCGCCAGCGGATGCTGGATCGACTGGTTTTGCCCGATCTTCCGGCCGAATACCTCGCGCTCCCCGGCGTAGGCGACGGCCTTTTCCAGGGCACGGCGGCCCATGCCGATCACCTCAGCGGCATTCAGGATGCGTTCGGGATTCAGACTGTCGAGGATATAGCGGAACCCCTTGCCTTCCTCGCCGATTCGCTGATCCGCGGGGACGATCATGTTATCGAAGAACACCTGGTTCGAGTTGACGGCGTGGCGGCCCATCTTGGGAATCTCCCGAACCTCCGCCGTGGCGCGATCGAGGTCGGCGTAGAACAGGCTCAGCCCTTCGGTTGGTCGCGCGCACTCCTCGCGCGGGGTGGTGCGCGCGAGCAGCACGATTTTGTCCGCCTGCTGGGCGGTGCTGGTCCAGATCTTCTGGCCCTGGATCACGTAATGATCACCGTTCCGCACCGCGCGGGTCTTGATCCGCGACGTATCCAGCCCGGCGTCGGGTTCGGTGACACCGAAGCAGGCGCGCGCGCTGCCGTCGATGATTGCCGGCAGGAATGCGGCGCGCTGGCGATCGGTGCCGTGACGGACGATCGAATGCAAGCCGAAGATGTTGATATGCACCGTTGAGCAGGCGGCGAAGGCGCCCGCCGAATGGCCGATTTCCTGCATCATGATCGCGGCTTCGGTGACACCGAGACCGGCGCCGCCATATTCCGGCGGCATCGCAATCCCGAGCCAGCCGCCCGCAGCGATCGCCTGGCCGAACTCGAACGGGAAGGCGTGGGTGCGGTCCTTCTCGGCCCAGTAGGCGTCATCGAAACGATCGCAGATCGCGCGGACCGCGTCGCGGATCGCGGCGTGATCGGGCTTGTCGACCAGTGGTTCGAAACGCTTCATCCGCCAGCCCCTCCCCGTTTCGCCCGCTGCCGGCAGGCAGACCGCTCTGCGTGCCACTTGACGATATGGCGGAAATATATTCGCTAGGGCGATGCATACCCCGGGGTTGGTCTAAGGTCAAGCCAGGGGCCACCCCCGCCGGGCCAGGCGCAAGCAGGAGAAGACCATGCGAATCTGCATCTACGGCGCCGGCGCGAGCGGCGGGCATCTCGCGCTGCGCCTGGCCCGCGCCGGGCATGAGGTGGGCGTGCTCGCGCGCGGCACCCAGCTCGCCGCGCTCGGTGCCCGCGGCATAACGATGCTGTCGGGCGAGGCGGTGCTGACCGCCAAGGTGCGCGCCAGCGACGATCCGGCCGCGCTCGGACCACAGGAACTGGTGCTCGTGACGGTGAAGGCAACCGGTCTGGCCGCGGTTGCGGCGGGTCTCGCCCCGCTGGTGCATGGCGCGACGCAGGTCCTGTTCCTGCAGAACGGCATGGCGTGGTGGTACCCGCAGTGCCTGCCGCCCGACCGCCCGGCGCCGCCGGATCTGCCGGTATTCGCGCTGGGCGCGCGGTTCCTGGACGTCCTGCGGACGGATCAGGTGCTGGGCGGCAGCCTCTATTCCGCCAACGTGCTGGAGGCGCCGGGCGTGGTCCGCAACACCTCACCCGGCCGCAACGGGATCGCCCTGGCGCCGATCGTCGCGACGGCCGAGCCGGAGGCGGCGACCATGCGCGCGGTGCTGGCGGGTGCGGGGCTCGACTGTCCGCCGGTGGACGACGTCCGGCGCATGGTGTGGTCGAAACTGCTCGTCAACATGAGCGGCTCGGCGATCGCGTTGGCCACCGAAAACCGCTCCTCGATCTGTCGCACCGATCCGGCGCTGGCGGACATCTACAGCCGCGCGGTGCGGGAGGGGCTGGAGATCGCACGCGCGCATGGCTATCCGCTCGACGCAATCGTGGATCCGGAGCGGCTGCTGGACGGACTGCACGACCACAAGCCGTCGTTGCTGCAGGATTACGAAGCCGGAAGGAAGATGGAGCTTGCTGAGATCATCGCGGCCCCGATGGCGTTCGCGCGCGCGGCGGGGCTCGCCACCCCCACGCTCGACACCCTGGCCGCGATCGTGTTGCGGCGCGCGCGGGATCGTGGCCTGCTGTAGCGCGACCGGCAGGATCAGCGGCAGCAGCCGAGGGTGGCGCTGAACAACGCGCGCAGGTTTGGCGCGTGCTCGAGTTCGGCTACTGCGGCCACCAAGCGATCGACGGCCTCTGCCCGGGTGCCCATCTCCGGAGCCAGCGCCCGGGCGAAGCTGGCCGCTTGCTCGAAGCTGGGTTGACCCACCGGGGCCTCGACCGATCCCGACAGCGTCCGCCCGTCGTCCATCCGCAGCATCAGGCGACACTGGCGCGGCGCGATCGCCGGATCGGCGACGACCCGCACGCGCCGCGCCATCGCCAGCACAGCCGGATCGTCGATTCGGGCCAGCCCCTCGGCATTGACCCGCCCGGTCACCAGGGCGAGTGCCAGGCTGAACTGAGCGCTCATTTTGGTGGCGATGGCGCTGGCGAAGGGGCCGGGATGATCGATGCCAGGATAGGCCGCCTCGTAGGGATTGAGCATCAGCGCGACTTCCTCCGGAGCCCCTGTTACGTCAAGCGCGAGCACGCAGCCCACCGGCCCCTGCAGGATCGCGCAGACCGGATAGGGCTTCACCGTGACCTCCGTCAGTTGCCAGGTGTGCCCCATGCCACGTAGCGCCTCCGCCGGCACGTCGTCGGTGTCGGCATAGGCGTGGAAGAACCCCGCCGGCCCGTCCAGCGCGGCGCCGGCGGCGGTGGCGCCGGCGGCGGCGGCGCGGGCGGCGGAAATGCCGTTGCGCGCCGCGAAGCCGAGTTGCAGCGGTCCCTCACCGCTGCCCTCCCGCCAGACCTGGGCCAGCCCCCCGGCCAGATTGGCGGCGAATCCCAGCGCGTGGGCCGTCTGCTCCGCGCTCAGCCGCAACAGCCGCGCCGCCGCCGCGGCAGCGCCGAACCCGCCCAGCACCGCGGCGGCGCGAAAGCCGCGAGCGGTGATGCGCTCGTCGAAGTCGCGCCCGATCCGTCCCAGCACCTCGTAGCCGAGCACGATCGCGTCCAGCACTTCGGCGCCGCCATGCCCACCGGCCTCACCGATCGCCAGCGCGGCGGCCATGGTCGGGCTCCCGGGATGAGAGGTGGAGGCCGCGTGCGTATCGTCCTGGGAGCGGGCGTGGAACAACGCGGCGTTGGCGACGGCCGCACCCTCGATGCTGGCCCGGGTGCCGTCATGGAGCAGCGTCGCCTCCGCCGGGTCGGCCCAGAAGCGCCGCACCATCCGGTGCGCCACCGGATCGCGCGACCGGCCCGCCAGCCCCACCGTCAGGTTGTGCAGCAGGCTGACCCGCGCCCGCAGCCGGACCGGGTCGGGGATGGCGGCGTGCGCCGTGTCGGCGACCAGATGGCCCATGAGGCGGCTAAGCGGGGGCGCGGTCACGGGTGGCGTTCTCCTCGGCTACGAGCGATTCTTTTACGCCACAGCGAAGTTTGTTTCTCGACTCTACGCTAAGAGCGCCCCCGTGCCGGTGTCAACCACGAGCCTGGATGGCTGGTTTATGGGGCCATGATCGGGAACGTGGATCGGGGCTTGACAGACACGGTGACACAGTGCATCCGCTTTGCCGTATAACTGTCCGGTGGAGCGAATATTCCTGCTGGAACGCTATAGGTAGCGCCCGCTGGGGGGCCACGAGGGGGAGATGTCGCAGACGAAAATGGCGGTGCGCCGCGTTACCCGGACCACGCCAAGCGCGGGACGCGTGCCGTCGGAGCATGCCGGCCAATGATGTTCTCCGCCGCGCTGGCCCCGGCGGCCCAGGCGCTGTTGAGCGGCGTGCTGGTAGGCGGGGTCTACGGCCTGGTCGCGATCGGGTTCAGCCTGGCCTTCGGGGTCATGCGGATCGTCAATTTCGCGCATGGCGACCTGGTCATGTACGGCATGTATATCGGCGTGCTCGCCGTCAGCGTGTGCGGGGTTGACCCGCTCTTTGCGATTCCAGCCAGCTTCGTATTGCTCGCCCTGCTGGGCGTGGCGATGTATCGTTTCGTCTATCGCCGCTTCACCGGCGCCGCCACGCTGCAGCAGTTGCTGGCCGCGATCGCGCTCGGCCTGATCCTGCAAATGCTGGCGCAGATCGTCTTCGGCGGCGCCACGCGCTCCGCCCCCTCGGTGTTCACCAGCCGCTATCTCGTGTTCGGCCCGCTGTTTGCGTCGATGGCGCAGGTGCTGGCGTTCGGCGTTGCCGTGCTGGCCACCCTGGTGGTCGAGGCGATCCTGCATGGTACGATCTGGGGCAAGTCCGTGCGCGCGGTGGCCGACGATATCGAGGCCGCCGAGGTGGTCGGCCTTGGTACGCAGGCGATCAATGTCACCGCCTTTGCGCTTTCCGCCGGACTCGCCGGAATCGCCGGGACCGTGCTGGTCACCTATTATCCGACCGACCCGTCCAAGGGCCTCGCGCTGATGCCGATCGCCATCATCGCCACCACGATCGGTGGTCTGGGCAGCATCCGCGGCTCGTTCCTCGGCGGGATCTTTTGCGGCGTGGTGCAGCAGCTGACCGCCATGCTGTGGACCTCGGGGCTACAGGACGTGCCGCTTTATGTCCTGCTGCTGCTGTTCATCGCTTACCGGCCGACCGGCATGTTTGGGTTACGCACCGAATGAGCACGCGGACCCAGACCGGACTCCCGATCGGTGCCGGCGGCGTCGTGGCACCGTCGCGCGCCTGGCAGCGCGCCGGCCTCCTCGCCACGTTGGCGGTGGTCGCGGTGGTGCCTGCGCTGCCGTTCGTGAACAGCTATCTGCTCGCGGTGATGGTGCGGGCGCTGATCTTCATCAGCCTGGGCCAGGCCTGGAACATCATCGCCGGAATCGGCGGACAGCTGTCGCTCGGTAACGGCGTGTTCCTCGGTCTCGGGACCTATGCAGCCGGCTGGCTGTTCAACCAGTACGGCATCCCGCCCTGGCTTGGCATCTGGCCCGGGATGGCGTTGTCGCTTGCCGCCGCGTTCCTGATGGGGGCGATGACGTTGCGGATCCGCGGTATATTCTTCGCGCTGGCCACCGTCGCCGTCTCGCTCGCCTTCGAGGAGCTGGCGCGCCACTACACCGACCTCACCGGGGGCGATAATGGCCTGACCCTGACCTTCCTCGGCACATCGTTGTGGGCCTTGCAGTCGCGCTCGCCGGTGCCATTCGTCTACGCGGGCCTGGCCTTCGTCGTGAGCTATTACTGGCTCACCCGGTGGATCCTCACCAGCCACTTCGGCCTTGAACTACGCGCGGTGCGCGATGACGAGCGGGCGGCAGCCGCGGCCGGTGTCGCGGTGCTGCGCACCAAGCTGGCGGGCTTCCTGATCAGTGCCGCGATGACCGCGCTCGCCGGCGGGCTCTACGTGCAATATTACCAGGCGATCGATCCGGCCTCGGCGTTCGGGCTGAATCAGGCGATCCAATTGCAACTGCCGGCGCTGATCGGCGGGCTTGGTACCGCGCTGGGACCGGTGATCGGTGGCGCGCTGATGGTTCTGGCGGCAGAGGTCACCAATTGGGGTGGCGCCAAACTCGGCCTGGTCGGGATCGACGTGCTGACCTATGGCGTGGTGCTGCTGGTCGTCGTTCTGTGGGCGCCGGGGGGACTCGTCGGGCTGTTCACGCGCCGAACGAGGGACGGGCGGTGATCGGGACCGTGCCGGCGCTGGAAGTCCGCGGCGTCGGCCGCCGCTTCGGCGGGCTGGAGGCGTTGCGTGATGTTTCCTTCACGGTGGCAGAAGGCGAAGTGATCGGGCTGATCGGTCCCAACGGGGCTGGCAAATCGACCTTGTTCGAGATCATCGGCGGCGGCCTTACGCCCTCCAGCGGGTCCGTGCATTTCTTTGGGCGCGATTGCAGCCGGATGCCCCCGCACGAGCGCCGGCGCATCGGGCTGTGCCGGACCTTCCAGAAAGTGCGCCTGTTCGCCTCGATGACAGTACGCGAGAATATCGCGGTCGCGGCGCAACAATCCGCGCCGCGCGGCAGCCGGTGGCAGGATCTGGTGGCGCGTACCCTGCGCCAGTTGCGGCTGGATGCGCAGGCCGAGCGGCGGCCGGCGGAGCTTACCCTGGCCGACCGCAAGAAAGTGGAGATCGGCCGCGCGATCGCCGGATGTTGCCGGGTGCTGATGCTGGACGAAAGCCTGTCCGGCTTGACCACCGACGAGGCCGAGGAACTGGTCGCGGAGGTGCTCAGCCTCAATCGCACCGACGGCACCACGATCATCGTGGTCGAACACGTGCTGTCGGTGCTGGCCGCAATGGTGCGACGGCTGGTGGTGCTGCACAACAGCACCGTGATCGCGGACGGCCCGCCGGCGGAGATCGCGCGGGATCCGTTGGTGATCGCAGCCTATCTCGGGACCAAGGCGCGGGCATGGACCTGAGTTTCCTTGCTGTGGAACAGCTCAGCGTATCGTACGGCGACATGCGCGCCGTGCATGACGTTTCGTTCACGGTTGGCGAGGGGCAGTTGTTCGTGCTGCTTGGCGCCAACGGCGCCGGCAAGACCAGCGTGCTGCGCTGCATCTCCGGCCTGGTGGCGGCGCGGTCGGGGCGGATCACCGCCGGCGGCGTGACGCTCGGCGGGCTCCGGCCGCACCAGGTGGCCCGCGCCGGGTTGGCCCATGTCCTGGAAGGCCGGCGGATTTTCGCCAGCCTTACGGTCGAGGAAAACCTTCTGGTCAGCTTCATCCACGCGCGCGCCAAGATGACCCGCGGCGCCGCGATCGAGGCGGTGTTCGAGCTGTTCCCACGCCTGGCCGAACGCCGCCGCCAGCACGGCGACACGCTTTCCGGCGGTGAGCAGCAGATGCTGGCAATCGGGCGCGCGATGATGAACTTCCCGCGGCTGCTGATGCTGGACGAGCCCTCGCTCGGGCTTTCGCCGCGTATGGCGGAGCTGGTGTTCGAGCGGCTGACCGCGATCAACGCACAGGGCACCACGCTGCTGCTGGTCGAACAGAACGCGGCCAGTCTCGATCTCGCAACGCACGGTGTGATCCTACAAAACGGCCGGGTCAAGCTGTGCGGCGACCGCGCCGCACTGGCGGACTCGGATTTCGTACGCCGCGCCTATCTGGGACTCTGAAACGACACGCAACCGACACGCGGAACACGCGGTCAGACAAGGAGCTACGTCCATGGAGATCACACGTCGCGACAGCCTGGCGGCACTGCTGGCCGCCACCGCGATCGCCGCCCGCCCTGCCATCGGCCACGCCGGCGTGCCCGATGTGGTGATCGGCGCACCCAACTCGCTGACCGGTGGGTTCGGCGAGCTTGGCACGCGCGATGCCTGGGGCTTCGTGATGGCGGCCGAGCACATCAACCGTACTGGCGGCATCAAATCCCTTGGCGGGGCCAAGCTGCGGGTGCTCGTAGCCGATACCAGCACCGACAACCCGACCCAGGGCGCCAGCGTGGCGCGGCGCATGCTCGACCAGGACAAGGCGACGATGCTATACGGCGCCACCGCCAGCGCCATCACGATGGCGATCCAGGTGATCAGCGAACAGGCGCGGGTGCCCCTGCTCACCACCTCGTATGTCGATGCCGTGGTGGGGCGTGGCCTGAAATACACGTTCAAGACCACCGCACTGGGTAGCCATCTTTGGAACTTCGCGATGGACGGACTGGTGCAGATGATGACCGCGGTGGAGGGCAAGCCGCCGGCATCCTGCGGCATCTTCATGGGATCGGACGCCGTCAGCATGGCGGTATCGAAAAGCCTGCCGATCGAGGCGAAGCGCATTGGCCTGCCGGTGGTCGCGCATGTCAATTTCCAGGGTAACCTGACCGACGCCTCCGTGGTGATCTCGCCGATCCTACGCTACAAGCCGGCAACGATCTTCCTGAGCGCGTTCCTCCAGGATGCGGTGCTGATCCTGAAAGCGTTGCGCGGACTCGGGATCAAGACGCCGGTGGCGGCGGCGGGTGGGGTATCGTCGGATTCCGCGGGCAAGGCGATGGGTGCAGCCGCCGACCGCGTGTTCATGCCATGGAGCTGGAACTGGGATCTGCCGGTGCAGGGCGAGAGCGAGGTGCTGGCTATGTACAAGCAGCTGCATCCGCACGAGCCCTACCCGCCCAACGACGAGCAGCTGGGCATGGGCTACGCAGGCGGCTTGATCTGCGCCCAGGCGCTGGAGAAGGCCGCCAGCCGGGACGGTGAGAAACTGCGGGCCGTGCTCGCGAGCACCACCTTCACCGGCCTGCCGATCCCCGCCCGCGTGGTAAAGTTCGGCGCGAACGGGCTCAACCAGGACGCTGCACTGGTGCTGGCCGAATGGCATGGTGGCAGCGCGCATACCGTGTGGCCGAAGGAGCTGCAGGCGATGAAACCGGTGATCTGAGCACGGTCCCCCTGACAGCGAAGCGGGCGTCGCGGCAACGGGTATCCGATCGGAGGACATATCCTTCACGCGGTGCGGCCTCGGTCATGAACGGCGACACACCCTGGCTGCCGAGGGCGTCCCGCGTTCCCGTCAGACAGCTCGGAGGCGATACTTAGATCCGCGCCCGCCGGTCGGGAGGAGGGGTGCACTTGCGCCAGACACACTGTTTACCTCGATTCTGCCCGAGTTGGACGCGTTATCCACAGCGGTGCCGGCCATATCGCGTGACACGGTCACATTGAAGGTAGCGCAGACGCACCGCCGTCGCGCGGCTCCCGGCACGCATCTTCACTTCGCGCGCCTTGACGAGGTTGCGGCGCGCGTCGGGCCGCGCATACGACCAGCGTCGCGCTGAGGCTGCTCACTCTCGATCAAGCGCTGCGCCCTCGCCACGCTTGACCGGCGGATCGGCGAGAGCCGCGCGCCAGTCGGAGGTGCGCCACCGGTTTCACGGGCTAGTGCTTCGAGTCGCTCATATCACGGGGGAGATTCGTTTTGATTTCACGCGAGCGCCGTGAGGGGGGCTGCCACTTCGC
>VFSW01008049.1_pt1 | contig 15208 bp, 8 predicted proteins | sample 5358111 | NCBI WGS metagenome assembly VFSW01 (sample SAMN11554181, study PRJNA540505) | mine drainage metagenome | isolation source: sediment from site ElyBrook_90M | place: USA: Ely Copper Mine, Vershire, VT | collected 2017
GGATGGCGTTGCCGAGGGCACTTGACGTACCGCGCAGGGGCGAAGCGACGGGTGCCGCACGGGGGACAACCGCGGCGGGCGGCGTGGCAGGTCGGGCAACGGGCGCAACGACCCCGGGGGAACCACTGAGTACCTGGCGCACCCTGTCGATCATCACCTGGGTCTCGAAGGGCTTGACGAGAGCGCCAGAGGCGCCAGCGGAGCGGGCAGCGGCCTCGTCGAGCGGCGAGTGGTCGGAGTGCAGGACAAAGATCGGATAGGTACCGGATTCGGCGTCGGCGCGAAGGGATCGGACAACGTCGTAGCCGGTTTGCTGACCGTTGAGGGCGACGTCGACGATGGCGACGTTGGGGCGAACCTCGCGGGCGCGAGCAACGACGCCGTCGGTGCCGTCGTGGGTGACCACGGTGAGGTCCTCGCCGGCGAAAGTGAGCTCGAAGACCTTGCGCATGGTGGCGCTGTCGTCGACGACGAAAAGGGTCTTGGGCACGAGCACGATCTCCTTGAGCGAAATGTCGGTGCGGGAGGGGCCGCGAACGGACGGTGCCCGGGTAACTCCCACGGAGCGACAGACGGTTCTATGGCCGGGTTGAACAGAGTGTCAAGAATTGCCCGGGAGGGCCCGGACCATGGCCTCTGGGAGATGGATGCATGGATGGCGCATGGTCCGAGAAAACCACAGCAAAGGTGGGTGGTTGGAAACGGAATTGCGCCGTCCGGTGTCCGCGGGGCTATCATTCGGTTCCTCCGTGGCCGAGCACAGTCCTTACATGCCACCCGACGACGTCCCGCGGGTGGGGTCCTGGCGGATCATCGCCGAACTCGCTCGCGGCAGCATGGCGGCGGTGTTTCTCGCGGTCGCGCCGGGAACGCCCCCGCGCGTGGCGGCCATCAAGCAGGTGCACCCTCACCTCGCGCACGACCCGGACTTCATCGCCATGTTGGTGGACGAAGCTCGCATCGCGTCGATGATTCACCACCCCAACGTGGTGGAGATCCGAGAGTACAGCCTTGGCCAACCGGGGATGCACAACTACCTGGTGATGGAGTACGTCGACGGTGAGCCGCTCAATCTTTTGATGCGTTGGGCGGTGCAAAAGGGCGTGCGGGTGGACTACGACATCGCAGCGTCTCTCGCCGCGGACGTCGCCGCGGGCCTGCACTGCGCTCACGAGCTCCGTGGTCCCCAGGGAGAGCACCTCGAACTGGTACACCGCGATGTTTCTCCGCAGAACATCATGGTGACCTACGACGGGCGGGTAAAGCTCACGGATTTTGGCATCGCCAAGGCCGTCGGAAGGCTCCAGCGCACCCAACCTGGGGAAGTCAAAGGCAAGCTGGCCTACATGTCTCCCGAGCAGGCCTTTGGCCGCGCTGTCGATCGCCGATCCGACGTGTACTCCCTCGGCATCGTTCTCTTTGAACTGTGTCTTGGGCGAAGGCTGTTTGGCGCAAAGACGGATGCAGACACCGTGCGTAACATCATGAACCATGTGATTCCTGCACCACGGTCGGTGGACCCGGAGTTTCCGTCCGGGCTTGAAGAGATCATCCTGGCGATGCTCACCCAGGACGTGACCCAGAGGTTCCAGAGCGCGGGAGCGGTTGAGCGGGCGCTGCGGGCGTTTGTCACCAGCGTGGGAGGCGGTGACGTTGCCCCGCGCCTTGGCGCGCTTGTGCGCTCCCTGGAACCTGCCCGCCATGCCGCCAAGACGGCACTCTTGACTTCGGAGCTCGCCAGGACCGCATCGGGGGCTGAGGTCGAATCCGATGGCGAAGCGCCGACGCTGGCCCGCATCGACCCTGCCATCGTGGCCGCGGTGACTTCGGGACAGCCCATGGTCGGTGCTCGGCCCATCCCCGCGGAGATCGAACGAACGTACCAGGCCCACGTTCCCACGACCGCGCCTATTTCTGCGATGGACGCCACGGCCATCGGTGCGCCGCCTGAAGAAGCCCTCCGTGCCATTCGTGCGTCGATGGTTCCGACGGCCCCGGTGCCCGTATCGAAGCCCGAACGTATTCAAACCAGGACGATCGTTGCCGTGATGCTAGTGGTGGGCCTCCTCGCGAGCGCCGGGCTCTACGCCATCGTGCGTGCACTGCGCTGACAGCACGCGCCCGACCCCTCCGTACTTTTTATACTGTCCGAATCTCAGTGTGTTCGCCGTAGACCCTGCGGAAGGCATCGGTGATCTCGCCGACAGTCGCTCCGACCTCCACCGCGGAGACCACCGCGGGCATCACGTTGGCGTCCGTGCGGGCGGCGCTTTCGCCCTCGGCGATTCCCGTCGTGACAGCCCGGGCGTCACGACGCGCGCGCAACGCTTGCAACCGGGCCACCTGCGCGGGCTCCAGCGCGGGATCAATTGTGAGCAGTGGCACGGGTGAGCTTTCCTTTGCACGATAGACATTGACGCCGACGATGGGCCGCTCGCCTCGCTCGATGGCCAACTGGTATCGGTACGAAGCATCCTGGATCTCTCGCTGGACATAACCGTCTTCAATCGCTGCGACCATGCCCCCGAGGGCGTCGATGTGGGCGAGGTAGGCCCGGGCCGAGGCTTCCAGGGTGTTGGTCATGGATTCGATGGCGTAACTTCCGCCGAGGGGGTCGACAAAGTCCCCGAGACCGGACTCGGCCGCGAGGATCTGTTGCGTGCGAAGGGCCAGCGTGGCGCTGTCTTCGGTGGGGAGAGCGAGCGCTTCGTCGTAGCTGTTGGTATGCAGGGACTGCGCGCCACCCAGGACGGCCGCAAGGGCTTGGAGCGTCACGCGCACCACGTTGTTGAGAGGTTGCTGCGCAGTCAGCGTCGCTCCGGCCGTCTGACAGTGAAACTTCAGCGCGCGCGCACGGGCTGCTGTCACCCCGAAGCGCGTGGCCATGAGACCCGACCAGAGCCGCCGTGCCGCCCGAAACTTGGCCACTTCTTCCAGCACGTTGTTATGCACGTTGAAGAAAAACGAGAGTTGCGACGCAAAGCGCTCGGGATCGAGACCCGCGGTCCGCGCGGTCTCGACGTAGGCGAGTCCGTCGGCGAGGGTAAAAGCGATCTCCTGGGCCGCGTCGCAGCCCGCCTCACGCATGTGGTAGCCAGAGACCGAGACCACGTTCCAGTGAGGCACTTCGTTGGCGGCCCAGGCAAAGATATCCCCGGTGATCTTGAGGGAGGGGCGCGGAGGGTGCACGTAGGTCCCACGGGCGACGTACTCCTTGAGCAAGTCATTCTGGATCGTGCCGCGGAGAGCGCGGAGAGGGATGCCGCGTTTGCGGGCGACGGTGACATACATCGCCAGGAGCACCCCCGCCGTGGCGTTGATGGTCATCGACGTCGACACCTTGTCCAACGGGAGTCCATCCAGCAGGATCTCCATGTCTTCCAACGTATCAATCGCCACCCCTACTTTGCCGACTTCTCCGCGGGCCATCGGGTGATCGCTGTCCCTGCCCATCTGCGTGGGCAGGTCAAACGCCACGGACAACCCAGTCTGGCCCCGTTCGAGCAAAAGCTTGAAGCGCTGGTTGGTCGCCCGTGCGTCGCCGAAGCCCGCATACTGTCGCATCGTCCACAGGCGCCCGCGGTACATATTCGCCTGCACCCCGCGGGTAAAGGGAAGCTCTCCGGGCAGGCCGATGTCCCGCATCGAATCGCTATCTTCGAGGTCAGCTGGGGTATACACAGCCTGGGCGTCGGCCCCCCCGGCGAGGAGCCCTGCGCGGGATCGCGGCGGAATTGACTGTACCAGGGGGTCGAGCGTCTCGCGCTCCCAGCGCGTGACGTTGGGCTTCCAACGAGGGTCTGTCATAGTTTTATTGGCACGATGGTTGGGGGTCCGAACTACGCTACAGTCAAGACCCGTTCGACGATAGCCCGGACACTCACCATGCCGGGACGAGGAGCGTACCGATCGTGGCGACCATCCTGCACATCGAGGACGACCCCCAGAGCCTGTTGCTGGTGCGCAAGCTCTTGCAAGCCGCAGGTCATCGAGTGCTCGAGACTGCGTCGGGCATCGAAGGTGCCCGCCTTGCCAACGAGCACCGGCCGGATCTGGTGCTCCTGGATATTAATATTCCAGATCTCGACGGGTACGAAGTCGCACTCTTGCTCCGCGAGCGGTTGCCTCAGACGGCCATCGTGGCAATCACGGCCGAGGGTGACCGTGCGACCGCGCTCACCGTGGGCTGCGACGGCTACATCGCCAAGCCCATCGACGCCCGGGGCTTTGCGAGGACGGTGGAGGGCTTTCTCAAGGGCCAACGGGATACCACGCCCGAGGCTCCGCAGGCCGGGACGCTTCGCGTGCAGAGCCAGCGGATGGCCGTGCACTTGGAAGCCAAGGTCCACGAACTGTCGGATGCCAACGCCAGGTTGGTGGAGTCGGACCGCCTGCGGCGCGAGTTTTATCGCAATGTGACCCATGAACTCGCGACGCCGCTCACACCTCTCGTGGGCTACCTCGGGCTCTTGTCCCGCGCTGAGCTCGGCCCAGTGAATCCCCAGCAGAAGAAGGCCCTGGCTTCGATGGACGAAGCCCTCGGACGTCTCCGCACGACCATCGACAACCTCCTCGACGTCACCCAAATGGAAACTGGGCGCATACGCTTTGTTTTTGCCCCCTATGACTTTGCCGAGGTGGTCCGCAGGGTTGTCGAGTCTCGACGGGCGGCCTTTGTCCGCTCGGGGCTTCGGCTTTCCCAGGACATCCCCACGGTGCACGTCGGGGCTACCGGCGACGCCGACCGCATCGCCCGCGCGACGGGGCACCTGCTGGACAATGCGCTGAAGTTTTCACCGCCGGGCGTGGGCGTGGCCGTGGAGGTGCGCGCGAGCGCGACGCACTGTGAGCTTCTGGTGGCTGACGGAGGGGCCGGTGTTCCTGCGCCGTGGCTCGCGCGGATTTTTGAGCCATTTGTACAAGGAGACGGCTCGCCCACGCGGCACCACGGGGGGGCCGGCGTTGGTCTCGCAGTGGTTCGTGGCGTTGCAGAAGCCCACGATGGTGCAGCGATGGCCGAACCTGGCGGGCGCTACCCCGTCGCTGGACAAAAGCTCCCGGGGCTGCTCGTGCGGCTCCAGGTCTCGCGCTCGCCTCGTCTGCAGGAATCGTGAGGGTGCCAGTTTATCTCGATCACCACGCGACGACCCCGCTCGCGTCCGAAGCCCGCGCGGCGATGTTCGAGGCGATGTCCCTTGGGCATGGCAATCCGTCGAGCGTGCACTCTTTGGGTCGCGCTGCTCGGGATGCCATGGAGCTTGCGCGTACGTCCTTGGCCAACGCCATCGGCGCACGGGCTCGTGAGCTTGTCTTTACGTCGGGAGGAACAGAAGCCGTGCATCTCGCGGTTCGTGGCGTTGCCCGGGGCCGCCGGCCCACGCGCGTACTGTGCGACCCTGGCGCGCACCCGTGCCTCCGTGCGGCCTCGGAGCTTGCAGCGGCCACGGCGGGCGTTGGCTTTGAATGGCTCCCGACGTCGCAAGAAACAAGCGAACTACGCGCCGCCGTGACCGACGGGGCCTTGGTCACGGTGTCCCTCGTCCAACACGAGACTGGCGCGGTTGCAAGGCTCGAGGCCCTCCATGAAGTGTGTCACGCCCGGGGCGCGACCTTGGTTCTCGATGCCGTGCAGGCCGTCGGAAAGCTGACGGTGGATCTTGCGGCAACGGGCGCCGCGGCCGCGGCCGTGTCCGCTCATAAGTTTGGCGGGCCCGGCGGGGTCGGCGCTGTCTGGCTACGGACGGAAGTTCCAGCGGAGGCGATCCAATCTGGGGGAGGCCAGGAACGTGGGCTACGTGCGGGCACCGAAAACGTCCTGGGCGCCATCGGAATGGGTGCCGCGGCGCATGGAATCGCGGCGCGGCGTACGGCCATGCCCGCGGTCGCGGCGCGCCGTGATGCGATCGAGCGCTCGCTCTTGTCCCTCGGGGCAACGGTCAACAGTGCCGAAGCGACCCGTGTAGCGACGGTCTCGCACGTGGCGTTTCGTGATCTCGCAGCGCCCGAACTAGTCGCCGCGTTGGATCTGGAAGGGTACTGTGTGTCATCGGGTGCGGCGTGTTCGAGCGGACGCGCCGAGCCGTCCGAGTCCATCCTGCGGATGTTCCCCGGGGAGCCCTGGCGTGCGACGGGGGCGTTGCGTGTGAGCCTCGGGCCATCGACCACGGACGCGGAAGTCGAGCGCTTCATCGCCACGCTCACCACCGTGGTGGCGCGGGTGCGTTACTGAATCTGGATGACGGCTTGAAAGTCCTGGCCGCCCGCGTTGCGTAGGAGGACATAGTGGTCGGTGATGCCGGGCGCGCCGTTGCAAGTCGGGAGAAGCTCCGCCACGTTGCCGATCTGCTGCGCGAGGATTCCGTGCGCGTCAAAAGCCGTCCACACCGTGGCTCCTAGGTACGGGACGTGCCCGAGGCCATGCCATACGCGGTAGGTGCTGTACGCAAGGTACTGCACCCGCGGAGCGTCGGGGTCGGCAATGTTCGACGTGGACCACACCTGACCGTTGTCCACGAGCGCTCCCACCGGCGAGTTTTCGGTGCCTACGTCGATGATCGAGTCACAGGAGTTCTGGTCGACGGGCGTGGCGCAGCCAGCGGCCAGGAGGGCGAGGGCGCAGAGACAGCCATGGAGTGTGTAATGCACGGGTGATCCGAGCGGTACCTACCGCAGGTAGCGGGCGATGTCCCGGGCGTGGTAGGTCACAATGATATCCGCCCCTGCCCGGCGGATCGAGGTCAGGGTCTCGCGCACGGCACGGTCAAGGTCGATCCAGCCGTTGGACGCCGCGGCGTGCAGCATGGCGTACTCGCCCGAGACATTGTAGGCCGCGACGGGCACATTCACGACGTCCCGCACGCGCGCGATCACGTCGAGGTATGCCAAGGCGGGCTTGACCATGATGATGTCCGCGCCTTCGGCCACATCGGTGAGCACCTCGCGAATCGCCTCGCGGACGTTGCCCGGGTCCATCTGGTAGCCAGCACGGTCACCCGACTTGGGCGCGCAGTCGGCAGCCTCCCGAAAGGGTCCGTAGAAAGCGCTGGCGTACTTGGCCGCGTACGACATCACGATGGTGTCGGTGAACCCCTCAGCGTCGAGTGCGCTCCGGATCGCGCCGATCCTGCCGTCCATCATGTCGCTGGGGGCGACGACGTCGGCGCCTGCGCAGGCGTACACCGTCGCGACACGGGTGAGTCGATCGACCGTCACGTCGTTGTCGACATCGACTGTACCGTCACTGCGCTGGCGGAGCACGCCGCAATGGCCGTGTGCGGTGTACTCGTCGAGGCAGACGTCGGCCATGAGGACGGCATCCGGGAGCGCTTCGCGCAACGCATGGAGTCCCGTCGGTACGGGTCCGTCGGGGTCCCATGCGCCCGTTCCGTCGTCGTCTTTGGCATCTGGCACGCCAAACAGTAGAAAGCTGCGGATGCCGAGGTCGGCAAGGGCGCGGGCCTCTTCGACCGTGCGATCCACTGAGCGCCGGGCGTGGCCGGGCATCGACCCGATGGGCTGGATCCGCCCCGTGCCCGGTGTGACAAACAGGGGTGCAACGAACTGTTCCGACCGGAGGGAGGTCTCGCGCACGAGGTCACGGATGGCGGGGTTGCGACGTAGACGACGGGGGCGATGGACGAGAGAAATCATGGTGCTTCTCAACAAGGGGTGAAGTGCGCGTCGAGGGCGTCAAGGAGCCCATCGAGCGTGTGGTTCTCGGCTTCGACAGACACCGCGAGCCCGCGGGCGCGCACGGTGTCCGAGGTGATCGGGCCGATGGAGGCGATCACACAGCCCTGGAGGAGTTTCGCCGCGTCAGCTCCGAGGGCATCGCAAAGCTGCGTGACGGTCGATCCCGAAGTGAAAGTCACGACGTCGATCGCTCCGTGCGCGAGCTCCCCTCGAACGGCAGCGACCTCCGCGCCTGTTGCGGCCACCGTGCGGTACGCCGCAACGACTTCGGGCAGGGCTCCCGCGGCCCGCAGCGCGTCGGGGAGCGCATCGCGGGCAGACTCCGCGCGGGGGATCAACACACGCGCGCCGAGTATCTGCGGGCCGAGGAGTTCAACGATCGCCCGGGCGATGCCTTCCCCGACGTACTCCTTCGGGACGGCGTCTGCACGAATTCCACGGGCGCGGAGCGTGTCGGCGGTCGCCGGGCCGATGGCAGCAACGCGCGCATTGGCAAACACCCGCGCATCGAGACCTTTGGCGTCGATACAGCGGAAGAAGTAATCAACGCCGTTCTGGCTGGTAAAGGCCACCAGGGCATAAGCGCCCGCGACAAGCGCGTCGATCGCCCTGGGGAGTTCCGTCACGTCCGTCGCGTCCGCGAAGCGAATGACCGGGAGTTCTACCGGGTCGGCCCCGCGGTCCATGAGTTGCTGCACAAAGGCACCAGATTGTTCGCGGGCGCGGGTGACAAGCACACGTCGGCCCGCGAGGGGCTGCGCGTAAGCTGGCGGGACGCTCCCAACGGGCGCACCCGTCGCCGTCGTGACGCCCGGGACACGCTCGAAGCAGACAGACTCGCGCGCGAGCGCATTGGCTTCTGCGACGACGCGCGCGGAGAGCCACGGATCGCCCCCGGTCACCCGCACGACGCGCAGCCCCTCTCGGGCACACGCACCCATCATCCGGGGAACCTCGCCCGCCGCGACCCCGTCGGGAGCGACAGGGACGCGGCGAGCGTCAGACCGCCCGTGCGCGATGACCCATGGGTGCACGTCAGTGTCGTAGAACATCGCGTCGGCCGCGGCGATGACCCGTACCCCGCGAAGGGTAAGCAGCCCTGGATCACCAGGACCCGCGCCAACAAAGGTAACGACACCGCGCACGAGCGGAATGTAGCCGGTCATCCGGCCGCGTGCACGCGGGCTCCACGCTCACCGTTCGCGCGGGGGATGTACGGCCAGCGCGTAGATGCCCCCATCGTCGCAACCCGCCACGAGCATTCCGTCGACAGGGATCGCTGGCGTGGTGTCGACGTCGGCCCCGAGGGTGGCCGTCCACGCCAACGTCCCGTCAGGCCGCAACGCCCACACCCTGTCGTCTTCTGAGCCCACGTAGATCCAGCCGTCAGCGTCAATCCGAGCCGAGCTACGCACGGGGCCCAACGTCGCGACTTGAAACATCTCCGCCCCGTCTGACGCCCGCACGCCGTGAATCGCGCCGTCCTCTGTGCCGACAATCACCGTGCCATCCCTGCCGAGCGCTGGCGTTCCACGAATGCCCACGTTGCCCCGGGGGCTCCCGAGCAAGACGTCCCAACGGAGCGTCGCGTCGGTGCGGGCGCAGCGTAGATGCCCATCGTCTGCGCCGACGATCACAGCACCGTCCTCCAGCACCAGCGCCCCGCCACGGACCGCTGCGGGCGCCACCCACCGCTGGATCAACCGCCCGGTCGCCGCATCGTAGTATCCCACCGCCCCCGAGAGATCCGTCACGATCATCGTGCGCTCATCCCGCGAGAGCGCCGGGGCCCCGAAAGCGTGACCGTGGAGCGCCGTCGACCATCGCGCCCTCCCGTCTGGACCCAACGCAGCGACGGCAGCCGAGGCGACGTACACCGTTCCGTCCGTGCCCACCACGGGGGGCGCGTCGGCGTCATCGGGCGTCGGGTAGGTCCACCGTCGCACCCCGTGGTCGTCCAGGGCCGCATAGGCTCCGCCGTCGTATCCAAGGATCGTGCGCGTGCCCACCACCGCGGGGGAGGCGAACAATCTCGCCGCTGCCCAATATCCCCACCGTACGACCCCATCACGATCCAGGGCTTGCACGCTGCCGTCCAGGGCGCCCACGACCACCAACCCATCGGACGTCACCACGGGGGAGGCAAACACCCGCCGTGACGCTCGCACACGCCAGACGATCGCGGGTTGCTCCCTGGGTCCCCGCCGTGGACTACGCCCTGTGTGCTGCGCGTCCCCGCCAAACATTGCAGTGTACACGCCGCCCCGGGCCGCCGCGGGCGAGGGCTGCCCCCGCGGAATCAACGGCATGGCGACCACGGCGAGGCACACCGCGGAGGAGAGGACCCACCCCCGGTACAAACTCACCCGGTGCCCTCTTCGCTACCTTGTTGGTCTGCACCTGCGACGTGGCGTGCTTCGAGAAAGCGGTCGCTCAGGGCCACGCGGATCAAGCGTCCCACGGCCGTGACTTCTTGCACTGCACGGGCGGGAGACATCCCTTCGGGGCTTAGCGAACCCACCGCGCCCAGGACGTCACCCGTGGCCAGGAGCGCCACACGGTCGCCGAGTTCCATCGACCCGGACTGAATCGCCTCAGCGTCGATCCCGCGACCGAGCACCTCGTATGCGTACGGCGCAATGTCACTCAGTCGCTCTTTGGGGAACGCCCGCGCCAGCTTTCGCGCGAGTTCGTCCAACTGCCCGGCGTCCACCCCGTCGGCCTTGAACATCGGCTCAAACTGCCGGAGGAACGCCGACATCACCAACGCGAACTCTCGGGGTGAACCCCGCACCGCCAGCGGTAATCCGAGGGCTGCCACGAGAACCCCGCGTGCAACCGCGAATCTCATCGCTGGCGTCACTCCCGCGGTCGACGGGATCACCACGGCTGCGGGCGAGTGCCCGACTGCAAGGCATCCGCCGGGCACCTGCCCCGCGAGGTAGATCTCCACGGTCGGGAGATTCAACAGCCGCGCCCAGCGTTCGATCTCGGCCCGCAGGGCGTGGGGGCGGGCGCCGAGCTTTTCAGCCCTTAGCGGCCGTGGGTCAAAGGGAACAACCCGTTCCAGGACGTCGGCCGCCCGGGTGAGCACCTCCCGCAACGGCTGCGTCACCGCGGGCGGCGCCAGCAACCCCACCGCTGCCGGCGTCAACGCCGCGAGGTCCGCACCGTGGGCGACCCCGTGCGGCGCGATGGATTTCATTCCCTCGTTCCCGACGCCCATGGCCACGGCGACCGCGGCAATCATCTGCACGCCGTCGGTGCGACCCCGCAGCGCCAGGACGTCCGAGAGATGTTCCAACAATGGCAGGTCCGTGAGCTTTCGATCCAGTTCTCGACGTACCTCTGCCGCCGCGCGGTCAAGCAGCACGTTGAGCGACGTCGTCGCCCCTTGCCGCTCGTAAAATCGCGCATACGCCCGAAGTACCGCAAGGTCCGTCGGGGCGTCCCTCCGGGCGGACTCCCGCGCTGCCTCCGCGCCCGTCACATCTCCAGCACCCTCGTCCAGGGCCCGCGCGAATCGAATCTGCATCGTCACCCGCTCGGCCCCCGCGGGCATGAGCGGCACCAACACTTGGAGAATCTCAGCCTCGCGGTCGGGTACACCCGTCCTGGCGTACAAATCCGCCAGCCGGGTGAGTATCCTCGGGTCCTCGGGCGCAAGCTGCAACGCCCGACGGTACGCAGCCTCGGCCCGCCTTGGATCCGGGAGCCTCCGGTCAAAGATTTCCCCCAGCGCAAAGAACAACTCAATCCGCTCCCCTGGATCCGCCGCGACCCGCGCGAGGCGAATCATGGCGTCGGCCGCGGGCGTCCAATCCTGTGCCTCGACTGACAACCGCGCGAGGGCCCGGAGCGCGAGGTCGTTCTCAGGCTCCAACCTGGCGACCGCCCGCCAGTGCTTTCGCGCGCGGGGCTTGTCGCCCAGGTGTTCACCCAGTTCCGCCGCCCGCCGATGAAGCGACGCCAGTCCCGTGGGCACCCCCGCCGTCGCCGCCGCGGTCGTGTGCGCTTCGAGAAAATCAAGCTCGCGCCCGGCATCTCCTGCCTCGCGCATGAGCGCCAGCACCTGTTCCAACGCCTGCGCCTGCCGTGGGTCTCGCTGTAGCGCCTGCTGCAACGCCGTGAGCGTCCGCATCGGCTGCGTCGCCTCGTCCCACAGTACCCCCGGCTTGATAAACGCCCGCACAGAAAGGTCTTGCGACCGCAGCGCCGCCCCAAGGGCCTCGTGCGCCGCCGCCGCACCCGGGAGGTCCCCCGCCGCCTTGCGCGCCCGTCCGAGCCCCGCCAGCGCTACAACGTCCTGAGGCACATCCCGCACCGCGCGCTCAAAAGACTCCAACGCGCGGGTGTTGTCCCCGAGGGCCATGTACGCCTCGGCAGCACGGCAAAAGTGCGCCGCGCGTTCGAGCGGGAGTGCATCTCCCGTGAGCTCCGCGGCATGAATCTGCACCTCGGCGAATCGCACAAGGTCGCCCGTCCACCGTGCATCGGCGTCAAGCTCGGTAAGCAGGCGCCGGTCGGGCGCTCCCCGCAAAAACGCCTCACGCGCATAGGCCACGCCTGCAACCGGGTCGCCATCGGCAAGGGCCGTTGCCAACCGCGCCGCTGCGAGACCCGCGGCCACGGCATCCGCAGGGTCATGGGCAAAGCGCACCATCCGGTCGTAGATCCCAAGGAGATCCGCGTGGCGACCCTGCTCCATGAAATGCCGTTCGAGTACTCGGAGCGTCGCCGTGTGCCCGGGTGCAAGCTCGAGAATCGCCTGGTACGAAAGCACGGACGAGGCCACGTCGCCGCGGTACGTCCGATCGAGTTCCGCGAGCTTTTCGTAGGCACCGATCCGCTGCCCGTCGTCGGTCGCTGTCTTCAGGTCGTCAAACGCCCGCTCGGCAACCTCGGTAAAGTGCCCCGCCGCAAGCCACAATCGCTCTTGTTCCGCTGCAAGAACAGGGTCATGTAGCGCGAGCGCACGGGCCCGCGCGATGGCTTGCACCGCTTCTGCAGGCCTGCCAACGTCCAGCAACGCCGCCGCGAGGGCCATGCCAACCGCCACGCCCGGCGCCGGACCACCAGCCTGCCCCACGCGCTCCGCCTGCGCGCGAAGCACGGCCACCGTACGCTCGGGGTCTCCCGCCGAAGCGCGAAGCAACAGCACCCCCAGGGCGGCGTCGGCATCACTACGTCGCCACGCCTTCCATATCGACACTGCAGCCGCGTCGGCGTCAGTGCCCGCACGGCGTAGCGCCGCACGCACGGCATCCATCCTCCGCGCCGGGTCGTCGCCATCCTTGGCCGCGGCCTCCAGCAAATCCGCTCCCACATCCGCTGCGACCTCGGCCCTTAGCGCGTACAACCCGACGATCTCGGCCGCCGAGAGATCCCCGGGCAGCGCCCTCGCGGCCTCCGTGGCATCCGCCGCCCCGCCCGACACATCCAACGGCGCGGCCATCGCCGCCGACAGAAGCCTCAGCGCTGCGGCCCGCGCAGGGTCGCCCGCCAACAGAGCCTCCGTGCGCAGCGCCCGGACGTACGCTCCATCGTCGTCGGCCAAGGCCGCCGAACGGCGGCCTGTGTAGGACACAACCCCGAGATCCCCGTGGGCGCCTGCGTCTGCAAGGACTGCCATGCCCGCGCGGGCCTCGACGTGGCCCCCGTGCCGCGCCAGGGATTCCATCGCAGCCACCTGCCTGTACGGATCCGCTTCGTCGGCCGTGGCCTCGGACAGCCCCAGGTCGGCCGCCGCAGCCAGTGCCATCGCAAGGGTCGTGTGGCCGGCGGAACCAAGCGCCGTGTGTTCCTCTGGATCGACGCGGCCGGGCCGTGCGCGCAACCCCGCGGCGAGACCCTCGTCGGGCGCAAGGGCCGCAGCGACCTCGTCAAAGGTCCCATCCCGCCGCGCAGCCGCCCGGCGCAACGCATGGTAGCGCCCCACCTCGGTGGTGACCGCCGGATCGCCGATGCTTTCAACCCATTCTGCACCGACCGCAGGCTCGGCGTGCTCGACCGCCCAACGGGCCTGGCGGTCACCGTCGAGACCCGCATCCCGGTGGGCGTGGGCGACGAGCCATCCAGAGACACCGGCGTCGTCGACAGTATCCGGCGACACGGACTCTCCCAAGATGGCCTCCAGCGCCCGCGCAACGCCCGTGGCCGCAACGGCTGTCGCGCCCCCCGTGCCGGCCGCCGCGAGGCCCACCATCGCCGTGCGAAACACCGCCGCTGTCCCGCGGCTGTAGCCAATGCGCGCCATCGCGAGCCACGCACCGCCGTCCGTGGGATCACGCCGCACCGCGTCTTGCACCGCGGACAGGGCCGTGTCGTTTTCGGCCGAACGCTCGGCAAGGCGTGCCCGGGTTACGTCCGTGGCCGCTGCGACGAGACCCGTGGTTCGCGTCGCAAAGTCCGCGAGCGCTTCGGCCACCCGTGCGGGCTCATGCCGCGACGCCGCGGCAAAGAGCCCCGCGAGGGCACCCGGGATGCCGCCGCGCGCCGCTGCGCGGGTCCACCACGCATCCGCCGCCCCTGCATCGCTCCGCGCGGCGAGTTCGCCCGCGAGAAACTCCAACTCCAAACGCTCGCCGTTACTCAGGTCTGTACGGGCTTCGGCGTCACAGCAAGCCAAGGCTTCAGCGTAGTCCCCCTGTGCAAGGCACACCCGTCGCAGCACCCGTAGCGCGTGGGCGCATCCCCCGTCGGCCGCCCGTGCCGCTTCGGCCAACTCTCGTGCGTGGGCACCATCGCCCAGCGCCCCGTCGACGATGTCCGCCGCCAGCGCGAGGAGCGTCGCCCGGTCCGTGGGGTTGTCGACATGGCGAGCTTCGTCTTCGAGCAGCGCAACGCGGGCCTCGGCCTCGGTGCGGGCATCCATGACAAAAAGCTTGTCAGTTGCCTCGATCTCGCGCTTTCGGCTGCGTACGGTCTCGGCGAGGAGTGCGCCACGGTCGGGCGGTGCCGACGCTTCGATCTCAAGGACGATGTCCTCGCCGTCATCGCCCATCGAGAGCACGGCATCATCCGACGGATCGATGTCCGGCCCGTCCGAAGCCGCCACAGCGGGCACGGCATCGATCGCACGAGCGGGCAGCGGCGCTGCAACGGGTTCTGCCGTCAGCGCCTGCCGGACGGGCATTGTCGGCACCGGCGGGACGGACACCGGAACGGGCGGCACCACGGGCGCTGGCGGCGCGATCGAGTCACCCACGTCGAGGTCTTGAAAGATCGCATCGAGTTCTTCGTCGCCAAGGACGATGTCGGCAAAGCGGGACTGGGTGAGCACGTCACCCGGACGATCGCTGGATGAGCGGAGCTTTGCGCCCACAGCGCCCACGGGGTCGGGACGCACGGCGTCGTCGGCGCTGATCTCTAACGCATCGCCGAGGTCTTCGAGCCCGTCGAGCGAAACCATCGGCATTTCGGGCAACGGTTGCGGGGGCGCCACCCTTTGATCTTCCGGCGCGGGCGCGACGTCCCGCTCCTCGTCCGTGGGCGCCGCCCCGATCGGCTCGGCGCG
>VFSW01008050.1_pt1 | contig 15205 bp, 16 predicted proteins | sample 5358111 | NCBI WGS metagenome assembly VFSW01 (sample SAMN11554181, study PRJNA540505) | mine drainage metagenome | isolation source: sediment from site ElyBrook_90M | place: USA: Ely Copper Mine, Vershire, VT | collected 2017
TATTAGAATATAGAATCTAGAATATAGAATCTAGAGGCGGGTCGGCTTGCGCAATTACGGGATACGATGTATCCTGTTTCTGCTAAATTCTAGATTCTAAGTTCTAAATACTTGTTTTATGCCTATCACCTCTTCCGCCAAAAAAGCCCTGCGCCAAAGCCGCCGCCGCCGGAAACAAAACACGCTCCGGCGCGACGCTTATAAAGACGCGGTGAAAACCCTCCGTAAATCCATCTCCGGCAAAAACCTGGACAAGGCCCGCGCGGAACTTCAAAAAGCAATGCAGGCGCTGGACAAGGCGGCCAAGACGAACGCGATTAGAAAGAATAAAGCCAGCCGTTTAAAGTCCCGTCTGCAAAAAGCCCTAAACAAAGCCGCCGCCTAGAAAGCTGCCTACTGGCGGTTTTCTTGACTTCGGGCGGCGGCGGGCGCATATTCCCCGCAGGAGGCCGTTATGAAATATCTGGTTCGTTATGGCGCCTCGGGCCTCGGTTTTTACGCCGTTTGGAAGCTATTTGGCCTGGAGCAGACACTCCTCCGAATATTTTCCCGGCAGGAAAATCTGGCGATTTTTTGGGGAAACGCCATCACCTTCCTGGCGCTGGGGCTGGCGCTGGCCGCGGTGGTCAACGTGTTCGACTGGAAAAGCATCGCCTGATGAGAAACGGGGGGGTCCGCAAGGGCTCTCCTTTCTTTTCCTAAGACAGCGCCAAGTCGGTCAGCGCTTCATCGTAGTCCATCCGGCCGAATTTAACCGCGCGGTCGTAAGCGGCGAAGTCCGCCGCGCGCTGGCTCCAAAGCGCGGCCAGGATGTTGAAAATCTTGGCCGCCGGCTCACCCGCGCTAAGCATGGCTTCCAGGGCGCTGAGACGCGCGGCCGGCCGGGGGTTGCGTAAGGCGTTCACCAGAAACCAGTAATCCCGCGGCCGCTCCACGCCCATGCCCTCCAGGTCCGCCGGGGTAAGCGGCTCGGATGCGCCCGCAGATTTCCGGAGTTCGGTCACGAGCCCCCAGGAATCGCCCGCGTAGGCCTCGGCTAGAAACGCGAGCGCCTCCGGCGCAATTTTGGCGCCGGCTTTCTTGGCCTCGTCCCGCGCGAATTTCGCCCAGGCGGCGTCTTTTAAAATCGGAAGTTCCTCGGCGATAACCGGTTTTTTAAGGAGCGCCTCCAGCGCCTTAACCGGTTTTTTATCCTCCGTTAGCAGCAGATTTGATTCTTTGCTGTTTTTAAAAAATTCCAGAAGCGGCAGAAGTTTTTTCGGTTCCGGCGCGAAGGCGTTTTCCAAAATCAAAAGCTGACGGGCTTCAAACAGGGACTGTCCCTTGGCGGCCTCCTCCAGCCGGACGAGGCCGTCCTCGGCTGCCAGGTCAATCTGGCGCGCGGGAATGCCGTATTTTTTTTCAAACTGACCGGCGTAAAAATTCTTGCGGGCGAGGCGCCGGTAGGAGTCCGGGCCGTATAGAAATACAATCATTATCTATAGGTTATATCTTAACGTTATTTTGTCTCTGACGCCCTAGCGCATACAAAAGCGTGCGCCTGCCTCGCCGGCAAGGCGGGGAGTGGGCACCGCCTCGGCGGGCTCGCCTCGAGATCCTTCGGCCTGCCGGCCTCGGGATGACCCGTCCTCCGGCGGGTCATTTTTTGCGGCGGGCGATGGCGGCGGAAATAAGCCCCAGGAAAAGCGGATGGCTCTGGATGGGGCGGCTCTTCAGCTCCGGATGGAACTGGGTGCCGACGAAAAACGGGTGGACGGTCTTCGGCAGCTCGGCGATTTCCATGAGCCGCCGGTCCGGCGAAGCGCCGGAAAAAACGAGGCCTTTCTTTTCTATCCTGCCGATGAATTCCGGATTGACCTCAAAGCGGTGGCGGTGGCGTTCGGAGATGACCAGCTCTTTTTTGTTTTTGCGCAAGATGAAATTTTTGCCGGAGTTTTCATAAGCCGCGTAGGCAATTGTGTCCGGCTTCAATTTGGCGGGGTAGGCGCCAAGCCGCATGGTCGCGCCGTAATTCTTATCCGCGATGTTTTTCTTCTGTTCCGGCATGATGTCTATGACCGGATATTTGGTGTGCGGATTTATTTCCGTGGTCTGCGCGCCCTTGAGGCCGCAGACGTGGCGGGCGAATTCCACCGTAGCCATCTGCATCCCGTAACAAAGCCCCAAAAACGGTATCTTCTTCTCCCTTAAATATTGGATGGCCGCGATTTTGCCTTCCACGCCGCGCTTGCCGAAACCGCCGGGAACGATTACCCCGTCGAACTTGGAAAGCTCTTTGAGCCGCGCCTTGGACCGTTCGAATGTTTCCGCGTCCACCCACTCGATGACCGGTTCCCGCTTCAAGGCGTAAGCGGCGTGTTTCACGGCTTCAATGACCGAGATGTAGGAATCCGCCAGGATAAAGTTGCCGCTGCCGAAATACTTGCCGACGATGCCTATGCGCACTACGGGCTTGCGCGGCGCGCGGATCACGCGCACGAGCGCGCGCCAGGAGGACAAGTCGCGGGATTTGGGCCGGAGTCCGAGTTTGTGCAAAAGCCGGTCGGTCAGGTGCCCGTCCTCAAAGTTAACCGGCACCTCGTAAATGCTTTTCACATCCGGCGCGGAAATCACATCTTCTATCTGCAGATTGCAGTTCAGGGCGATTTTCTCCTTGCGTTTCGCATCCAGCGGCACCCGCGCGCGGGCCAGCACTAAGTCCGGCTGCAATCCGGAGGAGTTCAGGGTCCGGACCGCGTACTGGGTCGGCTTGGTCTTGAGCTCGCTGTCGGCGCCCTGATACGGCAAGTAGCTCACGAGGACCAGCACCACGTCTTTCGGATTTTTCAGTTTCAGAAAACGCACCGCTTCCAGAAACAGGATGTTCTGGTATTCGCCCACCGTGCCGCCGATTTCGGTGATGACCACGTCCGCGCCGTCCTTGCCCACTGCCTTGTTGATTTTATCTATGACTTCAAGCGGTATGTGCGGCACCACTTCCACGTTCCGCCCGCCGTATTCCAGGTTGCGCTCTTTCTGGATGACCGACAGATACACGCTGCCGGTCGTCATGTAATTGTCGCGGGTGAAGTTGCGGTTCAAAAATCTTTCGTAATTACCCATGTCCTGGTCGCACTCCGTGCCGTCATCCAAAACAAAGACCTCACCGTGTTCGGTGGGGTTCATGGTGCCGGCGTCAATGTTTACGTAGGGGTCGATTTTAATGGAGGTGACGTTCAGCCCCCGGGACTGGAGAATTTTAGCTATGGAAGCGCTGGCGATGCCCTTGCCTACCCCGGACATCACCCCGCCGACTACAAATATGTATTTGGCCATTTACGAGTTTCTTTTATTGTAGCGGCCCGGGGGTAATTCGGCAAAAGTTTGACGCATTCCCGGTAAAGTGATTTGATACAGTAGGTTAAGGAGGCCCCTATGAAAAGGAGAAAGGGGAAAGTCTACGTTTCCGAAAAAAATCTACAGACGGCGGCCGCTCGCATCCTGCCGAGGCGCGGTTCCTTGGTCTCAGTGGAAGTCGGCTACCTGCGCCGGCATCTCGGCGAGTACGCAACGCAGGAGGAAATAGACGAAGCGATTGCCGCTGTGCGCAAACTCCCCTGGAGCAAGCTGCTGCAGGAATGAGCAATGAGCCGGAACTCTTCAGGGAACCGGCTCTTGAATTTTAAAAATCCAGAGGAACCTCCTTCGGCGGTATAAGCGATGGGTCAACCGGCAGGGTGAAGTGGAAGACGCTCCCGCGGTTCAGCTCGGATTCCACCCAGATGCGGCCGCCGTGGGCCATAATCACGTTCTTGGCGATATAAAGTCCGAGGCCGGAACCGTCCGCCGCGGACTTGGCGGCGTTCGAGGCCCGATAAAATTTGGTAAAAAGTTTTTCCGCTTCCTCCGCAGGGATGCCGATGCCGGTATCCTTGACCGTGACTTCCAGAAAAGGGGCGTTCGGCTGTTTCAGGACGCCCACCGTTACCGTGCCGTTGGCCACGTTGTAGCGGATGGCATTGTCCAAGAGATTCTGCAAAACCATGCTGATTTTCTGCTGGTCCATCTGCACCTTGGGCAGAGACTCCTTGGGCTTGTCAAAATAAACGGAAATACCCACCCGGCGGGCCTGCGGCAAAACGTTTTCCAAAAATTTTTCCAGATATTCCGCGAGGTCCGTCTCCTTGAAGTTGTAGCCGAAGCGGCCCTCTTCAATCTTAGTGATATTCAGAAGGTCCTCTACGATGGTGCGGAGTAGTTTCACCGAGGAAACCGCGCCGTCCGCTATTTCCTTCAGTGCGCCGTTCAGGCCCGGGTCGCCGGCGATGGTTTCCAGGCTCCACTCCAGATTGGTAATCGGAGTGCGGAGCTGATGGGAAGCGACGGCGATGAATTCCGTCTTGGTTTTAGCGAGCGAAGCTTCGCGGGTACGGTCCCGGATTATTTTCATAAAGCCCATGACCTGGCCGCTCCCGTCGGCAATCGGCGTGGTGATGGTGCGGATCTCCAAATAAGGGTCGGTGAAGGAAGTATCTATGACCTGCGGATATTCCCCCGCCCGCGAGCGCGGCACGATGGTGGGCGCCAAGGTCGGAAAAATAATCTGGGTGAGGCGCTGAAGTTTCGGGTTTTCCGCGTTTTTCGGGGTTAAAGTCTGCCCCAAAAGTTCTGCCTGCTTCAGTCCCAAAAGCCGCTCGGCGGCGGGATTCATAAGCTGCACCGCAAAATTCTGGTCGTAAACCAGAAGCGCGTCCTCCATTGCGGAGATAATGGCGCGGAGCATGACTTCCTGCGGATTCGCGGCGGGCGGCGCGGCAGGCGGCGCGCTGCGGGAGAAAAGCCCCATACGCCTATTATCGCATAAATCGATATTTTCTAAAAAATACTGGCCTGCCTTTCCGGCGGGGAGTTCTTTTTTGGCTTCTCCTGCACGCCGCTTTCCAGGCGTTTAAGCAAGCTGCCGAAACCCATGGTGCCGAAATAATTTTTGACTGTCTCTTCGTCAAAAACTATTTTCAAATCTTCCAAGCCGGCTGTTATCGGAGCGTCGCACTGCAGAGTCACCAGCCGCCGGGCTTGGTAGGCCTCGGTTTCCTTGCCTTCTAGTTTTTTGGCCAGCCGGTCGTCCTCGGAGTGGGCCATGGCTACGTCAATATTGCCGAACTTCCGGAGTATATCTACGGCGGTTTTAGGGCCGATGCCCGGCACGCCTTTGATGTTGTCGGACGGATCGCCAACCAGGGCCTTGTAATCAATCATCTGTTTCGGCGCGAGGCCGAATTTTTCTTTGACCGACGCCTCGTCGTAAGTCATGGTCTCGGAAATGCCCTTTAAGGGGATTCGGACGACCACTTTGTCGCCTTCCACGAGCTGGAGGGTGTCGCGGTCGCCGGTCAGAATCACCACGCGCACGTCCGGCTCGTCCTTGAAGCGGGTGGCTAAGGTGCCGATTAAATCATCCGCTTCGTAGCCAGCCTTCTCAAATGTTTTTACGCCGAACTTCGGGAACAAATCGCGGGCGGAGATAATCTGCGGCAGTAGGTCGTCCGCTGTCGGCGGACGCTGAGCTTTATACGCGGCGTATTCCTTGTCGCGGTAGGTCGGCTCCGGCCGGTCAAAGCAGGCGGCGGCGTAATCCGGCCGCTCCTCGCGCCAAAGCTTAAGGAGAATGCTGGACAATCCGTAGAGAGCGTTGGTCGGTTCGCCTTCCGAATTGGTCATCGGCGGCAGGGCATGAAACGCGCGGTGCACAAGCGAATTGGCGTCAAATAAGAGCAGGGTTTTCATGGCGATTCGGATATATTACCACAATTCCTTTCTCTAATTCGCGCGAATAAGGGATATACAGGAATAGAAATTTATGTTCTTCTGTTCTTTAATTTCTGCCTACCGGCAGGCAGGTCGGCACCTTGCACCATCTCGCCTATGCGACGATCGGCAGATAGACGAGATTGGGGAATGGTTAAAACTCAAAGCGGATGATGCGCTCCTCGGCGTTCAGGCCGTGCTCCAAGAGCAGTTTGGCCGCGCGGCGGGACATAAGCTTGCCGAGTTTTTCCGGCCATTCCACGAGCACTATATTTTCCGGATTCTTAAAAATTCCCGGCAGTCCGAGCAGTGTCAAATCTTCGGCGCGCTTGGCGCGGTAAGCGTCCACGTGAAAGATATTTTTAAATCCATTTTTGCGGAAAGCCGTACGGCGCATAAAAATAAACGTGGGGCTGGCCGGAATGCGCTTCAACCCCAGGCCCCTGAAAAATCCCTGGGTGAAAGTGGTTTTGCCCGCGCCGAGTTCGCCCTGCAGGGCCAAAATAATGGCGCGCCGGCCCGGACCCTGCCGCAAAATGTTTCTGGCCATCTCCGCCGCCAGCTTTTTAGTTTCCGCCGAAGAAGAGCTCCGATAGATCATCGCTTTGTTTCAGAACATACAGGGTAGCGCAGGCGAGCGCAACTCCCAAGCTAAGCATCGCGGCTAAAAATCCCGTGAGGCCCGGACCGGGGTTTAAAACCGTAGCGTAAGGATGCGGTTCGTCTATAATCGCGCTCGCACGGGAAACGTTCGCCGCGCCCGGCGTGGGCGCAGCCCAGAAGGAAATCTGCCCTTCGTGATTTACGCTCTGGCCATCGGCGGCCTGGCCGATATAAGAACTCTCATCCATGGTCTGCCCGGCGGGATTTATAAGGGTAAGTTTTTCGTCGGTGTTTCGGAGGCGGAGGCCGGTCACAGCACCTGTAAAAACCTTGTATTCGCCGGGCTGGATAACGCCGGAAAGCGCACCGGTTTTGCCGTTGGCTGTTCTAAGTTTCCAGCCGGACAGATTCACCGCCGCCCCGCCGGAATTATAAAGCTCCACCCATTCGTTTTGCGGCGCGTCCCGGCCCGCCGGATTAGGCAGCCACTCACTGATTTGGATCATGTTATTGATACTTAATTTCCGTAACCGGATGTCCTATATGCCGCTCGCGGACAACTTCTCCTTTTTCATTTAGATATTTCCTTGTATCAAAAGTAAGCCAACCAATCTGGGGAGTTTTAGAAACTGGCAGGGTAAAATTATTGTCCGGATTGTTTTTATCAATAAAAGCCAACAGGATCTTATTAGAGACCGAGTTCTTGTCTATCTCGCTTCCGCTCTCGTTTAAAGCCCTTATTGTTTTCCCTGGGAGTTGAGCATATTCCAGAAGGACCTGCTCGTATTGGACCTGATTTTCTATGCCCTTAAAAATTTCCGGATAAAATTGTTTAGCCTGCGTTTCTACCTTCTCCCAAGGAGGAATAAAAAATAGCATGTCCTGCGGTTCGTGCAGTTCTTTAGTGGCTTCTTTGGAGCGTTGGGTGCGCCCATCTTCTAAATATTTATAAATTGAGCCCTTCGCGGTTTTAATTTCTAAGGGCCTCAACTTCTCTGGCGCTTCGCCGGAAAAATTTTGTTCTGGTTGTTCTAGCATTACAGCATTTCACCTTTCCGCCGGACTTTCAGATGCTCGTAGGCGGCGGGCATGACCACGCGGCCGGAGGGCGTGCGCTGCAAGAAGCCCAGGGTCATTAAGTACGGCTCGTAAATATCCTCTATCACTCCCCGCTCTTCGGAAAGCGCGGCGGCCAGGGAGTTCACGCCCACCGGCCCGCCGCCGAATTTTTCAATAATGACTTCCAGAAGCTTGCGGTCGTGCGGCTCGAGACCCGCTTCGTCAATATCCAGAAGCTTCAGGGTTTCCCGCGCGGCGCTTTCGTCCACGATTTTTTTGCCGTGCACTGCGGCAAAGTCGCGCGCGCGCTTCAGGAGGCGGTTGGCCACCCGGGGCGTGGCGCGCGCGGCGCGCGCGAGAATCTCCACCGCCTCCGGCGAAACTTTGATGCCCAGAATTTTAGCGGAGCGGTCGAGAATCTGTTTGATATCCTCCAGGGAATAATATTCCAGCCGGAAAATCGCGCCGAACCGGGAACGGAGCGGCTGGGACAAAAGATTTTCCCGCGTGGTCGCCGCAATCAAAGTGAAGGGCGGCAGGTCAATCGTGATGGAGCGGGCGGAAGGACCCTTGCCTATCATCAGATGGAGTTTGCGCGATTCCATCGCCGGATAAAGCACTTCTTCTATCATCCGGTTGATGCGGTGCGCTTCGTCTATGAAAAGCACATCGTTCGGCTCGAGGTTGGTCAAAATCGCGGCCATGTCGCCCATCTTTTCCAAAGCCGGGCCGGAGGTGACTTTGACCTGGGAATTAAGCTCTTTGGCCACAAGATATGCCAAAGTGGTTTTGCCGAGGCCGGCCGGACCGGAGAAAAGGATGTGGTCCATCGCCTCCTTGCGCATTCTGGCCGCCTCAATAATGACCCGGAGGTTCTCCCGGGCCTGTTTTTGACCGACGTATTCGTCCCAAGCGGAGGGACGGAGAGCTTGGTCTATGGAAATGTCTTCCGGAGCGGAATTCGTAAGGAAATCGGGGGTGATTTCGTCAGGCATAGGGGCAGAAGGAGGAGTGGTGTTCATCCACTTGACAATTCCTTCCCCCTATGCTAACATAATGCCCGAAATAGCCGTTTTAAATCTGGGGGCGAAGGGATTACTTTTTAGAATCAGGATGGATTGGCTTCGGCGAATCCTCTCCTCGGAATAATCCTAACTTCTTTTCTGCTTGCAGAAAAGATCGCCATTCCCCTCACCGGGATAGCCCCCAGTTTTAAAATGGCTATTTTTTGTTTTCCGCTGGAGCGGCGGCCGCAGGAATCGCCTCTGCTCCCGCGCCCCACTCCAGCGGGCCGGTCACCGACTCCACTTCGGAAAAAGTAGTGATGCCGGTTACGACCTTCAAAATGCCGTCTTCCTGCATCTTAACCATGCCCTGTTTTTTGGCAAGTGTTTTAAGGGACACTTCGGAAACCTGCTGCAGGATGAGCTCTTCCATCTCCGGCCCGCCTTCCAAAAATTCAAAGACGCCGATGCGGCCGCGGTAGCCGATACCGCTGCACTCATCACAGCCGACTGCTTCGTAAATCACGGGCGCGCCGTAGGGCGACCGGTCCACGCGCGCCGGCAAACTCTTTAAAAAATTTTCTATTTTAGCTTGGAGGTCCGGAGTCACTTCAACTTTTTTCCTGCAGTGCCCGCAGAGTTTTCTGACCAGCCGCTGGGCGATGACGAGCGACAGCGCCGGGCCGATGGACTGCGGCTTCACGCCCAAATCCACGAGCCGCGGCACCGCGCCCACGGCGTCGTTCGTGTGCAGGGTGGACAAGACCATATGGCCGGTCAGGGCCGCTTCCAAAGCGATATCCGCGGTTTCAAAGTCGCGGATTTCGCCGACCAGAATTACGTCCGGGTCCTGCCGCACGATGGCCCGGAGGCCCTTGGCGAAAGTGTAGCCCACCTCCGGATTCACCTGGGTCTGTTCAATCCCTTTCACGTGGTACTCGATCGGGTCTTCCACCGTTATTATTTTCACTTCCGGCGAGGCGAGCTTCCGCAAAAAAGCGTAAAGAGTGGTCGTTTTGCCGGAACCGGTCGGCCCGGTATTCAGAATTAAGCCATTCGGTTTCTGGAGATCCGCCGAGACGAGCGCGAGGTCGTCCGGCCGGAGGCCCAGCTCAGGCAGGTCCACGCTGATGGAGCCGGGGTCGAGGAGCCGCATGACGATGGTCTCGCCGAATTCGGAAGGGATGATGGACACGCGCACTTCTACTTCCTTGTTCAGCAAGCCGATGGTGAAACGTCCGTCCTGCGCCTCGCCGTGGATGTTTATCTTCATGCCGGAGAGAAGCTTGATGCGGGAAACCAGGGCGGAGTAGTTCTTGGGCGCCAAGGTGGTCATCACGTCGTGGAGGACGCCATCCACCCGGTAGCGGATGCGGACGCTGCCTTCCTCCGCCTCAAAGTGGATGTCGGAGCTTTTGGTGGCCAGGGCGCCGGCAAGCACGGTCTCGATGAGGCCGGTCGTGGTGGTCTTGCCCATATCCAGCCCGGCCAGTTCCGCGCCGGCCGCCTGGATGGTGGTCAGTTTCTTGGAGAGCTCTTCCAGACGCTGTTTTTGTATTTCCACCTTGCCGGTTATCTCCTGCGCCGCGGGAGTGATGAAAGAATACAAATGCCAGCCCTCGGTGATCCCGGAGAGCGAAGCGACGAAAACTTTGACGCTGAATTTTTTGGCCTGAAGGCCGTTTATTACGCTTTGCGCCTCGGGCAGGGATGGATTCCAAACCGCCAGCGCCACTTCCTTATCCGCTTTCTGCACCCCGATAAGCTTGGCTTTTTTGGCGTCTTCCTCGGGAATGAGCCGCACCGCCTCTATGGACACCGGCGTTTTTTTTAGGTCCACGTAAGGAACCCCCAGTTTTTGCGCGCGGCGGACCGCGTCGCGCTCTTCCGCCGCGCGGGTGATTTCCGCCAGTTTTCTTTGCAAAACGCCGGGCTCCGCCATTGCTTAAGCATACAGAATTTAGAATCATTTCTGTAGGGGTGCAAGATTTTCCAACTTCGCAAGCTCAGTAGTAAAATCTAAGCATGTCCGGGCATTCCCATTGGGCGGGTATCAAACACCAGAAGGCGGTGACTGACGCCAAGCGCGCCAAAACATTTTCCAAACTTTTAAAGGCCATCTCCGCGGCGGCCAAAAGCGAACCGAATCCGGATTTCAATCCGCGCCTGCGGACCGCCGTGGATAAAGCCAAAGCGGCGATGGTGCCGGCGGAAAACATCGAGCGGGCCATTAAGAAGGCCTCCGAACTAAAACCGCTGGAAGAGCTGCTCTTTGAGGCCTACGGGCCGGGCGGCACGGCGATTCTGATTGAAGCCCTGGCGGACAACCGCAACCGCATGGTGCAGGAGGTAAAAAAGATTTTAAACGAGCGCGGCGGCAAGTGGGCGGAGGCCGGGAGCGTCCAGTGGGCCTTTGAGCGGACCGGCGCGGAGTGGCGGCCGAAGTTCCCGCAAGAAGTGGGCGAGGCGGATGCCCGGGCGCTGGACGGATTGGTGGACGCTCTGGAGGAAAACGATGACGTGCAAAATGTTTTAACCAACGCGCAATGATAATCTTGGGCATTGACCCGGGCACCGACCGCGCGGGCTACGGGCTCGTGGAATCCAAGGGGCAGTCCCTGCGGTACATCGAGGCCGGACTCCTGAAAACGGAGGGCGCGCAGGGAGCGGACGCCCTCTTTAAAATAAAAATCGAGCTGGACGGGCTCCTCGCGCGCCACCGGCCGGACCTTTTGGCCACGGAAAGGCTGTTTTTCGTGAAAAACCGGACAACCGGCATGGCTACCGCCGAGGCGCGAGGGGTAATCCTGCTCGCCGCCCGGGAGAAAAATATTCCGGTGCGGGAACTCTCTCCGACCGAAGTTAAAACCGGCATCGCCGGGTTCGGCCGGGCGGATAAAATTGCGGTCTTGAAAATGGTCCGGCTGATTCTCAAAACCCCCGGGCTCCGGGTGATTGACGACGCCGCCGACGCGCTGGCGATGGCCATCGTGGCCGCCCGCTCGCCGATTAGATAATTTATACACCTCCGGCGGGGTTGACAGACGAAACCGCTCCCCTATACTTTCCCCCGAAAGGTCAAATTTACGAAAATAATTTGCATGATCGGAGGAGAAATAAGCATCCTGGCCGCGCGCCTCAGCGATGAAGACGAGGAGGGCGAGCCGCTGGAGCTGGACGACCCGGCAGAGGAAGAGCTGGAGGATGACGATGCGGGCGAGCTGGTGGAAGACGAAGAGGAGGAAAAAGACCTGCCGCCCACCGTCCGCATAGCGGAAGAGGGCGAAGAAGATAAAACCAGCGGCTTCGGGGAAGAGATTTAAAGACCCGGGCCGCCGCTTCATAAGAAACCCGCCGAGACTCCGTCATAAAATGAATGGCGGAGTTCTTGGTTTTGGAAGACCGGGCCGATTATCTATAATAAGGACAGATGAGTTCTCTGGACGGACTGGAAAAATTCCTGAAAAAAAAGGTGGATAGACGCAAATTTTGGCGGGCGGCGGCCTGGACGGCCCTCGCGGGCTTCGCGCTCCTGGCCGCGCTTTTCATCTACCTGGCCCAGGGCCTGCCCACGCCGGGGGAAATTTCCGCGCACGTGGTTTCCGAATCCACCAAGATTTACGACCGCACCGGTACAGTTCTTTTGTATTCCATTTCCGGCGGCCAGAACCGCACCGTAGTGCCCTTCTCTGAAATCCCTCAATCCCTCAAAGACGCCACGGTGGCCATAGAGGACAAGGATTTTTACAGCGAGCCGGCCTTCAACCTCTGGAGCATTCTCCGGGCTCTTGCCGCGAACATTACGAGCGGCGACCTGACCGCGCAGGGCGCTTCCACTATCACCCAGCAGCTGGCCCGGAACGCCTTTCTATCTTCCCAGAAAACCATTACCCGCAAATTACGCGAGCTCATCCTGGCTGTCCAGCTGGACCGCCAATATACCAAGGATAAAATCCTGGAAATGTATCTGAATGAAATACCCTACGGCCCGACCCTTTACGGCGTAGAGGCGGCCAGTGAAGCGTATTTCAATAAACCCGTCCGCGACCTCACCCTGGCCGAAAGCGCGGTTCTGGCGTCTCTGCCGCAGGCGCCTTCCTGGCTTTCGCCCTGGGGCAGCCATGTGGACTCGCTGATGCAAAGGCAGAAACTGGTCCTGCAGCAGATGTATGAGCAAGGCAAGATCAACCAGGCGGACTACCAGGCGGCGCTAGCGGAGCCGATAGTTTTCGCGCCGCAGAGCCAGTACGGCATCAAGGCGCCGCACTTCGTGCTCGCGGTGCAGGACTATCTTTTACAGAAATACGGCGAAGATACGGTCCGGAACGGCGGACTGCAGGTTAAAACCACCCTGGATTGGAATATAGAGCAAGCGGCGGAAACCGCGGTGGCGAACGGCGCAGCGCGGAACGAAAAGCTCTACGGCGGTACGAACGCCGCGCTGGTGGCCGAAGACCCGACAACCGGCCAAATTCTGGCCATGGTCGGCTCGCGCGATTATTTCGACAAGGCGCATCAGGGCAGTTTTAACGTGGCGCTGCAGGGCCTCCGCCAGCCGGGCTCGGCCCTCAAGCCTTTCGTATATATGTACGCGTTTTCCAAGGGGTACACCCCGGATACCATCCTTTTCGACGTGCCCACGGAATTCACCACCAACAATCCTGCCTGCCCGGCCGTGCCGGATTATAACAGTACCGACCCGCGCTGTTTCCACCCGCAGGATTTCGAGGGATATTTTTCGGGGCCCATGACCATCCGGGACGCGCTGGCCCAATCAGTCAACGTGCCGGCGGTCAAAATGCTTTATCTGGTGAATGAGTCGAGCGCAGTACAGATTATGCAGTCCTTCGGATTAAGCACTTTAAATCAGCCGGACCAATACGGCTTGTCGCTCGTCCTCGGCGGCGGAGCGGTGCACTTAATTGACCTGGTTAAGGCCTATGGAGTGCTTTCCCAGGAAGGCGTGATGCACGACCAGAGCATGATTCTGGAGGTGCGGGATAAGAACGGACAAGTGCTGGAATCCTGGCAGGATAATCCGACCACCGTCTGGAACGACCCCCAGTCCATCCGGGAAGTGACGGATATCCTGACCGACGCGAACGCCCGCGCGCCGCTCTTTCAGGCGAGTTTGAGCCAAACCGTCTTCCCGGGGCACGAAGTGGCGCTCAAAACCGGTACCTCCAATGATTACCGCGATGCTTGGGCGATGGGCTACACGCCCTCCCTGGTGGTGGGAGTTTGGGCGGGCAATAATGACAACACCCCGATGCACCGCGCCGGTTCTTCCATCCTGGCGGCGGTGCCGATCTGGCACGATTTCCTCTCGCAAGTTCTGCCGAATCAGCCCGCCGGGACCTTTACTCCTCCCGCTCCGGCCAATGAGGACAAGCCGATTCTGGCCGGCAATCCTGCGCCAGACGGCCAGATGCACACTATTCTGTATTATGTAAATCCGGACGATCCGGCCGGGCCGCCGCCGGCAAACCCTTCCGCCGATCCGGAATATACGAATTGGGAAACCGGCGTGGAGGGATGGGCGGCCGCCCATCCGCTGATCCCGGCGCCGCCGGCGCAGAATCCGCCCGCCGGCAACACCGGCGCGGGCACTGGAGTAAATTTTTACGGGACCTCGACTAGCCCTTGAGGATGGGCATGACTATATAGAAATACGAATTATTGGCGGCGGATTTAAGCATCGCCGGTTTATTGTCGTCGTTTAATCCCAGGGAAATTTCCTTGCCATCCATGACCCGCAGGCCGTCCAGCAAATATTTCCAGTTGAAATTAACCGGTCCGAAGGAACCCTTTATCTTGGCCGGCAGGGAGCATTTGTTTTCGCCAAGCTTTTCGTCCCGGGAAAAAATCTGGAGCCCCTTGCCTTTCTCCGCCGGGCTAAGCGTTATTTCCGGCACGGCGCTGCCGAAAACTCCGGCCAGCTTGACCGCGTCCATCAACTCCTCCTTATCCAAAAGCAGCTCCGCCTGAAAATCCTTGGGTACGATGGCCTGATAATCCGGGAAGTTGCCGTCCACGAGCCGGGAGATGAGCTCCGCCTCTCCGGAAGCGAAAAGTATCTGGTGGCTGTCCTTGGAAATTTTCACCGGCGCCCCCTTCTTTACGATCCGGATGAGTTCCTGGGCGGTGCGCAGGGGGATGAGAGCCTTGAATTCTTTCTCCGCGGCGGAAGTAAACTCGGATTCGTTCAGGGTTTTCTCCGCCAGGCGGAAGCTGTCGGTCGCCGCCAGCACCAGCTTATCCAGGCCGAAATGCATAAAAACGGCATTGAGCTCCGGCCGGAGCTCGGAAAACTTGGCGGCGGCCAGGACTTTATCCAGCGCGTCTTTTAAGACGTCCCCGGCGATTTCCAGAGAGACGTGTTCTTTCTCCAGCTTGGGGATTAAAGGGAATTCTTCGGCGGAGGTGCCCTGGATTTTAGCTTGGTAGCTGTCGGTTGAAACTTCCAGGGTGGATTTGTCCAAATTCAGAGTGATGCGGTCCTGATTCAGGGTGTTAATCAGCTGGCTTAAAACTGCGGCGGGGACGGTGATGCTTCCCTCCTTCACCACCTTACAGGGCACGCCGCACTGCACGCCTATTTCCAGATTGGTGCCGGTCAAAAGCAGCCGGTCTTTCTGCGCATCGATTAAAACATTTTTTAAAATCGGCAGAGTGGGATGTTCGCCGCTCGCCCGCGCCGCCGCATCCACTCCATACTTCAGTTTTTCTTTGATGCAGATAATATTCATAAG
>VFSW01008051.1_pt1 | contig 15204 bp, 20 predicted proteins | sample 5358111 | NCBI WGS metagenome assembly VFSW01 (sample SAMN11554181, study PRJNA540505) | mine drainage metagenome | isolation source: sediment from site ElyBrook_90M | place: USA: Ely Copper Mine, Vershire, VT | collected 2017
CGGCCTTCGGGGCCGCCGACGGAGCCGTGCCCTGCGCCTGGCTGCATCGTTCGCCCCCCTCGCCGGCAACGCAGGAGCCGGGCGAGAGGTCCACGGAAAAGCCGGCGAATAATCCGGTGGCACCCTATCTGATGCCCTTTCTCGGCATACTCGCCGCCGGTTTTATCAGCCGCGCGATGTCAGCCGGCTTCGACGACTTCTACGCGCTGCGCCTGGTCGCGGCGGGCGCGATGCTGTGGGTATTTCGGCGGCGTTTCGGCGAACTCGACTGGCATGCCAGTTGGCGCGCTCCCTTGGTGGGCCTGGGGGTCTTCGCGGCGTGGATCGCCTACACCTCGATCGCGGCGGCGCCTGGCGGCATGCCGGAGGCGCTGGCGAGCATGTCTCCGGCCGCCCGAACGGCATGGATCGTTGCCCGGCTCGTAGCGGCGGTAGTGACGGTGCCGATCGCGGAGGAACTCGCCTTTCGCGGCTATCTCATGCGCCGCCTCGTCGCGGCGGATTTCCAGGGCGTATCCTTCAAGGAGGTGACCGCGTGGTCGGTGGTGGGCAGCTCCGTGCTGTTCGCGGTGCTGCACGGCGACCTCTGGCCGCCGGGCATCGTCGCCGGCGTTGCCTACGCGCTGCTGGCGCGGCGCACGGGAAGTATCGGTGAGTCGATCGTCGCCCACGCCACCAGCAACGCATTGATCGCGGTCTGCGTGCTCGGATTGGGTCGATGGCAGCTGTGGTAGCCGCTCCGTCGTTGGTCAGCCTACTGGCGCACTCGAGAACGCAGCACCACCAGCCCGCCGGTCAACAGGACCAGTGCCGCGATGGTGGAAGTCGGGTCGATCTCCGGGGCATTGACGGCACCGCCACCCGAGCCGCTGCCCGAGCCGTCGCCGTTGTCGTGATGATTCCAATCACCGCGCTGCCAATCGTGATCGCCGCGATTGAAAAATTGCCGGTCCCCGCCGCCCGCCATTGCGAGGGTCGCTCCCGACAAGGTAATCAACAAAGCCGCAAAGACTGTACGCACTGTAAAGCTCCTTCGTTCCTCGCACTCAGCAGTCGCATGCTACTCCAGGTTACCGGCGAGAAACAGCGATCAACTCCTGCTTAATTTTACCTTAAGTTAACTAGAATTCCAGCCACCGCCCGAACCGCTCTCATTAGAAAATCTCATTAAAATCAAACAACCCGAGGTAAGTTCTCAAAATGAGCATCAATGATGTCAGTGCCGGCGATAACTTGCCGCAGGAATTCAACGTCGTCATCGAGATTCCGATGAACGCGGATCCGATCAAGTATGAAATCGACAAGACCTCCGGAGCACTGTTCGTCGATCGCTTCATGATGACGGCGATGCACTACCCGGCCAACTACGGCTACGTCCCGCACACTCTCGGGGAGGATGACGATCCCGTGGACGTGCTCGTGCACGCGCCTTACCCGCTATTGCCCGGCGTGGTGGTTCGCTGTCGCGCCCTCGGGGTGCTCGCGATGGACGACGAGGCGGGTGGCGACGCCAAGTTGCTCGCGGTACCCACCGACGAGATCTGCCCCCATTTCAAGCACTGGAAAACCATCGAGGACGTGCCGGAGGTCCGGCTGAGGCAGATCCAGCATTTCTTCGAACACTACAAGGATCTGGAGGCCGGCAAATGGGTCAAAGTGCTCGGTTGGTCCGGTGTAGAGGTTGCGCACGCCCAAATCCTCGACGGCGCCAAGCGCTACGCGGCGGCCGGCACCCGTTGAGCGCCGAACCGCGCATTCAGAGCAGCTCCTCCGGTGCGAACGGCGCCAGCACCGTCAGCAAAAAGCGCTGCCAGCGGGTGGTCTCCGGATCGGTGCGCCAGGTGCGCGCCGACTCCCCCTCGCCGCTCGACCAGACGATGTGTTCCTGCGCGTCCAGCGCGAGCCGGTAACTGCCCTCGGCGCTGACGTCATCCATCAGATTGCCGACCTGCCGGGCGATCTCACCGGCGCGAATCACCAGGCCGATCTCGCTGTTGATACGGCGAGAGCGCGCATCCATGTTCATCGAGCCGATGAATACGACCGTCTGATCGATCACCAGCGCCTTGGCGTGCAGGCTCGCGTTGGAGCCCCGAAAGGGATGAAACCGCGGGCGCTTCTGCCCGAGTTTCGGCCGCAACTCGCGCAGTTCCACGCCGAGAGCCAGCAGCGCGACCCGATAGCGCGCGTACCCGTTGTGCACCAGGGGCGAGTCGGTGGTCGCCAGCGAATTCGTGAGAATACGGATCTTGACCCCGCGTTCGACCAGTTCGCGCATCAGCTCGATACCTTCGTCGCCGGGAACGAAGTACGGGGATATGACGATGAGCTCCCGTGTGGCCGAGCGCATCAGCGCCGCCAGGCTGTTCGCGATCGTGGTCTCCTGCGCGGGGGAGGCCTCGCTCGCGATCTTGGCCGGCGCATCGGCGAGCACCGTGGCGGGGACCCAGCCGAGCCGCAATTCGCCCGCGTCGAGTTCCCGCGCCAGCCAATTGGCGTCCGCGCCGAACGGCCGCTCGCTGAGCGCGGTCGGCGCCTCCTGCGGTTCGATCGGGTCCGCGACCGAACCGATCGGATACGCATACTTGCTGTTCCAGAACGCATCGAATGTGGCCGACAGCTGCGGCACCACGCTGCCCGCGGCCACCACGTCCAGATCGATGAAGTTGCTGTACTTGTCCCGCGTGAAATACTGGTCTCCGAGATTGCGGCCGCCCGTGATGGCGAGGGCGTTGTCGGCGACGAACAGCTTGTTGTGCATCCTATGGTTGATGCGGGGAATGTCGTAGGCCGACACGACGAACCGCGTCCAGGTCGCGAAGCGCCCGCCGGGAAACGGATTGAACACCCGCACGTCGATGTTGGCGTGACGCTCGAGACGCAGCAGTCGCTGGTCCTCGCCCGCGGTGTTGAGGTCATCGACCAGCAACCGCACGCGCACGCCCCGGTCGGCCGCCAGACGTAGATGCTGCATGAGCAGCCGCGTGGACTCGTCGTCGTGCACGATGTAGTACTGCAGATCGAGCGTCCGTTCGGCCCGATCCGCGAGCGCCAGCAGGCTCGCGAACGCCTCCTCTCCCGACGACAGCAGACGGATACCGGACAGGTTGCGGCCCGTAGCGCTTGCCTCGACGATTCGGCCGAGGCTGGTCTGTCCCGATTCCTGCAGCGCTTCGCTCGCGTGCTTTGGTACATGCAGCGGCAGGCTCGCGCAACCGCCGAGAAACAGTCCGAAGACGCCAAGCGCGACTCCGAAGCCGCGCCGCCGGATACCGCGCCCCGCTGCCTGCGCGCAGCCGCTCATCGCACCGTCAGTGCCGGCACTGATCCGTCGGCCGGCCCACGAGCGCGGCCAACCGTGCGGCCTGATCAACCATCGACGCCGGCGTGGCGACCGCCCCCAATGCCGTCAGCACGGCGACCGCGCCGAGCGCGATCCATTCGCCGCGAGTCAACGGCTTGCCCTCGCGCCACAGTCGCACCGCCTTGGGCAGCAGGATCAACGCGATCGTGCTGCCGCCGGCGGCAACCAGCGACACCCATAGCGTCGCCCAGGCCGGCCAGGTGCCGTCGCGCCAGAGGCGCAAATAGCGCGTCAAGTCGCAGCGGTAGTGCACCGCGAAGTAGGCGAACCAGCCCACGGGCAGGACACTCGATGCAAGGGCGACCAGGGCCAGCGGGGATCTGCGCATCGTCCGATCATATCAGGCACACTTCGCGTTCATGCAGGTACCCCGCCGCATCAGGAGCTTCGTCTTGCGTGCCGGCCGCGTCACCGCGGCGCAGGAGCGCGCGCTCGCGACGCTCTGGCCGGTCTACGGGCTCGAACCGCGTGCCGCGCCTGTCGCTCGCGACGCGCAGTTCGGCCGGCGGGCGCCGCGGCGGCTGGAGATCGGCTTCGGAACCGGTGAAGTTCTCGCCGGCCTCGAGCAGGCGCAACCGGAAGTCGATCATCTCGGAATCGAAGTGCATCGCTCGGGCGTCGGCAGGCTGCTTTTGCAGGCGCAAAGCGCCGGGCTCGCGAACCTGCGCATCGTTTGTCACGACGCCGTCGAGGTGCTCGCGTGCAATATCGGCGACCGTTCGTTCGACGAGATTCTGATTTTCTTTCCCGATCCCTGGCACAAGAAGCGGCATCACAAGCGCCGCCTGATCGACGCCCCCTTCGTCGACCTCCTGGCTGGGAAGCTGCGCGAGGGCGGCGTGCTGCGCCTCGCCACCGACTGGCAGGACTATGCGGAGCAGATGCTGGCGGTCTGCAACGCCGCCGCCTCGCTGCGTTCGCTCAGCCCCGACCGCCGCTATGTGGCGCGACCGCAGTTCCGGCCGCCGACGCGATTCGAGCGGCGTGGCGCGCGGCTCGGCCACGCCGTTTGGGATCTCGCTTACGCGCGCGCGGACTAAAGAAAGCTGCCGCGAATCCCGTCGACGATGAACTGCACCGCGAGCGCGGCGAGCACCACCCCGGACAATCGATTCATCACGTTCGCGCCCGTCACGCCGATCACTCCCATCAGTCGCGGCGCGGCCAGCAACACGACCAGGCAGATCAGGATCACCAGCGCCACCACGGCGAGAAAGCCCGCGAACAACGCCGGCCGGCCGTGCGCTTCGCCGCTTTCGAGCAGGATGGTTGCGAGCGCGCCCGGGCCGGCGATGAACGGGAAGGCCATGGGAAAGACCGAGATGTCCTCGCGCTTTCGCGACTCCTCGTCCTCGGGGTGGGTCGAGCGCGTGCCCGCGGCTCGCGCGAACACCATCTCGAGCGCCATCAGGAACAGCAGCGTACCGCCCGCGATGCGAAACGAGCTCAACGAGATGCCCATGACGGCGAGAAAGCGCGCACCGCCGAGGGCGAAGAGCACGCTGATTCCGAAGGCGATCGCACAGGCCTTGTATGCCATGCGCTTTTTATGGCGGGCGCTCGCACCGGCCGTCAGTCCTGCAAACAGTGGTATCAGCGACACCGGTTCGACCACGACGAAAAACACGACGAAGAACTTGAGAAGTTGCTCGAACATATCTGAGGATGCAGTCGCGCAGATGCTGCTGCGCGCAATATTTTATGGTTGCGCGAACCGGCCAATCGGAGTTGAATCGGGCTCCAAGGAGCATATCAGACGGAGACGGCGATGAATGTTATCAAGCCGGTCGTAGGTCAGTGGTACCGAGGCGGTACCAACGAGCTCTTCGAAGTGGTCGCGATCGACGACCACGATGAAACCATCGAGATCCAGTACTTCGACGGCACCGTCGCGGAGATGGATTTCGACGCCTGGAACGAACAACTTCTCGATCGGCTGATCGACGTGGCCGATCCGCCCGAAGATTGGTCGGGCGCGGTCGACGTGGAAGCGGAGGACCTCGATCGGGACTTCGAGGATGCGGCGCGTACCGAATGGTCGACTCCGGAGCATAGGCTGCGCTGAGTTCGCGCGACTAGCCTGCCGGGCGCGCCGCTTTGGTGGCTTCTTGCGCGGCGAGTTCATCGATGCGCCTGCGCATCGTCACCAGCACCGTGAGTCCGGGAACTGCCGTCAAAAAGGTGACGACGAAAAAGTTGGCCCAGCCCACGGTGGCGACCACCTGACCCGCGACCGCCCCCATCACCACGCGCGGCACCGATGCAAGGGCTGAAAGCAGCGCGTACTGAGTGGCGCTGAAGTCGACGCTGCAAAGCGAAACCAAAAAGGCCACGAATGCCGCCTGCCCCATGCCGCCGATCATATTATCGACGCTGGTGGCGAGTATCATCAGCCACATCTTCCTGCCGGCCAGAGCGAGCCACGCGTAAAGCAGGTTGGTCACCGCCTGGCCGATGCCGAACAGCAACATCGCGCGGAACATGCCCCAGCGCATGTACAGCCAGCCGCCCATCGCCACTCCGACCATGGTCGACACCGTCATGTCCACCTTGCCGAAGCTCAGCTGCTGCAGCGAGAAGCCCGCGCCGCGCAACATGAACGCGCTGTAAAGACTCAGCGCGAATGCGTCGCCCACTTTGTACAGCAGCAGCAGCGCGAAGAAGCCCAAGGCGCCCCGGCGCGACATCAGATCCTTGAGCGGGAAAACAATCGCGTCGGCAAGCGTGCGAGGCGGCCTCCCGGGCGAGACCGGCTCCGGCGCCCAGACCGTGGCGACCGTGGTCGCCGCCATGATGGTCGCGACCAGCAGATAGGCCGTGCGCCAGCCCGCGGCCGCGGCGATCAGTACGGTGACCGCGCCGGCAAACATCGCCGCCGAACGGTAGCCGAAGGTGGTGGCGGCTGCGGCGAGCGCACGCTCGCTCGCCGGGATCACGTCCACCCGGTAGGCATCGACCACGATGTCCTGCGAGGCCGACAGGAAGGCGACGGCCACCGCGATCATCCCGAGCGCGTACGGGGCGCGGGTCGGTGAGCTGAAACCGATGGTTGCGATTCCCACCGCGAGCAATCCCTGATAAATCAGGATCCAGCCGCGGCGACGGCCCAGTAGCGGCGGCAGATAGCGGTCGAGGAGCGGAGCCCAGAGGAATTTCAGCACATAAGGCAGACCCACCAGCGAGAAGATCCCGATGGTCTTGATGTCGATCTGCACGGACGCGAGCCAGGCCTGCAGCGTCGCCCCCGTGAGATTCAGCGGCAGCCCCGAGGCGAAGCTCAGCAGCAGGATGGCGGTCATGCGCCGATCGCGCAGCGCCTGCCATAACGTCGGCTTCTGCGCGGTGGCCAAATCCCGGTGCCTACTTCCACGAGTCGTTGCGCATGGCGCGCGATCATACCAGCAAGGTGCGGCGAGCCGCTCGTCGGCGGCTTGCTAGGCGCGGCACGGCTTGCGAGACTTACGGCGCCATGGCCGAGGACCACCGTAGCCGATTCATCGATCTGTGCCTGCGCTACGGCGTGCTCAAATTCGGCACCTTCACCCTGAAATCCGGGCGGGAGAGCCCGTATTTCTTCAATGCGGGCCTGTTCAATACCGGCGGCGCCATCGCGGCTGTGGGTCGCGCGTACGCGGCCGCGCTCACCGCGGCGGGCTTGGGCTGCGACATGCTGTTCGGGCCGGCATACAAGGGCATTCCGCTGGTGACCGCTACCGCGGCGGCGCTCGCGGAGCATCACGGCTGGGATCCGCCCTTCGCCTTCAATCGCAAGGAGGCGAAGGATCACGGAGAGGGGGGGCGGATCGTCGGCAGCGCCTTGTCGGACCGGGTGCTGATCGTCGACGATGTGATCACGGCCGGCACCGCGATCCGCGAATCCCTCGAAATCATCGCCGCAGCTGGGGCGAGGCCGGCCGGCGTGCTGCTCGCTTTGGATCGGCAGGAGCGGGGCGCCGACGGGCACCTGTCGGCCGTGCAGGAGGTGCGCGAGCGGTACTCCATCCCGGTCGTCGCGGTCCTGACCCTCGAGGACCTGATGCGGCACCTGCGCCGGGCCGAGGCCGGGACCGAGGCGGCGCGCATGCAGGCCTACCGGGATCGCTACGGAGTCGCGGAGTGAGCGGTACGGCCCTGGAAAAGCACCGCGGCGCCCTTCACAATGATCGCGGTTGACCGACGGGACATGATCTTGAAGCACCACTTGCGGATAGTTTGCGCGATCGTGCTGCTCGGCTCATTCGCAGCCGCGCAGGGCGCCGGATCGTCCTCCTCCGATCGCAGGCTGTATAAATGGGTGGACAGTCAGGGCATCACTCACTACGGCGATCGCATCCCGCCGGAATACGCCTCCCAGGAACGACACGTCATCAACGGCCAGGGCGTCGAGGTGGAGCGGCTGGAGGCGCAGAAGACCCCGGAACAGCAGGCCGCGGAAGAACAGAAGAGGCTCGACGCGCAGGATCGCGCCAATCGGGACAAAAATCTGCTAAGCACCTACGGGTCGGTGCAGGAGATCGAGCGCCTGCGCGACCAGCGGCTCGCCCTGCTGGCCGATCAGATCAAGGTAACCGGGCAATTCATGGAGAATCTGGCGACGCGAATGAAAAAGCTGCGGGCCATCAGCATGGCCTTCAGGCCCTACAACGCGGACCCGAACGCTCCGCCGATGTCGGACCAGGTCGCCGAGGATCTGGTGCGAGTGGGTAACGACATGCGCACCCAGGAACAGAACCTGCGCGAGAAGCGCAGTGAGGAGTCGATCATGAGCAAGCAGTTCGAAAGCGACATCGCTCGCTTCAAGGAATTGAAAGGCCTCCATTGACCCCGAAAACCCGCATCCTGCTCGGCGTGACCGGCGGCATCGCCGCTTATAAGAGCCCCGATCTGGTGCGCCGTCTGGTCGAGCGCGGCGCCGAAGTACAGGTGGTCATGACCTCGGGCGCGCGGCGATTCGTCGCGCCGCTGTGCTTCCAGGCGGTGTCCGGGCGCCCCGTGCGCACCGATCTGTGGGACGAAACGGCCGAAGCGGGCATGGGTCACATCGAGCTCGCGCGCTGGGCGCAGATCGTGCTGATCGCGCCCGCCAGCGCGGATTTCATCGCGCGCCTCGCCGGCGGACGCGCCGATGACCTGCTCGCGACACTCTGCCTCGCCACGGAAGCCCCCGTCGTGATCGCGCCGGCGATGAATCGGGCGATGTGGGCCCATCCCGCGACCCGAGCCAATGTCGACACCCTGATCGCGCGGGGTCTGCGTCTGCTCGGTCCGGGCTCGGGCCGCCAGGCTTGCGGTGATCTCGGTCCCGGCCGCATGTGGGAACCGGCGCAACTTGCCGAAACCCTGCTCGAGCCGCCGCCGAACGCCGGATTGCTGGCCGGTCATTCGATCCTGATCACCGCCGGGCCGACGCGCGAGCGCCTGGATCCGGTGCGCTATCTGACCAATCGCAGCTCCGGCAAGATGGGCTTCGCGGTCGCGGCGGCGGCGCGCGAAGCCGGGGCGCACGTCACTCTCATCAGCGGTCCGGTCGGCATCCCCACGCCGCAGGGGATCACGCGCATCGATGTCGAGAGCGCGCGCGAAATGTACGCAGCGGTGCACCGGCACATCGCCGAGTCGGATGTGTTCATTGCGGCGGCCGCCGTGGCCGATTTTCGGCCGCTGCACGTCTCGAAGCAGAAGATCAAGAAACAAGGAGTCGCACTGACTCTCGAGCTCGAACCGGCTCCGGACATCGTCAAATCCGTGGCCGACCTCGCCACGCGGCCGTTCGTCGTCCGCTTCGCCGCGGAGCCCGAGAATGGCGGAGAAAACGCCCCCAGGAAATTGCAGCGCAAGCAGCTCGACATGATCGCTGCGAACCAGGTCGGCGACGGACTGGCGTTCGATTGCGACGACAATGCATTGAGTGTCCTTTGGCCGGGCGGCAAGGTGGACATCGCACGCGGCCCGAAGCTCTCGGTGGCTCGCGCCTTGATCGAGCTGATCGCCAAACGCCTGCCGCCCCAGGACGGGGCGCCGCGCCGCGGTGCCCGCAGCCGGCGCCCGCAGCCGGGTGGCCCGCGTGCCCGCCTGCGCGCCGCGCGCCGTGCGCGCCGCTAAAGCCCATGCACCGGCGCATCCAGCTCAAGATCCTCGATCCGCGCATCGGGCGCGAATTCCCGCTGCCCGGGCCCGCCACCGCCGGCTCGGCCGGAATGGACCTGCGCGCCTGTATCGACGCGCCGCTCACCCTCGAGCCGGGTGCCGCGGAGTTGCTGCCCACCGGCCTGTCCATGCATCTCGAGGATCCGGGCATCGCCGCCATGCTGTTGCCGCGCTCCGGCCTCGGCGCGCGCCACGGCATCGTGCTCGGCAATCTCGTCGGATTGATCGACTCGGACTACCAGGGGCCGCTGATGGTGTCGTGCTGGAATCGCGGCGCCCGGCCCTTCACCATCGAACCGGGCGAGCGCATCGCCCAGATGGTGATCGTGCCCGTGATACGCGCCACCTTCGAGTTGGTCGAGGAGTTCGCGCCGAGCACGCGCGGTGCCGCCGGCTTCGGCAGTTCCGGCCGGGGCTGACCCGGCACCAATCTCGGCGCTCGCGACCGATATGCGCCTGGCGCCACGCGCACGCCCGGGCCATCCTCGCGCGTATGGCGATTCGAGACTGGCCGAGCGACGATCGGCCGCGCGAAAAACTTCTGCAAAAAGGCGCCAATGCGCTCTCCGATGCGGAATTGCTCGCGATTCTGTTGCGCAACGGCATGCGCGGGCATTCCGCGCTCGACCTGGCGCGCGACGCACTCGCGACTTTCCGCTCCTTGCGCAAACTCCTCTCCGCCGACCGTCGGCGCTTCTGCGCGGTACCCGGCCTCGGACCGGCGCGCTTCGCCGAACTTCAGGCCGCCGTCGAGCTGTCGCGGCGGCAGCTTTCCGAATCGCTGCGCGCCGGCCCATCGCTGTCGAGCCCGCGCGCCACGGGTGAATTCCTGAGTGCGAAATTGCGCGATCTGGAGCACGAAGTGTTCTGTTGTCTATACCTCGACAAGCGTCACCGCCTGATTCACTTCGAGGAGTTGTTCCGCGGCACCATCGACGGGGCCAGCGTGCATCCCCGCGAAATCGTCAAGCTCGCTCTGCAACGCAACTGCGCCGCGGTCATCGTTGCCCACAACCATCCCTCCGGCGTCGCCGAGCCCAGCCAGGCGGACGAGCTCATCACGCAGCGCGTCAAGGAGGCGCTCGCCCTGGTCGACATCCGCCTGCTCGATCACATCATCGTCGGCGACGGAGGCAACGTCTCCCTGGCCGAGCGCGGTCTGCTTTGAAAATGCAGCTCGAGGCTGGTATCTAATTGATCTATCAACATTTTTTTTATTCCTAGTTCCCACGAAACCAGAGACCATCGCGCCTGTCTTGCCGGCGCAGACGCCGCCTGGTATAAAACGCGGCTCGGTAATCATCGGCCGCGTCGGCCATTGCAAAGGTTTACGTCATGTCGCGAGTCTGCCAAGTCACGGGCAAGGGCCCGAAGACCGGAAACACGGTATCCCATGCGAACAATCGCAAACGGCGCCGTTTTCTGCCGAATCTGCACACTCATCGCTTCTGGCTCGAGTCCGAGCGGCGCTTCGTCAGCCTGCGCGTGACCACCCGCGGCCTGCGCACCATCGAGAAGCGGGGCGTGGATGTGGTGGTCGCGGATCTGCGCGCCCAGGGCGTCAAGGTATAAGGAGTTTCGCGCATGCGCGACAAGATCAAGCTGGTGTCCTCGGCCGGTACCGGGCATTACTACACCACCACCAAGAACAAGCGTCTGCATCCGGACAAGCTGGAGACCAAGAAATTCGATCCGGTGGTACGCAAGCACGTGGCGTACAAGGAATCGAAGATCAAGTAACCCGGGCACCGCCGCGCCCGGCCGCGGCTCCTCATCCTGGGCATGCCCGAACTTCCCGAAGTGGAGACCACCCGGCGCGGCCTGGAACCGGCGCTGGTCGGCCGTGGTGTCCGCGATCTCGAGGTACGCGAGCGGCGCCTGCGCTGGCCGGTAAAGGCCGGTCTCGAGGCGGTTCTGCGCGGCGCCACGATTCTGGCCGTTGAGCGGCGCGCCAAATATCTGCTGATTCGTTGCGACTCCGGGACGTTGCTCGTGCACCTCGGCATGTCGGGAAGTCTGCGCGTGCTCGAGGCGGGCATCGCGCCCGGCCCGCACGATCATTGGGATCTGTTGCTCGACTCCGGTCGGATGCTGCGCTATCACGATCCGCGCCGCTTCGGCAGCCTGCTTTTCACGTCCGGCGACCCGCTCGCCCATCCGCTGCTCGCCCGGCTTGCACCGGAACCCTTGAGCGAGGGCTTCGACGGGGCCTATCTGCACCACGTCAGCCGCGGCCGCAGCGTGGCGCTCAAGCACCTCATCATGAATTCCCGGCTGGTCGTCGGAGTGGGCAACATCTACGCGAGCGAAGCCCTGTTCCGAGCGCGGCTATCGCCGCGCCGCGCCGCGCGGCGCCTCTCCCGGCCGCAAGCGCAGGCGCGCGCGCTCGCGATCCGGGAGGTGCTCGGCGCGGCCATCGGGACCGGCTGTACGACGCTGCGCGACTACGTGAACGCCGACGGCGTGCCCGGCTATTTCCGCCAGAAACTGTTCGTCTACGAACGCACGGGCGAGCCCTGCCGCGCCTGCGGAGCCGCGATCCGGCACGCGCTCCAAGGAGCGCGCTCCACGTACTGGTGCCCGAACTGCCAGCGCGCGGCGCAGCCCCTCAGTAGACCAGCCCCGCACCCTCGCCCCGCGGATCCGAGGCGGCCTCGACCTTCCCGGTCGCATAGTTCCAGGTGATGACCTGCATATTGCCCCAGCGGCGGCGGCCCTCCTCGAGCGAATGACCCATGGCGGCCAATGCACCGCTCTCTCCCTCGCGCAGCGCGCCTTTCTCATACTCCACCACGTCGGGCAGATACTGGTGGTGATAGCGCGGGTCGGCGACGATCTGCGCGGCGTTCATGCCGTCGAGATAGTCGAGCGTGCCGAGGATCACCATGCTGATGATGGTGCTGCCCCCCGGGGACCCGATGATCATCATCCCCTGCGGAGTCTCGACGAAAGTCGGAGTCATGCTCGAGAGGCTGCGCTTGTTGGCCGCCACCGAATTCGCCCCGTTGCCCACCAGACCGAAGGCGTTGGGAGTTCCCGCTTTGATCGAGAAATCGTCCATCGTGTCGTTGAGCAGCACTCCGGTCTTGGCCGCCATGAATGCCGATCCCATCCATAGATTGATGGAGATGGTGGCGGCCACGCGGTTGCCCGCCGCATCGAGCACCGAGAAGTGCGTGGTATCCATGCCGGTGACCTGCGATTCGACACCCGGCAACAGCTCGCTCGGCATGGCGCGGTCGATGCGGATGCTGGCGCGCTGGCCGGCCGCATAGGCGGGATTCGTGAGCAGATCGACCGGCACCGAGACGAAATCCGGGTCGCCGAGATACAGGGCGCGATCCCGGTACGCACGGCGCATCGCCTCGATCACCACATGCTTGCGCGTCGCCCCGTCGAAGCGGGCGAGATCGAAGCCCGAGAGAATATTCAAGGTGTCGATCAGCGCGACGCCTCCGGAGGAAGGCGGCGGTGCCGAGACGATGCGTGCGCCGTGGTAATGGCCGACCAGCGGCTTGCGTTAGACCACTCGATATGCGGCCAGATCCTCGAGGGTCCAGATTCCGCCGCCCGCGCGCACCGCGGACACCAATTCCTCGGCCACCTTGCCGGAATAAAAGCCGCGCGCGCCGCGCCGGGCGATCGACTCCAGGGTGCCCGCGAGCTCCGGCTGCCGGATCGTCGCGCCGATCGGGGGCACCTCGCCCTCGGGAGTCAAAAAGACCCGTGACGCATCGGCGGACCTCAGCAATCCCTGTCGTTTGGCGCGAATGCCCTCGAGCAGCCGCTCATACAACGGAAAGCCTTCGCGCGCCAGGCGAATGGCGGGAGCCAGCGACCGCTCGAGCTTCAGCCGGCCGTATCTGGCGGCGAGGTACTCGAACGCGGCCGGTTCGCCGGGAATCGCGGCCGACAACGGGCCGGAGGTCGAGGCCCCGGGAATCGGCTCCCCGCCTTTGTCGAGATACATGTCGCGACTCGCAGCGCCGGGCGCTTTCTCGCGCGCATCGATCATGGTCTCCATGCCGTCGGACTGCCGGTGCAGCAGGTAAAACCCCCCGCCGCCGAGCCCGGAGCTGCTGGGTTCGACCACGGCCAACGCCGCCGAAATGGCCACCGCGGCATCGAAGGCGTTGCCGCCTGCCGCGAGAATCTCTTCGCCCGCCTGCGTGGCGAGCGGATAGGCGCTCGCGATCGCGGCCTGGTGCGCGGCGGCGGGCGGGACCGCGCCGGACGCTCGAAACCCCGCAAATCCGGCCAGCGTCGCGAGGATCGCGGTGGCCGCCGCGCGGCGCCGATTGGCGAGACCGACCGCGCGCATCAGGGCTTGCGCTGCCGCTTCAATTCGACTTCCACGATCGGATGCACGAATTCGGAGACGTTGCCGCCGAGCACGGCGATCTCCCGCACCAGCGTCGAGGAGATGAACGTGTACTGCTCCTGCGGCGTCATGAACACCGATTCGATCTCCGGCGTCAGGTGCCTGCTCATGTTGGCGAGCTGGAATTCGAACTCGAAATCCGACACCGCCCGCAGTCCGCGCACGATGACCGCCAGGCCGTTTTGCCGCGCGAAATCCACCGTGAGTCCCGCGTAGCCCTGGACATCGACGTTGGACACGTCCGCAAGCACGCGCCGCGCCATATCGACCCGCTGTTCGAGCGAGAACATCGGCGCCTTGTTCGGATTGGCGGCGATCGCGACCACGACGCGGTCGAAGATGCTCGCCGCCCGACGCACGAGGTCGGTATGGCCGTTGGTGATGGGATCGAAAGTGCCGGGATAAACCGCTTGTCTCTTGATCATGGTGCAGGCCGGGAGAGGACGCGCGCCAGATGATAACCCACCTCGCCCGCGAACTTCGATTTGACGAGTTCCCAGTATTCGGGCAGTGCCGGGGGTCCCGAATCGCGTTCGCTTTCGAGATACGCGAATCCGCCGACCTTCACAAGGCCGGCCGCGCCGATCAGCGGCACGACCTCGCCGAGCGCACCGCGACCGAAGGGCGGATCCAGGAACGCCAGATCGAATGGCTGAGCTGGGGCGCGCAGATAGGCGGCGGCGTCCGCCGTGAACACGCGGCCGCGCGTGCCGGCGCCGAAGCGCTCGAGCTGCTCGCGGATCGCGTCCGCCGCCTCCTGCGAGGATTCGACGAACACCGCCTCGGCCGCGCCGCGCGAAAGGGCTTCGAACCCGAGCGCGCCCGATCCGGCGAATAGATCGAGGCAGCGAGCGCCCGGGATCGCGAACTGCAGCCAGTTGTACAGCGTTTCGCGAACCCGATCGGGCGTCGGCCGCAATCCGGGCAAGGCCGGAAAATGCAGGCGCCGCCCGCGCCAGTCGCCGCCGATGATGCGCACCGACTGCCGGTTTGGCCTTTGATTCGGCACGCGAGAACTCGAGGATCTGCGGGAAATCACCCGCGCATCATACCCTGCTAAGCTTTGCGCCTCATGACCAACGAAGCGGACAAAACCGGTGCGCGCGGATTTTTCCATCGGCTGCGGGCACGGCTCAATCAAGGGCCGGCCTGGCTCACGGCCGACCTCGCGCAACTGCTGCCCGGCCGCCGGATCGACGCCGCCATCCTCGACGATCTGGAAACCCGGCTGATCACCGCGGACGTCGGCATGCCGGCAACGACCCGGATCCTGGAGGCGCTGCGCGGTCGCGTGGCCCGCAAGGAATTGCAC
>VFSW01008052.1_pt1 | contig 15204 bp, 20 predicted proteins | sample 5358111 | NCBI WGS metagenome assembly VFSW01 (sample SAMN11554181, study PRJNA540505) | mine drainage metagenome | isolation source: sediment from site ElyBrook_90M | place: USA: Ely Copper Mine, Vershire, VT | collected 2017
AACAACGCGTGGAGGCCGAAGCGGAGCGACTGTCCCGCCTCGGTGCGACACGGATCCAAGCACTGTTTGAGAAGGGTCTGGACCACTACGCCGTAGCGATGCTGGACCCTGAGGGTAACGAGTTCGACATCAACTGAGTCGGCGAGAGTGTCAGCTTGACGGGCGACGCAAGGGTTCGATGACCGGACCGCGATGAGCGCGGTTCAGGGTAAGACCACGGACGATTTCGCGCAGCTCGTGAAGCCGTCGAAACCAGTTCCAGCTAAGGGCCGCGCTTGACCTCGCGTCGACAAGGGATTCCCGCGGCCGGTTTCTCGTGCTCCACCTCCTCCGGCGCGGGGACTCTGAGGTCATGGCCTCACGGGGGAGAAGGGACTGGCCCAATCCACACGCTCCCGGTCATGTCCACGGCCGTCTCGGCGCGCGGATTGTCCGGGAGGATGATCCAGGCGTACCGTCGTGACTGGTAGGTCTGCCCGAGGGCGTTCCGGGGACCGAACGGATCGAAGCCCTCGCGTGCCATCGCCTGATTGACCGAGGCCCAGTTGGTCGTTGCTCCGCCGTTGACCCTCACGAGCAACCGAGTCCAAGTTGCTGGGCTTCCCTGAGCCTCGTACACGACAGTGTCGGCGGTCCGAGGAGGGTTCGAGCAGTCGGTGTTTGCCTCTGACACGAGTGCGCCCAGCCGGACGAGCCTCACCTGAACGCGACGTCGGATAGCGGCTGAGGCCTCCGCGGCTGGCTGAAGGGGGAGCGGCATGTTCGAGGATTGAGTCTTGGGCTTATAATCGAGTTCCCCGGCTTTATGAACGGAGCGCGCGGTCGAGGGCCGACCGCGAGGAGCGAGTGGTAAGACGAATCTGTCGCAGGCGACATTTTGAATGAGTTACCCCAGCAAGAACGCGAATACCAAAACTAGGGTACCGACTAGAAGCACTACTGTTCCTCCGATCAAGAGGTCCTGACGCGATGCCAGCCCTTCGTAGTTCGTTTCGTAGACTCGGAACATCGCGAATAGTGTTTGTCTCTTCAATGAGGCGGTCGGACTCCCCACCCCATTTAGCATCGTCACTGGAGATACTCGCCTCGAATCAGCGACGGACACATGTGCCATGTAAAACGCAGCTTCAGCTATCACCAGGAATGAGAGGGCTTGAATCGCGAAGAACGAGTCGATTGATACCGTCCTGTAAGCGAGCGCTGCCACTGTTCCACCGATGAAAGCACTAGCTAAACCGAGTAAAGTACTCGAGCGGCCCGCGACCTGACTCGAATCGCGCTGCAACATTTTAGCCTCCCATCGAGCCTGTTCAATCGTGAAGTCGAGCGGCGCGTCGCCGGTTAGACCTTCTAATTCATCCCGACGGGGGCTCCACTCAGCGTCCGAGGGAGGCCGCTCTCGTGTCTCCTCCGGGAGGGGGTGACGCGCTCTCCACCGATCCACCCAAAAGCCAACGAGAAGGAATGCAAATCCAATGACGAACCCCAACGCAACGATCTCGAGAGTCCCAACTCCCGTGGCCCGAGCCGAGTTGACGAGCCTCACCGGGCAACCCGCATTGATGCACTGGCTTATCGCCGATTCGAGCTGAAAGTATCCAATCAACAGTTCGATGGCACCGACCCAGTTCGATGCCGCAAGGGAAACCACGACAAGCTTCCAGACGATGCCCGTAATCAATCCCCCCTGAGCCTAGATTTCAGGTTGTGTCAGCTTGCTGCCTGACCCCACAATCTCTGGAGATCTCCCTTTTTTTGCTTCCAATGCATCAGGAATCTTGACGATACTCCGGATTGGGGTACGCCGTCACGATTCGAGTGGGGATAGCGGTTGACCCTAAAGAAAGGAGCGCGCGGACACTATTGGTCCGATTCCAGCGGCGGTCATTCCGGGTAATTCGAGGGACGGATCACCCAGTGAACACTGACGTAAGACTCCAAGGACGGCCGTTCCGGACTCCGGTCACAGTAGGTCTATTAGACTAATTCGGCTAAGGTATCGAAATGTCGACGGCGTGGTCGGTCGAGCCGGATGCAGCAGAACCCTCAATCCAGAACGAGTTCGTAGCGCCGTGGGCCCTCCCGGGAGAGGAGATACCAGTGTTGATCGAGTGGACGCCTCATGACGCATTTGAGAGCGTCCACGCGACTGTCCCCAAGGGGTTTCAGGTCATCCGTTCCCTGAACGTCGTTAACCTCATCGAGTCCGACTCAGGTCTTGAAGCGACAGCTCTCTCGAACCCGGGCTACGTAGGATTCTACCTCAAGACAATCGCAATCCCCGATGAGTTGATTACCAAGGCGCCTCTAAGCGTTTCACTCGTGGGTAAGGGAGGGCGGCTGCTGGTTCGGAACTACCAGTTGACGATTGTTCGGCCCAAACTCGAATTCAAAGCCCAGCCGACTGAAGTCGTGCTTTACGACCTTCCGCGGATTACGAGCCCTGAGAATCTCCCCATCAGAATCCAGCTCAGACACACCGGGCTGGGAGTGATCAAGCTCGAGATTCAGTGTCGGTTCCGCGGGGAACTAATTTCTCAAAAGGAGGATGTGCTGAAAGCGGTAATCAAGCGCGTGGTGGCCTTGCTACCCGAGATAACCCGAGAGAGCGACGAAGCCCCAAACACGTCGGAGCCCCGTGCTCCATCTGAGAAACGCGAGGTGAACATCGACTTTGCTGACGGATTCGTCGAGGAGGTGAAAGGGCTGGTGCTCGACAACCTCTCGGGGGACCGCTTGCCTGGAGAATTCCATGATGAGGCCGAGCTCGTCACCGTTCGAAAAATGCTCTCCGAAATGGACTACGAAGCATTCAGCGAAATTGTGCGTGACGAGGTGTATACGCTGTACTTTAGGCGCTTCCTTGAAGAAGTGCGACGGTACCCGAGCGACTACACCGAGTTGAGGGGTGGCCCGTCGCGCGTGACCATCGACAACGCAACTCGCCAGATTGATGTGACCATATCGTACTCGGACTCGCAAGGGAACGCCTACCCCCCGCTCGCTACGTCCATCAAGGTCGATGACCAGCGGACTCATCGCAACCCCCTCGCCGTGCCTGTGGGCGTGGAGATCGAGACCCGGCTCCTTGGGGGTCTAGGTGTGTAAGAATGGTCGAACCGATTACGACAGGGCTCGCAGTCGCCGCTACCGCCAGCCGTGCGCTGAAGACGGTTGACGAGCTCACCTCGGGCGTTGACCGTCTGAAGAAGCGCATTCAACCGTTCAAACCCGCGGTCCGAGACCTCCAACTGGATTACTCAGGACGGCACGCCACCCTTACCGTCTACGTGCACGCCCCGGAGGGTATGCGCAGGACGTTCTCGAAGGTGGAGATTCCCGTGGACGATGGCTTCCAACTGAAGGACATCAGGACTGGCCTCGGGCAGCTCGTCCGGAATACGGCGCGTATGGAGGACAACAAGATGGTTGTCCGCGCTTCCTCGTTGCCGGAATCGTGCGAACACCTCCTGTTCACATTCGTAGCCCAGGTTGGAACGGATGTCCTCGACCACCTGGTCTCAACGTCAGTGGCGGCGGACCCTTCGGACTCGAATGGGGAGGATCGGTACTGGCTCGCCTCGGCGATAAACCACCCCGAGATTCTTGAGAAGATATACGAGGACGTCGCAATCGACAGTGTAAACGTGTCGGTTCACGTCCTACTGAGGCGCTGTTTCTCGACGGCTATGCCCGAGGGGATCAATCGGCTTGTTCAAGCCAAGGCAGACCTTCTCCGCTCATTCGATACAGGCGACAGAAACCTGCGTGCTCGCGCTCAGTATAGTGTGCGGCGCTTCCAAAAGCGGGGCCTCGTTACCGAGGCGTCGCTCGCGGAGGCCATAGCCGACCTGATCTCGAAGGATACCCTTCGCGATCACATCTACGCGACAGAACCCTACAGACTGGCGAGCGTGGATTCCGACGATAGGCGGGTTTCGATGATTCCTGAGAGGATCGCAGCTGAAGCGGCGACCGACCTAAACTATGGCCACCGGATCGCACGCGGGAGCCTCATATTCAGACGGGAGAAGTACAAGAACGCCATCGATGCGAAGCTCTCAAAGCTAGTGAGGTGAACGCCCCCACGGACGCCCGGAGCGCGGGTTCAAGAGACTCGATCTTACCGCCAGCCCGCTCGCGGCTCGCTTGAGGGCGAGGCAGGCCTCGCGCAGACCGGATCGCTCGATGGGTTCCGAGGCCAACGCTACAGAGAGAGGTAGCGGCCAACACAGCGCAAACCCATCTACTGCGGAGCCGAACACAAAGTCAGCCGGGTAACCCTTACTGTCGGGAAGTCGTCGAGTTGGAGTAGGGTAGCCTCGAGATCCTGCGACCTTTTGAGATGCTCGATCAGTGCGTTGGCCAGATCGAGCTCGGCCCGTTCCACTGAAGTCGAGTAAGTCAGGATGCCCGGAAACCCCTCCACAATCCCGAGGAAGGAGGGCTCCCTTCCCTCCCCCACGTCCAGGATGCGCAGGCGGAACTCGAACATGCGATCGCCGGGGTCAGGGCCGGGCCCTAGACCGGCTTCGACCGCGCCACGAGGTCCCCGAACGACGGGCTCGCAATCCTGTCGCGGAGTTTCTCGTGGAGGGCCCGGAGCGCGATCACCTTCTGCTCGAGGTCCTCCAGGATGACGCGGTTCACGCGAGTGCGGAGCTGCTGCCCGGTCTCGCCGTCCCGCGTGTAGTCGGCGAACCCGCTGCGCGCCGACTCGAACTGTCCCGCATTGAAGACGAGCTGACCGGAGGCCCACGCGCGGCCGGCCTGGGGGCTAGGCGCAGTCTCTCCGTCGGAGTGGGCGGGGTCCCGGGGCACGAAGGATTCGGCTGCGGAGGAAGAGCCGGTCTCGCCCAATTCCTTCGTCGACTCCAGGAGCATGCTCGCGGGTACGAACCCCGGGCAAGTGTCGCCCGGGTGGGCCTTCCTTTCGGCATTCCTTCGGCCGGGGTAGTCCGGCGAGTGCTCGCGGAGGTAGGCCGGGTAGGGACGTGGCGCGCCGAAGTCCACGACGAACCTGATCCCCGGGTCTCGCGGGATCTTCCGGTCGCAGCCACAGGCGCAGACCTGCGCGACGTCACGCACACTCTCGTGCTCGACCAGCGCCAGCCCGGAAGGCTGCGACGGGACCGGCTTCTCCTCGGCCTTCGGGGCGACGTAGACTCCGCGCCCCTTCCAGCTCCCGGCGTCCGGTGAGTGGTCCGGCAGGTAGTTCTTCCGAGGTCGCGAGGTATCGAGGTCCACGACGACCTTCACGTCGTCCCCCACCGGGATCTCCGCCTGGCAACCACACGCACACCGGCGAGGGTACGGGTTTCCTCGTACCGTCCTCAGCTTCACGGCAGGACCTCGATAGGCGGCGTTCGTCGGTGGCGGTTCGCTCCGGGGGTGCAGGTGCTCGCTCGCACGTTCTTCCTCGCACGTCGAGGAAGAACGCGCGAGGTCTCCGGGGCACTCTCGACGGGGTCGACCGGACGGAGCGGTTCTCGAACGACCACCACTTCACCGCGCGTTTCTGGAGGGTCGGTAGGGCCTTCGGATTCCACACGTCGCGTGCGATCGTCCCGAGGGTTCCCCTCGCGCCCGAGGTCGTCGATGCCGTCGCGGACCCCGGGGTTCTCCGGCAGCTCTCCGCCCTGCTCGTCCGCCTGACGCGGGAGAGGCTTTCCCCCGAGAGCAGCTCTGGGCATGCCCCAACAACGGATCTGGGACGACCCCAGTCGACCCAAACTGACCGACTTCCCCGAAGAGGTCCGCGAACAGATCGTGCGACGGCTCGCCAAGATGGCGGCGCGATGCATTCGCAAGAGGACCAAGAAGACCGAGACCGACCGCCCGACAATGGAGGGAGAACATGAGCGGTCCGGCTGAAGCTCTCCGCCCGCTCGCGATCCCGGGAGCGCACAAGATCCGCCCGGAGCACCTGACGAAGACCGCGTTCACTTACGTGCGCCAGTCCTCGCCGATCCAGGTGCAACTTCGCAAGGAGAGCCAGCGTCGGCAGTATGGGCTCGCCGAGACCCTCGTTGCTCTGGGGTGGCCCCGGGAACAAGTGGTCGTGATCGATGACGATCACGGCCGCTCCGGCGCCGAGAAGCACGGGCGTCCGGGCTTCCAGCGACTCGTCTCCGAGGTGGCCCTCGGCCACGTCGGCATCGTGCTGGGCATCGAGACCTCACGACTCGCTCGGAACAGCGAGGACTGGCAGCACCTGCTGAATCTCTGTGGCGTGATGGACACCCTCATCGGAGATTCCGAGGGGATCTATGATCTGAGGATCCACAACGACCGGATGCTGCTGGGGTTGAAGGGGACCCTCAGCGAGTACGAGTTGCACTTGTTGCAGCAGCGGATGATCGATGGCGCGGCCTACAAGGCCCGCCGAGGGGAGCTCTACTTCGCGCTGCCCGCGGGGTACGTCCTCACGGAGGACAACCATCCCGAGGTCCATCCGGACGAAGAGGTGAGGGCGGCCCTCTCCGAGATCTTCCGATCGTTCCGGGAGACGGGCAACGCCCTGGAGACCCTTCAGGAACTTCGGGCCGCCGGGGTCCGCTATCCTTCGCGCGCGGACCCGCTCGCCCGCCGACCGGTGCAATGGTCTCCCTTGGTCTACCATCACGTCCAGCGGGTCCTGACCGGCCCCTTCTACGCCGGAGCCTACACCTGGGGTCGACGGCGAAAGGTCGTCCTCGTGCAGCCGAGCGGAGCTCTGAAGAAGGTCTGGCGACACCAGCCTCTCGGCCATTGTCCGGTCGTCCTGTGGGACCATCACCCGGGCTACATCACGCGGGAGGAGTTCGAACGGAACCAGGAGCGGTTTCGACAGAACCACCGATCGTTCGACACACGAGGTCCGGTCCGCAACGGAGCCTCGTTGCTCTCGGGGCTCATCCAGTGCGGCGTCTGCGGTCACACGCTCTCGGTGAGCTACGGCGGTTCCCGCAGCCGATTCCCGTACTACACCTGCCGGGACACACTCAACGAGGGTCCGCGCAAGGCGTGCTTGCGCTTCTCGGGCCGTGCCCTCGAAGAACGGGCGGAGGCGATCTTGCTCTCGGTCCTCGAGCCCGAGGGACTGGAGGCCGTCCTCATCGCGTTGGAGGACCTTGAGGAACGCCAGGATCAGCAGAAGAGGCTCTGGAACCTGGAGGTCGAGAGAGCCGCCCAGGTGGAAGAACGTCGTCGACGGAAGTTCGAGGAGGTCGAGCCCGGCAACCGGTTGGTCTCCCGTCGTCTCGAGGAGAAATGGGAAGAGTCGTTGAAGGTCCTCGAGGAGTCCCGAAGGACTCGGGAGAGGAGGATCGCCCAGCTCCCTCCTCCGCTGACCGAAGAAGAGAAGGCCGAGCTTCGGCGGGTCGTCGCCCGGGTCGGAAAGCTGTGGACCGCACAGACGACCACGAACCAGGACCGCAAGGAGATCGCCCATCTCCTGATCCACCATGTCGAGGCGAACCGGACTCCCGATGCCCTCCACCTGGAGGCCAAGATCCACTGGGTCAGCGGACACACCACGCTCGAGACCGTGAAGCTCCACCGGCGCGGTCGACCGACGGCGGAGCTCCCGGATTCCACGCTGCGTATCATCCAGCGGATGGCCTCGGACTACACGGATCGGGAGATCGCGATCTGCCTGACCCGGGCCGGGAAAACCGCCGAGCCCGATCCCCGCTGGTCGGCGTGGAAAGTGAAGCGGATTCGAAGGGAACACGGATGGACGAAACGCGCGAAGGAGGAGGGGGACACCATCTCCCTCAACGAGGCCCGCAAGATGCTCGGGATCGCCAAGCAGTCGGTCGCCTACTGGGTCAAGCGCGGCAAGCTTCGCAGCCGGCAGGCGTACCCCAATACCCGACATCGCATCTTGCGAGAGGATGTGGTCCGTCTGGCGGCCCAGAGGAAACGCCTCGGGATGAAGGGCGGACACCGAGGCGGCCCAGCGCGGGGGCCATGACTCGCCAGGGTGGGAAAATGCGCGTGACTGCCCGCAGGTGCACTTCCGGGGCCAGCGATTGCCGGTGACGGTCCGGAGGCGGGGGGCTCCGTGATTGGCGTCGTTCGGCGTGGGGCGTTCAGACACTGTGGTCGAGATGCTTGCAGGCATCGCTCGTTCCTCACGAAGAGGGGAACGGGCGATGCGGCCTTGGAAAGATGGAAATCCAGGGAGACTGTCCGGGCCCACGTGCCCACGTCTGACTCCGCTGGCGACGTGCTGCTCGCCCAGATGGTTCGTTATGCGGCGAACCAGTGGGATTCTGCGGCCCGGTTCTCAACCAGAGCGGGGGCAATCATGACCGTTGGCGGGGGAATCTTGGTCGGGAGCATCACGCTCCTAACTGTGGGCTCGCCTTTGAGTAATTTGACTCGCGTTATCGGATGGCTGCTTGTGGGAGTTTCAATTGTGCTGGCGGGCTGGGGGGTTACATCAACTGGTTGGAAGCAGCCCCCTAACGTCGATGACACGAACCTAAAGACGGTACTCACGGCGAAGGCTGAGGCTCTCAAACAGGGTCTCGTCTTGGACTACGGCGATGCGTGCCGCACCAACAACATTCGGCTTAAGAATATGAGGCTCCGTCAGGACGTTGCGCTTGCTATCCTGACGGCGGGGACAATTCTGATTGGCTTGGCGTACTTTGCGAGTAAGCCCTAATTGAGTTTGAGAAAGGAGCGCAAAGAACAATGGGCGAAGCAGGAACCGCACGACATGAAAGTGAACAGGACTCCCGTCCCTTCAAATGCCGGGCTTGCGGCCAAACCTTCAGCACTGAGGAACTCCTGAAACGCCATGACTGTCCGGGAGAAAAGAAGGAAGAAGAGGAGAAGGTTCAACCAGTTCGCACCGGTACCTCCACGTTGCCGATTGACCTGGGGGCGTATAAGACCGAAGCACGATACGACATGAAGTAGGCAGCCAAGCGCCCGATTCGGGCGGGCCCACCGCTCGTGCCTCTCGGAGGCAGGGAGTGGCGATGGGAGGCAGATGCGCGATTCAGTAGGGCGAAGCGTCTAATGGACCAGGGAAATCCCGGTTCGTTGGGAAAGGGTCGTTTCACCGGATGGAGACCCGGGCGAGAGAGAGCCACCTCTTTTTTTCGGACGCACGCCTAAAGTCCAACTGCAGAGGGTTAAGAGCGCGCCGCGCCGTGAATTGACAAGATGGCGAAGAAGCGCGCGCGAGAGATCCCACCTCGTTCCAAGAACAAGCAGCAGTGGCGATACTGGGTAGTGGGCATCGTAGTTTTGGCGGGGGCGATCGCCGTTGGGGTCTGGTACGGGGCGACCCAATGGTCCCCGCAATCCGGCCAGGCCACCCCGCTTTCTGAGGCCCTGAATTATAGCGTGCCAACTGGAGTGTCCATCGGGAATAATCAAGGGAACAATGCCACAGTCACGCTGGCCTCTCCCTCGTTAACAATCGGCAGCATTGCCTTCATCGTAGAGGATCCAAGTTTCACCCAGATCCAGGCTCCACCCGGGGCCGCCGTTAGTATCATCACGCAGTCAGGAACCGGGGTTGCCTCATTCAATTTGGTCTCACATAACTGGGGGAAAGCTTCGCCGAGCATACGTCTGGTTCTTGGCGATAGAATCTCCCTTTACTGGCCCGGCGGCCCCTTCCTTGGCGGATACGGCCTGATCACCATTGGGTCGAACGGATTCTCAGGATACGTCTCAATGTACCTGCAATAGACCATGCGCTCAAGCCGCTCCCCTTTCAAACGGCTCTCTTGAACTGACCGTTCCGCCTTTATCTGCCCGCGCAAGTCGCTGTCGACTCCTACGACCGTCCTTCGTTACGTGGCGTTCTTAGCGAACGTCGACGACTCGATACTGCCGTTGGGCGAGATCCTCGGCCATAGAGTCGAGAAATGGCCCGCGTCGGACCTAGTCCGGCTGGTGGCAAGTCAGAGAGAGGTCAGCACTTACGAGGCGCGTGTCTTCCTCTTCCAAGAGATGAAGTGCCTGCTGAATGGCTCGCCGTACGGATACGTACTGACACGGTCCATCGAGGTTCCCGCCCAAGAGTTTCGGGAAAGCCAGCGAGCCGGAACTATCGGTCCGGAGGCAACTCTGCTGGCCCCGTCCAACTCGCTATGGGTCGCGTTCGCCAGGATGCGTCTAGCGGTCGATGGGAATGTGTGCGCACCCTTTTGGGTGGCCTTCGCGGATCGCGTAAGTGGTGGGGGCGGGCTCGCGCGAGGCAGGGACTACAACTTCGTAGTGCTGGCTCCATTCCGGCCCGCTCCGGAACAAATCGAACCCCTGAAGACCTACCTAGCGAATCCACTCCATCCCATCGCTGCGCCGCACCTGATGCCCGCCCATCTTCACCTCGAACTTGCCTACCAGGTGCCCCGCCCAGAGCTCGCGTTCATCGCTCTCGTGATTGGAATAGAGGCGTTGTTCTGGGACGAGGGCGACAGCGTGAAGGGCACGCGGTCACGAATCGGAACCCGTCTGGCTCGGTTGCTGGGAGAGGGCAAATTGGATCGGAAGAGGATTCAGCGCCGTTTCGAGGAACTCTACGGCAAACGCGTGGGCTACGTTCACCGTGGTGAGACCGGTGAGATTACCGGTGCCGACATCACTGATGCACGGTCGTTCCTGAGGCGCTCCCTAAGGCTCGCTGCCGATGGCGCACTCTCCCGCGCTCAGCTCGTCCACGGGCCCGGCCCAAGGATGGGGTCCAGTCGCGAATCCGCCCCTTGAAGGCTCCCAGCGATTTCATACGCCGAATCTTTGTGCCGGTCTCGTCGAGCCGGGGGTGACTTGAGGAACGGTGCGCGAGTGGCAGGAGGACCGTTACGGGCGTCCGATGTACCCGAGCACGTGCGACCGGGTCTGGCGGTTTGGCCGCGGACTGGAGGAGATGGGCTTCCGACAGGCCCGAACTAAGCCATGGCTCTTCGTACGACAGACCCCGCACGGCCCTGTCTTCGCCAATCTGGGCAGCACGAGCATAGTCCCAATTTGGGAGGATCCTACTCCGATGATTCACCACCAGCTGCGCGCTCCGCGGTGGCTGATTCGCAAGGTCCTCCGTCAGTTCCAAGATGAGTTCGACGCGCACGAGGTTCCCTACCGCTACAGCTTCTACCAGACCTCCGAGCCAGGGGGCTTATGGTTTCCGGTCAGTGATGAGGAGCCACTCGACGCCGCTGACGACTCTAGTGGGCCGGACGGCTACTGCCACCGGTGCGGAGCAGAACTCCTGGTCGGTACCTTATTCTGTGAGGATTGTGAACGGGCGGCTGATGAGGAGCTCCGGGTTGAATGCGAAGCGTGTCGAGACCGGTTCGAATTGCGCGACATTGTGGTGCACCACGTTTCCTATTCGCCCGAGAGGACTGTTACAGTATGTCGTTCCTGCCACTTAAGGATTCATCGCTCGAAAGTTTACCCGCACCTGAAACCTGTTGATGCGCCTCCCATTAGGAATGTTGAGGAACGGAACTGACCGAAACGACCCTTTTGTGGCAGATGGTCGCGGGAGTTGAACGGCTCAACTACCTGAGAGCATTCGGCCCTTCATGGTTCCGGATTGGGCTCTCGAAATCGGCATAATTGCCTCCGTCCTCTCTCTTGCCTCACTCCAACCCATCGTCTACCGGTTCATCGTCGGCTGGCTCTGGCCCTATTCGATAAGGTTCGAATTGCCCCCAGGGCACGAGGACCAGGCTCAGGCGGGACTTTCCACACGGCTCCTCGTGGTCATAAGGAACCGGACTCCCGACCCCGCCTTTTTCCAGATCGGGGCTTGGTGGCCTACCCTCCCCGGGAGCGGACATCTCCCGGTCGAACTTCGTACCTACAGGGATTATCCGAAGACTGAGGAGTTCGGCGGTCAGCTGAAACTTGGCCCTTTCGAGAGGCAACATGTCTACATTGCGATGACACCAGTGCGCCGGGGCGACTTCCAGTTCGAGACTCAGATTTCCGAGTTCTTCCACGGAGAGCGATACCCCAACTGGCTGGCATTCCGGCGGAAGGTGCTACGCCTAAAGAAACCAAGACTCCGGCCGCTGATTTTCTCCATGCCAATTCATCTCTCCGTTAGAACTTGGGCAGTGGCGCGGGAGGAGCTCCCCAAGTACATCGGACGAGGGCTCACAGATGAGGAACGAGCATTGGACGACGCGTTCGAGAAAAACCAGCGGCAACAGGAGTGAGACGGCGGATTCCCTAGTTGCTTCGGTCGTCGCACTCGATGATCAAATTCGAAGAGCGTGCAGTGGATGCGTCACTCGCACTCCCGTCTTTGCCGAACCGGTCTATTCTTTGAAGTCCATGTGATACCTATGTCGGGTCATGGATGAGTTTCGGACCTCAAGAATTCCATCTGCGGATCAACGTCCGCGACCACCTAGTAAGCCCGGTCTGAGGAGAAGGCCTCCGTCAGATCGTTTGAGAGCCGTGGCTGTGGCATTTCGCTATCCCGATCAGTGGCTCTTCCGACACAAGTCGGTAATGGTCTACGTCTGGACGGTGCTGGTTGTCCTCATCCTCTTCATTCCCGCGTGGCCCTCCGGTTTCTTGTCCGTAGCCCCGTTCTTCTCAACAGTCACGATTTCGCTGACGACTCGAGCTACTCTCTTGCTGGCTCTCGGTACATTCTCTCTCGCCTACGCCGCCCTGGTTCAAGCGGTGTCAACTGAACGTGCCCGACGCTATCAAATCAGCACCGGCTTGGAGCTCCATGCGGCTGTTTCACCGGCTTCAATCGGAACTCCAATGGCAGCGCGGGACCTAGCCGTGTTTCATCCGCCGGCAGGGAGCATCTCCCTCTATCTAGCAAATCACGGGCCGGGGGCTGCGTGCCGCCTTCGGGTCCGGTACGCACTAGGACTACTGACTATTAACTAATTGCCTTTGTACTGCCCGAGGAGACCCCCCTTTCCAAATTGGCTAGCCGGCGCGTTAGTCCGCCAGGGGCGTGGCCCGGTAGAACGAGCGGATCAGCGCCGGCCGTACTCGCATTCGCATGACGGCCTTCCGAAGCCCTACTCGGAGCTCGGGGAGCGTTCGAGGGGCTGCGCTGGCCAACTCGTGCTTCTTCAGGTAGCTCCAGACCCACTCATCGGGGTTCAGCTCGGGGCTGTACCCCGGAAACCGATGGGTCTCCAGTCGGGGGTGCTGGTGAACGAAGGCCTTCACCCGCTTCGATCGATGAGGTTGACCGTTGTCCCAGAAGATCAGGATCGGTCGCCGACGAATGTGGCGCAACAGGTGTCGGAGGAAGGCGAGCACCCGAACTTCATCGATGGACCCCTTGTACATTCGAAAGAAGAGCTTGCCCCGAGGCGTGACGCCGCTGATCGCCGAGAACTTGGGCCATCGACCCTGGTGGACGAACACCGGGGTCTGGCCGACGGGCGCCCACGTCTTCGCCACGTACGGGATGAGGGAGAATCCGCTCTCGTCGACGAATACCACTACGGCTCTTCGACGACGGGCTTTTTTTTAAAGCGTGGCCACGATCGTCCCTTCCAGTTGGCGACGGCGCGCAGATTCTTCTCCCGCGCCTGACGGCGTGGGCGCTGCCACGAGAACCCATGAGCCTTGAGGATCTTCCAAACCCCGACGTTGGTGTAGTGGATGCCCCACTCCTTGGCCAACACATCAGCAATTCGATCGGTCGTCCAGAGATCGGTGTCGTACCCGAAGGATTCGGCCCCTCGAGCGAGGAGTCCGGGTAGCGCTTGGAGTTGCTCCGGAGTGAGGCGAGAGGGACGACCCGATCGGGGCTGTGCTCGGAGACCGCGAGCGCCACCATGGGCCGCTCGCCTAGTCCAGTAGTAGACGGCCTGAGGGGTCACTCCCAATCGATGGGCCACCTCGGCCTGGCTCGCTCCTCCCCGAAGAAGGTCGAAAGCCCGCAGGCGCCGTTCCTCGAGAGACGAAGTGTCCCGATGCTGCTGAGTCCACCGACCCATGAGGGAGGTCAGTGCGCTCCCAGGACATAAAGACACTTAGTTAATTATCAGTAACAGCTCAGGCAGATCTCGCGGCCTTTGCCAAGTGGCCGTTCATCTCTCAACGATTCATCGACTATGAGCCCAGGGAAGATTCCATCCCCCTCGCCCCTGGCGACAATCGCCCGGTGACGGTTCTGGAGGACATCGAGGGAAGTGACCATCCTTTGACGTTCCAGGATAGAACACGCGAGGTCGTCACGCAAATCGTCGTCGAGTGCCGGTGTCTCGATGTTGAGGGTCATCCCGGGGATTCCGCATATGTAGGTATCGTCCGTGCTCTTCCGGGTTCAGCCGGTGGAAGTTACAATGCTCCGCTTCCCGGGTCGGACGCCGCTGCGCTCGATCACTGGACAGTTATGGAGAGTGCAGACGTGGAGCTGCTCCTCTTTAACATGCGAATCTCGATGAATTGGGAAACCGACAAACCGCTGAAGATTCGGTACAGGTAGGTAGGAGCGAAGATGGCGTCGGCGATTCGCTCCGTAGCTCGTCGATGAGTTGCTGCATCGCGCGTCCCTCGCGAAGGCAGGGACGTGGGATGTAGGAATGCCATGGCCCGATTCGGTCGGTCGGAGGGCGAACTCCGCCGAACTCGATGCCAGGCCGATATTCGCCTGACTCAAATACTCCGAGGGAAGATTGCCATTCATGGATCCCTCGCGTAGTCCCTTCCTGACCGAAACAGAGGTTCTGGATGCCGTGGAGAACTTCCTATCCCAACGAGCGTTCGTAAGACAAGACCGAGTTCCGTCAGTCCGCGCCCACGGTAATGACCTGGTCATGGTTTCGCCAAACAGAGTGACTCTCTACGTCGAAGCTAAAGGACAGACCAGCGAGCAACCTCACACGCGAAGATTTCACGAGGAATTCACTCGGAACCAGAAAGAGGATCACCTTGGCAGAGCCCTCGTCAAGGCGACGCGATACGTGAGCGAGGGCAGACGGTTCGCTATCGCCCTCCCCGGCGATGCAGTTGACGTGGAACTTATTGGCGCAAGAACGAAGGCGTTTGACAGGTTGGGGATCGCCGTGCTTCTGGTTAACCCCGTAGACCGCGTTGTCAGCGTCAGAGCTGGACGGTTGCCGCCTTAGGTTCTCCCGACTTGAATCTGAGACGCGGTCACTGACCCTGGTCGGCGCTTGGGCTCACTGGTCGGGTACTGGTCGATGGGCGGCATCGGTCGTTCCTCGCTAAGAGGGGAACGTGCGATGGGGGCTAGAT
>VFSW01008053.1_pt1 | contig 15202 bp, 18 predicted proteins | sample 5358111 | NCBI WGS metagenome assembly VFSW01 (sample SAMN11554181, study PRJNA540505) | mine drainage metagenome | isolation source: sediment from site ElyBrook_90M | place: USA: Ely Copper Mine, Vershire, VT | collected 2017
GTATGATTAGTTTTAAAGAATTTATAAATGAAGAATTGGAAAAATTTACCAAATTGAAGCATTTGGAACATGCTGAAGATTTGCCTATAGATTCTGGTGAACATGGATACCATCATGCAGTCGAAGCAATGCAAAATGTACATAAGAAATTACAGGGTAAATTTAACGAAACCAAGATAACAACCAAATTTGATGGCTGTTTACACGAAAATACTCTTATATACACTGAAGATTTAGATACTGGTATTGTTTCTTATCAAACTATAAAAGAAATAAACGAAAAATGGTGTCTGGGAAAAAATATCTGTGTTTTTGGATACAACGAAGAAACAAATCAACCCGTAAAAACTTTGATTTTAGATAAACTTTCAATAACTGGAAATAAAGAAAAAGAATGGATTAGATTAGAATTTGGTGAGTATGAACTAATCTTGACTTCAGATCACAAAGTCAAGACGACTAATGGGGGGTGGGTTTCAGCAGGAGAACTAGTCGAAGGAGATGATATTCAGGAATGCTAAATAAGAAGGTATCCTTCTAACTTATTTGGCACCATATGAAAAAACAAAAGTATAGAGGTGGAAATCAAAATGTCCTTTTAGGACACAAAAATAAAGAATTGATAGAAAAATTCTCTAGAGAAATTGTAGATTATTATCAAGAAACTTTTAGTATTTCTGCTTGTGTAAAAAAATTTGGTATATCTTATTCACCTTTATCCGTGTACATAAAATCTCAAGGAATTTACAGAGATGTTCATGATTCAGAACGCTGTAAAAAGAATTACGAAAGATTAAAGAAAACATTAATCGATAGATATGGTTATGAAAATAATGGAAAATCTAAAGAGAGTATTCTTGATCTAAGAAAAAGAAATTCTATTGATTACAAAAATCCTATTTTTTTGAATGATTTTTCCAAATATCGTAAATTAGTTGAAAAACATACAATCAGAAATAAAAAACATTTGATTCAAAGTAAATATTGTTACTACACCGGAATTAAATTCTCTGATTCAGATACACATTCTAGTAATGTAAATCCTAACGATAACATTAAAAGAACACTCGATCATAAAATAAGTATATACGAGGGTTTCCTAAATAATATTGATCCATCTATTGTTGGTGGATATAGTAATCTTGTCTATTGTTTGAAATACTGTAATTCGATAAAAGGTAATATGTCGGCGTCAGAATTTGTTGGGTTTGCTCAAAAAATAAGAGAAAAATTTCTAAATGAAAATTACGAAAGTAACTAGATTAGTTGAAAAATACGATCAATATGATCTTACAACTACGACTCAAAATTTTTATGTGAATGTAGGTGGAAAAAATATTCTTGTACATAATTCACCATCCGTAGTATTTGGTCATAATCCAGAGAATGGTAAGTTTTTCGTTGCTAGTAAATCAGCCTTTAATGTAAATCCAAAGCTTAATTACACTCCAGAAGATGTAGAAAAGAACCATGGTCATGCACCAGGACTGGTTGAAAAATTAAAACATGCATTGGAACATCTACCTAAAGTAACACCAAAAAATGGTGTTTATCAGGGTGATATGATGTATACGCCAGGGGATGTACATACCCACAATGGAGAACATAATTTTACTCCAAATACCATTCAATATTCAGTTCCTGTGAAATCTGAAGAAGGTAAAAAGATTAGTGGTGCAAAAGTTGGTATAGTTGTACATACGAAGTATCATGGTAGAGATTTAACTAGTATGAATGCTGGTTTTGATCCAGATTTACATAATTTTAAGAAACATGCACATGTACATATTATACCTCATGAAGTCGGTGAAACTTTACACTCTCAAGAGAACCAAAAAGCTTTTGAAACACATATGAAAGCTGCCGAAAAGGCAAAAAGAGAAGCACATCCAGATACTTTTCATAACATTAAGCCTCACGCATTACCTATTAAGACCTACATCAACAAGACTGTCAGGGATGGCACTAAACCCTCCGTAGAAGGCTATAGAGAGCATTTAATGGCACATGGAGAGAAGGAAGTGGCTTCTGTAAAGACGGCTAAATCAAAGCAGCAGAAGCATATGGAAATGATGGCAAAGTTGCATCATTTAGAATCCCATGCAAAACAGTTTCAGTCATTATTTAAAATTCACCATCATTTACAAAAAGCCAAAGATTCTCTAGTAAATACACTATCCCATAGTTCACCTTATGAACACTCAGTTGGAGGAAATCCAGTTTCTCCTGAAGGATTCGTAGTTATTCATCGAAAACATCCAATTAAATTAGTAAAACGCGATGAATTCTCTAGACTCAATTTTGAGAAAAATAGAGAATGAATCTTCCCTAAATAGATTAGTAATAATTTGATTTAGGAGAATTTTATGGTATCATTACTCATTGGAGTTGTAGTCGGCGCAGTAGTTGTGGTTCTTGTACCGACAGCATTCGTATTCGTAAAGAAGCAGCTTTCTTCTGTAAAGAAGGATGTTCCTGTTGCTAATACCGTTATCTCTGCTGTAGAGAATGCCGCAAACACAGTATCAAAATTGTAATTTTATTTCCCACAGTGTGGAAGCAAAAATGGAAGAAAAACCAAAATCAGACCATGCAGTATTTACGTTCGGAAGATTTAATCCTCCAACAACTGGTCATAAAAAATTAGTAGATAAAGTAGTAGAACACGCTGCCAAACATAAGGCAGATCATTACGTTTTTGCTTCTCATTCACACGATCCAAAAAAGAATCCACTGGATCATGCCAAGAAAGTTTATTTTATGAAATCTTTCTTTCCTCACGCTCATATACATGAAGGTGAAGGTATAAAGACTGCAATAGATGCTGTAAAACATCTTCATAAGAAAGGTTACAAAAAAGTAACCATGATGGTCGGTGATGATCGTCAACAAGAATTTCACAATTTGCTTCATAAGTATAATGGTAAAGATTACCACATTCATCATCTGGAAGTAAAGTCTGCTGGTCAACGTGATCCAGATTCAGAGGGTGTTGAAGGTATGTCTGCATCTAAAATGAGAAGTCACGCCGAAAAGAAAAATTTCAAAGAATTCAAGAAGGGTGTTCCAAACGCGGCACACGCCAAAGAGTTATATCATGCGGTGAGAAAGGGTATGAAATTAGAAAACTATCAAAAACATTTTAAGGTTCTTTTCCTTGTTGGTGGTCCCGGAAGTGGAAAAGACTTTATTTTAAATTCTTTAATGGATGAATCAAGAATATTAGAAATGCCTCTAGAAAAGCTTTACGGAGCTATTTCTCATAATAAAAATATTGAAGAATTGACCAATTATCCTTCCATGATCGTTAATGGAAACGCTGATAATTTTGATAAAGTATCCCTAACAAAAAGTGTTTTGGAATCTATGGGATATGATACTGCCATGTTATATGTCTATACTTCAAATGAAGAATCAAAATCACGCAATGATCAACGTATCATTAATAAAGAAAAAACATTCTCAGAAGAAGTAAGATATGAAAGGTATGTCAATTCTATACAAAATATGGAAAATTTTATTGACCTTTTTGAAAGGTTTGTTATATTTGATAATTCTTATAATTTCTCTTCAGTATCTAGTGATAAAAAGCTTGAAATGATTGGATGGTTGGAAGAACTGAGTACAAATATTTCTGAATTTTATAATTTACCAGTTCTTAAAAGTGATGCTAAAATTTGGTTGATGGAAAATGTTAGAAAAAATTCTTTGAGTCTTAAGGAATCTGGTGGCGCTCCAGGCGGAATTGGATCAAAGGATGGATCTGCGAAAGATGGTATCATGGCAAAGGATTATCCAAAGAAAGAAAAGGGAAGTCCTTACATGTATCCAAAATCAGATTCACCAAAAGGAAAACAAAAATCTGGCAAAAAAGCTGCCACACCACCACCAGATTTCTTTGATCAACGAATGGGTGCAGTACCATCCGGTGGAATTGGATTGACAGTTTCTCACAATGAAAAAATCGGTCCTGTGATTCAAGAAAAATCATTTGAAAGATTTCGTAAAAACATAACTTCACTATTAAACAACATTGACAAGGAATAATCATGAGTAAGACATTAGAAGAATTACAAGCATACAAAAATAGATTAGAAATGGATATTCGCCGTTCTAGAGAAATGTCTCCAGACGGTCTATCTCGTCATAGTCCACTTGTGAAGAATTTCGAACAGGTTAAAAAAGACATTGCTAATCTTAAGGAAAGTAAATAAACAATGATTAAGGAAGATAATAGTTCTGGTGGTTGGATTATTGGGGATTTACCAGGAACGATTCCCAATCCAATTCCACAAAAATATGTAAAGAAGTTGTCTAAATTAAAGACTACTTCTCCAAAGACTATTAAAGAAATTATGAATCCTTACTCTATACATAATTATATTCAATTAGTACATAATATGCATAGAACAGGTGTACATACTCATAGTGCTAATATTGTTAGACATAAGATAAATCATTATAGAAGTAGATTGCAACATCATATAGTAAAAAGAAAGATTAAGGAAGATGTTTCTGGATTTGCAGATGCATCCTCACCATCAAATAGTAATTATGCAGAAATTTTAGATCCAGTCCAAATGGCAAAATCAACGAGTAAAGATATAGGTAAGAAGAAAATGAAAAAGACAGTAAAAGAAATGTATCAAAAAAGAATGGTTTCTGAACTCATGGGAGTTTGTCCATTCTGTAATAATACAGGAATGGTGCAGAAGTATGGTAATAACCGTCTATGTACACATTGTTCTGCCGGTGAAGATGCTCGTGTAGAAAAAGAAAATCTAATGTATCAGCAAGCAAAGGATATGTTATCAAAGGGAATGACTACACCAGTTGCTGAAGAGTTTGTAGAACCATATAAAGCAGGAACTAAAGTAAAAGTTAATGGTAAGATTGGTGAAATTTCACATGTTCATCGTAGTGAGACTGGTGATCATAAGTACAAGATTACCGATCTAGAAGCAAATGATCCTTACAAACAAAAACGTTTAGAAGGTGGTAACTTTATTAATCATGATCGAGTAAAACCAATTAAAGAAGAAAATGTAAATGAACTTTCCACAAAGACTCTTCATAATTATATGGGAAAGAGATTTAAACAATTTATGCATAATAAAAATGCTCCAGAGAATGGATCAAGAGTTCATAAAAACACTTTGAAAGGTGTTGAACAAGCAAATTCTAAGATCACAAAACGTGAAAAATTTAATGCACGTAATGAACAAGTCATCACATCACTTGATGATGTATTATCTATTCTTGAATCCTATAAACCTTCTGATAAGCTTAAGGCACGTACTAAGTATCTTGTTCAACCAAAGCTTTCAAAGATGCTTCAGGACCGTCTAGCAGCGCGCAGAGCGGCTCCAAAGACTTCCAAGGGATATACACCATCTGCCGGTACACTAGGTCTTGCAGCGGCTCGTAGAGCGCAAATGAGTCATTCCAAAAAGAAGAATGTTGATGAAGAAAAGAAAGCGAAGAAACTTTCAGGTCATATAGAACCAAAATTGCTTCCTTCTTTGTCTGCAAAACCTATGATGGGATCTTCTAATGACAATAGAGTAAGTGAAGAAGCTGTCAACGAATGGACACATGCTGTTCATGTTTCATGGGAAAATGAAGTCCATGATAAGGATGTTCCAAAGGGATCAAGATTCGGAACAGTTCATTACACTCGTTCAAATTCAGATGAAGATGCAGTTGCAAAAGCAAAGTATAATCACAAATATGCTAAAAACTTCAAAGTAGATAAGGTAGAGAGATTGAAGGAAGAAAGAAATCGTATTCGTATCCCAGGAATGGATAGAGAATTAGATAAGAAATATGCACCATCAAGACCAGGGGTTCCAGGATTAAGAGAACCATTATCTGTGTGGAGAAAAAATCAAAAGAAAAAATCAGTAAAGGAAGAAGTAGAGTTTCTTGCTGATGGTAAAAAAGTTAGTGATATGAAAAGAAAATATCTTGGCAAGGTACGTGGTAGAACTGCTACTGGGAAACCAGCACACCCAATCGAGATTGATCCTGTATTAAAAACAAGTTCAGAAGTGAATAAAGTTGTAAAATAATGAATGCGCCTTATACTATTTTTTGTGATCTAGATGGAGTTTTGGTTGATTTTCTCAGGGGTGTAAGGGATACACTTGGACATTCCTGGGATGATCCATTTTGGAAAGGTGAGGATGGTAAAGAAAGAAGGAATAGATTGATTGCATCTAAGAAAGACTGGTGGGCAAATTTGCCACCAGAAAGAGATTATGATCAACTATGGAGTTTTATTAAAAATTTTAATCCACATATATTAACTGCATATGCAGAATGGGATGAAGCAAATTCTAAACATGGTAAGGTAATTTGGAATGCGAAACATACTCGTGTACCACATGATAGATTCCACTGTGTGTTGCGTGAAAGTAAGAGATATTTTGCAAAAGATCATGATGGAAGTCATTTTGGTAGACCAAATGTTTTGATTGATGATTATCCTGAAAATATAAGGGAGTGGGAAGCGTCTGGTGGAATAGGAATTCTTCATACATCAGCAGCAACTACAATAAATAGGTTAAAACAGTTAGGGTTTAAAACATGAGTAATGAATTACCAACAATTTACAGCGAAGGTTTGGGAGTTGATCGAGTCAATCACATACTGGATCAAATAACTGCAAAACGATTCATTTCCGCACCGGTTGCTGCACAAGCAATAAGAGCCGCTATGGATCTAGTAGGAATTACACTTCCTATTCTAGAAGTAGAGGGTGGAGCTGGTGGATATTTTGGTGCCACAACCGCAGATGGACCATCGATCATGGTTGGTGTTTCTTCAATGTCCAATCCTACAATGTATCAGCCTCCATCAGAGGGTGAATGGTTTTTCCACATTGTGGATAATGATGGTCCTGATAATGATTATGATGACCATTTAAATCTATACATAGTAATGAATCTAGATGATGAAAATCTTATTGAGTGCTATGCACAAATTTTAACTGATGATGAAGTTGATCTTGTTCTGAATATGGACGATATTACGAATAAAGATTATCCAGACTTGGTTGGTGACGTTTCTGGTGAGACAGATTATCTAGAAAAGATCAGACACATAGGAACAGTAAAAGGCGAAGAATAAATTATGTTTGAAAATTTGAATGAGAGTAATTTTACTCTGTATGCGGCAAAGGTCTATGAAAAACCAAATGCCATAATGAGTGAATTTGAAGAAGATCTGAATAGAATTTTGTACATTAAGAGATTAATTACAAAATACTATTCTTCTAAAATTTTAAAGGATAGACTGATATTAAATCATATCATTATATTGTATAATGTTTTTGGTGTAGAAGCTGCAACAAGAATGTTATTTTTGAAATTAGAAGAAAAGGATTTAGAAATAGTAAAACCATTTCTGTTGTTTTTGAACTTTTTACCTGAAAAGGTTCTCGGTGTAAATGGAAAGGATATCTATACATCGGATATTGCGTTAAATGAGGAAGCTATTCGATGTTTAAGAAAATTGGAATAATCGAACAAGAAATGAAAAAGACTGTTGATCTTAATACTCAACAGACTAAACAAAAATTACAAAATAAGCTTGATGGTAAAAAATCTGCGGATTCATTACCAAAAAACAATGATGCAGTTTTTGCTGCAAAGCCAGAACCAAATCGTGGTGCTGGAACCTCTAGAAAACCATCGGTTCCTCATGCACATGTCACAGCACCTACAAATGAAGCATTCTATACAACCAAGAAATCATGGCATGAAGATATGCGTGAACATGGTGCAACAGAATTTGAAGAAACCAAAACTCGTATTATTGCAAAGAAACCAAATGGTGATATTTTAGGTGCATGGAGTGTTTCTGATGAACATGGTATAACTGGTCTAGGAACAAATGTTCAGGCAAACGAAAATACTATTGTTAAAGAAGATGGTGCAGTTGCCGTAACTGCTGGTGGTGCTGGTGATCCTGGAGCAGTACAAAATCCTTCATCAAACTATTCTGCTCAACTTTACCAAAGAAAAAAATTGAAAAGTTTTAAAACACCAATGGTTCGTAGAAAGAAACCAGTTGGGGAATCTATATTAAAACCAATTTCTAAATTAAAAGAAAAGTTTGAAAGGATTTTAGAAGAAGTAAATAATCCATATGAATCTACCATATTCATTATGCGCCATGGTAAGACAGCACTTGATGCAATTCATCGTTCTGATGGATGGTTAGATTTCCCTCTATCAGATGAAGGTAGAATTGGATTAGTAAAAGCACAACAATACTTGAAAGACATTCCTCTTGCTGCAATCTATGCACCAACTCTAAAACGTACAACAGAGACCGCACAGATAATTCAATCTGGATGTATTTCTGATCCTGTTATTATTTCTGCCGATCAATCAAAGACTTGGAATCTTGGAACCTTGATGGGAACTACAAAGAAACCAAATAGACCTATAGTTACTCATTTCATGGAAAATCCTCATGAGAAACCAAATGGTGGGGAATCTCTTGATGAATTCCGTGCAAGATTTTTACCTTGGATTGCGGAAAGAGAAGCAGAAGTTTCAGAACATAAACAACCGATTCTTTTGATCATGTCTGGATCAAATTTAAGAGAATTGAGTACACAATTATATGGTGATAAAGAAGTCCTAGATATGGATGAAGGTGGTTTATTAACACTTAAGAAGTCAGATCTTTCATGGCAAGGTCGAGTTATTTTCGGACATAAAGATGAAGAGGATGAATGGTTATCATGACAGCAGAAAATTTACGTCAATTAATTAAAAATACATTGTCACCAATAAACCTTTATAATGCAAATGCTGAAGAATTATTGATGGCAACATGTGCAAATGAATCAAATCTAGGACAATATAGAACACAGATTCATGGTCCTGCACGTGGAATTTTTCAAATGGAAGGTGAAGATTTCATTGATATTTGGAACAATTATTTAAAGTATCATGGAACACTTGCTTTTCAGGTAAAAAATTACAATGGTGGAGAACAAGGAACTGTAGATGATTTGGTCAATAATGATCAATATGCTATAGTAATGTGTAGAATTCACTATTTGAGAGCGCCAGGATCTTTACCACCAGCTAATGATATAGATGCTATCTGGAATTATTACAAATTACACTATAACACACCCAATGGTGCTGCTACCAGAGACGAATTTATGTTGAAATATAACAAATTCGTTAAAACAACCTAATAACCTAAATACATGATTATGTAAGTGGAATAATCATGTCATTTAATCAACGTTTAGTACAATTATTTTCTGGAAAAGATAATAATACATTAGATCTAGGAAGAGTACTGTGGGGTGCTGGCGTTGTTGTATTTTTCATACTTTCATTACACTTCTATTGGCATGGACAATCGTTTGATCCTATAGCTTGGAGTACTGGTTTTGGAACAGTATTAGCTGCCGGTGCCGGTGCGCTTCTAATGAAAAGAACAACCGAGCCAGAACCTAATCAAAATAACGGTGGTGGATGATGAGTATATTTTCTTTTATACCTTTACCATATAGAATATTAGCAGCAGTATTAATCACTGCTGGTCTATTTTTTGGTGGTTATTTTTACGGTCTACATACTGGTGATGCCAAATCAAATGCTGTTATTTCTACCTATAAGCAAAAGCAAACGAAATTATCAGACGATTTGAGTCAAATACAGTTACATGTTGTAACTAAAATTGTAACCCATTATGTTACAAAATATGTACATATTAAAGATGTTGGAGTGCAAAATGAAAAAACTATTATTAATTATGTCCCTGATGTTGAATTCCTTAGCAATGGGTGGGTGTACGCACACGATTCTGCTGCCACAGGAGTCTATATTGACCCCACCAAAGCAGCTAATGATAGTCCCTCCACAACTAAAGCAAATCAAGCACTCTCAGTCGTCAGTGAAAATTACACAACCTGTAACGCAACCAGAGAAGAATTGATTAGTTTACAGGATTGGATTAAAGCATATAACAGTGCGGTTGTTCAGGCAAATAAAAATGCAGAAAAAAATCGTTAAAAAAAGTAGTAAAAAAATGCCAGAAACAAAAATAAATGAACGTCTCAGTTCCAGTGAGCAAGATATTAGAGTGATGCAAAAGGAAAATGAGATTCAAAATCGCGTTTTTATTAAATTCGAAGAAACAGTAGAAAAGTTACAAACACTTACTGAGTCTATGCATAGACTCATAACCATTCATGACGAAAGGATTCGTGTACAGGGTAAGAATATAGAGAGTATAAAAATAGACATGTACCGAGAAATCAAAGATCTTGAGGATAGAATTACAAAAGATATGCAATCTATAGTAAAGAGAGTAGATGAATCTGAAAATCGAATCATGGAACGTTTGTCTGAAATGGGTGAAAAAGAAGAAAAAGAAGAAATGAAAACTGTTTCAACTTCTGAAAAAATTGCAAGAATTACCATGCGTATAGAATCTTGGAAATGGTTTATTTTAGGTGGAGTTTTTGTAATAGGAATGGTATTGGGTGATACTCATTTATTAAGAGAATTATTCATGTACTTTACAAAAGTTTAATTTTACAATTAAACTTTCTTGTGTTATGATGGTTGTATATGTCCGTATACACTGATCGAAAATATTTACTTTTAATAAGTCCTAGGCTTAGAAATTTCAAGTCTAAGAAAAATGATTTATTTAACTTTTCTTGCCCAATTTGTGGAGATTCGAAAAAGAATCTAACGAAGGCAAGAGGATATGTCTATAAAAAAGGTAATAACTACTTTTACATTTGCCACAATTGTAATGTCTCAACTACATTTTCTAAATTTCTAAATCAATTAGATGCTGATCAATATAAAGAATATATCATGGAAAGATTCTCAAATGGTGAAAATAAGTTTTCTAATTTTCAAAAACCAGATTTCTCTGAGATTTTGACCGGTCCTAAACCAATAGATCGTATACGCTCATTAGAGACGATTAGAGCGGCTTTTGATGATGACTTCATGGATATGGCATCCCTGCCGGATGAACACTATGCGAAGGCTTATATCAAGGCACGCCAGATTCCAGAAAACTTTTGGAATGAAATCTTTTACGTAAAAAACTATAAAGAATTTTTAGATAAAAACTTTCCAAATCATGGAAAAGAGAATCTACCAGAAGATGCCAGAATTGTATTATTCTACACAAATGAAAACAAAGAAATAACCAATGTATCTGGCAGAGCGTTAGAAAATACTAAACTAAGATATGTTACAGTAAAAATTCTTGATCAAAGAAAAGTTTTTGGATTACATAGAATGAATCCGGCAGAAAGAATTTATATAACAGAAGGACAGTTTGATAGTATGTTTCTGCCTAATGCAATTGCATCAGGGGATTCAAATGTTGATGGTTTGGGTGACTATATAAAAACACATTACAAATGTAATGATATTGTATTAGTATTTGATAATCAACCAAGAAATAAAGACATTGTTAGACAAATAAACGCATCCATAGAAAAGGGATACACTGTTTCTTTGTTACCATATGATCCAAATACAAAAGATCTGAATGAAATGATAAAGGAAGGTTCTTCTTTAGAAGAACTAAAAAAGTTAATTGATGATTATTCATTTAATGGTTTAATCGCAAAAATGAAATTTACAGAATGGAGAAAGTGTTAATGAACGAAATATACAATGATAACTCAAGTCCAAAAATAGACGTTCTTCCTTGTGTTCAAGGAACTCCTGGTTTTGTGCGACTTGTTGATTCTATGGGTGATGATCTTTCTGTAGTAAGATCAGCAAGAGTTTCTTACAATGCAGATTGGCGCGAAGAAGATGATGGTAAAGATGCTAAGTTAATTAACTATCTTTGGAAGAATAAACATACTTCTCCCTTTGAAGCTGTTTCTTTTACCTTTGAAGTAAAGGCACCAATCTTTGTATTCAGACAGTGGCATCGTCATCGCACTTGGTGTATTGATGGAGATTCAGAGATTAGTTTTGAATTACCAAATAGAATTCGTAATGGTATTAAAACAGCAAAGAAAATAAAATTAGTTGATTTGTATAAAAAATGGAATATAGATAAACCAGTTAAAAGAAAAGATAAACAAACTCGTAGTTTGATGGAGTTTAATCGCGAACGTATTAGTAAAATGTTACTGCGTGTGTATAACGAAGAAAAACAAGAATTTACAATAGGACATATTGCTGATATTGTTAGCAGTGGTATAAAAACTGTTTATGAAATAACACTTGTTAATGGTAAAAAAGTAGTATGTTCAAAAGATCATAAACTTTTAACAATTGATGGTTGGAAAAGACTTGAAGAATGTGAAAAAGGAACAGAGTTACTTTGTAACGGAACATATCATACAGAAGAAGGTGTTGCTGCTATTAGACTTGCTCGTTCTGGTGCTAATTCTAATTTTTGGAAAGGTGGTGTAACTTCTGATAGAGCAAATATTGCTCGTTGGACAAGAGAACAAGCATCAAAGGTTCACAAAAAATTTGATTATACTTGTCAACATTGTAAAATTCGTGGTGGTAAATTACATGCCCATCATATGTTGCCTGTTGTAACACATCCAGAATTAGCAAAAGATTTTGACAATTTAATTACATTGTGTGAAAAATGTCATCATATAACTCACGGAAGAACCGGTGATGGAGTTATGTCACACTCGAAAGGGTTAAAACTAATGGCACGCCCATATAAAATAAAGAGTATAAAAAGAGTTGGTGAAAGAGAAACTTATGATATAGTTGTATCTGGAGATCATCATAATTTTGTAGCAAATGGTATCATAGTTCATAATTCTTATAATGAGATATCTGCTCGTTATACAGAATTGGATGAAGGATTTTATGTACCAGAGTTAGATAAGATTACTACTCAATCAACTTCCAATAAACAAATGCGAACGAATGAACCACACGAAGCCGCCGAGCGCATTGCTGCTATTATGAAAGCTCATAATGAAACAGCATTTTGTGCTTATAAATCATTAATAGAATGGGGAACCCCTCGCGAAGTTGCTCGCAGCGTTTTACCTGTTGCAGCATATTCGCGTATGTTCGCAACCGTAGATTTACATAATCTATTCCATTTTCTAAAACTAAGAATGCATGAACATGCTCAATATGAGATAAAAATCTACGCAGAATCTATTCTAACTATTATAGAACCAATCGTTCCAATATCGGTAAAGGCATTCAAAGAATCACTAGAAGGTTGTTCTGGTTATAACTTCCTACCAGCAAATCCTCTATGAGATTTGTCTTTACCAGCAATAACAGCACACATATTCCATCGGACTAAATCATGGTCAATGCAAAACTTTTTCAAATTATTGATTACTTCTTTATCTCCATTAGGAAATATTATCTCATAGGTATTTTTACAATGTGCCTTACTAATTTTTTCTTTATGCTCTTTAGATTTAGGAATGTTCTTTTGTCTAATACTTTTTGCAAGTCTTTCTTCTTTAGAATGTTTCATACCATGGTTACTAAGTCCCAATTTTCGTATTCTTTCAGTGCCATAAATGTCTATAACTTTTTCTGCTCCCAACTTACCACCTTTAGATTGAGATAATTTTATGATTTCTTCTTTTCCAATTATACCGGATAATGCTTTCCAAGCCAATTCATCTTGCCAACATCCATGTTCTTCCCATAATTTCTTATGGGCTTCTGCGTGTTCTTCAACAGTCAATTCTACAAGATTGGATGGATCATCTGTTCCACCAGCATGTCTTGGAATTTTATGGTGCTTATGTAATGTCATAACTCTATTTATACACGCACAATATGAACTACAAATAAGAGAATCATTATGAGTGAATATTGTGAAGAATGGAATTCTGAATGTCGAACTGTACCAGAGTTTGATAAAGTAAAATTAATTATAGAGCATACCAATCCTGGTATTGGTAGTTGCTTTTGTCCAATGTGTGGTTGGTTAAAATGGGCATACAATTGTCCTTATATACCAAATATCACAAATAATATTGATAATCTTTCAAAAAGTATTCTAAAAGAAATCGATGACAATATCGAAATAACTATATACTCATCCCACAAAAATAAGAGAGAATTATGAGCAAGGAATTACCTACACTTTATTCACAGTTTATTCACATTTCTCGCTATGCAAGATATTCGGATGAATTAAAAAGACGAGAAACTTGGGAAGAAACTGTTGATAGATATATTAATTATTTTAAAACAAATATTTCTAGTAAGAAGGTTCCTTGGGAAGAAATTCGTAATGCTATTTTAAATCTTGAAGTAATGCCATCTATGCGTTCTTTGATGACCGCTGGCGTTGCATTAGAAAAAGACAACGTTGCTGGTTATAATCCGGTTGCTGGAAAAACTAGAATAGTTACTAAAGAATATGGTAATGTTCCAATTGAATCTATTGTAGGCGAAAATGTAACGATTTTGAATAAAAATGGTGAGTGGGCATCTGCTACAATAAATCATTTTGGAAAACAAAAAGTCAAAAAAGTTACTTTGCGTTTGAATTCTAATACTATAAAAGAAGTTGAATGTACATCAAATCATAGATGGGTTCTTTCTAATGGAGAGGTGGTATCAACAGATACTTTACAAATTGGTGATAAAATTGATTTCGTTTCAGCACCCAAACCAAATATTGACGAAGATTATATTCTTGGTATACGTCATGGTTTGGTATATGGTGATGGAACTTCTGTAAAATCAGCGAAAAGAGTTAAAGGTTATTGTATTCGTTTATGTGGAGATTCGAAAGAGTTGTTGTGGGCATTTGAAGGATATCCAATATCCTATCCACCAACCGCTGGTGGAGACCCAATAGTTTATCTATTTGATGGATTTGCATCAACTCATTCGTTGAAAGAACTGCCACCATCGGAAGAGACTGAATCTTATCTTCTCGGCTTTATTCGTGGTTGGATGGCAGCGGATGGTTCAGTGTTTAATGGACAAGTGACTATTTGTGTTTCTGGTGAAGGAAAAGAATGGTTATTGAATAACTCTGAAAAATTAGGATTTGTAATTCAGAAAACATATAAACAAAAATCAGAAACAAATTATGGTAAAAGAAAAAAAGATTCCTACATTATTTCTTTTTCTCGTTCATCAATTGTTGACGATGACATTCTTTGTTCGTGGAAAAAAATTCAAAGAAAAAATTTAATTTCTAAATTTACCGTATACTCTAT
>VFSW01008054.1_pt1 | contig 15202 bp, 11 predicted proteins | sample 5358111 | NCBI WGS metagenome assembly VFSW01 (sample SAMN11554181, study PRJNA540505) | mine drainage metagenome | isolation source: sediment from site ElyBrook_90M | place: USA: Ely Copper Mine, Vershire, VT | collected 2017
TCTCTGTAGTTTTGATTATGATAAATATTGACAGCCGCAATTTGAGAAGTATATTGTATGCAATTATATTTCAAAATAAAGATAATGAGAAAAAGAAAAAATAATGCTGAAAATAAACAAGATCATGCTTATCCTTGTGTTTGCCCTAGGAGCGCTGCAGGGATCTGTCTATAAAACATACGCAGGTACCGGGGATGTCAAAGTCGGAAAGGAAAAGGTCCATGCCGAGGTTTCGCTCCTGACCGGTAAAAGGCCGCAATTCTCAAGCAGTGATTGTCTCGCCTGTCATGGCGTTAAGACGGACGGGATCCCTTATGTCGATAAGGATCATTTTAAGACATCGGTACATGCGGAACTGACCTGCACGGACTGCCACTCAGGAATAAAGTCCCTCCCGCATCCCGAGAAGGTGCCGCTGCCCAATTGCGGGGCATGCCATAGCGATGTAGAAAGCCAATACAAGAACAGCGTCCATGGCAAAGCGGTAGCAAGCGGCATAACTATGGCTGCGTACTGCTGGAGCTGCCACGGCAAGCACGATATACTTTCGGCAACCAATCCTTCTTCAACGGTTTATCCGCAGAACCTGCCTTCGACATGCGGCACCTGTCACAATAGTGAAGAGATGGCAAAACAATACAATATACCCGTGTCAAACCCGTATCAGCTGTATGAAAAGAGCATTCACGCTGCTGCTTTGAAGGATGGTCTGCCCGCAGCAACATGTTCCAACTGTCACGGTGTGCATGATATCCTGCCGCTGGATGTCACAACATCGACAATAGCAAAATCCAATGTCCCGAAGACCTGTTCACAATGTCATGCACAAGAATATGAGAATTATATCCAGTCTTCACACTGGAAGGCTTTTAAAAACGGCATAACCAATGCACCGGTATGTACGGACTGTCACGCTGAGCATGCCATACTTGCACAGAATAACCCCAGTTCGCCGATCTATCCGCTCAATATCCCCAAAACATGCACGGACTGTCACGGAAACATCAGTTTATCGGAGAACCTCGGCTTGCCTGCTGTTTCATTGTCATCGTATCTCAGCAGCTTCCACGGCATTATGATAAAGGGCGGCAGTGTCATAGCGGCTAATTGCGCTTCCTGTCACAGGGCGCACAAGGTCCTGGGGCCGACCAATCCCGAGTCATCGGTATATCCGGCCAATCTGTCCCATACGTGCGGTAAATGTCATCCTGGTATTTCGAAGGCGGATATAAAACATCTCAAGGAGATACATGGGCCAACCGGCATCGGCAGCAGGGTAATCAAGATTGTCAGGACAGCGTATATATGGCTTATCACGATAACCATACTCGGTATGATCGTCTTTGTGCTTGCAGATTTTGTCCGGAAAACCATTGACAGGGACAAAAAAGGGATAACAAAGCTTCCGGAGGAAGGTGATTATATAAGATTCAATAGAACGGAAATTGTCCTGCATACCGTGAATTTTATCAGCTTTATTCTCCTTGCCTATACGGGCTTTGCATACCATTGGCCCAATGAGTGGTGGAGTTCATGGATTACACACATCGACAATGGTCTGGTCAGGGCATGGATCCACAGGGTTTCGGGTGTTGTATTGCTCATTGTTTTCTTCGCCCAGATCGTCCTGATGGTTGCTACCAGGAGAGGCAAAGAGCAGTTTAAAGAGTTGTTACCAATCCTTGGCGATATTACGGGAACATTCCAGTTGTTCTTCTACAATATAGGGCAAACCGACAAAAAACCGGCCTTCGGCAGGTTTACACCTTTTGAAAAATTCGAATACTGGGCGCTGGCATGGGGCAACACGGTCATGGGGCTGACGGGACTGAGCCTGTGGTTCAAAACCGATATACTCAGATACATACCCTTATGGTGGCTGAACCTGTTCCTCCTGATCCATTTTTATGAGGCGCTTCTGGCCACACTTGCGATAATATTCTGGCACTTCTACTGGGTCATATTCAACCCGGTGCTGTACCCGTTGAACACATCGATGTTTACCGGCAAGCTTTCTCTGGAGCTGATGGAAGAGGAACATCCTCTTGAGCTTGCAAAGCACGAGTCCAAAAAGCAGACAGGAACAAGCAGCACGGAAGCAAACCAGTACAAATAAAAAATAACATTTTGTACGGGACAGGGTACCACCCTGTCCCATTTTCTTTATCAGCAAGCATACATCAAGAATTTGTTGTGATTTTTTATTATTATTCTTATACTCCATCCATATAAAATATTGGAGGAATGTATGGGACTTTTGGTTGTCGGTTCAGTTGCGTTCGATTCTGTTGAAACACCGTTCGGGAAAGCCAAAGATGTGCTCGGCGGATCAGCAACCTATTTTTCTACCGCAGCAAGCTATTTCACGGATGTAAGGCTTGTGGCTGTCGTAGGCAGGGATTTTCCGGAAAAGCACATTAATTTTTTGAAAAAGAAGAAGATTGACGTCCGGGGCCTTCAGAAGGCAAAGGGAAAGACCTTCCGGTGGAAGGGAAAGTATGATTTCGATCTGAATCAGGCACAAACGCTGGATACCCAGCTCAATGTGTTCGCGTCTTTCAATCCAAAGCTGCCGGAGGCATATAAAGATACCGGCTATGTTTTCCTTGCAAACATAGACCCGGTGCTTCAGCTCGAGGTGCTGCGTCAGGTAAAAAGACCAAAGCTCGTTGCATGCGACACCATGAATTTCTGGATAGAAAGGAAGTTGAAGGAGCTGAAAAAAACGCTGAAGTTCGTTGATATACTCACCATTAATGAGGCAGAGGCAAGGGAGCTGTCCAAGGAATCAAACCTTGTCAAGGCGGCACGGCGCATCATGTCGTACGGCCCGGAGATTATAATCATAAAGAGAGGGGAATACGGGGCACTGATGTTTTCCGATTCCAGTGTTTTCTCGGCACCTGCTTATCCTATCGAATCCGTGTTTGATCCAACCGGAGCGGGGGATAGTTTTGCGGGGGGATTCATGGGGTACCTTTCAAGCGTAGATAATATCACCGATGCCAACATACGGCAGGCGATCATCGTAGGTAGTGTCATGGCATCATTCGACGTGGAAGACTTCAGCCTGAACAGATTTAAAAAACTTACAACCGTGGAAATAGAAAACAGGTATGATGAGTTCAAGCAGCTCACCTATTTTGATGATCTATAGAAAGGTTACGGCAAGCTGACGGTATAAAATAAGGAGTAAGCGATGTCATTTACAGTACCATTTTTGATCGGTGTTTTTGCCGGCGCCTTCATTGTTATCATCATGAGCTGGCTGAGGAGGAAAGAGGCAAAAGAACTCGCGCAGGCTCTTGTCGAGCAGTCCCAGACAGAGAAGATCCAGGACCTGGAGGCTGTTATTCAGCGGCTGAAAGAATCTTTTGAATCACTCGCCTCGAATGCACTGTCGAACAGTACGACCGAACTGCTCAAACTCGCGGACCAGACCCTGAAGGGCAATCTGCAGTCCGGGGAAAAAGATCTTGAGGGCAAGAAGAAACTGATCGATCAAACCCTGGATGCGATAAACAAGGAAATGCAGAAAGTCCAGGAAACGATTGTGAGCCTGGAAAAAAATACAGGACAGAAGTTCGGTGAGCTTACTTCACAGTTGCGAAATGCCGCAGAGAACACCAAAAGTCTGCATGAAACGACTAGCCAGTTAAAGGCGGCACTGGCGAACACAAAGGTACGGGGGCAGTGGGGCGAGAGAATGGCTGAGGATGTGCTGCGCCTTGCGGGATTTATCGAGGGTGTGAACTACCAAAAGCAAAAGGCGATCGAGGCATCCGTCCGAAGGCCGGATTATACGTTCTTCCTGCCGCAGGGACTGAAGGTCAATATGGACGTTAAATTTCCCCTCAACAATTACCTCTCTTATCTGGAGGCGCAGAACGATCTGGAGAAGGAGAAGTACCGCGCGCAGTTTCTCAGGGACGTGAGATCCAGGATAAAAGAGGTAACAACGCGTGATTATATCGACCCGGCGTCACACACCGTGGACTATGTGCTCGTGTTTATACCGAACGAGCAGGTATACGGGTTTATCAACGAGTATGACAGGACGGTGCTTGATGAAGCGCTCAAAAACAGGGTTGTGCTGTGTTCACCGCTTACCCTGTATGCAATACTCGCGGTTATGAGACAGGCGATAGACAATTTCAGCCTTGAGCAGAGCGCTACAAAGATACTTTCCGTCATGGGTACCTTTAAAGACCAGTGGACGAAATTCGTCGAGTCCATGGAAAAGGTCGGCAAGAGGATAGACGATGCAAAGACCGAGTTTAACAATATGACCACCACGCGGCGCAATCAGCTCGAACGCCCGCTCAAACAGATAGAGGATCTGCGGTCTGCGAAAGGTATCACGATGGACTTGCTGCCGCCTGCAAATAACGGAACGGACAACGACAGGAACGACGATCATTAACCCTTAGAGGGAGCGCAGGATTGAGCGAACCCGAAGGGGCTTAAAATATTAAGCCCCTTCAACTGTTGCATTTTGGGGGTTAATCCGAAAGATGCAATTTAACAGAGCAGGGGAAGGAGGATATATGGAATATTCGAAAAAGGTTGTTTTAATAACCGGTGCATCATCAGGTATAGGCCGTGCTGTGGCAATTGCCCTGAGTCAATATAATAACTCGATAGTGATCACGGCCCGGCGCAATGACCTTCTTGAATCCGCTGCCGGAGAAATACGCGAAAACGGCAGTGAATGCATGCCGTACGCAGGGGATGCCCTTGATCCCGCTCATGCGGACCGCGTTGTTTCCGAGATGATTAATAAGTTCGGAAGGATAGACATAGCCATCCTGAACATCGGTCAGGGACCGCCTTCAAACACGCTCACAGCGCCCAGAGAGAAGATACTCCACTGCATGCGTACAAATTATGATACCATGATCAATTTCTATTACCCTCTCATGCAGCAGATGAAACAACAAAAAACGAGGTGCATGATTGCACATATGAATTCCCAGGCCACCTATTTCGGCATACCCATGCAGGGGGATTATACCGCTGCAAAGAGTGCAGCAAGAATTTTTCTGGAAACTGCACGCATGGAGTTAAAGCATTTCGGTTATAATCATATCGTGATCCAGACGATCCATCCTGGGTTTGTCGATACGGCGGCAAGCCGCGGAGATGGGATCCCAGCCCCCAATCAGATCAGCGAGGAAAAAACAGCGGAGTATGTACTGAAAGGTATAAAAAAAGAGATGCGGGAAAATATCTTTCCGCCCGGGATGAAATTTGCGACAAAGTTTGGTAAAATATCACCCTACTGGCTCCTGACAAAGGTGCTCCTCTCCCAGACCCCTGAAAAATATTAAATCCTCCCAGAAATTTTTATCAGAACAGCTTATCCATGATTTCATCCTGCCTCTCGGTAATCTTCCATTCCTGTAATAGTTCATTCATTTTACCGGAAGGCATACTTCTCTTGTCAATGCTTTGAATAAACCGTTTGTAAATGTCCGGTGTTATAGTAAGCTGTTTCACGAGTTTATCGGAGGTGTAATTCGTTTTTTCTATATGCTGCGGATCGAACATACATTTCTGGGACATGAGCGGGCAGGTTACGGTATCACGCCGCATACCGAACTCGAATAACATGCCGCATTTTGCGCAGTAATATTTCCCGACCTCCCGTTCTCCCAGGATATCGATAAAATCGAGGCCCAGCGCATGTTCTATGTTTAACACGGTCTTTAAATGTGCAAAGCTTCCCGTAAGTATGTCTTTTATCTTTTCCTTGTCCCAGATCTTCCCGGCATCCATCAGGACAAAGGTAATGGATTTCTCATTTATTCTTTGAGCGGTTTCACAGCCGGTTAAAAGGATAATGAAGCTTTTGACGGTCTGCAAAGGCTGCTGCCGGGAAATATCAAACTTCCATTCTTTGAGAAAATCCAGATAAATTTCAGCCAACCGTCTGCCGGTTTCGGGGTAATCGGCATTTATGATGGTGCTGAGAATCCTCTGGGGGATTTTTGGGTAAAATAAGCCGAACTTCTCAAGGGCTTCCGTGCTTTCAGGTGCAAGGTTTTCGACCGCAATAGGTGTATTGACGCACATGCCGGACATATACGGGCATTCCGGTTTATCAAGTACAAAGAACTTTTTACACGTTACACACCAGTAATGGTTCGATGCGGAAATACTCCCCTTGGGGAAAGAATCTATCTTACTCTTTATCATCTGCATTCTGTTCATTTGATTCATTTGGTCCATTTGATTCATTGCTTTGTACTCCATTTCGATATTGTTTTTTTAAATATAGCTACGGGATCCAGATAAGGCAAATGGACGGCTTCGGCTCGGAGAGGTTATCGATCATTAAGGCTGTCCCAACGTTTTTACCTACTGTACAATCTACCTTAACCTAAGAGGTATAACGCAGAAATTTAAGGGGGCTGTAAAGGGCCGGCTAAAGTACCTCGAGCATCTCACTATTTAAGTCTGACACCGGTTCTGTTCTTTTCAAAAGATTGCCCGAATCCAATCAACTCACGGGCAATATATAGAGGCCTTTCTTTTACTTCATTGTATATCCTCCCTATATATCCGCCGATGATCCCAATGGCAAAAAGCTGTACTCCACCAAAAAACAAGATGAGGGCAAGCAAAGAAGAGTGCCATGAAGCCGGGTTGGCATAAAATAGGGCATTTATGAAAAGAGACAACGCATAAATAAGCGTAGAAAAAATAGTCACCAGTCCAAAATACGTGGCAAACTGAAGGGGTATTTGACTGAAGGATGTTATTCCTCCCAGGGCAACATTCCAGAGCTCCCAATAACTCTGTTTTGGTTTCCCTGCATTCCTTTTATGCCGAGTGAAGAATATAGCGGTTTGCCGGTAGCCAATCCATTGGAACAATACCTGCATTAATCGGTTACCTTCCCTTAATTCCTTCAGGGATTCCACAGCAGGCCTGCTTATAAGGCGGAAATCCCCGGTATCCTTCGGAATTTTTGTATTGATAAGCCTATTGATGACCCTATAAAAAACAAACGAGATAGCGCGTTTGAACCATCCTTCGCCTTCCCTGAGTTTTCTTGTTGCATAAACAATGTCGTAACCTTCTCTCCATTTTTCAATAAGCTTCGGTATTATTTCCGGAGGGTCCTGAAGGTCGGCATCTATGGGAATCACAGCTTCTCCTGTAGAAAAATCAATACCCGCGGTCAAAGCCGCCTGTTTGCCAAAATTTCTTGAAAAATTTATAATCTTAACGTTTGAATTTTTCTTATGAAGCTTTAATAATTCATCCAGGGTAGCATCCGTTGAGCCGTCATTAATGCAGATGATTTCATAACGGATGCGGATCTCATCAAGCACCTTTTTTACTCTTGAATAGAATTCAGAGATATTTTCAATCTCATTATACATGGGCGCTACTATTGATAACAGTACGCCTTGTTCCTTGCTTGTTTCAGACAAAATTGTTCGACCTCCTTCTGAAGAAGTATCACTATTTATTTGTTTAATCAATTATCCCCTTGAAGGGCAGAGCTTTTGGCATTACCAGGGCCTCTCTGAACATGATGTGGCATAAATACCGTCTCCATGCCTGAGGGGTCTGTTCTTTTAACCATCCAAAAATTCAAGAACAATAAGAGCATCATCCCATAAAACTGGGCAGAGAAAAATGTCAGTGTATCAATAAAATTTGTAGATTTCCCGAGGAGGTATACGTGAGCCAGGGAAACGGCTTTATTAAAGTAAACAGAATACTCATCAATGGATATGAGCAATAACGATATGATAAAAATAGTTATCTCATAATTATTATTTATCTTTATAATTTCCTTTATTAAGATAACAAATGATATCAACAGCAGGGTAAAGAAATGATCCCAGCAAAGTGGGGAGAGCACCAAAGACAGGATAAGAAAAAGGGAAAAACCCAGGTCATTATTATGATAATACCTTTTGACGTATAGTACCGAGTAAAACAAAAGTAACACTGCGGCAGTATAAAAAAGCAGGTTTTTCATCAATGGACTTATGAATAGTGTAAAGGCTGTCGTATTGGATGTCAGCATGGGCAGAAATAATTTGGAGAAGAAGCCGTTCAGCGAAGAATTCATCATGTCAGCCTGCCAATATTTTATGTCCCGCGGCATTACATTAAAGATTAAGTATAAGAAATCATTTCTTGTTACGATTAAAGTAAGGATGATAATGACACCTGCGATGATAATCGAAGACCGGAATGCTTTCCATCTTTTGGTAACAAGGAAATATACTATCAAAAGCCCGGGATAAAACTTAAGCATTGTTGCCAACGCAATAAAAATACCGGACATATTTTCTCTGCGTTTTTTTAAAAAATACCATCCTGTTGTAACAAACAGGGTGACAAGAACTGATATTTGACCAAAATAAAGATTTGACTGGAAAGGCGGCCATGCCAATACAAAGAGAGCAATGAAGGGGAAATACAGCAATGAAATGTCTTCGGATTTTATCAATAAGAAAATTGATAGAAACATACACAGTATCGTTATGAAACCCCATAAAAATGCTGCATGGTGAAAACTCAAAAACCATAAAGGAAACAAGAGCATGGCAGTAAAGGGTGGATGAGGGTTGAGGTGTTCGATTCGTTGGTATACGTTTGTCTGTTTGCTCGCATTGATTGAAAGGAGGCTTGTATAAATATCCGCAAAATGAGAAGGGTAAACTGATTTCCCTGCAAGCAGTTGCCTGCCGGCTATATAATCCTGTGGAAAGTCATTTGGTGCTATTGTACCGGTCAAAAAAGATTGTCTGAGCGCCGGCAGTCTAACAAAAAAGTAGGTAAGTACCACAAGAGAAAGGATAACATAATACACGGTCCTTTTTGCCCCGTAAGAAAGCCCGGTTCCTGGGGATTTTCTAACGGGGTTTCTTATTATGTTCTCCATTCCGCGTTTCATATCTTCTGGCATTTCTAAGTCATAAATAGATTTATATCAAGCTTTTAAGACTATACAAAACTTGAGATTTTACAGTTTGAATGTTAATCAATAAGAAAATCCATGAAAAACAATGCGCATGCTGAACATAATATCCCCATGAAACTACCATACCTGAATTCTGTTTCCGCAAAAGGGCAGGGGCCGATCCAGTACGGTCATGTCGACTGCCTGTTGATCAATCCGCCGGATATCCCGACACGCTATCCCTACCTCGGGATTTCTCTGTTAGCCGGCATGCTGCGGGCGCATGGTATTTCCGTCGCCATTCTGGACAGTTCTGCCCTCGGAATGACAATCAAGGATGTCGTCCGGTACATTAAGGACATCAAGCCGAGGATCATTGGCATCTCGATCATGTCCCTTACCCTGAGGTCCTCCTATGAACTCGTGCGCGCAATCCATGTATCTTACCCGGAAGCGGTTGTTGTTGCCGGCGGGGCGCACATCAACGCGGATCCATGGAGCGTGCAGGCGCTTGACGTTCCGTATGGGTTTATCGGTGAATGCGAATATGAGTTTCTGGATTTCTGCGAATCCATCCTCGGCGGTAAAGAGCCCAAAGAAACCCCGAATCTGATCGTGCATAAGCAGGGACAGCTTGTTATCGGCGAGAGAAAAATCGTAGATGACCTGGATGCCCTTCCATGGCCTGCTCTGGACCTTCTGCCGGTAGAAAGGTATTATTCACCGAGCACGCATCTGCGGACAATCTCATTTATCACCTCCCGGGGGTGTCCGTACGATTGTATTTATTGCAGTAAGGTTGATCGTATACGGGTCAGGAGTCTCAGCATTGAGAACACGGTGGATCAGCTGGAATGGATGGTCAAAGAGCTGGGAATCGAGTGGGTGGAATTCGTGGACGAAATATTCACGCTGAACCGTTCACGGGTTGTGGAGCTTTGCAATTCCATCATCAAGCGCGGTTTGAACTTCCAGTGGGGCTGCGGCTCGCGCGCCGATCGGATCGATAATGACCTTCTCGTGGTGATGAAAAATGCCGGGTGCCGGAAAATAGGCTTTGGTGTTGAATCAGGAGTGGAACGCGTTCGCTATCTCGACAGAAAGAGGATTACCAATGAGCAGATGAAGAATGCTGTTTCCCTTTGCAAGAGTCACGGGATTAAGACACAGGCTTGTTTTATCTTCGGGCATCCGACAGAGACGCTGGACGAGATGAAGGAGACCGTAAGGTTTGCACGCAACCTCGGTTCTAACTATCCCTCCTTCAGCAGGATGATGCCGTTTCCCGGTTCAGAGGTCTTCGAACAGGCAAAGGTAAAAGGCGAGGTTGCGCCGGGCGTGTGGAAGGATTTTATGTTCGGTCATGGCCCGCTTCCTCTTTATACACCCAAGGGGGTAACTCCGGAGCAGGTTTACCGCATCTTCCGGCGTTCGTGGTTTGAGGTATATTTTTGGCCGCCCAATATGTGGAACAACCGGGACGTGTTTATGAGCGTCGACTACATCCGGAAGGCCGCAAAGGCTTTCTGGGATTTCGCGTTGTCCAGAAATTATTAAAATCGGGTTATCCTTTGACCATCGGTGATTTCATTTTTAAGATCACACTGACCAGCAGAAGGCTTAGAAGTCCGGTAATCGTGAGGGCCAGGCCGATGCGGAAGCTTAAGGGCTTATAGGTCAAAACCACGGTGTGCCCGCCTTTTTCAAGGAACACCCCGTCAAACGCATAGTCCGTCCTGATAAGCTTTTTTTTCGTGTTGTCCACCTGCACCTGCCAGCCCGGGAAGTATGCATTGCTTATAACGAGCAAGCCCGGTTCTGAGGTTTCAACCTTCATTCTAATAAAAGATGGTTTATAAACTTCAAACTGAACATCATAGGTACCCTGTGTTTGCTTACTGGGGGCAAAGGTTGCATACGTGGTGTCCTTTTCAGGGATTATCGCTATAGTGTTCAATTGTACGGCATTTTCATTTACCAGGGAAAGCCAGTTCCAGTCATTCAGCTTCCGGTCAGTGGAAGTTGTACGGGCTGTTTTATAGTCGTAAACCATGAAAGCCCTGTTTAATGCAGACAGGTTTTGATAAAGCGTATAACCATTGTATGAGAGCAGGGGCTTCAGGTTAAGTCCCTGATAACGTGATACGTCTTCTTGAGTCATGATAATGAATTTGACATTAGCAAGGTTGAGAAACTCGTTTACCGACATTGATTCTATGAGTTGGGAATACCAGTTAACAAGCATTGCATCATAACTGGTCGGTTCTTCAAACCCATAGTACTGGACTATCCCTATTGGCCAGGGAGCCCCCACTTCATTGTTGTGCGATTTGAATAAAGGCAGGATCCTGAACGGTCTTTTTTGATGGTCCAATGCCTCTATGATATTATTTTTCGGATAAAAATACGCAGGCTTTACGGCGGATTCCAAAGGAATCATGGGCAATGCTGTTTCTACAAAAACCAGTATCCCTATACCGTATGACATGACCGTATGCATGTTTGTCCTTTTGAGCAGAAAAAGTGTAAGGAGAAGTAAGATGACTGCACCGGTTATATCAACCAGTGTCGGTAATGACAGGGACAACTTACTCACCATAGCCTGCCCTACATCTTTATCCATCTGGATAAAGAAGAAGATAAAGGCAATCACGATAATGGCAAGGGTTGTAAGAAAAGCGTAGAGAAAGTATTTGAATTCCATCGTGCCTTTGAAATAGCCATCCAATGCTATGGTCCCGGAAAAAACGAGAAATAAGGGCAGATTTCCAAACATATAAATAGCAAAACCCTCTCTAAATCCCGGCAGTATTAGTATGAGCCTGTGGAAAAGCGGAATATTAAAAGTAACTATAACGATATAAATGATGATGAGGAGGTACGGTAGCATAAATTTATTTTTTAAATGTCTTGTTGCGATTATGCCGGTAACACCGAGGAGTAACATAGTTATGCCCGCATATCCAACATTAGAAGTCGGGAAAAAACCGAAAAAGACAACGTACAAAACTTTAATAGATAAAAGTGAGCTGAGAAAATTGGGTACCAGGCTGAAAAGAAAAGTAGATAAGACAATGATGGACGGAGTGCTGCCGGCAGCCCTGGCAGAATATGCTGTGCTGTGAAGCAAATATTCAAGAAACGGGATGAGTTGGACCCCGGAGATAAGCATACCTATCAGCATAAATCCCGCCAGTTTCAGACATGTCCCAAGCCTTGCTTTTCCCTGTTTGTATTCCTGCAGTATCCTTATAAGAGCATAGAGAAGAACAATGGTTGTGCCGTAAAATATCGTTTCAGGATGTCCGGTTAATAGCGCCAGGGCAAAACCGACACACAGTAATAGGTAGCCTTTAATGCTGTCCTTATGCTGAACGATGAATTCTATAGCCAGGAAGCCCAATGGTATGAAAAAAGCAAAGGCTGAATTGTCATGATAGAGCCACCGGGTATTGTATCCTGTAAACATACCTGCTATGGCGGCTATGATTGATGCCCTGTAGTCTATCTTAATTTCGGATAGATATAGATAGATGAATATACCGCAAAGATACAGCCGCAGAAGATAGATCATCAGAAGGCCCCATTTCATGCCGAGTGGATATATCAAAAAGTTGAGCGGGAAAAAGAAAGCTGACTGCATGTTTGCTATATGAGGTTGTCCGCATCCCTGGTTCGGGTCCCACAAAGGCAGATGTCCGGATTTTAATAATTCCGTGTTAAACTGAAACCACGGTATGAACTGATCAACACAATCAAGATCCATGATGAGCTTATTCTGTATTGTGCCGGGCAATCCCGGTTTCCTGAAGAACTCTGAGGTTTGCAGAATATCGGTTGTGGCAGGTATCCTGTCGGTGAACAGGGAACGGGAAAAGAATACAATCAGAGATAAGAAGATAAATATGTTTGCGTATAAAAATGCTTTCCGCCTGCCCATGACTTTTGGATTTACCATGATTGGACAAATTTATACAATAATTCCTTTTTTCCGCAACAATTCCTTTCCAGGCAAACTCCCGTACAGGTTTCAATACTCAGGTTGACTTCCAATAAATATGACCGGATAATATGATAAAACCAAGGAGAGGAATACGATGAAGGTACTTATTGAAAAGAGTGGAAGCGTTACGACCGTTATCATCAATCGTTCCGACGTGCGGAACGCCATTGACTATCCTACGGCAACGGCACTGGCGGATGCGTTCCGTGAGTTTGAACGCGACGAAAACGCGGGTGCTGCGGTGCTCTGCGGGGCAGGGGGAAACTTCTGCGCCGGTGCCGATTTAAAGGCAGTTGCAAGCGGCGGAGAAAATATGAACAAGGTCACCGAAGACGGTGACGGACCGCTGGGTCCCACACGGTTGAAGCTGTCCAAGCCCGTTATTGCCGCTGTCAGCGGGTACGCTGTTGCAGGAGGGCTTGAGCTTGCGCTCTGGTGCGACCTGCGTGTGTGTGAGGAAAGCTCGGTCTTCGGTTTCTTTGACCGGCGATGGGGCGTGCCCCTTATCGACGGCGGGACGATCCGCCTGCCACGGTTAATAGGTCTGAGCAGGGCGCTTGACATGATCCTGACCGGTAGGCCGGTCAAAGCGGATGAGGCGTATGCCATGGGTCTTGCAAACCGTGTTGTCAAAGATGGTACAGCACGGCAGGAGGCCGAAAAACTTGCCGCACAGATTGCCGCATTCCCCAAAACATGCATGCGCAACGATAGATTGAGCACCCTGGAGCAGTTTGACTACGGCTTTGACGATGCCCTGAAAAACGAATTGCAGCACGGGATGCAGGCATTGAACAGCCCGGAGATTACCGAGGGTGTAACAAGGTTCGCAAAGGGCAGCGGCAGGCATGGAAAATTCTGAAAGCCCGGTTCATTCCTCAACTTCGAACTCGTCCTTCATTGCACCGCAGAGCGGGCATACCCACGTGTCCGGCAGGTTATTGAAATCCGTACCCGGAGGTATGTTGCCTTCAGGATCGCCTAAGGCAGGGTCGTAGATATATCCGCATACCGTACATCTGTATTTTTTCACAGGGTTCACCGTATATTGAGTTCTTGATGCTTTGCAGCTATATCGTTTGCCAGCCTGTCAATCGCATTGTAAGCTTGTGCATCGGGCTTGCCTTTTATCAGTACCGGTTCCAGCATCTGGGCCTTGAGGTTTGGAATTGTTTTTTGAATATCCTCTATCATCTTGCCGCCCCAGCCGTACGAGCCGATGATTGAGGCGAACTTTAATTTTGGTCTCAGTGCATTTGCAAGGAATGCCGCGGATATGACAATAGGATGTGCTCCGGTCAGCACGGTCGGTGATCCGAGCACCATGGTTGCCGCATCAACAAGGGATATGGCAAGCTTCCCGAGGTCTGTTACCGTCAGATCGAACCTTTCCACCCGTATGTCTTTCGCAACCAGTGCGTCCGTTAAATAATCTACCAGCAGCTGGGTACTGTTGTGCATGGATATATACGGTATAATGACTTCGTTGCCGACAGTATCGGAGACCCACTGCATGTGTGATTTTACAATACAGTCAATGTTGTTGTAGAGAGGACCATGGCTCGGTGCAATGATCTCGGTACTATATTTTGCAAGCCGCTCGAGATGTTTTTTTATATTTGCCCTGAACGGCATCATCACCTCTGCATAGTACCTCTTTGCAGCTTCACACACCTTCCATTCTTCCTTGCAGTAAAGCCCGGATACGGAAAGGTGCGAACCGAAGAGGTCGCACGTGAACAGTATTTTGTCCTCATGCAGGTAGCTGACCATGGTCTCGGGCCAGTGAACCCATGGTGTATAGATAAATTCCAGTGTCTTGCCGCCGAGCTCCAATTTCGCCCCGTCCTCTACGGTAACGATACGGTCATCGGGGATGTGGAGGTGATCCATCAGCATGGTCTTGCCTTTTGACGATGTGATGACCTTTGCATTACTGTATTTGCCGAGCACAGCAGGCAGGGAGCCTGAATGGTCCTGTTCCGCATGATGTGATACGATAAAATCTATATTTTGTACATCTTTAAGGTTTTGCATCAGTGTGCCTGTCATGGAAGGGTCCACAGTATCCAGCAGGACTGTTTTATCTTTACCGTATATCAGATAGGCATTATAACTTGTGCCATCCGGTATCGGGATAAGAGAGTCAAACAGCCGTCTGTCCCAGTCCACTGCCCCGGCCCAGAACACATTGTCTTTTATCTTCTTCAATCCCATACAATCTCCTTCCTTGATTTATAACTATAGATATAAAGCATTCTGAATAAATT
>VFSW01008055.1_pt1 | contig 15201 bp, 14 predicted proteins | sample 5358111 | NCBI WGS metagenome assembly VFSW01 (sample SAMN11554181, study PRJNA540505) | mine drainage metagenome | isolation source: sediment from site ElyBrook_90M | place: USA: Ely Copper Mine, Vershire, VT | collected 2017
CGTCAGGAAGCTGAGCTTCGAGCGCGCGCTCGAAGAGCTTGAGACGATCGTCAAGAGGCTCGAGGACGGCAAGGTGCCGCTAGAGGAATCCGTCACAATCTACGAGCGCGGCGAGGCCTTGAAGCGGCGGTGCGAGGAATTGCTGCGGCAGGCGGAAGCCCGCGTCGACAAGATCACCACCGACGCGAACGGCCAGCCGACCGGCACCGAGCCGCTCGACGTGCAGTGACAACCTGCCCCGACGCTGGCGCATGGCGTTCTGCGGAAAATAGTTAAGAGCAGCAGGATTGTCGGGCGCGCAGCGGACCGCCGGTGCGGCCGATTTGGCGCATTTCCGAGGCAGCGGTCCGCGGAAAACGCATCAAAACAAAAGATTAGGGGCACGATTTCGGTTCCATCAGAACCGAATCTCCCGGCAAGACGGAACCACAACGCGCCGTAACGGTTGAATCCCCGGTTCCATTGCCTTGATCCGTTCGCATTTCACCCCGCGGGGGCGGGTTGGCTTTGGCCGTCACTTTAGTGTAAAGCTTTAAAGGCTATGGACCGACGAAGGCTGTCCCAGGTCGATTTTCGTCGGTGATAAGTACTTCAAATAGCTCAATAAAACCATTTGGAAGGGTGAAGCCGCCGAGGGTGATGCATGTCACGTTGAACGATCCGGAGCGCGTCTAGGCTATCAAATTGCGCTCCGACCTGCTCAGGTGGCATCCGGCGTCTGGGTTATCGCTGCGGGGTTATCGCTGCGCCCCGCGCAACCCATCTCACGTCGGGCCGTTGATCCCGACTTGCAAAATTGGAATATCGCTGTGACCACATTTAGTAAAACGCCGCTTCTCGACACGATCCACACCCCGGCAGATCTGCGCCGGCTCAAGGTGGAACAAGTCCGACAGGTCGCTGACGAACTTCGTCTGGAGACCATCGATGCCGTCTCGGTCACCGGCGGACATTTCGGCGCCGGTCTCGGCGTGGTCGAATTGACGACCGCCCTGCACTACATCTTCGATACCCCGCGCGACCGTCTGATCTGGGACGTCGGCCACCAGGCCTATCCGCACAAGATCCTGACCGGCCGCCGCGACCGAATTCGTACACTGCGCACCGGCGGCGGGTTGAGTGGTTTCACCAAGCGCACCGAAAGCGATTACGACCCGTTCGGCGCCGCCCACTCCTCGACCTCGATCTCGGCGGCGCTCGGCATGGCGGTGGCGCGCGACCTCTCCGGCGGCAAGAATAATGTCATCGCCGTGATCGGCGACGGCGCGATGTCCGCGGGCATGGCCTATGAAGCCATGAACAATGCCGGCGCGATGAATTCCCGGCTGATCGTCATTCTCAACGACAATGACATGTCGATTGCGCCGCCGGTCGGCGCGATGTCGGCCTACCTGTCGCGGCTGTATTCAGGCAAGACCTACCGCACGCTGCGCGAAGCGGCGAAACAAATCAACAAGCGCCTGCCGAAGGTGCTGGCCAACCGCGCCAACCGTGTCGAAGAATATTCCCGCGGCTTCATGATGGACGGCGGCACGCTGTTCGAGGAGCTTGGCTTCTATTACGTCGGCCCGATCGACGGCCACAACCTCGATCACCTGTTGCCGGTTCTCAAGAACGTCCGCGACATGGAGACCGGCCCGAGCCTGGGGCACGGCGGGACGCAAAAGGGCAAGGGCTACGGCCCGGCGGAGGCCTCCGCCGACAAGTATCACGCGGTAGTCAAGTTCGACGTCGCAACCGGCGCCCAGGCGAAAGCCAAGCCGAATGCTCCGGCCTATCAAAACGTGTTCGGCCAGAGCCTCGTCAAGGAAGCCGAGAAGGACGAAAAGATCGTCGGCATCACCGCGGCGATGCCGTCGGGCACCGGGATCGACATCTTCAACAAGGCTTTCCCCGATCGCACGTTCGACGTCGGCATCGCCGAGCAGCATGCGGTGACTTTCGCCGCCGGCCTTGCGACCGAGGGCTACAAGCCGTTCTGCGCCATCTATTCGACGTTCCTGCAGCGCGGCTATGACCAGGTCGTGCACGACGTCGCGATCCAGAGCCTGCCGGTGCGCTTCGCGATCGACCGCGCCGGACTGGTCGGCGCCGACGGCGCGACCCATGCCGGCTCGTTCGACAACGCCTATCTCGGCTGCCTGCCGAATTTCGTCATCATGGCCGCTTCCGACGAGGCCGAACTGGTGCACATGGTGGCCACGCAAGTGGCGATCAACGACCGCCCGAGCGCGGTGCGCTATCCGCGCGGCGAAGGCCGCGGCGTCGAGATGCCCGAATTCGGCGTCCCCCTCGAAATCGGCAAGGGCCGCATCGTTCGCGAGGGATCCAAGATCGCGCTGTTGTCGTTCGGCACCCGTCTTGCCGAATGCGAGAAGGCGGCGGACGAACTGGCCGCACATGGGCTGTCGACCACCATCGCCGATGCCCGGTTCATGAAGCCGCTCGACGTCGACATGGTGCTGAAGCTGGCGCGCGACCATGAAGTCCTGCTCACCATCGAGGAAGGCTCGATCGGCGGGTTCGGCTCTCATGTGATGCAGACGCTGGCGGAGCACGGCATGCTCGACGGCGGTTTGCGGATGCGTGCGATGATATTGCCTGACGTGTTCCTCGACCACGATTCGCCGGCCGCGATGTACGGCCGCGCCGGCCTCGACGCCAAGGGCATCGTCGCCAAGGTGTTCGAAACCCTCGGCAAGGACTTCAAGGCCGAGACGGTGAAGCTCGCCTGATCGATCAAATACATGCTCGATGCGGATTGGCGCTCCCGCAGGGCGCTCACCGCATCTAACCCCTCGAAGATCCGAGGCGCCCTCAACATTCACTCGTGCTCCGATTCCGAAGTTCGCAACGTGGAGCGCCAATTGTCCCCTCCCCGCAAGCGCGCGGACCTGTTGCTGGTCGAACGCGGCCTGTTCGAGAGCCGGGCGCGGGCCCAGGCCGCGATCGAGGCCGGCCTCGTCTTTGCCAACGACAAGCAGGTCCTTAAAGCCTCCGAGAGTATTCCTGCCGATGCCGTGTTGCGGGCGCAGCCGGCGCACCCCTTTGTTTCGCGCGGCGGCGTCAAGCTCGCCGGCGCGCTCGAGCAATATCCTGTAGAGATCGAGGGTCACGTCTGTCTCGACGTCGGCGCGTCGACCGGCGGCTTCACCGAAGTCCTGCTCGCCAACGGCGCCAGCCTGGTTTTCGCCATCGATGTCGGACACGGGCAATTGCATCCATCGCTGCGCGACCACCCCAGGATCGTTTCCATGGAAGAGACCGATATCCGCAGCCTCGAGGGCAAGCGCCTGCCGGCGCGGCCGGACGTCGTCGTCATCGACGTCAGCTTCATTTCACTGAAGGCCGTCTTGCCGGTCGCGCTGTCGCTCGCGGCCGCACCGATGCACTTGCTCGCATTGATAAAGCCGCAGTTCGAGGCAGCGCGAAAACATTCCAGGCGCGGGATTATCCGCGATCCGACCGTGCATCAGGACATCTGCGCCGACATCGCCGCGTTCGCGGCTTCGCTCGGCTGCACCGGCATCCGCGTCTTTCCGTCATCGATCACCGGCGGCGACGGCAATATCGAATTCTTCATCGGCGCGCGCCGTGGTTGAGCGCCTCACCATCGATCATGTCGGCCACCTTGGCGATGGCGTCGCCTTTGCCGACGGACAGACCCTTTATGTGCCATACACGCTTGGCGGGGAGACCGTCGAGGTTGCCCCGGTGCCGGGTCACCATCCCGACCGGAGGCGTCTGCTGGCGGTCGAACGCACAAGCCCGGAGCGCATCACGCCATTCTGCCAGCATTTCGGAACCTGCGGCGGCTGCGCGATCCAGCATTGGGAACGCGGGCATTATCAGGCCTGGAAGCGCGGCCTGGTCGTCGAGACGCTGGCGCAGGCGAAGATCGCCTGCGACGTGCATCCGCTGATCGACGCCCATGGGCTCGGCCGGCGGCGGATCACGCTTCACGCCCGCACCGGCACCCATGACGTGCTCAAGGTAGGCTTTTCGGCGGCGAATTCGCACGACATCGTTCCCGTCGATCGCTGCCCGATCCTCGATCCCGGCCTGGACGGCGCGCTTGACGCGGCATGGGCGATCGCCGAACCGCTGAAACCGACGGGAAAGCCGCTCGATATCCAGTTCACCGCCACCGATAGCGGCCTTGACGTCGATGTGCGCGGCTCGGGGCCGCTGCCCTCGCGCCTGATCACGACGCTATCGCGGGTCGCCGAACAACATCGTCTGGCACGGCTGACGCGCCATGGCGAGATGGTGTTGATGCGCGCACCGCCGACGATCGGAATCGGCGCCGCACAGGTGACCTTGCCGCCGGGCTCGTTCCTGCAGGCTACCGTCGCGGGCGAACAGGCTTTGGCAGCTCTGGTATCGGAGCATTGCGGCCGCGCCAAGCACGTCGCCGATCTGTTTTGCGGCGTAGGTCCGTTTGCCCTGAGGCTCGCCGCGAAATCGCGGATCGCCGCCTTCGACAGCGACGCGGGCGCGGTGACCGCGCTGCAGAAGGCGGCGTCATCGACGTCCGGGCTGAAGCCGGTCAAGGCCGAGACCCGCGACCTGTTCCGCCGTCCGCTGGTGCCGCAGGAGCTGCGCGACTTTGACGCCATCGTGTTCGATCCGCCGCGGCAGGGCGCGCAGGCCCAGGCCCAACAACTCGCCGCCAGCAAAATTCCTGTCGTGGTCGCGGTGTCGTGCAACGCCGCGACATTCGCGCGCGACGCGCGTATCCTGATCGACAGCGGCTATCAAATCGAAGGCGTGACCCCGGTCGACCAGTTCCGCCACACCCCGCATGTCGAACTGGTGGCGCGGTTTGTGCGCTAGCGGGTCTTCATCCATTCCTTTACCTTTGCGGACACGCTTCACTTACCTCCAGGGGGTAAGAAGAACACGCTGCAGGAAAGCGAATCTCTACCGTCCCCACCTGTCCTGCCAGATCCTTTCGCCGATCAGGCAGGATACCCGCGGCTCCTTCTCGGCCGCCGGGACGATCCGGCGCTCGGGCGTGCGGCCGGCGACTTCGAGCAGGAGTTTGGTCCGGATCGCCTCCTTGAACTTTTCGCGGTCCTTGATCGACACCACGAAGGAACCCGGGCCCCCGATCACGCAATCCTCGTAATACCAGTCGAGATTCTCGATATCCATGGTCGAGTAGGACGGCTCCTTCACCATGATCGGCAGGCCGTTGATGGTGATTCCCTTGGAGAGCGCCTCGTCGCGCGCGCCGATGATGGGTGCGCCATTGTTGTTGGGGCCATCGCCGGAAATATCGATGACACGCCGCAAGCCGCGATACGGATTGGCGTCGAACAGCGGCATGGCGAAATAGATTGCGCCCGAGATCGAGGTGCGGGAGGCGCGGCGGATCGGCGTCTTCAGGATCTCGTCGGCGACTGCGTCCGCCGTTTCCGGACCATCAATCACCCGCCAGGGAATGATGATCTTCTGGTCATTCGATGCCGCCCATTCGAAATAGGTCACCGCGATCTTGCCGTTCGGGAGCGTCTTCAGCGCCTGCAGGAATTCCTTTGAAACGATCGCCTGCGCGTAACCCTCGCGCTGCACCGCGAGCTCGTCCATATCCATCGAATAGGAAACATCGACCGCAAGCACGAGTTCGACGTCAACCGACGGCGTGCCTTCCTTGTCCGCCAATCGCGAGGTCTGTTGCATCCCCGGGGTTGGCGCGGCAATGCCCGCGACGTCACCACCGGCGATCGCGCCCGCGACAAGTACCGCCCCGATCGAGACATACCAGCGCATCAGCTGCCCTCCCGTCGTGTGATATGATGTTGACACGCAAAGCGGCCGGCGAAAAGCGGGAAGACGCTTCGACATTCACATTCAAGTTAACCGCTGCCTCATTCTTGCGCGGGTTCGCCTCACCTTTGGTCAAAGTCGCCTTTCGTCGAAGCCGTCGCGTCAAAGGCGTCGATTTTGCGGCAACGGCTGCTCATGCCCGGCGGTGCAGGTCGATCATGGGAGTTTCATATTCCGGCTCTGCGCATGTTGCATGTGGCCCCGGTGTCTTTGACGTCGCGATGGCCGGAGCCGCGGCAACGCCGTTGCAATGATGCCATCCTGAATCGGAAGGTTCCACTGCGGGCATCGAGGCTGTATTGTTGTTCGAGTATGTCGCGGGCGAACCAAAGCAATCCATCCTCCGTTAGAGGGTGCTGACCGGAATGATCGATACCGTCACCAGACCGAAGACCAGGGTCAAGACCAGGACCGAACGGCCGCGGCTGCACAAGGTCATCCTCGTCAATGACGACTACACGCCGCGCGAATTCGTCGTCACGGTGTTGAAGGCGGAATTCCGCATGACCGAGGATCAGGCCCACAAGGTCATGATCACCGCGCACCGGCGCGGCGTATGCGTGGTCGCGGTCTTCACCAGGGACGTCGCCGAAACCAAGGCGACGCGCGCCACCGACGCCGGCCGCGCCAAGGGCTACCCGCTGCTGTTCACCACCGAACCCGAGGAATGAGCTGACCGAGGCGCTTCCGCGTCCGGCGTTTCATCCGCCAGGCCGTAGACGCGCTCGGCCCTGGAGAATCCCGCAATCGGAAACTCGCCCAGATCGCTCCAGCCGCCGGCGCTGGCGTGAGCGAATTCCGACGACGCCACGACCGTGCGATGCAGGCGGCCGGTGATCTTTTCCAGCCGGGCGGCGAGATTGACCGCGGGCCCGATGCAGGTGAAGTCGAGCCGGTTGCCGCCGCCGATATTGCCGTACAGAATTTTCCCGACATGCAAGGCGATCCCGAAGCGAAAGCGCTCGATGGTTTCACCGACCGGGTAATGCAGGGCCTCGACATTGGCGCGGGACTCGCGGGCGGCTTCCAGCGCGTCGGAACAGACCCGGCTGACATCGCCGACATACTCATCGATCGGAAATACCGCGAGCAAGCCGTCGCCCATGAATTTAAGGACTTCGCCGCCATGCGTCTTGATTGGAGACACCTGACAGTCGAAATATCGATTGAGGATGTCGACCACGGTCTCGGCCGGGAGGCGGTCCGATAGCGCGGTGAAGCCGCGCAGGTCCGAAAGCCAGATCGCCGCATGCATCGTATCGGCGTGGCCGCGGCGGATCTGCCCGCCCATGATCCGCCCGCCGGCCCGGTTACCGACATAGAGGTCGAGCAGGTTCAAAGCGGTGCGGTGCATGCGGGCGATTTCGATGACCCGGGACATTGCCGGTATCAGCGATCGCAGACCGTTGAGTTGCTCATCGGTGAAGCCGCCCGGCTGCCTGGTGGTCCAGCTCGACGCGTGAACCGAGCCGTCGATTTGCTGAAGCGGCAGCGCGATATAGTCGGTGACGCCCTCGGCGCGCAGGTCGTCGAACAACGGGAAGCGCTTGCTGTCGGGACCGTCGATCAGCGATCTGACTTCCCGCCCCTCATTGAACACGATCGCGAGCGGATTGTTTTGGTATTCCGGCGAATCCAGCATGTCGTATGTCGCGTTGCCGACGACCACCTCGGCCCCCGGCCGCCAGATGAAATTGCGGCCGATGATGTCGGGATGCAGCGTGCGAACGAAGACGCCGACGCGCCAGAGCGGCAGGCCGGCCGCAACCAGCCGCTCGCAGGTCTCCGCCATCATCTGCGGCGGATTGGGCGCGGACCTCGCGCCGTCGACAAGCCAGTCGGTCAGCTTCCGCAGGTCGGGTGCGTTCATGGCCAGAGCATTTGCGGCGCAAGTTGTGGAAACGTCAAGGCAAGGCGTCATCGCCCGGAAAAGCCGGCAATCCGGTGCTGCGCTCCCGCCTCTACCCGCCCACCTGCCCGCGATGGCGCAAAAAGTGATCCGCGAGCACGCAAGCCATCATCGCTTCCCCGACCGGCACCGCGCGAATACCGACGCAAGGATCATGGCGGCCTTTGGTCGTGATTTCGGTCTCGCCGCCCTTGCGGTCGACGGTGCGGCGCGGCGACAGGATCGACGAGGTCGGCTTCACCGCAAAACGCGCCACCACCGGCTGGCCGGTGGAGATGCCGCCCAGGATGCCGCCGGCATGGTTGGAGAGGAAGCTTATGCCCTGATTGCCCATCCGCATCTCGTCGGCGTTTTCCTCGCCCGACAGCTCGGCCGCGCCAAAGCCGGCGCCGATCTCGACGCCCTTCACCGCGTTGATGCTCATCAGGGCAGCGGCCAAATCAGAATCGAGCTTGGCGTAGATCGGCGCGCCCAACCCTGCCGGCACGCCTTCGGCGATCACCTCGATCACCGCACCGATCGAGGACCCGTTCTTGCGGATGCCGTCGAGATAATCCTCAAAGAAGACAGCCTTGTCCTTGTCGGGGCAGAAGAACGGATTCCTCGCGATCTCGTCCCAGTCCCATTTGGCGCGATCGATCCGGTGCGGGCCCATCTGCACCAGCGCGCCGCGCACCCTGACGCCGGGCAGGATCTTGCGCGCGATGGCACCGGCCGCGACCCGCATCGCGGTTTCGCGCGCCGACGAGCGTCCGCCGCCGCGGTAATCGCGCAGGCCGTATTTGGCCTCGTAGGTGTAATCGGCGTGGCCGGGGCGAAACTTGTCCTTGATGTCGGAATAGTCCTTCGAGCGCTGGTCGGTGTTCTCGATCAGCAGCGCGATCGGCGTGCCCGTCGTGACCTGCTGGCCTGACTCGGGGTGCGCCATCACGCCGGAGAGAATCTTCACCGCGTCCGGCTCCTGGCGCTGCGTGGTGAAGCGCGATTGTCCGGGGCGGCGGCGATCGAGGTCGCGCTGGATGTCTTCAGCGGTCAGCGCGATCAGCGGCGGGCAGCCATCGACCACGCAGCCGATCGCGACCCCGTGGCTTTCGCCAAAGGTCGTGACCCGGAACATGTGGCCGAAGGTGTTGAAGGACATTTTGAAGGACTCAAGGGATCGCAGGCCGCCCAATGTCGTAACGCGGGCGGTTCAGGGGGTCAAATCCGTCCGCTCTTAACTATATTTCTCCAACCCGCGATCGCCGAACACATAGACCGCGCCCTGCTCGATCACCAGGTCGGCGGCGCTTTCGGGCGTCTCGAAGCCGAGCGCCACCATCAGCGCCCGCGCGGTACCGCCATGGGCCACCGCCACGGTGTCGGCCTCAAGCTGGTGGTACCAGTCGCTCACCCGCGCCTGCACCGAAACATAGCTCTCGCCGCCGGGCGCCGACACGGTCCACTTGTCGGCCTGGCGCCTCGCGAACAGATCGGGGTCCTGCGCCTGCGCCTGTGCCAGCGTCGAGCCTTCCCAGAGGCCGTAGCCGATTTCGCGCAGGCGATCGTCCAGCGCGTAGTCGTCAGGTGGGAGCCTCAATGTACCGCGTACCAGTTCCATCGTCTGCCGCGCACGGCCGAGCGGACTGGCGACGAACCTCAGCGGCGCCTCGCTGCGTCCATCGCGCGCAAAGAGATCGGCGAGGATGCGGCCGGCGCCGGCCGACTGCCTGCGGCCGAGATCGTTGAGCGGAACATCCTGCACGCCCTGCAGTCGGCCTTCCGCATTCCACTCGGTTTCGCCATGGCGGATGTAGTAGATCGTGGGCGTCGACATCGAAAGCGCAGCTAATCCTTCGCCAGCGAAATATCCGGCGCGTCCGGCCGCTTCATGCCGACCACATGATAGCCGGAGTCGACATGATGCACTTCGCCGGTGACGCCGCGCGACAGATCCGACAACAGATACAGCGCGCTGTCGCCGACTTCCTCCGTTGTGACGGTGCGGCGCATCGGCGCATTGTATTCGTTCCATTTCAGGATGTAGCGGAAATCGCCGATGCCGGAAGCGGCCAGCGTCTTGATCGGGCCCGCTGAAATCGCGTTGACGCGGATGTTCTTCTCGCCGAGATCGGCGGCGAGATAGCGCACGCTCGCCTCGAGGGCTGCTTTCGCAACCCCCATCACGTTGTAATGCGGCATCCATTTCTCGGCGCCGTAATAGGTCAGCGTCAGGATCGAGCCGCCATCGACCATGAGTTTTTCGGCGCGCTGCGCGATCGCGGTCAGCGAGTAGCAGCTGATCAGCATGGTCCTGGAAAAATTGTCGGCGGTGGTCTCCAGGTAACGGCCGTCGAGCTGGTCCTTGTCGGAGAAGGCGATCGCGTGCACCACGAAATCGATCTTGCCCCACTTCTGCTTCAGCACATCGAACACCGCGTCGATGGTTGCGGGATCGGTGACGTCGCAGTGCCCGAGCAACATGCCGTCGAGCTCTTTTGCCAACGGCTCGACCCGCTTTTTCAGCGCATCGCCCTGCCAGGTCAGGGCGATTTCCGCACCCGCCGCGTGGCAGGCCCTGGCGATGCCCCAGGCGATCGAGCGGTTGTTGGCGACGCCGAGGATCACTCCACGCTTGCCCTTCATCAGACCTGAATTTTGCGTCATCCGGTTTCCAATCGAGCCATCGATCATATGCATGTTTGGAGGTACACCAGTGCCCGCGGCCGGTACAGCCCAATCCGCTCCGGCCTGGGCGGTTTGCCGCGCCAGCTTAACGGGCGGAATAGCGGAATAGCCGCTCTATACTGGTGTTAGTTTATCTGAAGCGTTCAAGTTGCAGATATTGAACACCACGGACAAACTCAGGATCGAGTTCAATGACCGCGTTTCGCGAGAGTGTCGAAGCCATGATTCCGGCGCTACGCCGGTATGCGCGCGCGCTCACGCGCGATGCCGACACCGCCGACGATCTGGTGCAGGACACGCTGGTGCGGGCGCTGCGTTCGGAGCGGCTGTTTGTCGGCGGCGACGTCAGGAGCTGGCTCTACACCATCCTGACCAACCTCAACAAGAACAGGCGGCGATCGCTGGCCCGGCGGCCGCAATTCATGCCGCTCCTGGAGAATAATCCCGACGCCAGCGGGACCGAGGCCGAAGGCCGCGACATCGCGCGTGCGCTCGCGACGCTGGTGGAGGAGCAGCGCGCGGTGCTGCTCCTGGTGATGCTGGAGGGATTAAGCTATCGCGAGGTCGCCGACATCCAGGGGGTTCCGATCGGCACCGTGATGTCGCGCCTGGCGCGTGCGCGCGCCCATGTAAGAGCAGTTCTCGAGGGCGAGCGCCCGGCATTGCGACGGGTGAAATAATGACCAGATTTATGAATCAGGATTTGAAGCGTGAGTATTTCAGGGAAGCCGCATTGCGGAGCCGATCGTGCTGCCGTTCACCCGCAAGGGCTGCGCGGAAGAACACCGGGATGATTTCAAACGAGAAGAGACCACGACCATGACCGATCAGAAGATTGCCGTAACCGAAGACGAGCTTCATGCCTATGTCGACAATGAGTTGCCGGCGGAACGCCGCGGCGATGTCGAGGCCTGGCTCGCGGCGCATCCGGAGGATGCCGCGCGGGTGCGGTCGTGGCGCGAAATGGCGGAGTTGCTGCATGCGCGCTATGACCAGGTCGCCGACGAGGCGGTGCCGAAGCGGCTGGAGTTCGAGCGCCTGGTGCGGCGGCCGCGCACATGGATGTACGGCGCGATCGCCGCGACGCTGGTGGCGTTCATCGGCGGTGGTGGCGCCGGCTGGCTGGCGCGGGGCGTGGCGGCTGCACCGTCCGCCCTCCAGAATCTGACTGCGGATGCGCTGGGCGCGCACCGGCTTTATGTCGTCGAGGTTCGCCATCCGGTCGAGGTGCCCGGCAGCGAGCGCACGCATCTGCAGCTATGGCTGACCAAGCGTTGCGGCTGGGAAGTCCGCGCGCCGGAATTGGATGCGACCGGGCTGAAGCTCGTTGGCGGGCGGCTGTTGCCCGGCCCCACCGGGCCCGCGTCGTTCCTGATGTATGAGAGCGCATCGGGCGAACGTTACACGCTTTACGCCTCCCGCGCGAAAACCGGAACGGCGCAGATGCGTTACACCGCCGCCGAGAACTCGGGCGCAATGTACTGGTCCGAGGATGATGTCGGCTACGTGCTCAGCGGCCCTTCCGACAAGGAGCGGTTGGATCAGGTCGCGCGGCAAGTCTACGACCAGACCGAGAAGAAGAATGGCGGGTGAAGGGCGTATCGATCGGCGAGCGGACGGGTCGTCCAAATTCGGACATCAAGAATCTGAAATTGGAACATGGACGCGTCTCAATATCGCACCAGGTACTCACGAAAAGTTGTGGCGCGTTCGATCCGCCGATCGACGCAGGCGGCCTCGACTGGGGTTTTGTACCGCGCTGGTCCCCCACGTCGAGGCCGCAACCTTTTTGCGCAACGATCACACAAGATCGCTGCGCGGATTATAGGGGTGTGCATCGCGCCATTTCTGCATCAACGTCTCCAGCTCCGCGTCGTTCCCGTCCGGCAACATGATCCGGGCGGTGACGAAAAGGTCGCCGGCGCCGCCTGGTTTCGGCAAGCCCTTGCCTTTCAGGCGGAAAGTCCGGCCGCTCGACGTGTTCCTGGGGATTGACAGTTCAACCGCGCTGCCGAGCGTCGGCACCCGGATCTTGCCGCCAAGCACGGCTTCATACAGCGTGATCGGCAGGTCGAGGCGCAGATCGCTGCCCTCGACCTTGAAGAACGCGTGCGGCGCGATGTTCACCGTGATCAGCAGGTCGCCGGGCGGGTGACCCGGCGCGGTGTCGCCCTGCCCCTTGAGCCGGATCTGCTGGCCGGCGACGACGCCTGCCGGAATCTTGACGTTGAGCTCCTTGCCGGTTGGCAGCCGGACACGCTTCTCCGCACCCTTTACCGACTCCTCCAGGGACACCGTCATGGAGACCGATAGATCAAGGTCGAGCGCGATGGTGCCGGGGTCGAACTCGAAGGTGCTGCCCGCGCCGCCCCGCGCGCCACGCGCGGCCGCCGCCCCGAACATGCTGTTCAGGATGTCCTCAAAGCCGCCCGCGCCCGCTCCGCCGGTGCGGAAGGTATGGGTCTCGAAACCGCCGGCACCCGCGCGCCCGCGTGGGCCGCCGCCGGGAAAGCCCTGGAACCGCGGCTTGCCTTCGGCGTCGATCTCGCCGCTGTCGAACTGCTTGCGCTTTTCCGCGTCGCCAATGATCTCGTTGGCCGAATTGATTTCGGAAAAGCGGGAAGCCGCCTTTGGATCGTTCTTGTTGCTGTCGGGGTGATGCTTCTTGGCAAGTTTGCGATAGGCACTCTTGATCGCCGCAGCGCTGGCGCCCCGCGGCACCCCCAAGACCTCATAGGGGTCGCGCATTCGTCAGGTCTCCTTCAGGGAAATCAGATGTCAAACTCGGGCAAAGCGCCCACCGGATTTTTATTTGGGGTCTTCGTGGCATTTTTGCAACGGGAACAAGAGCCGTTCATCCCTGCCTCCACGGTTTCAGCGTGTGAATTTCCCACTGTCCATGGCCGGTCTGGCAAGCGGCGCCCTGCAGCCAGCTTTCCGAGCGGCCGTTGACGTAGCTTGCCAGGAAATCCCGGCAGGTCCGCCCCTCCGAGGAATAGGCCTGGGCCAGCGGCGTCACCGAACCCCGCGCGCCGGTCTCCGGATTCTCCCAGGGTTGGCTGGCATCCTTGTCGCCCCGGGTCAGCACGTCGGAGGCTGCATTGCGGGCAAAGGCGAGGTCGGTCGCTGTCGGCGCCGCCAGGCTTGGCTGCCCCGGGCCAATGGAGCCTGTGACATTATCGCCCATTCTGGCGAAACCAGCGTCGGTACGGGACAGGCTGCAGCCGCCGGCGCCAATGCCGATCAGGACCACCGCCATCACGACGCCGGCCGGCCCGATGCCCGATAGGCCAAAGCGTCCCCATGCCCTATATAGGGCGAGCCTATAGTGGGGCGGCAACGCGCTTCTGGCCGCGGGCGGGCGCAATTCGGAACTCCAGATGACGGATACGACCTCCATCAAACACCCGACACCCTTAACATCCGGTGATTTCACAGCGGCCGAGGAGCCGTTTGTGCTGTTCGGCGAGTGGTTTGCGGAAGCGGTAAAGGCCGAGCCCAATGACCCCAACGCGATGGCGCTGGCCACCGTCGACCCCGCCGGCCTGCCCGATGTGCGGATGGTGCTGATGAAGGACTATGATGCCGCGGGGTTCGTGTTCTACAGCCATGTCGCGAGCCAAAAAGGCCGCGAGCTCGCCGCAAATCCCAAGGCGGCGTTGCTTTTTCACTGGAAATCGCTGCGCCGGCAGGTGCGCATCCGTGGGCCCGTCTCGCCGGTGACCGACGCCGAGGCCGACGCCTATTTCGCCACGCGGCCGAAACAGGCCCAGATCGGCGCCTGGGCCAGCCAGCAGTCGCAGCCGCTGGAAAGCCGGTTTGCCTTTGAGCAGGCCATAGCAAAAGTCGCGGCCAGGCATATCATCGGCGAGGTGCCGCGCCCGCCCGGCTGGAGCGGCTGGCGCATCGCGCCCAGGCGGTTCGAATTCTGGCACGACCGCCCGTTCCGCCTGCACGACCGCATCGAATTCCGCCGCGACGCTCCGGATCAACCCTGGTCCAAGACGCGGCTTTATCCATGATCGAGAATTTGTAGGAGCCTATGCCCACTTCATCCAACAACGGACCGCGCCGCACGCTGCTCCTGACCGGCGCCAGCCGCGGCATCGGCCATGCGACCGTGATCCGCTTTTCCTCGGCCGGCTGGCGCGTCATCACCTGTTCGCGCCATCCCTTCCCGGAACAATGCCCGTGGGGCGCGGGGCCCGAGGATCACATCCAGGTCGACCTCGCCGACCACGAAGACACCTCGCGCGCGATCAAGGAAATTCGCCGGCGGCTGGAAGGCGGCACACTGCACGCCCTGGTCAACAACGCCGCGATTTCGCCGAAGGCAGAGGGCGGCGCGCGGCTCGGCTCGATCGATACCGACATCGATACCTGGAGCCATGTGTTCAGGGTCAATTTCTTCGCACCGATAATGATGGCGCGCGGGCTGATCGAGGAATTGAAGGCGGCAAAGGGCTCGGTGGTCAACGTCACCTCGATCGCGGGCTCCCGCGTACATCCATTCGCGGGCGCGGCCTACGCGACCTCCAAGGCGGCGCTGGCGTCGCTGACCCGCGAGATGGCGTCGGATTTCGGCCGCATCGGCGTACGCGTCAATTCGATCGCGCCAGGCGAGATCGACACCTCGATCCTTTCACCGGGCACCGAAAAGATCGTAGAGCAGCAGATTCCGCTGCACCGGCTGGGCACGCCCGACGAAGTTGCCAAGATCATCTATGTGTTGTGCACCGAGACGAGTTCTTACGTGAACGGCGCGGAGATCCACATCAACGGCGGCCAGCACG